>Ga0209751_10002412_pt1 | contig 18694 bp, 16 predicted proteins | sample RifCSP13_1_FD_184019 | JGI IMG/M metagenome (GOLD analysis project Ga0209751, IMG submission 184019) | Soil microbial communities from Rifle, Colorado - Rifle CSP2_sed 13_1 (SPAdes) (version 2) | ecosystem: Environmental > Terrestrial > Deep subsurface > Rock core/Sediment | place: Rifle... | reverse complement strand
CCGCTGTTCACCGGCGGGCAGCCCTTCATTGGGCAAGGTGCGCGAAATAAAAGGGAGCTCGATTTGTTCGGTTTCGAATTCTTCTGTCACGCGGATTACGCGAATCTCATCGCCATCTTCCAGTTCGGAATAGGAAGGCGGTTCGGTGCGATCCAGATCACCAAGTTCTATCCGCGCGATGGAGAGCGCGTCTCGCACGCTGCTGCCAGAAGTGAGCGTAAATTCGCGGGTTTCGCCGTCAGCTGAAAGTGAAATGGAAATTTGCTCAGTTGAGGCAGCCGGTGTGCAGGCGACCAACAGAATGAGCAGAATTGCCAACGTGTATAATCGCACAGCTAAGGTAAAAATCGCCTGGTGGCGATTTTAAAACGAGTATAGCATGCCAAAAAGCAAAGCCCTGGAGACCAAGCCCGCTGATCTGAGTCTGGAATCCCCATTGGAAGCGCTGTTGTTCGTTGCGCCGGGACCAGTCACCGTCAAACAGTTGGCCGAGGCGTTGGAGGTTGCTCCGCGCGAAGTTGAAAAGGCGCTGACGATCTTGGAAGAATCCTACGCGCAGCGCGGCATCCGCTTACAGCGACACAAGGGGGAATTGAAGCTCACCTCTGCACCGCAGACCGCCGACCTCGTGGAGCATTTTCTGGACCTGGAAGCGACCACCCGACTGAGCAACGCGGCGCTCGAGTGCCTGGCCATAGTCGCTTACCAGCAACCCATCACCCACCCGCAGATCGATGCGGTGCGGGGCGTCAACAGTGACAGCTCGATACGCTTACTGCTCACGCACGGATTGATCGAGGAAGTTGGACGCACCGAGGGGCCCGGCCGCCCCATCCTGTATGCCACCACGCCTGAATTCCTGCAGCACTTCGGGCTCAGCAAATTGGAGGAACTCCCACCGCTAAACCTGGATCACCTGGCAAAGCAGGAACCGCTGCCGGAACCGCCGTCAGAGGAAATACTCAAGACGTAAATACCTATTGCCGTATTCTTAATAGACCCAGTGCCTGAAGAACGATTGCAAAAGATCCTCGCCCGTACTGGCTTTGGCTCTCGCCGCAGCGCTGAAGAGCTGATTAGCGCCGGCCGCGTCGCGGTCAACGGCGAACGCGCCCAGCTTGGCGGCAAGGCGGACCCAGATCGCGATGATATTCGCGTGGATGGCAGACGCATCCTGCAGCCCCAGGGATTTGTTTACTATGCGGTCTACAAGCCGCGCGGGGTCCTGTCTACAACGGGCGGGCCTGACCAGCGCCAAAAAGTAACGGATCTGGTACCGGGAGCCGAACACCTTCACCTAGTCGGCCGCCTGGACAAAGACAGTGAAGGCTTGATGTTGCTAACCAATGACGGCGAGTTGACCCAACGGCTCACTCACCCGCGCTACGAGCAGGAAAAGGAATACCGCGTACTTGTGGCCCGCCGCCCGGACCAGGAACAACTGGCGACCTGGCGCAGGGGCGTTGTGTTGCCAGAAGGTGATCGCAGCCAGCCGGCGGATGTGCGCGTGGAAAGCATGAAGGGTAAAGGCGCCTGGCTGCGTGTGATCATGCACGAAGGCAAAAAACGCGAGATCAGGGAGATCGCCAGACTGCTTGGGTTGCCCGTGGTAAAGCTGATCCGCGTGCGCATCGCCAGCCTGCGCGTAGGCGGACTGAAGGCCGGGCAGTGGAGGAAATTGGAAGCAGGCGAAGTCGAGCAGTTAAAATCTGGCTCCGCCGCCAATATAGCGCAGAAGCGAAAACAAAATAAAAAGCATTGAAGCGAACACCAAATTTCAAGTAGTGGCATTGTTTATCTGGAACATTTGTGCCATAATCTAACCTCCCGACACTTACCTCAAAGGTTGCCGTGACGACAGCAATAAACAAACGAGATTACTTTGGCGGGCTGAGAAAAATCTACAACGAATTCCCTCGGCGGTTCTGGATGGTGGTCGGAGTGATGTTCATCGACCGCGTGGGGGGAACCATGCTTTTCCCCTTCTTTGCACTTTACATAACCCAGAAATTCAGCGTCGGGATGACCCAGGCGGGATACGTCTTGGGCCTATTTTCGATCTCCAGCCTGATTGGTAGTGTGATCGGAGGAGCGCTCACCGACCGGTTTGGCAGGAGGCGCCTGATCTTGTTCGGACTGATCGCCAGCGCCATCAGCACGCTGACGCTCGGATCGGTCACTCAATATAGCCTGCTATTCCCATTGGCAGTCTTGATCGGCATTTTGTCCGACGTGGCCGGGCCGGCGCACCAGGCCATGATCGCGGACATCCTGCCGGAGAATAAACGGCAGGAAGGTTTCGGCATCATGCGCGTGGTGGGCAACATGTCGTGGATCATCGGACCTACCATCGCCGGATTTGTCGCCAGCATTGATAAGACTTTCTTCTCACTATTCGTGGCCGATGCCATCATTAGCTGCATCGTTGCCGCACTGTTTTACAAGCTCATACCGGAAACCAAACCCCAGCCCACAGAAGGGGCCAAACCGGAGACCATAGGCCAGACTTTCCGCGGCTACGGACAAGTTCTTAGAGATTTCGCATTCATGGCTTTTATCTTTGCATCGATCATTATGACAACGGTCTACATCCAAATGTACAACTCCCTGTCGGTGTACCTGCGCGATCAACATGGAGTTTCCCCACAAGGCTACGGCTTCTTGTTGACCTCCAGCGCCATTGTGGTGATCCTTTTCCAGTTCGGGACGACGCGGGTCATCAAGACCCGCCCACCCTTCCTGATGATGGCGCTGGGTTCGCTGATCTATATGGTTGGTTTCGGAATGTTCGGCTTTGTGGCGGCCTATGCACTATTTGTGCTGGCGATCGTGATCGTAACCATCGGCGAAATGATCGTGATGCCGGTGAGCCAGGCGCTGGCTGCGAATTTCGCGCCAGAGGACAAACGCGGGCGCTATATGGCGGTCTTCGGGCTCCTGTGGCAGTTGCCAGCCACTGTGGGCCCAACGGCGGCCGGTGTCATCCTGGACAATTACAACCCTAACCTGTTGTGGTACATCGGCGGAGTAATGTGTGCTGTAGCAGCCCTGGCTTTCTACACGCTTCATTTGCGGTTAGGCAGGCGAGAGCGATTTGCGCCCATCGAGGCGCCGGCAGCGGCGGTCTCTGAATAGATTCCATTTCATCGGAAAAACCGGCTAAAGCCTCGACTCCGTATGTATAAGGCCTCTAGGCTTTAGCCGGTATGATTTTAAACACCTTGCACTTTGGGAAATGAGTAAAATACGGGCAACCCATATCGACAATTGCGCCGATGCCTAAAGACGCCGCCTCCTCACAACCTTCCTGGCTAGATCGGCCTTTCCTTTCCAGCTTTAAGTTAACTTGGGAAACTGGGATCATTGTTCTGTTGCTCATCGTTGCCGTATTGACCCGTTTCTACGACCTCGGCGACCGGGTGATGAGCCACGATGAAACCACTCACGTCTATTTCTCATGGCAACTTTACAAGGGAAACGGTTATCAGCACGACCCACTCAGTCATGGACCTCTGCAATTCCACCTGATTGCGCTGAGTTATTTCCTGTTCGGGGATAACGACTTCACAGCCCGGGTGCCTGTGGCCGTATTCGGAGTGCTGACCATCTGGTTCGTATGGTGGGGCTTCCGCCGCTACATCGGGCGGATTGGCGCCCTGGCCGCGGCGTTTTTCTTTTTGATCTCACCCTACATCTTGTATTACGAGCGCTACGCGCGCAATGAATCCTACGTGGCCCTATTCGGGCTATTGATGCTGTGGGGGATGCTGCGCTACCTGGATACAGGTAAAACCAAATATCTCTACATCACAACTGCAGCGCTGGCTTTGCATTTCACAGCCAAAGAGACTTCGTTCATCTACGCGGCCCAAGCCTTGCTATTCCTGGGTTTCCTCTTCCTTGTGCGCTTGGGAAATCGCAAGTGGACAAACCCCGAATCGCGGCGAATCTTTTTCACCGTATTGCTCATTGCCGCTTCGCTGTTTGTTCTAGCTGTCGGAGCACAACTGGTCACCCGTGAGCCGGCAGCGGTTGCCGTTTCTACAACGGAAGTGCAAGAGCCAGCCGTCCAGGGAGAAAGCGACGAAGTAACCCTCTCGTCACCCATGTCCCGCATCCCATTATTGCTTGGCAGCGTAGGATTGATCGCCCTGGTGGTCGGCCTGTTTGTTTTGATCCGCGGCTATGGCTGGAACCGCCTTCGCCAAGAGCGCAGCTTTGGCTTAATGGTACTTCTATTCACGCTGGCACTACCCCACCTGGCGGCATTCCCTGTCCAATGGATTCGTTCGGACCTGAACTATACAGCGCTAAAAGGAATTTTCTTCAACTGGGCTCAGGGTATTGCCCTGGACTCGCCCCAAATTGGTGTGGTCGCATTAGTTGTCGGTGTGATCCTCTTTATGTTCCTGGTGTCGGCAGCCCTCGGATTGGCATGGTCACCACGCGTTTGGCTTATCAACATGGGCATCTTCTTCGCCATTTTTATTCCCCTCTACACCACGGTTTTTACGAATGGGGCTGGATTTTTTACGGGACTCTTTGGCTCGCTTGGCTATTGGCTTGAGCAGCAAGGCGTCGAGCGAGGCAGCCAACCCTGGTACTTCTACGCTTTTCTTCAAGTCCCAATGTACGAGTTCCTGGCACTGTTCGGCAGCGCTGTGGCTGCCGTATTGGGGATCCGTATCTTGCGGAACAGGCTACCCACCAAGCGGCAACCGGAAGCCGAAAACCGGAAACTGCGCCCGGAGGAAAGCCAGCAGCTGGCAGTGGTTCTATTCGCTTTCTGGGCCGTGACAGCGCTACTGGCTTACTCGATCGCCGGCGAAAAGATGCCCTGGCTCACAGTGCATATCGCCATTCCTTTGTTGATGCTTGCCGGGTGGTCAGCAGGCTGGATTCTCAAGCGCGTCGACTGGACGCGGTTGTTCACGTCGCGCTCCGTGTTGGCGGCGTTGGCCATGGTAGTTTTCATTGCGGCATTGCTTAGCGCACTGGGTTTGCTGCTCGGAACGCAACCCCCATTTGCCGGGTCGACACAATTGCAGCTTCGAGACACATACCGGTTCGTTTTCTATGCACTGCTCGCGACCGCAAGCGTTTATGCGATGCTGGCTCTGCCTGAACGAGCAAAATGGAAACCCGGACAATTCGCCAAAGTACTACTTGCCTTGATCTTTGCGGGACTGGCTTTTTACACTGCAAGAACGTCTTTCCGCGCCAATTATCTGAACTACGACTTGGCGACTGAATACCTGGTTTACGCCCACATGGCTCCCGGCCCCAAAGAAATCATGGAGCAAATCGAAGATCTCTCTGCTCGCCTGACCGACAGTAACGATCTGCAGATCGCCTACGACAACGAAACCACCTATCCGTTTTGGTGGTACCTGCGCAATTACCCAAACCAACGGTATTACGCAGACCAGCCTACCCGCGACTTGCGCGACTTGCCGGTCATATTGGTTGGCGATGCCAACTATGGAAAGATCGAACCCATCGTCGGCAACTCCTATTACCTGTTCGAATACAACCGCATCTGGTGGCCCAACCAGGATTATTTCGAATACCAATGGGATACCATCGCGGGCGGGTTCGCGGCTGAAACGGGGCGGCTTGCGACAGACATGGGTTATCTAGATTATCTGGGCCGGGTCGGCAACCGGCTCTGGTCTTACTTCGGCAATGCGCAATTTCGCGAGGCGATCTGGCAGATCTGGATGAACCACGACTTTCGGGCCTACCTGGAAACCAAAGGCCAGGATCCAAGCCTTTCGGCTTGGATCCCATCGCGCACCATGCGTATGTACGTTCGCAAAGACATCGCCGCACAGATCTGGGATTACGGCGCCCAACCCGAAGGGGAAACGGTTATCGAAGATCCTTACGAAGGCAGGAGCATCGAACTGGCGGCGGACATCCAAGTAGGTGGACCGGGCGCAGGACCCGGGCAATTCAACTCACCGCGCGGATTGGCCGTCGCGCCGGATGGCGGCGTATTTGTCGCCGATGCCAATAACCATCGCATTCAGCATTTCGCTGCGGACGGAGTCTTCATCAACGAATGGGGCACGCTAAGCGACTCCAGCAATGGTGAGGCGGAAGGCGGCACTTTCAACGAACCTTGGGGCGTAGCGGTCTCACCGGATGGCCGTTTTGTTTACGTTGCGGATACCTGGAACCACCGCATCCAGAAGTTTACAATCAGCGGTATCTTCCTTAAGGCTTGGGGCAATTTTGGTCAGGACGAACAGCCTTATTCGATGTGGGGTCCGCGTGAAATTTTAGTGGACAACGATGGCAACATCTTAGTGATGGACACAGGCAACAAACGCATTAAGGTCTTCGATGATGACGGAAACTTCATCGCGCAATTTGGTGAAGCTGGATTTGGTCTGGGGCAATTCGATGAACCCGTAGGGATGGCCTTGGATCGCGAAACCGGACGGCTCTACGTGGCCGACACTTGGAACCAGCGCGTTCAGGTATTGGAATACTCGGCTGGCAATTTCACTGTAATAGAAAGTTGGGACATCGCCGGCTGGTTTGGCCAATCGTTAGTAAATAAACCCTACCTTAGTGTTGGCGTCGATGGACGCGTGTTTGTCGCAGACCCCGAGTCTGGACGAATCCTGGTCTTCGAATCAAATGGAACTTTTGTGCACTTCTTTGGAGGCTACGAGCAGACGGCTGTGGACATTGGAATAGCCCAAGGTGTGGCGGCCGATTCCACAAGCGGTGTTTGGGTCACCGACAGCCAGAATAATAGGCTGCTACACTTTTCTCTTGAGTAGTTACAGAGCTGGTTTAAAACCGTAATCTTCCGCCAATAGCCGGAGTTTGCGCTGGCTGTCCACCTGAGAAATATGCTTCAGGATATTGAAGATATCTCCGCGCAGCAGCGAATCCTTGGAATCCAGCGCATCGCGCAATGAATTGAAATGGGGATACAGCAATTGGGGGCTGATTCCTGCGATCAGGCGCAACAATCCGGCACTTTCATAGCGGACGCGCTCGTCCCTGGCGAACAGGGCTTCCACCAGGAAACCGATCACTGACCGAGTGGATAAAACTTGGCCAATTACCTTGCGGACCGAGTTTTCTTTGGACTCAAGGTTTCTAAAAAATTCTTCAATACTCATATCATTGGGTTAAACGTAAGGTAAGTCAATTCTAATACATGGGCGGAGTTCTATCCAAGGGACAATCGGCCTATTTTTCCATGGGAGGCTTGGGACGTTACGGCTGTCTAGGGCTAATCCTGCACCAAGTTTTCCCTCCGTTGATGTCCAAGGAGCCCCTACGTTACAATTCCGCCGTGGATAGACTTGGCGACCTGCCTGACCGTGAGCGCTTGAGCGCTGTAATGGCCTTGATCTTATTGGCTTACGCCTCGGCGAGGTTCGTGCAGTTACCCGGCCGCGTGCTCGCCCTCGACTTGGCAGGTATTTATGTGCCATTGCTGATCAATACCAATACGATTGTGGCAATCCTCGTTTCCGGGCTAACCGCTGCCGGCATCGACTGGTTGTTGCGCGGTGAAAGTGCGCCTAGCCAGCCGTCTAAGGCCCGCCATTGGCTGCTGCCAGCCATGACAGCCTGGGTGCTCAGCCTGACGCTGGCGAATATTGAATTTGGGCTGCGGTGGTGGGTAGCATTTGCAGGTTCCGCGTTTTTGATCCTGGTTATTCTGCTCGCTGAATATAGCAGTGCCTTTAAACAGAATCGCTTTTACTCGATTGCCACGCCGGCGCTAAGCGCACTGACTTTCGGACTTTTCCTGATCCTGGCCATTACCCTACGCGGCCTGGGTTTGCGCCTGTACCTGGCTTTTCCTGCCATCTTTCTAGGAAGCTTCCTGGCAGCCACGCGCGTGCAATTGTTGCAGGAAAGCGCAACATGGCGGCCCTTGCAGATGGCCGGCATCGCGTTTATCGTTGCCCAGATCGGCGCCGCAGCACACTATTTGCCTGTTTCGGCCCTGGGATTTGGTTTGCTACTGTTGGGTTTACTTTACGCTCTAAATAACTACATTAACGCTCTCAATCTTGGGCAAGAACCCCGCAAGGCTATTCGCGACCCTATAATCACGCTGGCCATTTTTTGGCTGCTGGCAATCATCTTCCGTTAAATTCGAAATCCTCTAAAGGAGTTCCATCACCGTGCAACTGCTGCCTTTCATTGGCGTCACTTTACTTGGTTACGTGCTGGGGTCCATCCCGTTCGGTTACATGCTTGTTCGCCTGGCGACGGGCGGCGATATCCGCGACGTCCACAGCGGCAGAAGTGGGGGCACGAATGCAATGCGAGCCGCGGGGCCCTGGGTAGGAGCCTTGACCGGCGTATTGGATGGTCTCAAGGCCTATTCCGCCGTGCAAGTCGCCGCCGTCTTATTCCCAGGCGAGGCATTAGCCGCGGCCCTGGCAGCCGCGGCCGCGGTGCTAGGGCATAACTATTCGATGTTCCTGGTGCAACGCAAGGAAGGAAGGCTGGTGTTAGGCGGCGGCGCCGGCGGTGCGCCAGTGGTCGGCGGCGCAACCGGGATCTGGCTGCCCAGCCTTTACCTTATCTTACCTATTGGATTAATTATTTATTATTTCGTTGGCTACGCTTCCCTAACCACTCTCAGCGCCGGCATTATGGCCTTGTTGATTTTCGGTATAGGGTCAGCGGTTGGATTTTTCCCATTGGAATATGCTTGGTTCGGCTTAACTGCTTTGCTGATGCTAGTTTGGGCCCTTCGCCCCAACCTCAAGCGCTTGCGCGAAGGGAAAGAGCGCCGTCATGGATTTCGCGGCGAAAAGAACATGTAAACAGCCCCGGAATCATCTACCTTCAAAATACATTTCCGAACCCTCGGGTACTTTTCCATACTCCTGGCGATAGAGGGCGATCAAATTACGGTGGTGCAATTGCTCCGCCAAACCGGCAATCAGCACCCGGCTCTTGCCGCAATCTTCCACATGAATATTCTCCAGGATGTCCAATGGGTAGCGCCGCCTTGCCGCGCCGCGCACCGCCTTGCGGATTTCGTTCAGGTAATTCAAATCCGCTCGCAGGGCGGCGTCGATCTCGCCACGTAGCACGATCTCCCCATGACCGGGCACCAGGTTCTCAAGCCCCATTTTGCCAATCTTCTTCAGCGATGAAATCATGTCATCGATGTCACCATCCACGAGAGTAGGCAGAGCCATGAAAGTATCGCCGCTGAATAGGATGCGGTCTTCTTCCACGAGCACGGCAATCGAATCCGCGCTGTGTCCTGGTAGTGGGAAGATGGTGAGCGTCTTTTTGCCAACCTGGATGTTGAGTTCGCCCTTCTCAAACGTAATACTGGGCAGGATGATCTCAACATTGCGAAGCTGCGGATTTTCGTTCTTCTCGGCCTCGAGGGCAGCCACCCCGCGTGTGCCCAGCATTTCGTAACATGCCTGGTGAGCGATGACGGTAGCTCCCGGGAAAAAGCTATTACCCCAACTATGGTCGGCATGATAATGAGTATTGATGATGTAGCGGACGGGGACGCGTAAATCGCGTTCGATGAACGCGCTGAGTTCGCGGGTTTCTTCGGGCAGAGCCAGAGTGTCTATGAGCACAGCTCCATCGGGGCCAGTTACGGCTCCAGCGGTTACTTGAGCGTATAGACTGCTCTGGAAGACGTGGACGTTTTCGGCGATGCGCTCGTGTTGCATTTATCCTCTAGGGAGAACGGGCGAAGAATAGCATAGGCATGATTTCGAGTCAATAATTGTGAAATAATTCACCTTTTAGCCTTGGGCAATTTGCCCCGAAAAACATTCGATAGGTTACTTCGCCAGCCTTTCCTTGAATAACCGATTTGCGGACAACTGAATTGCCATGGCTTTAAATCCCCTGTATAATCCCTAACAATTGCATATAGGTTTGCCAGGATCAGTATGCGGCTCGGCGCTCTCCAGCGAGGGAGCAGTCATAGGATGAAAGCCTCCCGAGCAGCCCACCGCAGAAAGTCGCCTGGTCTTCCCACCGAAGAACAGCGAAAGAATCGAAGCACGGCCTTTCTTTCTTAGCTTATTAGACCGGTGCGGGTAGCCCGATATAGCATTTGAGCGCGGCCAATTGGCCGAAGCGAGGTGGTACCGCGGAGCGCCTTCCGTCCTCACGACGAAGGCGTTTTTTATTTAATCCGGAGGCGAAATTGGCAGAGAGCACATTACCGAAAACCTACGACTTCAAAGCCACAGAGGAGCGTGTCTACGCCTGGTGGGAAGAACAGGGTTTCTTCCGGCCTAGTAACGACCCGCGCAAGCCGGGCTTCGATGAGGCGAAGAAACCCTTTGTGATCTCCATCCCCCCGCCCAATGTGACCGGTGAACTGCACCTTGGCCACGCCATGTTTGTGGCTATGGAAGACCTGATGATACGTTACAACCGCATGAAAGGTGTTCCCACACTCTGGGTGCCGGGCACAGATCACGCCGGAATCGCCACCCAGTTGAAGGTTGAAGAAGATATCTTGCGAACCGAGGAAGTAACCCGCGACGAATTGGGCCGCGATGAATTCCTTAAACGCACCTGGAGTTGGAAGGACAAGTACCATGGAATTATTTCCAAACAGATCCGCCGGCTTGGCGCTTCGTGCGATTGGTCGCGGGAACGTTTCACCCTCGATGAAGGCCTGTCAAAGGCGGTGCGCGAAGCCTTCGTGCGCCTTTATCGAAAAGGGCTAATCTATCGAGGCCCGCGGTTGATCAACTGGTCACCGCGTCTGCGCACTGCTGTTTCCGACCTGGAAGTAGAGTACAGCGAAGAGGAAGGCCAGCTCTATTTCTTTAAATATCGCATCAAGGATTCCAGTGAATTCATCCCCGTGGCCACCACGCGGCCAGAAACCATACTGGGCGATACCGCGGTCGCGGTGCATCCGGAAGATGAGCGCTACAAGAAATACATCGGAGCAACCGCGTTGGTGCCTATACTGGATCGCGAGATCCCAGTGATCGGCGACGAATACGTGGACCGCGAATTCGGCACTGGCGCGCTCAAGATAACGCCCGGTCACGACCCGAACGATTACCAGATCGGGGCGCGGCATAAGCTGCCCATTATCTCGGTGCTGGACCAGGCAGCGCAGATAAGAGCCGAAGGGGGACCTTATGCAGGCATGGATCGTTTCGAGGCTCGCAAGACATTGTGGGCCGACATGCAGGCAGCCGGTCTCTCCATCAAGACCGAGCGTTACATGCAGCGCGTGCCGCGCTCGCAACGCGGCGGCGAGATCGTCGAGCCGATGATATCCACCCAATGGTTCGTGACCATCAAGCCGCTGGCAGAACCCGCGCTGGCGGCAGTGGATTCGGGGCGCATCAAGATCGTGCCGGAGCACTTCACCAAGGTGTACCGCAACTGGATGGAAAACATCCAGGACTGGTGTATCAGCCGCCAACTCTGGTGGGGACACCGCATCCCTGTGTGGTACGCTCCCGATGGCAGCATGTTTTGCGCTTACGACGAGGAGGAAGCGCGCGCCGAAGCAAAAAGGACATTAGGAAAAGAAGTGGAGCTGACTCAGGACCCAGACGTGCTCGATACCTGGTTCTCTTCCGGGCTCTGGCCTTTCTCAACGTTGGGCTGGCCGGAACAGACCGAGGATTTGAAATACTTCTACCCCACGTCGGTGCTGGAGACCGGCTACGACATCCTGTTCTTCTGGGTGGCGCGCATGATCATGATGGGCCTTGAATTCACCGGCGAACTTCCATTCCACACCGTGTATCTCCACGGCCTGGTGCGCGATGAGCAGGGACGCAAGATGAGCAAGACCATCGGCAATGTGATCGATCCGCTCGAGGTCATGGATAAGTACGGCACGGACGCGCTGCGTTTTACGTTGCTTGTCGGTTCGACGCCGGGACAAGACGTGAACCTGAGCCTTGAAAAGGTGGCGGCCAACCGCAACTTTGCCAATAAGCTGTGGAACGCCGGGCGCTACGTGATTGGCGCCCTGGCGGCCGCGCCCAAAGAAAAGACAGGCGATTTGAACTGGACTCTAGCTGACGCCTGGGTTTGGGCGCGCGTCAAGCAATTGACCGCTTCTAGCAATCGCTTATTCGAAAACAGCCAATACGGCGAAGCCGGGCGGCAGATCTACGAATTCTTCTGGAACGATTTCGCCGACTGGTACATCGAAATCGCCAAGCTGCAGCTAGCCGAAGGCGGTGATCGCGCTTTCAAAACCGCCGACCTTTTAGTGCGGGTGCTCGATTTGAGCCTGCGCCTGCTTCATCCCTTCACACCTTTCGTGACTGAGGAATTGTGGACGCGGCTAAAGGAGGCGGCTCTCGATCATTCTGCAAACATCAACCCCGAAAAGAATGCCAGCTGGCCCGAAGCTCTAATTATTGCTCGCTGGCCTGAACCGATTGCCCAAGAAGGATGGGAAGATTTCAATCTGCGCAATTTTGCCATCCTACAAAACCTGGTGCGCGCCATTCGCAACCTGCGTGCAGAAAAGGGCATTAAACCCGGGCAGAGGATTATCGCGCACCTGGTGTCGCAAGAATGCTACAACTTGCTCGAACAAGAAAAGGCTGCACTGACCGCGTTGGCACAACTTGACCCGGCGCAATTGACGATCTCCAAGACCCTCAAGGAGCGGCCTGAAAACACCATTCCGCTGGTGTCCGGTCCGGTGGAGGTGTACTTTCCCTTATCCGGGTTGACCGATCCCGTCGAAGAGCGGGCGCGCCTGGAGCGCGAACTGAAGGAAGCCAGCGCGCAGATCCAACGTCTTGAAACGTTGCTAGCGACTGACTTTGCCAACAAGGCCCCTGCGGCGGTGGTCCTAAAAGAGCAAACGCGACTTCAGGGTTTCCAGTCGGCCGCAAGCAGCTTGGAAGAACAACTGAAAGCAATAGGAGATTAAGTGGCTGTATCAGAATTGCGAATTGCATTAACCGTTGATGATTACGAGAAAGCCATCGCCTTCTATCGCGATGGTTTGGGTTTGGAGCCTGGCGATGTTTGGTCAGGCTCAGGCCGCGCCCAGGTTTTTGGCGGCGGCACAGCAATGCTGGAGATCTTCGATAACGACTATGCGAAATATGTGGACGAGATGGAAGTTGGCGAGCCTAGCAACGGGCAGGTTCGATTTGCCGTCCAAGTACCGGATATCGAAAAGGCACTGACGCGCGCGTTGGAGCACGGAGGCAAACTGGTGCATGAACCCGTTGAAACGCCCTGGAAAGATCTCACTGCCCGTGTCCAGGCGCCTGATGGGATGCAAATCACCCTGTTCCAGGTTGTGGAAAAGTAATCAAGTGATCAGTGCAATCAGTAATTAGGATTACATCCTTTGTTTCCAATAGCTGTTCACTACTCACTGTTCACTCCCAAAGGAGCCGTCGTTAGAACGACGGCTCCTTTTATAGTGTCGGGGCGAGAGGATTTGAACCTCCGACCCCTTGCACCCCATGCAAGTGCGCTACCGGACTGCGCCACGCCCCGATACAAGGATTGATTATATCAGTCATAAAGTCAATTCTTCTTTTACCAGCGAGGGTGCTTACGGAAAGTTAAAACCCAGACCATCTCGCCAGGGTCCACCCGAAGTGAAAGGTCATAGAACACGTGAAAATCACCGATTTGAGCATCGCCCGGACCATTGCCCATTCGATTACTTACGTTGGAAGTCGCTCATCGCAAAGGCTCAGAATCCAGCCTGCACATCTGGAACAATCCTTGCAACGTATGCGTCTATAAATTGGCGCCGCCAATGCGTCGCTTGTCGCGCCTGGCAGTGCTAAAATCTGATGGATAGCCCTTCCCTCGGGAGAGTGACATGGTTCAAAACAAATTGAATGCGCAAAAGATTCTCGGCTTGGCCCTTGCGGCTTTGTTCCTGTTGAGCGCCTGTCGGGCGCCGACGGCCCAGGAACCCACCCAGGATATCAATGCTTTGTACACGCAGGTGGCGGGCACGCTGATTGCCCAGGGGCAAGCGCCGACAGAGGCGGCCGCAACTACGGAAGCCACAAGCACCCCTTTGGTGGTGACTGCTACTGTGGCCCTTGCGACCTCAACGGCGAGCAACACTCCGGTGCCGCCCACCAGTGCGCCAGTCTGCAACCAGGCCACCTTCATCGCTGATATCACCGTTACAGACGGCACCCAGATGAGCAAAGGGCAGGATTTCACCAAGACCTGGCGAATCAAGAACTCAGGCACCTGCACTTGGGATGAGGACTACAAGGTTGTATTCAGTTCAGGCACCAACCTGGCGAACAAGTCCAGCTACGCCCTGCCAGATGACGTCAGCCCAGGCGAAACGGTCGACATTTCCATCCCGATGGAAGCCCCGAATGAGAACGGCTTATACAAGAGCAACTGGGTGATACGCAGCGACACCGGCTCGACCTTCGGAGTCAACGGGTCAGGCGGCAGCGCTGGAGTACCCTTCTTCGCATTGATTCAAGTTGGCCAGGTAACCAGTTCAGGTGGCGTCAGATATGACTTCGCAGCCAACTTCTGCGATGCAGATTGGGATAGCAAATCCAAGAACAACCTTCCCTGCCCAGGCGCGAATGCGGGCAGCGATGGTTTCGTGCTTGTCCTGCAGAATCCTGAACTGGAAAACGGCACTAAGCCGGGCAAAGCCGCCATTTGGGCGCGTCCGAACCATGCTGCCAATGGCTGGATCCGCGGCGTTTTTCCGGATTTCACGGTAAAAGATGGCGACCATTTTGTGACGACTATTGGCTGCCTGGATAACAACGCCAATTGCCGTGTGACCTTCAGGCTCAGTTACATCAAAGGCAACGGCGATGAGATCAAACTTGGCACCTGGGACGAGAAATTCGACGGGCAGATTCGCAATATCGATATCGATCTCTCATCGCTGGCGGGCAAAAAGGTGCAATTCGTCCTGCAAATAAGCATGGGGAACGACTCGTTCACGCAAGCCAATTCCTTCTGGCTCACACCGGTCATAATAAAGAAGTAATCGGCTCCTATACTCAAACAAACCCAAATGGGCTTGCCTAATGCGGCTGTTCCGCCCTTACCGGGTTGCGTAGCTCGCCGATTCCCTCAATACTCGTAACCAGTTCATCCCCATCGTTGAGCAATCCCACTCCCGCCGGAGTCCCGGTGAGCAGCACATCTCCAGGTTCCAGAGTCATAACTGAGGACGCGTAGGCTACTAGCTGTCGTACCGGAAACACCATATCGCGCGTTGAGCCCATCTGGCGCAATTCGCCATTGACCATACAAGTGATCACTGCGTCAGCCGGATCCAACTCGGTTTCAATCCAGGGGCCGAGCGGGCAGAAGGTATCGAACCCTTTGCCACGCGTCCATTGTCCATCGCGGCGCTGCAAATCGCGCGCGGTCACATCATTTGCGATCGTGTATCCCAAAACGGCGTCCTTGGCGCCTTCGGTGTCAAGCCAGCGCGATCGCTTGCCGATCACGACAGCCAATTCCGCCTCGTGTTCCACACGTTGGGATTGAGGTGGCAGCAGGATTGTTTCTCCGGTTCCGATCAGGGAGGAAGGCGGTTTGAGAAACAACAATGGCAGATCCGGGATTTCAGCTTCATGCTCTTGTGCATGAGCCGCATAATTGCGACCTACACAAATGATCTTACTGGGAGCCACAGGTGGGAGCAGGTGCAAATCGCTGAGCGGAAACTCGGCAGCCGCGCGGCGAAATGCTTGAAAGGGCGAGCCTTCGATGAGTCCGGCCCTATCTTCATGCACCCAACCGAATTGGGCATTCTCAGATTCGTCCAGGTATCGAATGATTTTCATGGGAGTTAAGTGGACCTGCCAGGCTTGGCGCCGGAGAGTTTGCGCACCAGTTTTTCGATCTTGACTTGATTTTCTTTGAAACGTTCCGGGTAACGCCATCGCAATGCCGAACCCAGCATATGCACCAGCGCTCCCAATACCACCACCGCAGCTTCGCTCTGCTCCTGCGGCTGCACCACGAGGATGATGTCAGCGCGACGTGCTGAATCAAAAGAGGCGCTGCCTACGACGGCTGCCCTGTTTAACCCCAGCGACTGCGCATGCAATAAGGCTGCCGAAATCAAAGGAGTCTGGCCGGCGAGGTCAAGCACCAACAACATATCTCCCTCGGCGGCGATTGCCAGGCTGCGCGCCACGGCGCTTTCCTCGGGCGCTAACCGGTGACCAGTAATGCCCACGGACTGAAGATGGCGCATTAACTCATTAACCACAGATTGCGCAAAAGGGTCTGCAAGGATCAGAACGCGTTTAGCCTGCCCCATGGCCTTGAGTAAGGATTGAAGCGGCGCGGGGTCCATCAGGCGGCGGGCGCGCTCCACGGCTTCGCCCAGTTCCTTGAAAACTCGATCGGTTACGGCAGGGAGCGTGTCGACCTGCGCAGTCTCTTTTTGGCGAATGAGCAGATCTTGCAAAACGCGTGCTTTAATCTCATCTTGGAGATCGGGGAAACCCGAATAATCCAGCGCCTGGGCAAACCGCACCACGGTGGCCGCGTCCACATCTACCTCGTGCGCCAATTCTGATGCCGTCATTAAGGCAGCCTGCACGTAGGAATCTAATATATAATCAGCCAAGCGCTGAAAGCTTTTGGATAAATTAGGACGCGCCGAGCGTATTCGCTCGGCGTACGAGCCCGAAGGCATGGGGCGAACTATAGCACAGTTAATTGCAGCGAGCAATCATTCTGCATTTTCCATTGCAATTTATTGACAGGCGCCAACCATGTATAATTTGACCTTCGGGCGAGTAGCTCAGTTGGTTAGAGCGCTTCCCTTACAAGGAAGAAGTCGTAGGTTCGAGTCCTATCTCGCCCACCTGGTTCTCCAACATCAAATATGACCTCGAATGTCCCCAAATGGGAATTCCTAGAATTGAAGATCACCCGCGGAGAAGTGGAGATCGTAGGTGATGAATTCCGGCCGCCGGCCAACCCGCGCTGGCCCGACCCATACGATTACGTAAAAGGCATGATCGCGGATGGGTGGCAACTGGTAACCCGTTCCGGATCACTGACCGGCGAATTCTCTGTGGTGCTTAAGCGCCCGCTGGTCGAGTAAAACAATTCGGCGGTCCCGCCCAAGCAAACCATAGGAGTAGCATGCATACTGCCAATGTTTGGACGGTCTTTTGGGTTGCCCTCGGAACAGCGCTGGCTACCGGACTTGGAGCCCTGCCCTTTGTTATCATTCGAAACTTTTCCCGAAAGTGGCTTGGGATTTTTAATGCTGCAGCAGCTGGCCTTATGCTCGGCGCGTCTGTCGGCCTTATCAATCAAGGGGTTCTCGTTAATCTTGGTTTGCTCACCGTTGGGACTATAGGTGGTTTATTCCTGATTATTTTCCTAAATAACCGCTTGAAACAGAATCACGAAGCCCATCATCAGCTTTTCCACTCAACTGGCGGCCTGCGTGGATTTTTAATTGTTGGGGTAATGACGATCCACTCCTTTGCTGAGGGCATAGGCATTGGAGTTGCCTACGGTGGTAACGTAGCGCTGGGGGCATTAATCGCCGTAGCGATTGCCATTCACAATATCCCTGAAGGGCTTGCCATCAGTCTTGTCATGGTTCCCCGTGGTACCAGCCCTGTGAAGGCCAGTCTGTGGAGCGTTTTTTCCAGCCTTCCACAACCGCTAATGGCAGTGCCCGCATATCTTTTTGTCCTCATTTTCCATCCGTTCCTACCGCTCGGTCTGGGATTGGCGGCTGGCGCCATGCTATGGATGGTCTTTTCCGAGCTGGTTCCCGAAGCCTTGCAGGATACCGATCACAATACCGTAGGGATCGTTGTTACCCTAGCCCTGGCGGCAATGATTGCCTTACAAGTATTAATTCAACCTTTTTAGCCATAACTGTTGGTGACATATGTCCCCCAGCAGCGGGGACAATAGACAACAGGTAAAAACACCCTTCCCAGCTATAGTGGGTCCAGAAAGAAACGCCGGAGCATGGCTTTTGGTTGCTGCCGCGGCGGGAACGGCTTGCGGGAACAGTCTCAAGACTGAAGCCACAAGGCACCGCTAATGCGGTGAGCGGCAGAGTCAAAACGGCAAGGCTACGTCACGCCGGCCAGAGGCGAACTGGTCGGAGCGAAAAATGTAGCTTAGCCGAAAAGCCCCGGCGTTTTCTCTCTTTAACGCCTGCGTGTTTTCCTCGCGGATCCCTTTACACTTTCAACGTATTTAATATAAGAACCCTTCGGGACTTTTGCGATCGTCTCTGCTATTAGATCCAGAGGCAGGTCATCCGCGGCCCTAAAGTGAACACAGGATTTACCCATGTCCAGTTTTTTTTCACTAACTTTGTATCGATCCTTGAACCATCTTTCGATTTCCGGATTACCGTAGACCGCCATGAGATAAAGTGAGTTGTAATTTTTTTGGGCGGCCAAACCAACAATACCCAAAGGTTGCCGATTATAGGTATCCGGGTAATCTTCCAAAGGCACGTGATAGCTGATCATCCCAAATTGCATCCCCTCTTGATAACCCTTAGGTAAATGGCGCAGGATCAGTTTCCGAACGGCTTTTATGTCCCCTTGCCTATCTTTTGGCAAAGCTGCAATATATTCGTCAACGGTTTTTGCACTACTGCTAACCATTAGCATCTCCATATTCGCATATTCCCGGCGATTTTACACCGGATGTAGGAGCGGCTGCTCCGTAACACGTTGTTTAGATGCTTTTC
>Ga0209751_10002411_pt1 | contig 18698 bp, 27 predicted proteins | sample RifCSP13_1_FD_184019 | JGI IMG/M metagenome (GOLD analysis project Ga0209751, IMG submission 184019) | Soil microbial communities from Rifle, Colorado - Rifle CSP2_sed 13_1 (SPAdes) (version 2) | ecosystem: Environmental > Terrestrial > Deep subsurface > Rock core/Sediment | place: Rifle... | reverse complement strand
GCAGGCGCGCCCGCAACAGCTCGAACTCCCGCGGCACCTGCTCGAGCCGGCGGCGGACCTGGTACAGCTCCTCCTCGAGCCCCTTCACCTGGGCCTGGAGGGCGTCGATCTCGGCGTGGGATTTTTCTTTGTCCCGCATGCCCGGTCCTTCCTCAACTCCCCAGCGTGTTCCCCGCCTCCCAGGACGGACAAGCTAGTCTACCGCACGCTCACCCCAGACTGCAACTCCCATACCATGATGCGCCACATTCGGAAAGTCAATCCGAGACCGACCCCCGTAGCGGCCGGCCCGCGTGCATCATCCACACCTCACGGCCTGCGGTTGATGAGCTGAAGCAACTCGTTGCGCATCTCCGGGCGCTTCTGGAAGACCCCGAGCATCGCGCTGGTCACCGCCTTGGAGTTATGCTTCTCGACCCCCCGCATCATCATGCAGAAATGATAGGCCTCGATGACGACCCCCACGCCTCGTGGCTGCACCGCCTGCTTGAGGGTGTGAGCAATCTGCTGCGTCAACCGCTCCTGCACCTGAAGGCGCCTGCTGTACATCTCGACCAACCGGACGATCTTGCTCAGGCCGAGGATCTTGGTCTTCGGGAGGTAGGCCACGTGACACTTCCCGAAGAATGGGAGGAGATGGTGCTCGCACAGGCTGAAGATGTCGATATCCTTCACCAGGACCATCTCGTCGTACTTTTCGGCAAAGATGGCCCCGTTCAGGACCTCCGGCAGGTTCTTTCCGTACCCGGCGGTGAGATACCTGAGCGCCTTGGCCATTCGCTCGGGCGTCTGGCGAAGCCCTTCCCGATGCGGATCCTCGCCCACCTCCTTGAGTAGGTCCCGGATGAGGCTTTGCAGGAGGGCATCCTGTTCCGCCTCCCCCGATCCCTTTCGCCACCGATGCGGCATACTTCGTCTCACCTCAACACCTCGTCTGCGGAGTTCCACCTCAACAGCCACGTATTCTCTCCCAGAAGATGAGCCGTGTCAACACCCGATCCGCCCCGGCACGCCTGAGCAGGCATGACGACGGATGAAAGGAGATGGACAGGGGTGGGTACAGAGAGTGCAGAAAGTCGGGGAGTGGAGCGGGAGACGGGAATCGAACCCGCGACGTCCAGCTTGGGAAGCTGGCATTCTACCGCTGAATTACTCCCGCCACGAGAGCAGATAATGTATAGCGGAGAAGGGACCTACTGTCAACGGCGAAGTAAGCCAATGGATGAGATTAATTGTCGTCCTCCTGGAAATTCGTCACGCGCCACCCCTCATTCATCCGAGCAGTAGAGATGAAGGCGCGCTTCTTCATCACCCGGCTGTCCACCGAGATGGCAAGGTCGTAGACCACGAAGATCCTGTCCTCCCCCATTTTCCGAGTCGTGTACAAGCTGTAGGAAACCCTCCGGCCCGCCGCCCCATCCTGTCCCGGCACGGCGCGCAGGAGCTCCTCCTGCTCTTCGATCTTCTGCCGGGCCAGCCCGTGCGCCAAGGCCTTGGCCCGCGGAAGATCGGGCTGGACGTAGTATCGCTCCACGAAGCTCTGGGCGACCGACTCAGGACCCTCGCCGGGCGAGCAGGCAAAAAGGGTAAGCAATGCGGCCAGGCAGAGTCCGAGTCCCTTGCGCACGATCTGTGCCTTACGATCGGTCGCCACGCCGTTCACTGCACTGGCAAAGAGCACCAGGAGATGAGGAAGAGAAGCAACAAGCAAGCCAGGAATCCCAGGCCCAGGTGCCGCAGTCCCACCCGGCGCGTCTTCTCCCCCCCCACCTCATGCCCCTGCCCTTCCCTGTTGTCGCTGGTGCCCATCACGCAGGGCCACTCATATCATCCCTGTCCTCAAAGATCAAGACGCTTCGCCCCGTGCGAACTCTTCCTGCAAGGCATGCAGGTGGCGCTTCAGATACCGCAGGGCTGCCTCTTTGGTCCGGAGAGGGCGAAGGGCTGCTTCTTCTTGAAGCCGCTCCAGCAGGAATCCCACAAAGGGTCCGGGGGTGAGGTCCAACCGGGCCATGAGCTCATGGCCATCGAGCAAGGGTGTCCGCCCGCCCGCGTGCCTGCCTCCTCGAATCCTCTTGCGCTGGAATGCACACATCTCCTGGACGAAACGGAGGCGCTCTTGAAAGGCCCTCCCGTCCCGTCCATAGGTGCCCCGGATATCGGCCAGGGAGAGGAGGAGGCAATCGGCGGCGAGGGGCCCCAGGTCCCGCCAGAACCGATAACGGGCCCGGGACGTGATGGTCTTTGCCTGCTCCAGGAAGAAGGGACGGAGGTGTTCTCGCACCAGGGCGACCGCCATCGCCGAAGCCCGCGAGCCCAAGCGCAGGCGGCGACAAATCTCTTCCATCATGGTTGCTCCACGTTCGGCGTGACCCAAGAAACGGATCCGCCCCTCTTCCACCGAACGGGTTTCCGGTTTCCCCACGTCATGGAGCAACGCCGCAAAGCGAAGCAAGGCCCGCCGACTGATTCCTCCTTCCACTTCCGCCTCCAACGGTCCAATGAGGAAGGCTGCTTGGCGCAAGAAGAGTTTCGGCAGTCGATGGAGGATCCCGTCGAGGGACCGGACCGTCTCCAGGGAGTGGGTAAGAACATCAAAGCGATGGGGTGGACCTTGCAGACACCCTCGCATCTCCCGGGTCTCGGGAAAGAGGACCTCAAGGAGCGCGAGATCATCCATGGCGCCGAGCCAGCGGCCAGCGATGGAACAGTTGAGAATCCCAAAAAACTCTTCCCGAAGCCGCTCCGGTGCGACACGCCCGAGGGAGGAAGCATGCTGGCGGATCGCCTGAGCCGTGGTCTCGTCGATGGCGAACTCGAGTTGAGCAGCCAGGCGGACACTCCGCAGGAGACGCAGGGGGTCTTCGGCGAGCACCTGCGGATCACCCACCCGGATCCGCCTGGCTCTCAGGTCCCTGAGACCCCCTGTCGGGTCGATGAGGTCGGTCGCATCCTCCCCGAGTGAGACGCCCAGCGCGTTGATCGTGAAGTCCCGCCGTCTCAGATCCTCGACGATACTCCCTCCGCGGAGAGGAGCGATATCCATCTGCACTCGCTTCCCTCCCCGGGAAAACACGACCCGTTGGACCCCCTCGGCGAAGCGGATCAGTCGGCCGTCAAAGGCTCGCTGGAGGGCTGCACCCAAAGAAGCGGGGTGGGGAGAGACCAGGTCGATGTCAAGGGCCCCTGGACCTTTGAGGAGGGCGTTACGCACAAACCCGCCGACGAGGTAGACCGGGAGCAGGTCCCGTTCTGCGGCCAGCCGAGCCGTCTGTCGCAGCAGGGGATGATCGCGCATGGCGAGCAGGATCCGTCGAACGCGCTGGTCCACCGCCTCACCCTAAGGGAGGCGGCGCAAGGATGTCAACACGGCGGTTCACCCCTCGGCACCCCGAAAACTGCTTGACGGCGCACAGCGTCAGGTTTACCCTTACAAGAGTAGTTCGGCCCGTGGACAAGAACGGGTCATCAGAGGGGAGGCGGGATGCGGATCGATAGGAAGATGAAGATCGAAGATGTCCTCCAGACCTACCCGGAGACCATCTCGGTCTTCAGCCGTTACGGGGTGGCCTGTCCGAGCTGCTCCGCGGCCAGTTACGACAACATCGAGGTCGGGGCCAAGGTCCACGGCATCGATGTCGACCAGCTCCTGGCCGACCTGAACGCCACCATCATCGCACGAAACTGAACGGTTCGCGATTCCGCTCGGCCCCTGACGCGGACCGGGGGGGATCGTATCTCCAGGAGAGGGACCAATGTTCGAGACGCTCCGACGGGACATTCAGGCTGCGTGGGACCGTGATCCTGCCGTCCGAAGTACGCTCGAGATCATCTTCTGCTATCCCGGTCTGCACGCCGTGTGGCTGCACCGGGTGGCGCATTGGTTCTGGAACCGGGGACTGCTCTTTATTGGCCGGTTCATCTCCCACGTGAACCGTTTCCTGACCGGGATCGAGATCCACCCCGCGGCCCGCCTCGGCCCAGGGCTCTTTATCGACCACGGCATGGGGGTGGTGATCGGCGAGACGAGCGAGGTGGGCGAGAATGTAACCATCTATCAGGGGGTGACGTTGGGGGGCACCAGCCTGGAACGCAAGAAACGGCACCCCACGATCGGCAACAACGTCATCATCGGGGGCGGAGCTAAGATCCTCGGACCCTTCATGGTCGGGGACAACAGCAAGATCGGCTCGGGTTCGGTGGTGGTCAAGGAGATCCCACCCAACTCGGTCGTGGTCGGAGTTCCGGGGCGGGTGATCTACCGGGACGGCAAGAAGGTGACCGACATGGATTTCGACTGGACCAACCTCCCGGACCCGGTGGCTCAAGCCCTGCAGTGCCTTCTCGATCGGGTGCACGACCTGGAGAAGGAGCTGGAAGAGCTGAAAGGCCGCGTGCCCCAGGACGCCCCGGCCGACTTCTCACTCACCCGCCGCAAGGGCTGATCCCCTTCCCTCTGTGTGTAAAGCCAGCTCACTAAAGTAAACGCACTAAGTGCGTTTACTTTGGAGCAATGGAGCAGTGGAGAAATAGAGCAATGAATTTGGAATGACAATACTCCATTGCGCTCTAATGCTCTAATGCTCCATTGTCACAATATTAAATGCGTTTGTACTAGAGAGACTTCGAGCACACATCGAGGCTCTCTCGCGGATCCACCTGAAAGAAGACCAATCCGGACAAGAGCTTTGGATAGAAATAGGTGGACTTGGGTGGAAGCCGCTGTCCGCTGCTCACCGTCGCCGCGATCTGGGTCACGGGGATCGGGTTGAGGAAAAAGGCGGCGGCCGCACGGCCGTGCCGCACCTCGCGCAGGGCCACCTCCTCGTCCTGCGTAAACCTGATCATCTCCGGATCGGTGAGCTGAAGAAGCTTCTGGAAGATCAGGTCTTGCAGGATGACCACGTCGAGCGCCTGGGCACCACGAGAGCCGCTCCCCTCCGTGAGCCGCTCCACCCTCCCGGGATCCTTCAAGGTCAAGAGGGCGAAGGTCTCTCCACCGGTGTAGAGACCAAAGACGTGCCCTCGACGTCCCCGCTCCTCCATCTCCTCGATATATTTCTGGAGGCCGCCCTCCCCGTGATCGATCACCCTTTGCTCGCGAGAAAAGTGGGACTCGAGCAGCGTGAGAATCTCCGATCCGGCACGCCCCCACTCGGCCCGGATGAGCCGATGCGTCGGGAGGACCGTAAGCCCCTCGTCCTCGATGCTCACCAGGGTCATCATGACAAAGTTGTACGCCTTCTCGGGGCCCCCCGTGGCATCGGCCCGCCGCATCTCCTCCCGGAAGGTGAGCGCCGTTTCATACCGGTGGTGTCCATCGGCGATAAAGAGGGGCCGGTCACGAAAGGCCGTGACGAGGCGGGCAATGGTCTCTGGCTTCTGCAGGAGCCACAGTCGGTGCCGAACGCCCGCCTCATCCCCGAAGTCGCACAGCGGATCGGTCCGCGTGGCCGAGCGGAGCAGGTCGGTAATCGATCCCGACGGTCCCGGATAAAAGCAGAAGATCTGTTCGAGATTCACCGGGAGGGCCTGCATCAACCTGAGGCGATCCGCCTTCGGCCCTGGCATGGTCCGTTCGTGGGGAAAAACGACACGCGCGCCGTACTCCTCCAGGGCGACAGCCCCGATGAGCCCCGTCCGGACTCGCCGCTCTCCCCGCTTCCAGGGATACTGCTGCTCGTAGACATAGAAGGCGGGCGCAGCCTCCCGGAGAAGAATGCCGGTCTCTTCCCACTCCTGGAAATACCGGCGGGCCCGCAGATACCGGTTCTCTCCCGCATCGTCGCCCGTTCGATCCTCCCCGAGGATGAGACGGATCGCGTTGTGGGGGTGGCGACGATGGAGTTCGGGTCGGAGTTCGTCGGGGATCACATCGTAGGGGGGAGAGACGACTGCCCCCAGGTCTCCGACCTTCTCCACATTGTACCGATACCCCCGAAAGGCACGGAGACGGGCCACGCTCATCTCCAAGACTGGTGACTAATCACTAATCACTGGCGCGCCGGGCGAGACGCCGGAGAGACCGCCGGCGTGAAGCCCCCCCGTCCATCGCCGAGATAGATGGCTGCCCTGTGTAGGGACGCAAAGACGAGGACGAGGTCGGGCTTTCCATCTTCGTTGAAGTCCCCCCCGCCTAGCACAATGGGGTCGTCGGGCACCTTCACATCCGGCAGCCGGGTGAACTGGCCGGTCCCGTCCCCCTTGAGGATGGTAAGGTCCTTGGTGCTCCGGTTGCCGACGATCAGGTCGAGCCGTCCGTCGCCGGTGAAATCGCCGGCAATGACCGGGTGGGGGTTGACGCCGGTTGGAAACTCGGCGAGCTTCCGCAGATTTCCCTTTCCATCACCAGCCAAGAGGACGAGGGTGTCGTCCCCGGCACAGACGATCGCCACATCCTCGTGACCATCCCCGGTAAAGTCGGCGAACGCCATATAGTGGGGAAACCTTTTCACCTTGAAGACCCGGGGGTCCTCGAAGGTCCCATCGGCCTTCCCGACGAGGACCGAGATGGTATGCTGCCCAAGGCTGGTCACCACCAGGTCCACGACCCCGTCCCGGTTGAGATCAGTCTGAGCCAGGATGTGAGGGCGGCTGCCCGCAGGGTACTGCGCTACCAGGTTCATCCCTCCCTTGCCATCCCCGCGATGGACGAGGACGGTGGAGAGCAACGTATCAGCCACCGCGAGATCCGTGCGGCCGTCCCGATCGAAATCGGCTGCCACCACGGCTACCGGCCCCTTAAAGCCCTCAAGCTCCTGCCGCTTGACAAAGCGGCCGTGCCCGTCATTGAAATAGAGGGTGACCGTGGCCGCCCCGCTGTTGGCCGTGACCAGGTCCGGGTGCCCATCGCCGTCGAGATCGCCCGCCGTCACCCACACCGGACCGCGGGCCACCTCGTAGGAGTGGTTCGCAGCCACGCCTCCCCTGCCGTCGCCGAGGAGGACGGTAATCTTGCGCTCCGCCGAACCGGCAATGGCCATATCCAGATGTCCATCTTTATTCAAGTCAGCCACGGCCACCGAGTGCGGAAATCGACCGGTCGCCTCGTATCCTTCATGGCCATGGCCTGAGTTCTGCGCCAGGACCGGGATCACTCCCCCCACGCCTAGTCCAGAGAAAACGATGATCCACAACCACTCCCTGGTTCTCACCGCCGCTCGCCCCCTCTGCTCCCTCACCGCTCCTGTTTCCGTGGCGCCTCGACCCGTCTGGAGAGGGACCTGAGATAGGCAATTACATCCCAGATCGCCCCATCGTTCATCACGCGCCCCGCCGCAGGCATCAGCCGCATCTTTCCGACCGCCTCTCCCCCCTCCTTAATGATCTCGAAGAGATACTGATCCGAAAGTTGCCTCATATGTTCCGCATTGGACAGATCGGGAATGGGGACGGGGGGCGGGGGGATCTTCTCGCCCCAGCCCCAACCCTCCCCACGCCCGCCGTGGCACTGGGAACAGTACTCCACGTAGAGCGCCTGCCCGCGGGCGGCGTCCCCCTTCTCAGCCGCCAGGGCCGGCGCGCCGAAGGCGATGATCCCCCACACTACTGCAGCACAGAGATCGACGCCTCTCCCGGGGTCCGCCATTCGCGATTGCCCTCTGCTCCCTTCTGCGACTCTCCTACTCTCCCCAGGGGTTCCCCCCATCCATTTTCTCCTGGGTCTCCTCGAGCTCACGGGCCAATCGCTTCAGGTGCTCGGCGACATACTCGGGAGAAGAGAGCTTCGCCAGGGCCTCAATGACCAAGTCGAGCGCGTGCATGATGGAGGATTCATCTTTCGGATCGTACGAAAGCCGCATCGACATCCCTCGCCCGGTATTGTATCGACTTCCGCCGGGTAAGTGCAAGGGAAAGGGAAAGCGGCGCGACGAGCGCCAGCCCCTCAGGGCCTCAGACGAAATCGCGCCGACCACTCCCCCCGAGGTTCGAGGGTAATGCGTCCTCCCATGGGCAGGACCACGTTCTCGCGGCCATGCCCACTCGGAAAGGTCGCGAAACAGGGGACGTCCATATCTCGGGCGAATCGAGCAAGGATGCCTGTGGCCGAGAAGCCGCGGAGTGCCACACGGGCCCTGCACCGCACCATCTCTCCGAAGACTATGCCCCTCACCCCTTCCAGTTTCCCCGCCAGCCTCAGATGCGTCAGCATGCGGTCGATCCGGTAGGGCTCCTCGTTCACCTCCTCCAGAAAGAGGACCTTGCCCTTGGTCTCGATGGCGAAGGGGGTCCCGAGAGAGGAGGTAACCAGGGTGAGATTCCCGCCGGTGAGCTCCCCTTCGATCCGTGTCGGTCGAGAGAGGAAATGGCCCGGAATCGTCCCCTCGAAGGCCCTGCCGTTCAGAACGAGCGCCCGCACGCTCCGTCGGGTCAACGGGTTGTTGTCGCGACTGAGATCTGGCTCTACCATCGGCCCATGAAAGGTCACTAGCCCCGCGTGCTGCGTCAGGGCCAGATGGAGAATGGTGACATCGCTCGACCCGAGGAAGACCTTGGGATGTCGGCGGATCAGCGCGAGATCGAGATAGGGCAGTATCCGCCCCGCCCCGTATCCGCCGCGTGCACAAAAGATCCCCTTCACCTCCTCGCGACAAAACATCTCCTGCAGGCCGGCTGCCCTGTCCCGATCCCGGCCGGCGAGGTAGCCCCACCGATCGTAGAGGTACGGGCCCTCCAGTACCCGAAGGCCCATGCGGCGCAAGCTCCTGAGCCCGCGCTTCAAGCGTTTCGGATGCACCACACCGGAGGTGGCCACCACCGCCACAAGATCACCACTGCGGAGAGGCCTCGGTCGCTGCTTGTTCGTCCATCGCATCCCGGATTCCCCCTACCCTAGCCTCGCTTGCGGTCTATCACTTCCAGCCCGGTTCGAATGGTCGTCACATGGATCGCGACGGTGTCGGCGGTCCTTCGGGCATAGCCACCCGCCAACACCACGGCCACGGGAACACGCTTCCGCTTTGCCTCCTGGAAGATGATCTGGTCCCGGCGCTCGAGCCCCGCGAAGGTGAGCTTCAGCCCCCCTTCCTGATCATCCTGGTACGGGTCCGCTCCCGCGACATAGATCAGCAGTTGGGGGCGGAAGACCTCGACGGCTGGCAGCACATGCCGCGACAGCTCGGCGAGATACTCCTCGTCCCCCGCCCCAGACGGCAACCCGATGTCCAGATCGCCCTGCTGCTTGATTTCCGGATAGAGGTCCTCCTGATGGATGGAGCAGGTGAAGACGCTGGGCTCCTCGCGAAAGATGAAGGCCGTGCCGTCCCCCTGGTGCACATCGCAGTCGATCACCATGGCCTTGACGATCCGCCCTTGCCGCTGCAGTGTACGAATCGCAATCGCGACGTCGTTAAAGACGCAGTAGCCCGCGCCATGATCCGGATAGGCGTGGTGACCGCCGCCGCCGATGTGGATTCCCAGGCCGGTCTCCAGGGCGTATCGAGCGGCCCGGATGGTTCCCTCCACGCCGATCCAAGCCGCCTCCGCGAGCCCCGGGGAAAAGGGAAGATCCAGCACCGCTAACTCCCCAGCAGTCAGCGTCCCTCGCCGAAACTTGTCGAGATATGCCGGCGTATGGACAAGCAGGATATCATCATCTCGAGCTGGAGGGAGCTCCTCGAAAGCCCCGGCCCTGGCGATCCCCAGCTCAATGAGCCTTTCCTTGATCAACCGGAACTTGACGGTCGGGAGGATGTGCGGTCCCAAATCGACTTCGTACTTTGGGGAATAGAAAATTTTCATCCCAGCGCGTCCGTCCTATCGATGTCAACCATGGCAAGGTCATGATAATCACTTTTACGAACGATTTCCAGCGAGTAGCCGACCGGGCCCACCGACAGAAAATCATTGACCCGGCCCGGCGCCTTCAATACCTTCTCTGGTTGAGAGGTGAGGTGTGAAAGGCCCGTGGAGATTCTTTGGGGCCACCCCGGGGCTGCTTCTGGCGGTGATGGCATTCGGGGGGGGCTGCGCAGGTGCCGTCTCTTACGGACCGGTCCCCGTCCAGGGCGTGGTCACCGAGAAACGGCAGATTCCCCCGTCGGGAAATCAATCGGAGGGTCCGGGCCAGGGGAGGCCCCGCTACTTTTTGTGGGTGAAGACGAAGGACGGGCCGGCCTTTGTAGAGGTGACGGAGGGCGTGTTTCGGACCGTGACGGAGGGAGATGAGGTCTGTATCAACTGCGATTCGAGCCGTCCGTAGTGTCTCTGCACCATCAGGCTTCACCGCGCCTTTGCCGCCTTCGCGGACAACGCCTGGAGATCTGCAGGGCTCAGCGTCTCCACCGATTGAGGGGTTGGGTAGATTTTCAGGATGCGATCCCGCTCGTCGAGCAGTCCCGCGTCCACCGGCCGAAGCTCGCGGAGCATGAGCAGGGCGCGAGACCGCGCAGTTCGCTCGAGCGCCACGATGGGGAGGACGACCACCTCGCCTGACCCCTCCTCCTGAAACCGCATGTGGCCATCCGTAGGAGGACCTTTCAGAAAATCCAGAAGTGCCCGGCCATTCTCGGCATCCCACAGCGAGCGGTACTCGGCGGTCGGAGGCCGCTCGGCTTTGAGCTTGATCGGCCCTTCCAGCCACCCCTCGGAATAGTAATAATCCTTCCAGCCGCCCCGAAATCCTTGGGTGAAGAGGAGATACCCCTCATCGGTCACCTGGAGTGGGTGGCGAAGATCCTGGATCTGCTTCAACGTTTTCCAGCCGTAGGCAAGATACATCATCGCGCTCCATGCATCCGCGATCATCTCTGCGAGCGCGCCGACGATCTCCCGTTCCAGCTCACTCCCGTGAAACCGGAGTTCCGTCGCGCCGAACGTCGCTACCAGCCCGAGGGCGACATCCAGGATTCCCCTTTCGACCTCTGCCCCACTCCCTGGGATTTTCGTCCGACCATAAAGCCCTTCCACCACCGGCCGGTTCGATCGCGCCCCGGCACCATCCTTGAGATGCAGGACAAACTCTGCCTGCCCGACGAACCGGCCGACCCACGCCTCAACCTCGAGCGTGTACCCGCCGACGCGCCGGTCCCGCAGCTTGACCAACGGATGATCTTTAGCGAGTGCTTCCTTAGCCACGCCTGAGAGGGTACGCAGTCCATGGAGGGCTTGGCAAGGAAAAACCGGGGGGATCCGTCAGGGAGGGATGAGCCCTATGGGCCGCCCAACGCCGCGCATGAGCGGCCCGAGCGGGCGGGCGAAGCCCGCTTGCGTAGGTCCGCCTCGATGCGCTGGTCATGTGTCACATCTGCACATTCGCAACAACACTTGTGATCATGGGTTTGCCCCCCACGAGCTCAATCACCGCGGTTTCAGTGGAAGTGCTACGGATTGTTTGCCCCTGAACCGTCACGGTTTCAGCGATGGTCGCAGTCACTACGGCTTTGGCGGGTCCAGAAAGCGTGATCTTGATGTCCGTTCTCTTGTACTCGTAGCCCGTGGCAACGGCCCACCCCTGCTTGAGCGACTCGATATAGCTCGACTTGTTCATCGTTAGTTTCTGAGTTTGTCCTGAAGCGCGAACGTTGGCTATGACCGTGAGCTCGGCACTCAGAAACCTGGCCAACCCGCTTGCGTCCCTTTGAGAGATTGCGTGGTCCATCTCCGAAACCATCTTCAGAACGGTCTGCTCGTCAAGCTGTTGCGCGAAACTGAAGCAAGGCGCCAAGAACAACACAAACCAAAATAGGACCTTGATACGTTTCACGAAACCGAACCCACACGCCTTGCGTCGGTAAAGCTCCATCGCTTTCCTCCCTATCTGCGCCCGCTAGCAGCGCTTCCCAATTCACCCGCGCAGCCTCTCCATGCAAATTCCGGACCCGAGGTACGACAAGCTGGGCTAAAGGAGGATGCGGGGAGAGCTCCTGCGATTGAAGGGAGAGTTTTCCGTTAGGAGTGAACAACAGAGCGGGACCGAGGAAAGGGCGGAGGGGATTAGCGGGCGGAGATGGCCATGATGAGGACGCCGGGGCCATGCGCCGGGCCGCCGAGCAGGATCGGTCGTCCGCCGCGCTGGAGGCTCACCCGGGTGTTGACCCGCGGCGTTGTGATGTGCAGTTCCACGCGTCCCTTATCCATCTTCACGAGCGCGATGCCGAGATCGCGGCCTCCGGCAATGACGGTTCGCCAGGGACTCTGTGGGCTGACCTGCCCCTTGTGGACCTCGAGCAGCCGGTAATTGGTGTAGGCAAAGCTCCGCTGCAGCTCGCTGACCAGCGAACGGATCGCCGGATCGACAGCGCCGCTGGGCTCGCGCGAGGCCTGGATCACCTGGACCTCGATGGGGACTGCCTGGGCGTACGCCAGCGAGACCGGCAAGAGCAGGAACAGGCCAATGGTCAGGAGGAGTGGCTTCACATCTCCCCTCGAGCGACCACCCAGATTACCTTCAAGCCTTCAGCTTCATCAGAGGTGGTGAGGACCATCGCCCCAAAGTCTAGCTCGGGCTCCACGGCCTCCACCACCACCTCGGCCGTGCCGGGCTTCAGCTCCGCCACAATGGTCTTTCCGAGCGGCGTTGCCACCGGGGTCTCCCGCAGCAGGTACACTGTCGTGAGGAGTAGAACGCTGATGACGGCCGCACCCGCGAGCGACACTCGGGGTTGTTCCCACGTCGCCTCCCAAATCTGGCGGATCCACGCTGTGAAGCGGCCAATGGGCCGACCACCTTCAATCCGGGCACGCACTCCCGGCCACAGGACGGGCGTGACCTCCGCTATAGGGTCCTTGAGACCCTGGCGGAGGAGCCCCTGCAGCCCCTTCAGCCTCTCAAGCTGAACGCGGCATTCACCGCAGCCGGCCAGATGCACTTCGAGCTGCCCGCTCTCAGACGGGCTGAGCTCGCCGTCCACGTACGCGCTGAGCGAACGTCGATATCGTCGATGCTGAATCACGTTAGCTTTCCCCTTCCCAGTACACTCCCAGGCTTGCCTGGAGACGGCGTCGGGCATGGAAGAGACGCGACATCACGGTGCCTACGGGCCGGCGGATCACCCGGGCGATCTCCGCGTAGGAAAGCCCCTCGAACTCCCGGAGGAGTACCACGGTCTTGAGATCTGGAGGAAGGGCATCGATGGCTTTTGTGATGCCCTGCCTCAGCTCGTGTCGCTCCATATTCTCTCCCGGGTTCTCCCCGATGCTGACCTGTTGGAGCACGGCATCCCCCCCGGGGACTTCCGGCCTTCGCCGCCGGAGCTGATCCGTCGCCAGGTTCACCAGGATCCGGTAGAGCCACGTCTTGAACTGCGCCGTCCCTCGAAACTCTGCCAGGCGAAAGTAGGCGCGCGCAAAGGCCTCCTGCGCCACCTCCTGGGCATCCTCTCGGTTACGGAGCATGCGGTACGCAATCGCGTAGGCACGGCCCTGATGTCGCTTGACCAGCTCTTCAAAGGCGGCCACATCTCCCGCACGGGAGCGCTCCACCAGCTGGTGCTCCTCCATGGGGCCGACTCCCAATGATGTAGACGGACATTCAGAAGCATTTATTTTCACTGCAGGATATCCCAGAACGGAATCGGTGGCAACCGGAGCGGCCATTCTACCTCGCCAGTGCAAGCGGGACCCCCGCCGCGACCGGATAGGGACACAGCCGATTGATGGGACAGGCCGGGCAATTCGGCTTCCGGGCCTGGCAGATCGTCCGACCGTGGGCCTGGAGCAGATGGCAGAACCGGACCTTTTCCTTATCGGGTATCAGGGCATTCAGGTCAAGCTCAATCTTGTCCGGATCCCTCTCGGCACTGAGCCCCAGACGCTCCGCGAGGCGAGCCACGTGGGTGTCCACGCCGATGGCGGGCGCGCCGTAAGTGTTGCCCCGCAGGATGTTGGCCGTCTTCCGGCCCACCCCTGGCAGGGTCAGGAGATCCTCGAGTGCCCGCGGCACCTTGCTCTCGAACCGGCTGACGATTGTTCGACAACACCCTTGGATGGCCTTGGCCTTGTTCCGGTAAAAGCCCGTGGAGCGGATCTCTTCCTCGAGGACGGTCCGGTCCGCACCGGCCCAGTCCTGAGGCGTTCGATACTTTCGAAAGAGACTCGCCGTGACCTGGTTCACACGCTCATCGGTACACTGCGCTGCCAGGATGAGGGCGATGAGAAGCTCCAGCGGTGTCGTGAAGTTCAGCGCCAGCGTGACCCCCGGATAGGTCCGCACCAGAATCCGGATGACCTCGAGGACCCGTCGCCTCTTCTCTTCCGGGCTCTCCCTGCCGCGCGCCTTGGCCGGCTGCCGGGTCACCACCCTGCCTCCCCCTCCTCCCCTCAAAAGTCACGCCTCTTTCTCATCCAGGATCTTCTTCAAGGCATCGCCCCCCGCCTCAGGGGCGTCCCCCTTGAGGTACAACATCACCCCGCCCTTGACCGGACGGATCGCGATGATCCCCCTGGCAGCCAGCTCTTGTGTGACCGGCCGAGGATCCTCGCCAAAGTACTGACGGAAGGCCTCGTTAAACCCGGAGAAAACGCTGTGGATCCCCCGGTATTGTCCCCTCAGCTTCTTGATGGCCCGGACGACAAATTCCTCCTTTCCGAGCTTCGCTCCGCCCTCCATCCTTCCCCTCCCTGCTCAGCAGTCACCAGCAATCAGGACCGCTTCCGCGCGGGCTTGGCTTTTGGTCTTTGTGCCTCTTTGGGGCTTCGCCCCGCCCGTGCCCGCTTGCCGGGCGTGGTCTGGAGGTTGGCCATGAGTAGGTCAAGTTTGCGATGGAGGTCGAGCACTTCCTTTCGGCTCGGAGGCAGATACGCCCCGAGGCCCGACTTCAAGCCCTCCTCCCACTGCCGATACTTCTCCTCCAGACGCTCCTGGAACTCTTCGGTCCGACGGGTCCACGCGTCGAGAAGCCGCTTCGCGTCGTCCTTGGCCAGGGCACCGCGCTGGACCAATTCGTCCACCATCCGCCAGGTCTGTTCCTGAAACTTGACCGCCGCCTCCACAGAGGCATTGACCGATTCACGTAAGAGTCGCGTCAGCTGTTCTGTCCACTCTGCCATCGCTGCTCCTCCATCGCCAGTGGACCAGGAATAGCATTGAAAGGTGTCCTGAGGAGGGGCGGTCAGATACCTAACGCCTTGCCGGCGCGGTTCACATCGCGCGGCTTGACCCAGAAGATCGCGCCGTAGCGGCCCGCCCCTGCCGAAACGGCCTCAATGGCAGTCACGTTGATCTTCGCCGCAGCCAGCTTTCCCAGGAAGTCGGCGCAGGCGCCGACGCGGTCGTCCCCCTGGACGAGGAAGCCGGACTTTTTCGGACTGAGCTTCCATTTCGCTCTTTTCGCCACATTGAGGAAGGCCACAGGGTCCTCCGGAATACAGTCGAGCTGCGCCCGCTTCCCTTGCGGAAACCCTGAGAAAGCCAAAAGGTTGACCCCCGCTTGCCTGAGCGTCGTCAGGATTTTGACCCCCTCCCCCGGTTTATCGGGAACCGTTACGTAGAAGTAGTCGACGCGCCGAATTATGTCCATCTCCCCCTCCTCCTTCGATCTCCCCCGGACCGCCCCTGCCCGCTAAGATCCCCTCGATCCTCTCGTCACTACCCGCGCGTGCCCCCGAGCGCCGAAAGGTGTCCCCGTTACGGGCAGTCTCGCCCTTTCCCGGGAGGCCCGTCAAGTGGAAAGACGAGGTCCGCAACCGAAAAAGCTTGGCCGCTAGCGCATCTGGAAGGGGAAAATCATTAAAGTAAATTAGCATGCTTGAGCTGACAAGGTACTAAAAATAAATAGGTATTTAGCTATGTCTGCCAACCAGCCATATGGGGAGAGGCGACAGTAGATTGCACCATTTTCTGCAGAGGAAGAGGGTCCTCGGGAGATTCGTGGAGTGAGGGCTTAAATAGGCAGTGAGGATGGCGATGCTATTCAGAGACCGTCTTCTTTATTCCTCGACCGAGGTTCTCGGTATCCTCCGCCATCCCCCGGAAGGTCGCGCATCCTGCCAAGATGATCAAGAGCAACGCAATGAGAATGGAAACCGTCCTTCTCATCGGGTGTCTCCCTGCCCCGCTTCCCCCTGCGAAGCGGAGGCCACCCTTAGGTTAACTTCGTTACGTAACGACGACCCCTTGGAGGTCTCCTTCTTGCTCGGGGCATCTCCCTCCTCACCTTTTCTGATGAGGTAGCCGCCCGCCCCTCCCGCGCCCACCAAGAAGAGGGCGCAGCCGGAGGAAAAGAGAAGGGAGACCGCGACGCAGACGATCAGTGCTCCCCTCCACAGTTTGCTATTTCCACGCATCATAAGCCTCCCGGCCTGCTTAGGCCACGTCCAGTCATCATTTCTCCGATTATTCGAGCAAGAATCGTGCCGCGTGCAGGACCCTTTCCCGGCCCGAACGTCCTCGGATACGCAGGCCATCGCCAGAGCGATACCCGCAGGGACTATCGACGAGCACGGCGTGAACCCCGGGCGCTGCGAAGGCGTGGGGATGCGTCCGGCGCGGATACATCGGGGCGAAGACGGTCAACGAAGGTGCCGATCACGGCAGTATCCATCGGGTTGAGATCGAGGAACTGCACCCCCATCCCGGTGACGGCACTCGCCTCTCTGTCCTGCCCGGATATCCACGCAACCCGCCCCCGGACCGAAAGGGGGGCGGCCACGCTCGGCAGGGCGAAGCGGAGTATGACCTCGGTCCCCGGCGGCGACGGGTGCTCCGTCGCGATGAACATCCCACCCTGGCTCAGATTGAAACAGGTTCCATGAGCCCCCGTGCCCGCCGGAGTGAACTCCACATCCAGGAGAACGGGGGCCCGGACATGCGCCCGCCTCCTGCCCTGAGAGACCCATTGCTGGACCCAAGACGCATCGACCGGCTTCTCGAAGGCCACTCCGTGTGGGACGGCGGTCTTGAGGAAGGTCAGCATACGCCGGTCAGTCCAAACGACGTGTCCCCGGATCGGTTCCTCACGGCCAAGTGTGATCATGATTGGAATCCCGAGGGCGAGGGTCTCGCCCAGTAAGAGGGCAATTCCGCCACCCCCAATGTTGAGCGTCATGCCGGTGACTTGCCTCTGGTCGGCTTTCCCGGGATCCAAGACCGTGCACTGGACGGAGAGGTAGGCGGCAAAGCGTGGCCAGCGCCGCTTGTTCTCATAGCGCTCCATTCGATGATCCCTCATGGCAGGCCTTCGATGCCACCTCGGTGGTGAGCCCCGTCGAACCACTCACGCATTGAATGACGGAAGGCAGCAAGAAATATGCCAGGCGATCAACCTCACCGGCGGTCACCGCGGGCTGCCCGAGCATGCCCCTGACCCGAACATCAGGCGTCGTCGTCGTCGATGCTTCTGCCTTGACCGGCACCAGCTTTTCCCGCATCCTTCCCTTGCCATGACGGATCATTCGCCCTCCCTGGAAGAGGCACCCGCCAGTCCAGGCCGGGTCGAGACCCTTGCGCTCTGCTGTAGCATCCATCTGCTTCACGACGGGTGCGCCAACGCCCTCTACGTCCTCTTCCCGCTGATCGCCCTCGACCTTCAGCTCTCCTTCGCTCAGGTCGGACTGCTCAAGACGGCGTACACGTGGGCGCTGAGCGGCATGCAGATCCCCGCTTCGTTCCTGGCGGAGCGGGCGGGCGAGATCCTGATCCTGAGTGCCGGCACCGCCCTCCTCGGGCTCAGCTTGGTGGCGACGGCCCTCGTCATCTCGTACGCCTTCCTCGTCTGGCTGCTCACACTCGCGGGGGGCGGATCGGGGGTTCAGCATCCCCTGGCCTCGTCGCTGGTCTCCCACGCATACGAGTCGGCCGGGCGTCGCACGGCGCTCGGCACCTATAATTTCTCCGGCGACCTGGGCAAGGTCATCCTCCCCGGCCTGATCGGGGTCCTGGCCGCCTCCTGGGGATGGCGGGGAGGTTTTGTCGTCCTGGGACTCTTCGCCGTGACGACGGGCGGGGTCCTTGGGTTGTATCTCGCGAAGCGGGGGACGACCCCGCCCACACTGATCCAGCCGCGCCCCGCAAACCCGTCGCAGGGGTGGGGCATCCTCGATCGGCGGCGCTTCCGTCGCCTGACGCTGATCGGGATGCTCGACGACTCCACCAGGACGTCCTTCCTGACGTTCCTGCCGTTCCTCCTCGTGCAAAAAGGCATGGGACCGGAAGAAATCGGTCTGGTTTTCACCCTCCTTTTCGCCGGAGGAGCGGTGGGGAAGTTCCTGTGCGGGGTCCTGGCGGATCGGTGTGGGATTGTCCCAATGATCCTCGGAACGGAGATCCTCACAGGAGCCCTGATCCTCGCCCTGCTCCCCCTCTCCTCCGCCGCGGTTTTTTTCGTCATCCCGTTGGTCGGGCTCGTCCTGAATGGAACGTCTTCCGTGCTCTACGGCACCGTTCCGGAACTCGTGGCCCCCCAGGGGCGCTCTCGTGGCTACGCCCTCTACTACACCGTCGTCATGGCGACCGGGGCGGCCGCCCCGTTTCTCGCCGGCCTCCTGAGCGATGCCACCGGCCTCTCCCTGAGCCTGGGTGCGATCAGCGCGACGGCCCTGGCCGCGGGCTCTCTCTCCCTATTCCTCCGAGTTCCTCCGAGAACCTAATCCGACGCCGCCCCATGGTCTTCTTCAATAGACCGTGGAGGTACTCTGCTGTAGCAGGATTCGGAGGTTTTGCCTTGACAGGCGAGATCCCGCGCGAATAGTCTGTCGTGTCGTCGAGGGGAAACGCGATCGGGAAACTGACCTCTCCCCAGCGGACCCACGCGACGTTTTCT
>Ga0209751_10002408_pt1 | contig 18722 bp, 21 predicted proteins | sample RifCSP13_1_FD_184019 | JGI IMG/M metagenome (GOLD analysis project Ga0209751, IMG submission 184019) | Soil microbial communities from Rifle, Colorado - Rifle CSP2_sed 13_1 (SPAdes) (version 2) | ecosystem: Environmental > Terrestrial > Deep subsurface > Rock core/Sediment | place: Rifle... | reverse complement strand
GGGAGAGGGCACGCGCATCCTGTTGCGCCTGCCCAACTCCCGCTGACCGGCAGACAGTCGGTACCATGCCCAACAAGGAGGAGATCGTGGAAGACACCGTCGAGGAACGCCGCCGAGGTGGTGACCGCCGAGCCGTGGTGGCCCAGACGCGGATCGTGATCGTGGATGCGCACACCCTGTTTCGACGTGGGGTGCGCAACATCCTGGAGCTCGAACCGGACATGGAGGTGGTCGGCGAGGCCGGCTCGGGGCGCGAGGCGCTCAGCGTGGTCCAGGAGCTCAGCCCGGACGTGGTGCTGATGGACCTCTCCCTGCCGGCGCCCAATGGGATCGAGACCACCCAGCGCATCAAGCGCGAGCTCCCGCGCACCGGCGTGATCGTGCTGGCCCCCAATGACGACGAGGACCAGCTCTTCGACGCCATCAAGGCCGGGGCCGCAGCCTACGTCCTGAAGGACATCGATCCGGGCGACCTGACCGCCATCATCCGGCGCGTGCGGGCGGGCGAGTTCCTGATCAACGACAAGGTCTTCGCCAAGCCGGCCGTCGCCAGCCGCGTGCTCAAGGAGTTCCGGGAGCTGGCGGTGTACGGTGCCGAGGCGGCTCCCATCTTTGCCCCGCTGAGCCCGCGCGAGGTCGAGATCCTTGACAACATCGCCCAGGGGATGACCAACAAGCAGGTCGCCTACGCGCTGTCGATCAGCGAGCAGACGGTCAAGAACCACATGTCCAGCATCCTGCGCAAGCTGGCCGTCAACGACCGCACCCAGGCGGTCGTGTACGCCATGCGCCAGGGCTGGATCAAGATGCCCGAGGATTAGTCGCAGGTCACCCGCGGACTGGTACGGGAGTGCCATGGCCGCCGCGGGCCATCCCGCCTAGCCTCCTGCTCACGGCGCTCGCGGGTATCCGCGACGACGTTCATCCGCCTCGAGGGAAGGCGCGCGAGCCGAACCCTCGGGTCTCCTCCTCCGGTGTGGGAGCCGCGCTGCAACTGGCGCGGCTCCCTCATTTGGCGTTGATTTCGCGCGATCCCTGAAGCCAACCGCGGGGGCCGGCACTTGACAGATCACGGTCGGGAGCGTGAAGGTACCCGCTCGGCAACGACCGAGTGGGGCGACGGGGTCATTCGTAATCCCGACTCCCGGGTCCCTATCGTGTCGCGGCCAGACCCTCGTGGAAAGGAGGTACCCGCAACCCATGGTTTCGTTTATCAGCACTCTTCTCTCCCGGTTCCACCGCCCCGATGAGGACGGCCAGACCCTCGTTGAGTACGGTCTGCTGCTCGCCCTCATCGCCATCATCGTGATCGTGGCCCTGCTCTTCCTCGGTCCGATCGTGAGCCAGATCTTCCAGAACGTCGGCACCAACCTGCAGACCATCTAGGCCTGCGCCCCTGCCGCAGACGGTTCTGCCACTGCGTCGCTTTGGGAGGGCTGGCACTTGACAGATGGGGCCCATGCGCGTGAAGGTACGGGTCCGGCGGTGGCCGATTGGGACCATCGGGTCATTCCTGATCCCGACTCAGGGTCCCTATCGTGGCGCAGCCAAACCCTCGTGGAAAGGAGGTACCCGCAACCCATGCTTTCGTTTATCAGCAATCTTCTGTCCCGGTTCCACCGCGAGGATGAGGACGGCCAGACCCTCGTTGAGTACGGTCTGCTGCTCGCCCTCATCGCCATCATCGTGATCGTGGCCCTGCTCTTCCTCGGCCCGATCGTGAGCCAGATCTTCCAGAACGTCGGCACCAACCTGCAGACCGTCTAGGCCTGCACCCTTGCCGCAGACGTTTCTGCGAACGCAGATGGCCCCCGTCGCCCCCGCGACGGGGGCCATCGGTTCCCCGCCCGCCGGGGGTACCACTGGCGGTGTAGCCCACAAGTCAGATCGAATTGATTGCGCGGTGTGGCTAGACTGTTGACAGCAGTCACAATTGCGGTGCACTTATCCACATGCGCGCCACGTCCTAATCGAGCTCGAAGGGGTCATTCGTGAAGCGGTCGAATCGCCTGGTCATCCTGGTCGGGGTGCTGCTCGCAGTCCTGGCCTTCGTCGGCATCGTGGTCCTGCTGCAGGGGCGTGGCACCACTGGTCCCCCGGTGGCCACCACCGTCGCGGTCCTCGTCGCCAAGCAGGACATTGCCATCGGCGACCCGATCAACCCCGACATGGTCGAGGTTCGGCAGGTCGACCCCAGCGCGGTCATCGGCACCCGCTTCAGCGAGCCGTCCCAGCTGATCGGCCGTCCCGCCCTGTATCCGGTCCCCGCCGGGGCGCAGGTGCCCCAGCAGGTGATCGCCGGCGGCGTGGGCACGACCTGTATCGCGTGCCAGCTGCTGCCCGGTGAGCGGGCGATCGCCTTCCAGGTGGACCGCATCACCGGCCTGGACTTCCTGGTCCAGAAGGGCGACCACATCGACATCGTGTATCGCACGACCATCCAGGTCCTGCAGCCCTCCGTTGACTCGACGGACGAATTCCCCCGCTTCGAAGCGGTCCCCGGCCTTGAAGCAGCTCCCACCGTCAAGGTGCTCCTGCAGGACAAGCGGGTACTGTACGTGAGCGCAACGCGGATCCAGTCCGCGGCGCAGGGCGCGCCCACCCCGTCACCGACCCAGGGCGGCGCCGCGGCGGCGCCGATCGAGACGGTGGTGATCGTGTTCGCCGGCACCGATGCCGACGCAGAGGTGATCAAGTTCGCGCAGACCGACCAGAGTGTCATCGGGCCGCTGACCGCCATCCTGCGGGCGACCGACGACACCGTGATCGAGGTGACCGAGGGCGCAACGCTGCAACTGCTCGTGGAGCGCTTTGGGATCCCGATCCCGCTCTTCATTCAGGTCGAGATCCCGACCCCGTCGCCGTAGGCCAGCGGTACCGCGGGCACATCACCCATCCATGCACACGGAGCGAACCTCGTGATCAAGGTCCTGATCGTCGACGACATCCCGGACACGCGTGAGCACCTCTCGCGGCTGGTGAGCCTCGAGCGGGATATCGACGTGGCCGGGACCGCCGGCAGCGGCGAAGAGGCGATCGCGATGGCCATGGACCTGCGCCCCGACATCGTGGTCATGGACATCAACATGCCCGGCATGGACGGCGTGGCGGCCGCTGAGCAGATCAGCCAGCGCCTGCCGAGCTTGCCGATCGTGATGATGAGCGTCCACGGCGAGGCCGACCAGCTGCGCCGAGCGCTGACCGCCGGGGCGCGCGAATTCCTGGTCAAGCCGTTCTCGGCCGACGAGTTCACCACCACCATCCGCCGCGTCCACGAGCGCGAGGCCGCCCGGCGCGAACAGCTCCAGGCCGCGACTCCCGTATCGGCCGGCCCGGCCAGCGACAACCCCGACGAGCACCAGGTGATCGCGGTCTTCTCGCCCAAGGGCGGCTCGGGTCGCACGACCGTGGCCACCAACCTGGCGCTGGCCATCCACCGCGAGACCGGAGGCCGGGTCTGCCTGGTCGACGCGAACCTGCAGTTCGGCGACGTGGGTGTGCTGCTCAACCTCAATCCCAAGAACCGGTCCGTGATGGACGCGGTCGAGGGCGGTGAGCCCGATGGCGACCTGATCGAATCGGTGGTCATCGACCACTCGACCGGGATCCGGGTCCTGCTCGCGCCGCCGACCCCGGAGGGCGCCGATCTGGTGGGCGCGCCCACCATGCGCAAGATCGTCGAGCACCTCCGCACCACTCACGACTACGTGGTGGTGGACCTGCCGGCCGGGCTGACCGATCACTCCCTGGCGCTGATGGACCTCGCCGACCAGATCGTGCTGCTCACCGCGCTGGAGATCACCAGCATCAAGAACGTCCGCCTCTTCCTGGAGGTGGCGGACCAGCTCGAGTACGACCGTCACAAGGTGCGCCTGGTGGTCAACCGCGCCGACGCGGCGCTGGGAATCCGGATCGCCGACATCGAGGCCTCCATCCGGCGCCCCATCGACGGCACCATCGTCAGCGACGGCCGGTTGGCGGTCCTCGCGGTCAATCGCGGCGTCCCGTTCGTGGTCTCGCATCCGGACGGCCCGCTCTCCAAGGACATCATGAAGCTCGCCAAGACGCTTGTCGGTGAGGGCTCGGCCTCCGCTGACAAGGCAGCCAAACGCGGCATCTTTGCACGGCGGTAGGCGGAAGGAGTCGCGGTCATGTCTCTGTTGAAGCGTATCGAACGGGCTCGCCCCGCTGCCGAGGGCGAAGGCCCCGCGCCGGCCGGGGCCGGGACGCCGCCGCCGGCCGGGGCCGGGACGCCGCCGCCGGCCGCTCCGGGCGGAACGCCGCCCACGCGGCCGTTCCTTGGCCCCGTGCCGGCCCGCGAATCCTTCCGCGAGGCCAAGTTCCGCGTCCAGGGCCGCCTGGTCAACGAGCTCGACCCCAAGCTCGACCTCTCCAACCAGGTCGAGGTCCGCCGCCAGATCGAGGAGCTCTTCGGCAAGATCGCCGACGAGGAGGGCCTGGCCCTGACCCGCGCCGAGCGGGTCAGGATGCTGGAGCAGGTCACCGACGAGATCCTTGGCCTGGGGCCGCTGGAGCCGCTGCTGCGCGACGAGTCCGTGACCGAGGTCATGGTCAACGGGCCGCAGCAGGTTTACGTGGAGCGCGAGGGCCGGCTGGAGCTGACCAACGTCACGTTCCAGAACGACGAGCACGTGATGAAGATCATCCAGCGCATCATCGCCCCCATCGGCCGCCGAGTCGACGAGGCGAGCCCGATGGTCGACGCCCGGCTGGCGGACGGTTCCCGGGTCAACGCCATCATCCCGCCCCTGTCGCTGGTCGGCCCGGTGCTGACCATCCGCAAGTTCGCCGCCACCCCGTTCACGGTCGAGGACCTGATCCGATTCGGGACCGCCACCGCGGAGATGTTCGAGTTCCTCGAGGCCTGCGTGCGAGCGCGCCTGAACGTGTTCGTGTCGGGCGGCACCGGCTCGGGCAAGACCACCATGCTCAACATCCTGTCCTCGTTCATCCCCGATGACGAGCGGATCGTGACCATCGAGGACGCCGCCGAGCTCCAGCTCCGCCAGGAGCACGTGGTCACGCTCGAGGCCCGCCCCTCGAACATCGAGGGCAAGGGAGCCATCCCGATTCGGGAGCTGGTGAAGAACTCCCTCCGCATGCGACCCGATCGGATCGTGGTCGGGGAGGTGCGATCGGCCGAGGCGCTCGACATGCTGCAGGCCATGAACACCGGCCACGACGGCTCGATGTCGACCGGCCACGCCAACACCCCGCGCGACATGCTGGCCCGCCTCGAGACGATGGTCCTGATGGCGGGCGTCGACCTGCCGCTGCGCGCCATTCGCGAGCAGATCGCTTCGGCGGTGGACTTGATCGTGCACCAGAACCGGCTCAAGGACGGTTCGCGCAAGATCATCGCCATCACCGAGGTGCAGGGCATGGAGGGCGACGTCATCGTCATGCAGGACGTCTTCGTGTTCGAGCAGACCGGCGTGGACGAGGGCACGATCCAGGGCCGTCTGCGACCGACCGGGATCCGGCCCAAGTTCGTCGAGAAGTTCGACGTCGCCGGCATCCACCTCCCGCCCAACGTCTTCGGCTCCCCGTTCTAACCGATGGGCATGCTGCCGTTCCTGATCGCCGGGTTGGCCGCGGGAGCCGTCCTGCTGGTCGCGGTCGGCGTGGCGATGAGCGGTGGGTCGGGCGGCGTCGCGTCACGCCTGGAGCGCTACGCGCGAACCGGCAAGACCGAGGCCGAGGTCAAGGCCGGCGCCACGGCCGGCGATCGGGGCGCGCTCTTCGCGGGCCTGAGCAAGGCCTTCGAGCGCCAGGACCTGGCCGCCCGGATGGCGATCGAGATCGCGCGGGCAGACCTGAAGCTGCGCCCGTCCGAGTTCCTCGCCGCCTGGGTCGCCTCCCCGTTCGTGTTCACCGCGGTGGCATTCGTGCTCGGATTCCTGTTCCCGGGGCTGCGCAACCCGCTGGTGCTGGCCGTCGTGTTCGCGATCGGTGCCTACTACCCGCGATTCTTCCTGACCTCGCGTCAGAAGAAGCGCCTCGCCGCGTTCGCCACCCAACTGCCGGAAACGATCACCCTGCTCGCCAACTCGCTGCGGGCCGGATCGTCGTTCCTGCAGGGGATCGAGCTGGTGGCGCGTGAAGCGCGGCCGCCGATCGCCGAGGAATTTGAGCGAGTTGTGCGCGAGATGAGCCTCGGCATCGCGCTCCAGCCGGCGCTCAACAACCTCGTGCGCCGCGTCGCCTCCGAAGACCTGGAGCTGATGGTCACCGCCATCAACATCCAGAGCCAGGTCGGCGGCAACCTGGCGACCGTGCTCGATTCGATCGCGTTCACCATCCGGGAGCGGATCCGGATCCACGGCGAGATCAACACGCTGACCGCCATGCAGCGCTACAGCGGCTACGTCATCACCCTGCTGCCGGTGGGCCTGGCCGGGATCCTGTTCGCGATCAGCCCGACCTACATGACGGTGATGCTGGACAACCCGCCCGAGACCTTTGGACTGCCGACCGGGGTGATCTTCTTCATCCTCGGCCTGATAAGCATGGGCATCGGCTACATCCTCATCCGTCGCATCGTCGACATCAAGGTCTGACCGATGCCAACGCCCGAGATCGTCATCGCCGCGCTGGCCGCGCTGGCCGTCCTGTTCTTCACCTACGGCCTGGTCCGCCGGCCCCCACGCGACGCGGTGCAGGCCCGCCTCGAACAGCTCGTGGTCCAGCCCACCACGCTCGAGGAATACGAGCTCCAGCAACCATTCTTCGAGCGCGCGCTGCGGCCGTTGATCAAGCGGCTGAGCAAGGTCGCTCGGCGCGGTGAGGCGGGCGGGCTGGTGGCCTCCACCGACGCGCGCCTCCAGAAGGCCGGCTACCCCGGCGGCCTGCGCGGCGCGGACTGGGTCGGCGTCAAGATCCTGGCCGCGGTCGTCCTGGCGCTGGTCGTCTTCTTCGGGATGCTGATCGCGGGGCGATTCCAGCTTGGCATCGTGTTCGGGCTGCTGGGCGGCGCGGTCGGCTTCGTGGGGCCCGAGTTCTGGCTCGGTCGGCGGATCAAGGGGCGCGCCATGCAGATGATCCTGCAGCTCCCCGATGCGCTCGACCTGCTGACCATCTCGGTGGAGGCCGGCCTCGGCTTCGACGCCGCGCTGGCCAAGGTGGTCGAGAAGATGGAGGGTCCGCTGATCCTCGAATTCCGCCAGGCGCTGGCCGAGATCCGGATGGGCCGCACCCGGCGTGACGCCCTGCGCGACGTGGTGGCGCGAGCCGACGCCCAGCCAATCAGCAACTTCATCGGCGCCATCGTCCAGGCCGAACAGCTGGGCGTGCCGATCGCCAAGGTGCTCCAGATCCAGTCGCAGCAGCTGCGCATCGAGCGCCGCCAGCGAGCCGAGGAGGCTGCCGCCAAGGCGCCGGTCAAGATGCTCTTCCCGATGGTCGGCTGCATCTTCCCGACCATCTTCATCGTCATCCTCGGCCCGGCCATCATCACGGTCATGAAGGGCGTCGGGATCTGACGTGCAGCCGGCGCTGCGGCCGGCGATCCTGCTGGTCGATGACGACCCGATCCTGCGCTCGGTGCTGGCCAGGCGCCTGTCCCGCGAAGGCCTCGAGGTCGTCGCGGTGGCGTCCGGGGACTCGGCCCTCGCCTCGCTGGAGCGCGGCTGGCCGGCCCTGGTGATCGTCGACCTGATGATGCCCGGCATGGACGGCTTTGAGCTGTGCCGCCGCATCAAGCGGCTGGCTGACCTCCCGATCGTGGTCCTGTCGGCGGTCGATGCCTCCGAGGCCAAGGTCCGCGCCCTGGAGCGGTACGCCGAGGACTACATCACCAAGCCGTTCGACCCCGAAGAGCTGGTGGCCCGCGTCCAGCGCGTCCTGCGCCGCACGGCCGGCGCACACCCGCAGCTGGTGATCAACGGCGAGGTCGAGATCGACCTCGCGCTGCGCCGGGTGACCACGCCGGCGGGAAGCCAGCCATTGACCCCCACCGAGGTTCGCCTGCTGCAGGTCCTGATCGGCTCGCTGGACCGGACCGTGCCGACCGAGACCCTGCTCGACCGGGTCTGGTCACAGGCCGATGGCGCCGACCCGTCGTACGTGTGGGTTACCGTGCGCCGCCTCCGGCGCAAGCTCGAAACGGACCCCGACCGCCCGCGCTGGCTGCTCACCGACCGGGGCCAGGGCTACCGGCTCTCGACCGTGGCCGGGGCCGCCCAGGGCTAGCTCGCGATGGAGACTGGCCGACCGTCGCTGCGGCTCTTCGGCCTGCTCGCCGCGGTGTCGGTGCCGGGCCTGGTGGGCCAGGCGCTCTTCTTCACGTACGGCGCCGACCTGGTCGCGTCGCTCGGGGTCGGCGTCACACTGGCGCTCAGCGCGGTGCTGGCCCTGGCCTGGGCGGCCCTGGTCGCGCTGCTCGGTGGTCGGGCAGTCTCGCGCGACCTGCGAGAGGTGCTCGAACTGGCGGAGCGTGGCCGCCGCGCGGCCGATTCACGCGAGGGCGACGGCGCAGCGGAGAACGCCATGACACCGCCTCAGCGTCGCCTGGCCGCGGCCCTGCAGGAGCGTGACCGACAGATCGCGGCCCTGGCCAGCGACATGGCCTCCACCCCCATCACGCGGACCGCGACCGAGGCCGCGGCGGCCGTCGTGGGTGCCGCGCGCCGCGTCACCGGCGACCCGACCTGGCAGCTCGCCGTCCTGCACAGCGCTGAGGCCGGCCTGCTGCCGGCAGGGGTGTACGACGACCGGCCGGCGTCGACGCCCGGACCGGTGCGCGACCTTCACGCCTGGGCCGCGTCCACCGAGCACCCCGATGCCGGGCCCGGCATGCGGGCGCGACAGGTGATCGGCCCGTGGGGCGCCTTCATGATCGTGGATGCCTCGGCCGGCGATCAGCTCTCCGCCCTGCTGGTCGCGCCCTGGGAGGGCCGCGCCGCGCCGACCGCCGCCGAACTAGCGCTCCTGAGCCTGATCGGCCAGCACGCCGCCATCGCCATCGAGCACGCGCTGCTGTACGCGCGCCTGCGAAGCCAGACTGACGACCTCAACCGGATGGCCGTCGTCCAGACGGACTTCCTGCGCGGCGTGAGCCATGATCTCCAGACGCCGCTGACCAGCATCCGGGCCCTGGCCGGCGACCTGCGCGAGACGCCGTCGACCGATCCGGCGGCACGGATTGACCTCGACACCATCGCCCACCAGGCCGATCGCCTGCGCCGCATGGTCGGGCAGCTGCTGACCGTCTCGCGGCTCGAGGGAGGGGCCGTGCAGCCCCGCCAGGAGGTGTTTCGGGGGGCGCCGGTGGTGCAGCGCACCTGGGACGCGCTGCGGGCGGTCGACCACCGTTTCGAACTGGTCAGCGAGGGGCCCGACCACCTCCTGGTCGCGGATCCGGATCGGTTCGAGCAGGTCCTGTGGGCGGTCCTCGACAACGCGGTCAAGTACAGCCCGCCCGGATCCACCGTGCGGGTGCGCCTCTCGTCGCGGCCCCAACGGGGCGCTGACGGCCTGCTGGCCGAGGTCGCGATCACCGACCAGGGGATGGGGATGGACCCCGCCACCCTGGCGCGGGCCACCGAACAGTTCTTCCGGGCCGATGATGCCCGTCTCGCCTCGCCGGATGGCAGCGGAGTGGGCCTGTACGCGGCCCACGGACTGCTGACGCTGATGGGCGGCGACCTGAGCATCGCGAGCCGCCCGGGGGAAGGCACCACCGTCAGCCTGATGCTCCCCGCCGAAGCCGCCGACGACGCCGATCCGTCGCTCCTGACCGAGGGCTGACCTTCCCACGGTGCCACGCGGCACCACAGATGGGACGAAAGTACTTGCCTTTTGGCGACGGGGGGGTACATTCGGCCAATTCGGAGTTATCGGACAGGTTCATATGGCCCTTCATTCCCGGCGCCGCCGCGAGAAGCCCCGCGGTCAGGCGCTCGTCGAGTTTGCGATCATCGTTCCGGTGATGGCCCTGCTCCTGCTGCTGGCCATCGATTTCGGGCGTGTCTTCTTTGGCTGGGTGGCACTCAGCAACGCCGCCCGGATCGCCGCCAACGAGGCCGCCATCAACCCTGACGCGTGGGTCGCGCCGGTGAATGCGACCGATCAGGCGCGCTACCGGAGCCAGGTCCTGCGCGACCTCCAGTCGATCAACTGCGCACCGCCGGGCGGAGGCGTGTGGGCTCTGAGCGACGTGCCCGATCCGGCCTTCGAGGACAAGGTCGGCACCATCGATCCCCACGAGTTGGGCGACCATGCAACCGTCACGCTGCGGTGCGCCTTCACCTTCCTGACACCGCTGGTCGGCAACCTGGTCGGCAACCCGCTGCTGATCGGGGCGCATTCGGAGTTTGCCGTTCGCGGCGGGATGATCGGGAGCGTGCCGGTCTCGACCGCCGTGCCGACGCCATCGGCGACGCCCGTCGGGCCGACCCCTGCCCCAACACCGCGTCCGTGCCTGGCGCCCCAGATCGTGGGACAGCGGGTCAACGCCGGCCAGACCGCCTGGACCACCGCCGGCTTCTCGTCGGGCAACTACCTGGTCACCCGTCCGCCGAGCGGCAACTACGTGGTCACCGCGCAATCCCTCGTCGGCGGCCAGCCGTATCCGTGCGTGACCAGCATCACGGTGAGCCGGCCATGACCCGCCCCACCCTCCCGCGCGGCCAGACGGCCGTCGAGTTCGCGCTGATCCTGCCCCTCTTCATCCTGCTGCTGCTCGGCATCTTCGACCTCGGCCGGGCCGTCTACGCGTTCAACACCATCAGCAACGCCGCCCGGGAGGGGGTGCGGCTGGGGATCGTCGACCAGAACGTGACGCGGGTCCAGGACAGGGCGGTCCAGCACGCCGTCTCGCTGGCCGCCGTCCCCGGCGACGTGGATGTCGCCTTCCTGAGCGCCGACCTCTCCAGCACCTGCCCCAGCCCGATCGCCATCGGCTGCGTGGCGCAGATCACGGTCCACTACAGCTTTACGGCCGCAACGCCGATCATCGGCAACCTGGTGGGCGTCATCGACATGGCCAGCACCACCCGTGAGCCCGTCGAAAGGAGCTTTGTATCGCCATGAGCACGACGCCTCGCCATAGCAGGTCCGCGAAACGGCCGCGCGGCCAGATCCTGGTGATCGTGGCCGTCGGGATGGTGATCATCGTCGCCGCGGTCGGACTGGTCATCGACAGCGGCTTCGCCTGGGGCAAACAGCGCCAGACCCAGAACGCCGCGGACGCCGCGGCGGAGGCTGGCGCGGTGGTCCTCGCCCGGCGCATCGCGGGGGCTCAGCCGCTCAGCTCCGACGCTGACGTGGCGGCCGCTGTCGCGCGCGCCGGCTCTGGGAACGGGGTCGACACCCTCGACGCCTTCTACACCGATCTGTCGGGCAACCTGCTTGACTCGGCGGGCGCCAGCGTGGCATCGCGATCCGATGCGGCGGCGGTCGGCGGTGGGGCGATCCCACCCAATACCGCCGGGGTCCAGGCGGTCGGGGCCCAGACCTTCCCGACCTTCCTGGCGCGGGTCATCGGCGTGGATGAGTTCACGACCGCGGCGTCCGCCACGGCGGTAGCCGGCTACCTCAGTGAGGTCTGCTCGGCGGAGGACGGGTGCGACGTGCTGCCGGTGGCGGTCCCGATGACCGTTCTCGGCTGCGACGGACAGAACAACCCGCAACCCGTCGTTCCGGCGGCGTTCTGGGTGCCGTCGTCCGATCCGATCATCGTCCCGCTGTGCAAGAACGGCCCGGGCAATGTCGGCTGGCTCGACTGGCGACCGCCGGGCGGCGGCACCCGGGAGTTGGAGCAGTCGATCCGCTATCCGGACAACGACGCCATGACGATCCCGGACTGGTTCTTCGTCACCGCCACCGGCAATGTGAACTCCGCGCTGATCGAGAACGCCATCAACGAGACGTGGGGCGGGAAGGTGGTCAAGATCCCGCAGTTCGACGTCACGTGTGACGCCCAGCCCACCGGGACGACGGTGGATGCCTGCCCGGCCGGCCACGTCGGCGGCAACGGGCAGAACCAGTGGTATCACGTGCCGCAATTTGCCGCCTTCCAGTTCTGTGGCGGCTCCCCCAACCCATGCGCCGGGACGCCGTATGGCCAGGGCGCGTATGTGAACGGCAACAACAGCACGATCTGTGACACCGGCAACGGCGCCACATCCTGCCTCGTGGGCCGATTCGTGTACTTCATTGACCATGGGACGGTGGGGCCGGGCACGGGAGGCAGCTCTCCAACGGGTGTGCTGGGGGTCCAGCTGATCAAGTAGCCCACGGCGGCGGCGCTGGCCGCCCGAACACCTAGCCGCCCGCACCGAAGGTACCGTTGTCCGCGCCTGCGCCACGGGGGATGGTGCGGACGTGGCGATTGGATGCGCAACCCACCACGCAGGTCAGCCGCGCCCTGCAGCCCGCGGACAGGCCCTGGTCGAGTTCGCCCTGATCCTGCCCATCCTTGGACTGGTGATGGTCATGGCGGTCGACTTCGGCCGCGTCTTCTTCGGTTGGGTGGGCCTGCAGAACGCGGCGCGGATCGCCGCCAACGAAGCGGGCTTCGATCCCGACGCCTGGGTCGGCTCCGGGGACGCGGCCGCCCAGCAGCGCTACCGGGTGGCGGTGATGCACGACATGCAGGCCATCAACTGCGCGGCCCCCGGCGGTGGCGCCTGGAACGACGCCGCCATCCCGACGCCAACCTTCGCTGACAAGGGCAACACGGCCGCCACCACCGAGATCGGCGATCACGCGGTGGTGGACCTGGAGTGCGAGTTCACCTTCCTGACGCCGATGCTGGGCATGATCTTCGGCAACCCGTTCAGCATCGGTGCCCACGCCGAGTTCCCGATCCGGGGCGGGATCATCGCCGGCGCGCCGGCGATGACCTTCGCGCCAATCCCCACCCCGACGCCGATCCCGACACCCACCCCCGCAGCCACCCCAACCCAGACGCCGGGCCCGATGTGCACGGCACCCGAGCTGATCGGCAAGACGGTGAACAACGCTCAGTCCCTGTGGACCATGGCCGGCTTCACCGGCGCATACACCATCACTCGGCCGCCGAGCAACAACTACACCATCGGCACGCAGTCGCTGGTCGGCGGGCAGGAGTACCCCTGCACCTCCTCGATCACGGTGGGCCGCAGCTGATGACCAGGCTGCAGATGCCCTTCCGGCGAGGAGCCCGCATGCATACGCGTGGGCAGGCCCTGGTCGAGGTCGCCCTGATCCTGCCCGTCTTCATCCTGGTCCTGGTCGGCATCTTCGACCTGGGCCGAGCCGTATATGCGTTCAACACGCTCTCGAACTCCGCCCGCGAGGCGGCCCGGGTGGGGATCGTGAACCAGAGCACGGCCGTGGTCAGCGGCCACGCCATCCAGCACGCGGTCGCGCTCGGCCTGGATGCCGGCGACGTGGAGCTGGCCTTCCTGACGCCTGACCTCAGCGCCACCTGCAGCGCGCCGGTTGCGCTGGGGTGCGTTGTCGAGGTCACGGTCCACTACGAGTTTGTGCCAGCGACCCCAATCCTCTCCAACCTGATCGGCAGCCTTGACCTGTCGAGCACCGCTCGCGAGCCGGTCGAAAGGACCTACCAGTCGCCATGACCAAACCTGCCCGCTCAAACGCCTCTCGCCGGGCTGACTCGCGATCCGAGCCGGGCCAGATCCTGGTCATCGTGGCGGCCTCGATGCTGGTCATCATCGGCGCGGTTGGCCTGGTGATCGACGGTGGCTACGCCTGGGGCCGCCAGCGCCAGGCCCAGAACGGCGTGGACTCCGCGGCGGAGGCCGGCGCGGTGGTCCTCGCCCAGCGCCTTGCCAGCGTCGCTCGCTCTGACGCGGACGTGGCGGCCGCCGTGGCCGCCGCAGCGGCCTCAAACGACCTCGATAAGCCCCCCGCCTATTACACCGACGTGTACGGCAACCTGCTCGCCCCCGATGGATCGGTTGCCGGCTCGACCGCGACCGCCGCGACGGTCGGTGCCGGCCTCGTTCCGGTTGGGGCACAGGGCGTGGAGGTCCACGGCGCGGCACAGGTCAACACCTTCCTCGCCCGGGCCATCGGCATCGAGCAGCTGGGGATCTCGGCCACCGCCACTGCGGTCGCCGGTTACCTGGAGTCGGTCTGCCCCGCCGCGTCGGGTTGCGACGTCCTCCCGGTGACCGTGCCGATCACGGTGCTCGGCTGTGACGGCCAGAACGATCCGCAGCCGATCATCCCTCCGACCTACTGGGTGCCGACCGGCGAGCCGATCACGGTCCCGCTGTGCAAGGCGGGCCCCGGCAACGTGGGATGGCTGGACTGGACCCCGACCGCGGGCGGCGTCAGCGAACTCGTCCAGTCGATCCTGTACCCCGACAATCCGGAGATCAGGATCCCGAGCTGGCAGTACATCACCGCCACCGGCAACGTCAACTCTGCCGAGGTCGAGGATGCCATCAATTCGATCTATTCGGGGAAGGTGGTGAAGATCCCGCAGTTCGACAGCACATGCGACGCGGCACCCACCGGCCCGGGTGTCAACGACTGCCCCGCTGGCCACGTCGGCGGCAACGGGCAGCAGCAGTGGTACCACCTGCCCCAGTTCGCCGCGTTCCAGCTGTGCGGCCCGGATATCCCCGAGTGCGTGGCCGCCGGCTACACCCAGGGCGCCTACATCAACGGGAACTTCTCGGCCATCTGCGACACCGGCAACGGCGCGACCTCGTGCCTGGCCGGACGATTCGTGTACTTCATCGACAAGGGCACGGTCGGACCGGGCAGCGGTGCGGCGACCCCGACCAACGTGATCGGCGTCCAGCTCATCCACTGACCGGCTAGCATCGGGCCGCTCATGGCCCGATACGTGCGCGTTGACAACCTGACCCGCGGCACCCCCCTGGCCACCCGCTGCCGGGTGGCCAGTTCGCTCAGGGACAGGACGCTTGGCCTGCTGGGGACGCGGGGCCTGGACGAGGGAGCGGGCCTCCTGATCCAGCGCAGCCCGTCGATCCACATGTTCTTCATGCGCTACCCGATTGACGCCGTGTTCGTGGACGCGCAGTCCGAGGTGGTGCGCACGGTGGCTGCGCTGCGCCCCTGGCGGGTCGTGCTCTGGGCCCGCGGCGCGCGCGACTGCCTGGAGCTCCCCACCGGCAGCATCGCCCGCAGCGGCACGCAACCCGGCGACCGGTTGGGGGTCATGCCCACGTCGGACCGGTAAGCCGGCGCGCAGCGGCCCGTAAGGGGCCAGCCGGCAGGCTTGCCGGTGTGCGATGGCTCGAGCTGCTGCTGCCCCCTGCCTGCGCCGGCTGCGGGCGCTTCGGCTCGCTCCTGTGCGCTGCGTGTGTGGCCGACCTCCGACCGGTGCGCAACGCTCCGGCATTCCTCAGTCCTGATCCCGGAGTCGTGCTCGGCGACCACCTCGAAGCCGCGGTCGCCGCGTTCGCCCACCACGGCAGCCTGCGGCGAGCGCTGCAGCGCCTCAAGTACGGCGGGGCGGCGGCGCTGGCTGCCCCGCTGGCCGCGGCCGCGTTGCCGGCGTTCGGCGAGGTCTCGGCGCTGGCCGGGCCGGGAGCCTGCCTGGTGCCGGTCCCCGTCCACGCGGCGCGCCGTCGCGAGCGCGGCTACAACCAGGCCGGGCTGTTGGCCGGCGCGCTGTCGGAGCTGACCGGGGTGGGTGTCCGCGAGCTGCTGATCCGGGACCGACCAACGACCCGACAGCACGGTCTCGACCGATCGGCCCGACTCCGGAACCTGCAGGCTGCCTTTGCGCCGGCGCCGCTCAGCGGCGCAACGGCGCTGCCCGAGACGGCGATCCTGGTCGACGACATCATCACCACCGCGGCCACGCTGGAGGCCTGCGCCGAGGTGCTGCGTCGCGCCGGTGTGGGGCGCGCGCTGGGATTCGCCATCGCCCGCGAGGTCTGACGCGGACAGCGAGCGACGAGAGCCGCCGGTGTTACCGTAGGCGAGTCTCAGAAGCGGAGGATTCCCCGATGAGGCTGATCCTCAAGGCCCGCAATTTCGAGTTGGGCGACCGCCTGCAGGAGCAGATCAAACGGAAGCTGCGCAGGTTGGAGCGGCTCGCCGGGCCGGACGCGGAGGCGATCGTCGAACTGGCGCGGAATGCCTCCCACGATTCCGACGCCGCCCACGCCGCCGAGCTGACGCTGATCAGCGACGGCGCCATCGTGCGCTCCACGGGCGCGGGCAAGACCATGCTGGCCGCCGTCGACGGCCTGCTCGACAAGGTGGAGCGCCAGATCGTGCGCGCCCGGGAGAAGCCTCGAGCCGCGCGCGCCCGCACCGCCGAGGTCGACGCGGTCCTTGGCCGGGCCGCGGCCGGCACCCTGGACCCGCTCCCGGGTGAGCCTCGACGCCGACAGGTGGTCGTCACCAAGCGCTTCGACATGGTCCCCATGTTCGCCGAGGACGCGGTCGAGCGCATGGAGGAGCTGGGCCACGCCTTCTTCCTGTTTCTCAACGCCGAAACCGATGACCTGAGCGTGGTGTATCGGCGCAGCGACGGCAGCCACGGCCTGATCGAGCCGGTCATCGACCGGCGACGGAGGCCGGCCTGAGCGATCTCAGCCGACGATCCGCGGCAGGAGCATCAGCGCCGCGACGATACCGATCAGGCCCACGAAGAAGACGAGCAGCGCGATCGTCAGCAGGTCGGTGCCATGAGGCTCGTCCGTCGGCAGCGGATCCATGGCCGCGACCGTAGCACGCCGCGAGCCGCGTCGCCGGCTGACCTGGCGCCCGGACGCGCCCCGGGTCGGCATCCACCTGGCCGTGGCCGGCGGGCTGATGCGGGCCGGCCGTCGCGCGCGACAGATCGGGGCCACGGCACTCCAGATCTTCGCCGACAACCCGACGGCCTGGCGGCGCCGGCCCGAGCCTCCCCCCGACGCGGCGCAGTTCGTCGCCTACTGTCGCGCCGAAGGGATCGCGCCGGTGGCGGTCCACGCCAGCTACCTGATCAACCTGGCCGGTGGCGCCGAACCGCTGGCCAGCCAATCGGTGGCCGGCCTGGCGCACGAGCTGCAGCGGGCCCCGGCCTACGGGGCAAGCCTGGTCAACGTCCACATCGGGTCGCATCGGGGCGAGGGTCCGTCCGCAGGCATTCGCCGGGTGGCGACAGCAGTCGCGACGGTGCTCGGCGACGCGCCGTCGGGGGTCCGGCTCGTGCTCGAGAACTCGGCCGGCGGTGGCGGGATGCTCGGGGCATCGCTCGAGGAGCTGGCGGCCATTCTCGACGCGTGCGGGGCTGCCGGGGCCGCGGTGGATCGCCTGGCCTTCTGCCTCGACACCGCTCACCTGTGGGGAGCGGGCTACGACTTGGCGGACCCCGATGGCGCGGTCAGGGTCCTGGATCGTTTCGCGGAGCTGATCGGCCTCGATCGCTTGGCGCTGATCCACCTCAATGATTCGCGCTCCGCGCTCGGCTCGCGCGGGGATCGCCACGAGCACCTTGGCGCGGGCAGGATCGGGCCGCACGGGCTGGGTGCGCTGATGCGCGACCCTCGGCTACCGGGCGTGACCACTCTCGTGCTCGAGACGCCGGGCACGGACCAGGGCTACGACGCGGTCAACCTGCGCAGGAGCTGGCTCCTGCATCGGGGAGCCACCGAGCTTTCCACGTTGCCGGCCGGCGCATTCGGGATGCGCCGCAGGGCGGCTCAGCGGCGGGGCGTGGAGCCGGCCGACCAGCGCGAGGCGGATGACCCCGCCGAGGCCGCCGAGCCGTAGCCGTTGCCGCGGGGCGTGGGACCGCCGCCCTGGTTCCCGCCATTCACCGTCCCGCCGTTCCCGTCGCGTGAGCGGCGGCCGCGGGTCGAGAGGTAGGCCTGCATCAGCTCGCGGACATCGGCCTCGGTGAGCAGCTCGTCGCCGCGCAGGGCGTATTCGACCCGCGCGGTGGGCAGGACCTGTCGGGCAGCCAGGATGGCGAAGTAGGCTGGCCCATCGGCCTCGTCGTGGATCTCGCGCAGGCCACGGGCCAGCGCGGTCGCGGTGCCGAGCGAGGGCATCCGGTCGCCCTTGATCAAGCGGGAGATGGTCGAGTGGTCGACACCCGACTGCAGCGCCAGTTGGCGCTGGCTCATCTTCTTCTCCTTCAGCTGACCGCGAAGCCAGCTGTTAAAGGATCGCGGCGTGGTTAGCGTCATGGCGTCCGTCCGTGCGGTGCCGCCCATCGGGCTCGATTGGCCGCCCGGTGGTGCGTGCAGGCAACCGCAGGATCGCAGTGGGGTGGGGAACGCTCAATGGGACTTAGGTACCGATCTCCCCGCAGGCGGTCCGGGTCCCGTTACGGGCCGCCATTCCGCCCAGCCCCGTGCGCGCGGCGCACCTTGCCCGACGTCGCATACACGACGCCACCCAGCACGATCACGCTCAGGATGCTGATCGCGCGGTCGGTGAGCGCCACGGCGGCCGCCGGCTCGGCCACCACGCCGTACACCGCCAGGGCGCCGATGATCCCCGCCTCGACGAAGCCCACTCCGGCAGGGGTGAGCGGGATCGCGGTCAGAAGCGAGGCCGTCAGGGCCACGAACAGAGAGGCGGTGATCCCCAGGTCGGCGCCGGGCAGGTCGAGCGCCTTGATCACGAAGAACAGGCGCGCGCCCTCCGCCAGCCAGATCAACCCCGTGAGCAGCCCGATGAAGGGCACCGACCCGGCGGTCAGGGCGCCGGTGCTCCCCTCGTGGAAGCGCTGGTACAGGTCCGCCAGCCGGGAGGGCAGGAAGCGCGTCAAG
>Ga0209751_10002403_pt1 | contig 18750 bp, 13 predicted proteins | sample RifCSP13_1_FD_184019 | JGI IMG/M metagenome (GOLD analysis project Ga0209751, IMG submission 184019) | Soil microbial communities from Rifle, Colorado - Rifle CSP2_sed 13_1 (SPAdes) (version 2) | ecosystem: Environmental > Terrestrial > Deep subsurface > Rock core/Sediment | place: Rifle... | reverse complement strand
AGCCGCCTGCGAACAGCGGGTACAACGAAACAGGGAGCTGGTCATTGGCGCTGTTCTTGAAGCCGACGTACATCGTGAGGGCCTCGGTCGTGCCGTTCAAGACCTTGTAGCCGCCGAACTCAGTGGTTTGCGCTATCCTGTCTATTTCCTGTATGAGCTTATTATACTCGTCGCTGTAATATGACCTGCCCGCCGCATTCAGCGTGCCCTGTGCGGCTGAAGCGGCCAGTTCGCCCATCCTGCTCACGATATCCGTTATCTGCCCGGCTGCCTTGTCCGCAACCTCGAGGGCGCTGACGCCGTCGTTGATGTTCCTGATAGAGACCTGTATCATCCTGGAGTGGCTTCTCAACTGGTCGGTCCTGCCGAGGCCCGCGGCGTCGTCTGCCGCGCTGTTGACGCGAAAGCCTGAGGATAGCCTTTGTACGCTGACTTTTAATTGAGAGCTCGTCTGCGCGAGGTTCTGCTGAGCCACGCGAGCGGCAATATTGGTATTTATGACGAGTGACATCGATTAACCTTCCTTAGTAAGATTCCGGCATCCTTGCCGTTCACTTCAGGGCCTGCTGACTCAGGTCCTCCTTTCAAGAGCGTTCTTCCTTAATTAATATCGACATTGACGGGGGGAAACTTTAAACCAATCAGAGGGGCTGGGATGGAGGGCTGTGAAGGGCTTTTAACTCGGAAAAAAACGGTGAAATTCATGAATTATTGATCTAAATCCGCTCCCAAACGGCCAATTTGATAAAAAAAAGGGGTTGGCTTAATGAATCAATACCCCTGTTGCATTTCAGGGGAGGAACGGTTGCCTGCCGTGCGTCACAACCGTAAAGAAAAAAGTATTGCCTTCCTTCGCCCTTCTATAATTCGACATGCAATATCATTTGTGGCCCTGTTTTGATGGTGGGCGGTGCCCACCCTTGGCTTGAAAGCCCTGTAGTCTGGGTTATTAAAGCGTAACCCAACATCCCTGTCTCGCTGTCATGCTCCCCCAACAACCGCATTGACTTCTCTTCTCTCCTAAAGCAAAATATTTTTCGTGACAGAGACGCTCAACCACGAACACCGCGCATCCAGGAGGGCCGGACTTGCGGCCGCGCTCGGCGCTGCCTTCTTCTTCGGCATCAGCGCCCCCTTCTCCAAGCTCCTTCTCGGTTCGGTCTCGCCTTCGATGCTCGCGGGGCTTCTGTATATGGGGAGTTTCCTGGGCCTTACCCTCTTATCGCTATTCCGGCGGCCCCCTTCGCCTGAGGGCGCAAGGGAAGCGGCCCTGAGAGGCAAAGATTTTCTCTATCTCGCAGGTTCCATACTCGCGGGGGGCATAGCGGCCCCGCTCTTTCTCCTTTACGGGCTTGCGGTCACCGAAGCCTCAGTGGCCTCACTGCTCCTTAATATCGAAGGGGTCTTGACAGTGCTGCTCGCGGCCCTCATCTTCAGAGAGCATGTCGGCAAAAGCATCCTGGCGTCAGCTGCAGTGATGCTCGCGGCAGGCTCCATACTCGCTTACGCGCCGGGGCCGGGCGGCTGGCATGTACGCACAGGGTCGCTCCTGGTAGCGGCCTCGGCCCTCATGTGGGCGATTGATAACAACATCACAAGGGAATTGTCCCACAGGGACCCTTTCGTGATAGCGCGGCTGAAGGGGCTTGCAGCCGGGGCCACCAACCTGGCCATAGCCTTCGCGGCAGGGGCTGCCCTCCCCCGGCTGCCTTCGATCGCCGGTTCACTGATATTGGGCGCGCTCTCTTACGGCTGCTCCCTCGTATTTTTCATCTACGCCCTCAGGAACCTCGGGACATCGAGGACAAGCACATGCTTCGGGGCCGCGCCGTTCATAGGCGTACTGGTCTCAATTACTCTCTTCGGAGAAAGCCTTACCGCGCAGATAGTGACTGCCTCTGCCCTGATGCTGCTGGGCATCTGGCTCATCATGCGGGAGTATCACGAACATGAACACACCCATGCCAGGCTATGCCACGACCACGCTCACACCCACGACGAGCACCACGACCATGACCACGACGGAGACCCGGCCGCGACGCACAGCCATACGCACACGCACGGGCCTCTCGCGCACAGCCACGCCCATGTGCCCGACCTGCACCACTTTCACAGGCACTGAAAAATTACCGGTTAGATCAGAAGGCTGGAAAGGTAGAAAGACAGATTGGAAAATCTTTTCTCTTAAATTCAATTCCCTGCGTTTGCCTGGAAATTGACGTTTGCCACCCATCCGGTCGATACTTTCATCGACCTGTCTGTGCTGTTGTGCAGGATACGGACGGGGCCGTGGAAGTTTACCGCTATCGGCAGATCGATGGCGCTTGCGCCAGCGAGAGAGGTGCGCGCCGGGTCGCTGTAAACATTGAACACCACTTTGCCTTTCCCGTAAGCTCCGCCCGGCTCATGAGTGATCCTGAAGTAGTATGTCTTGTTCAGGGAAAACGGTATGTCAGCGCCCCGGTAACCCTCACCGTATTCCAGGATCGGCCTGAACACCCTTCGGCCCCACCCATCCTTGATGGCGCGGATGTAAACGCTGTTTATCTCCCACCATCCGGGGTCCAGCCCATAGCTGGTGTTATCAAATTCCTCGCTTTCATCTATGCCCTGGTGCTGCCAATCAGCGGCCAGCCACAGGTCGACCTCATGCGGCCATCCGGCAAGTCCGGTGCCGCCGTCAAACCTGGTAAAGCCGGCCTCAAACTCGTGGCGAAAGTAGCCGTGCGCGTAACCGTACGGATATTTCTTGTACGCCCATGTGATCGCGTCCGGGCCGAACCGCGGGTCAGGGTGGTCGTAGCCCCCTGGGCCGCCGACCATTTCGGTCCAGTCGATCCGGTTACCAGCCGCTTTAAGCCAGTCGTATAACGGATATGCCTTCCATGTTACTCCCCCGTCTGCCACAGTCCGGTACATCCTGACAGGCCAGCGAGGTTCTCCGGCCGCGCCTGACGTTCCCGCAGCGACGCACAGGTAATAGAACCCGTTCGCCTCGGCAGGGGATACTTTATTGTTTACGGAATAGAAATGACCGGCCTGCCTGACGGGCAGATCCAGATTGTTATATCGCTTTGCGGGCCACCTGATGGCCCAGGTGTTGAAGTCCTCAAGCTCGTGGCGCGTATCTGCCGGTGCGCCGGGCAACGGCGCGTTCGGCGTCATCGGTTCCACTGATGACCCGGAGGAGATGAAGAATAAGGAAAAGAGGATGATTAACGCTGCAATACAATTCCGCATGTCAACCCTGCATTATCGTAGGGTGCGGCTCCGCGCACCAAAGCCTTTCCGCGCCGCCGCCCTTTCGCCAGCATCAGTTAATCGACTTCAGGTATTCAACAAGGGCGTTCAGATCGTCCTCGGGCATATTTTTGCTGGCCGGCATGGCTACGACGAAGTTCGGGTATTTCTTCGCAGCGCCCTGGCGCCCGTTCTTTATGACCTCTGCCATATCGGCGTTTGTTGCCGTACTCACCCAGTCGTTGCCTTTTATTGCCGGGGCCATGACAGAGCCGCCGCCGTCCGGGCCGTGGCACGGAGAGCACTTCGATTTATAGATGGCAGCGCCAGCAGCCGCGCCCTTAACTTCGGCAGGCTCTTTTTTAACGGGCGTTTCTTCGACAGCCGCTGGAGGAGGCGCGTTTTCCTCGACCGCCTTTGCTTCCGGTGCCGGGGCCGGAGCCGCGGCAGGCGGCGCCTCTTTTATCTCCGCAGGTTTTTCACCGGCGCTTTCGGCGCTCTGGCTCGCCGGCTCTTTTGCCTCTTGGGCGGGCGGCTTCTTTTCCGCACAGCCAAACAAGACCGCCGCGCTCAACATGAGTATCATGATCAAACCGGTTTTTTTCATTGCAATGACTCCCATCGAAAATGCTGTTTAAGAGTATCATATAAGGCTTATAATGCTGCCCTCAAAAAATTAGGAATTTTTTCTGAGGTCAAGGAAGGGTGGAAATAAAAAGCGCAGCATATGTTGCATATGTTGTTTATATGTGAGCATTTTTATTTTCGCCCTGACACAGAGATCAGGAAAAAGAACAATTTTTAGAGGCGGCATTAAATCAGTACCTGAAGAAACCCAGCCACCTGTACTCTTCGCCGTTATTTGCATACGAGTTGTCCTTCAGCTCTGAGCCGGGCTTTCCGAAATAGGGCTTTTTTATGAACTCCGCGACGGCTATCCTGTTAGACTCGAATCTCGATCCGGTTATGCTCACGAACGACTGGTCTTTGTTGGCAACTCCCAGGTCATTATTCAGGAACGCGCTCCCTTTGACGAAGACCCTGCTCATCTCCCCCGCTGAGAGGCCCTTGTCAACGGCATTCGCCATTTCCGACTCAGAGCAGACGACCAGTGACGATGACACGTCAAGGCCGTCCCCGCCGGTCCTATCCGTGCGGAGCCCCTCTATGAGCGCGTACGAGAAGTCCAGGTCTATCCCGTCTGAATGGGCGCCGGTTATCTCCACGCCGCGCATAAGGGCAGAGGACCCGATCAGGTTCAAGGCGTCCTCGCTCTTTGCGTCCTTGAAGCTCACGTTATCGAGTTCCGCCTCGGCATTGTATATGGCTATGCCGCCATTGAGCCGCATGCCGCCTATTCTGGTCCTGGGCCATGAACCGTAGTTTTCGAAGAGGGCGTGACTCATGACGACCTTTATGGCCTCGGGCCGACGCCCGCCCGCGTATAGCCCTCCCCACGGCTCAACACCCGTGCTCCTGAACCTGACCGGGGCCTCTTTTGTGCCAGAGATCATAAGGTCGCCAGTGACTTCGATAGAAACGCCAGGCCCGAGCAGGATCGTGGAACCCTCGTGTATGTGGAGGGCCGCTCCCTCTGGGAAAACGACGTGGCCGGAAAGGGTCGACTTTGAGCCAGCCGGGAGATGAAATCCGTCTCCACTCCTCACGAACTCCGGCGGGACGCCCCTTTCCCTCAAGGGCTTTGAGGCCTTTGCGGGCACATACATATACGGAGGAAAAATAATGGATGAGTCTTTCGGGGCTGACAGCCTGTAGAACTGGGCCCGGCCGGTCTGAGGTATCTCAAAGGCGAGCAGGCGAAGGTCCTCTCCCCTCAGGAACCGGTTCGCAAGGGCGTGCCATACGCTCGACCTCTCCGCTGAAGCTCCGCTCTCTATCCTGAAAATGACGTTTACGGACGGAGCGATCTCCCACATCCCGTCCTTCATCACAATACGGAACCGGGAAGCTTCCCTGGCGGCATTTCGCACCAGGAAAAGGACGCTGGCCTTGCCGTCAATGGAATGCGTGCCCACGTACGTGACAAGGTCCTGCACAATCCTTTCTTCGTTCTTGTTTCCGGCGCCTTCGAACGGCCTGGCCTTTGCGGCGACGGGTCCCGCGACAGCGATGTCAGCGCCGGACGGCCTTGACTCCGCGAAGGTCGAAGGCATGCCCGTGAGCCCTGCCTTTTTCATCTCCTCGAATATCTTTTTTTCGAGCATGAACGCGAGTGCGTACTCGGCCCTGGCCTCTCCCGCTTCCATCCCATGCGTCATGGGAGCGAAAAAGCTCGGCTTAAGCCCCTTTTCAAGGCCAATGGATGTCCTCATGTTCCATCTATAGCTCTTCCCTCCGGCAGTGAAGGTCGGGAGCGAATCCGGCTGGCTTGATTTGGCAAGGCTCCCCATGAAAGATACGCCTGATGACTTCAGATGAGTCTGCTGCCCGGATAAAAGCGTATTCCCCGGCTCCTCTTTCAATAATATCTCAAGCAGGTTCCCTGTCCTTGCCTCTATCTTCTCCTTCAATGCCATATCCCGTGCAAAGTAGCTGATATAGCCGTTGACAAGGCCGAGGTTGCCCGGATCAGAGATAAAAGAACCGGCTGAAAAATGGACATCGGAATGGACGGTCGAGGTATCGTCCGTGCCTAAGGGTTTACCGCGGTCGAACTCATAATCAGAGCGCAGAAGCTTCCTTACGGGCCATACCGTGTACATGGGCGAGTTCGCCCACCAGGAAGATTGACTTAAGTATGGCCGGATTGGCTCGCTGTCTTCCCAGCACCAGGGGTCAAGGTCCCTCGGCATAGGGAAGAAGGTATTCGTGGCCGGGTCCTCGTACCACCTGAGGTCGTCTACGCCCAACCCGTGAGCGGAACAGTATATCGTGGTAAAGGCCATGAACCTGGCAGTCGAATGCCTGTCAAGCATGGAGGTAAAATCATCGGAGAGGAAAAACCTCGCGTCCTTCTTTTCATACTGCGGGTCCTTGATCTCGTATAAATAGTCCGGGTCGATTGAAGCGCCGAACGGGTAATCGAAGAAGAGCTTCCCGGAGTCCACCCCTACGACGGCCCCCTCAAGCCTCTTCCTGGCGGTGAAAAGGGCCGGCGTAAAAGTCTCCATCAATATGTAGAGGCCCTTTTTCTCTCCGTTCACGAAGAGATTTATCACCTCCTGCCTCGGGGTGAAATAACCCATGTCCGAAAGTACGCTAAGGAAAACGAGGTCCTTTACGCCCACCTTCGTATCAAGCCTGTAGAGCTTGAACGAGGTTATGCCCATGAACGACTTGCCGTCCTTTATCTTGACGTCCACTGACGGGAAATCACTGAGGTGGACCCTGGTCCTGCCGGAGAGGCCTACCCTCGCCTTCGCGATGGCTCTCCCGGCCTCGTCGGCCACTGCCGCGTCTACCCGCCCCTTTGGCATCTTCACGGTGTCCGCATTGGTCGAGCCCCTGGCGAGGGCCACGAGCCTCTCCAGGTCCTTTGACGCGATGTTGTCGAGCTTGAGATAGAGGTCTTTCACCTGAGCCGTCTCAGGCGCGGGCGGCCCAAGAGGCGCAAATACCGGCTTGAAAGAGGCTAAAGGGGTCTTCGCCTGCGCTTCCAGAAGGTAGATACCCGGCTCGATCTCTACCTTTTCAGCCGGTATGGTGAAAAGCCGGCTGGAGAAGAATACGGTCGAGCCGTCTCTCCTGCTGAGGCGTACAGTATGATTCGCTTTGCCGGAAGGCGAGTTGATGGAGAAGGCAGACCTGAACGGGACTTTTACCCTGACAGAGATGGAGCGCAGGCCGGAAGGGTCAGGCCCGGGCAAGGCCCACGGGAACGACAGCTCGCCGCCCGCGGCCTCCATGTCGTAAACAAGGCTTGAGTGGACAAAGGACTCCGCGGGCGCGTAGTCCGAGAAGGCCAGGTAGTTTCTCTTGCCTTCGAGGAGCCGTGAGCGCATCTCCGTATCAGAGACGCGCTCCGAGCCCATTTCACCGGCCAGGACGGCGAACGCCAATACGACGAGGGCGCCTGCCGCGATGGCAGGCCAGATCAGGCGGGATCTGTCAGGAGGCCCTTCCACAGTAGACCTCTACCCTCTCGATGCTCTCAAGCTCCCGTATCGCGCTTACGACCCCCGCAAGGGCTTCCTGCCCTTTTCTGAGCTGGAATGTGTAACGGAGGTTGTAGCCGTTATCCCTGGTCACGATGTCGTCGAGCGAGATGACCGAGTCCTTGAGCTGGGTGAACCTCCTGGCGAGGGCGGACTTTATCCTCGCGTCCATCTCCTCGATCTTTATCGAGTCAACCGATACGAAGGCGGTAATAAAGTCGCCTCCCGTGAGGGTGACGAGGTTCTTGTCTATTATGAAGGACTTTACGAGCACTACCGCGGCGATGACGCCGAGGAGTATGAGCGCCGCGTAAAACCGGAACACAGAGGACAGGAGCGAGAGAGCTATTACGATGAGTATGAAACCTATGTCCTCGGGCTTTTTTATCGGGGTCCTGAACCTCACGAAGCTCAGGGCTCCGAGGAGCCCCAGCGAAAGCGGCAGGGAATACTGTATGGCCCAGAATATTGACGTAATCGCCGGGGCGATAAGGACAAAGCTCTTTGTGAGGCTCTCGTTCCTATCAAATGAGTTCAGGAAGTACGCCCTGTACAGGAGCATGCATACGATGCCCACGACGAGGCTGAAGACGATCGAGATGAAAAACTCGTTTAACCCAAGCTCTCCGGTATTGGTCTTGAAAAGGTCAAGAAGGCTGTCCACTCATTATCCTCCGAATTTTATCCGCCGCACCGGGTCCGTCACCCGGTGCTTGCGGCCCGGCCCCTATACGGTCTGCTGCAGGCCCCTTCCCCAGGCGTACTTCGAAAAAGAGACGGGCTCAATGTTCAGGCCCTTGAGGAACTCCGGGAGCGCGCCCGTCACAGGGCTTTTGATCTCGAAGATATCGTGCTCAAGGTATGTGCCTGAATCCGACCTCCCCGGTTCACGGCATATCATGATGTTCGTATCCAGGTTATACCTCGCGTCAATATACGGGTCGTCAAACCTGAAACGCTCGTAATGGACGACGGCGTCGACGTATAACTCCGCGTCAGAGGCTTCCAGGCGCAAGTCGTTCAACCGTTCCCCTTCAACGGCCTCGAAGGTCTCGATGAGGTCCCTGAAGGTCGTGAACCCGTAGCCCTGCGGCAGGTCCCGGTAGATGAGCCGGCGTATCTTGCTGGTCTTCCTGTCAGAGCGTATCTTTACCTCGAGCGAGTATCTGGCCCCGCACACGGACCCGACATATTCCCGGAGCCGGTACTTTTTCTTGAACAGGTTGCCGTCCCGGCTCTCGAAGAAGCTGGTGTTCTTTCTGTCGTCGAAATATACGGTCCGGAGCCTGGCGGTCGGGAACTCCCCCGGCACGAGGGCCTTGAGCCGCAGCGCCGAGAGCACGCGGTTACGCTCGGCCTTCAGCGACGTGAACTTGGTCTCGAAAATCACCCTGCCCGCCGGAGACGAGCCGTTTATCTGTATATCTCCCATAGTTTTAAAGATACTTTAACGGCTTAAATTATAAGCGGAGTCAGGAGGTGAATTCAATGAATAAAAAGGCTCAAATAAGAATCGTATTCCTTGATTCCGCCATGTACAAAATAAAAGGGCGCCGGCTTTAAAGCCGGCGCCCCTCTGAAAGGAGACGTGAGAGCAAATATTGACTGCAAGCAGGCTGCTGAAAAAGTCCATCTGCTTTGTTGTCATCGTCGCTCGTCACTGCGGCGTACGAGAAAAAGTACGCCTCATTCCTCGCTCCCCGATTTAACCGGGGCCTCGCATGTGGAGCTTTTTGAGCAGCCTGAACAAAAGCGGAGTTTTTCATCAACCTGCTAGTCTAATAATATTTTAATCACCTTGACCCCGCTCCTCAGAAGCCCCCTGCTGCTGCTGAACAGGTCTGCTATCTGATATGTGACGAGGAAGAAAGAGGGATAGAAAAGGCCGGGTCTTGACCAGAGCCGGTCCAGGCCGGACTGGAAGCCCCTGTACCTGACTATAAAGACATTCCCAAGCCAGCCCATTGCCACTCCGAGCAGCGCGCCCGCGATGATATCGGTCGGGTAGTGCAGGCCCAGGTATATGCGCGGGAATCCGATGACGAAAGAGCAGTACAGGAACGCGAAGACTCCTATGCCCCGCGAGATGAAAAAGAGGCCCGTCGCAAGCGCGAAGAAGAGCACAGCGTGATCGCTCGGGAACGAACTCCAGCCGTCGAGTATCTCGAGGTTTACGCCGTAAGGGATGACGAAATCCATGCCTGTCTCGTGCATTGGCCTCAGCCTGAACGGCAGGAAGGCGGCAAGCCCCCTTGCCAGCGCGATAGCCGGAAAGCAGAGCAGGACCGTAGCGATAATGTGCTCGCGCACGAACGGCCTCTGCCCCCTGCCGCTGAACCAGAGCCACCATATTATGGTCGCCAGGACCCCGCCCTTCAATAACGGGTTATGGGCCAGAAAGGACATGAAGTGGTCGAGGAACATGGACTGCCTGGAGAGGCTGTTGACCTGAGAGATTATCGCTGAATCGATGATGTTCATCCCGGATTCGCTCCTTACGAAGTTTCTGCGGACGCAAGCCGTTTTCCAAACGTCTACGCTCTCAACAAAAACAGATTCGGAATGGAAGGGATACGGAGGGACGGCTTGAACGGAATCAGTAAAATTCCATTGGTCCTCTCCCCATTGGGGAGAGGACCAATGGATCGATTTATAAACCAGGCTCTAACCAAGAGCTACCGCAAAGGCGACCAGCCTTTCTGTGGCCCTTATACCGCGGACCTCGCCCTTGTCTATGAAGACCATGTTCCCCGGCTTTACCTCGAACTCTTTGCCCTCGACGGTCATGACGCCCCTGCCGCTTATGAAATAAAACATACCGGTGCCGCTCTGGTGGGGCTTTATCTCCTGACCGGGCTCCATGCAGATAAGCGGCACCTTGTACTCGGGTTTTACCCTCAATATCCTCGGCATGAACTCAGGGCCGAATTCCGTCCTTTCGTTTACATCTATTATCTCCATGCCAGCCTCCCGCCGTTTTTCCGGAGATAGTAACACGCCCGCTATCTCCATCAATGACAATAATCAGGTCGGCGGGACGGACGATGGCCCCTCGCATGGCTCACTTGTTATGGCAGGTCCTGCAAAGGCCTGAACCGGTGTTCCCTCCGACCCTCCGAAGGAAGAGACCGTTTGATTCAAGCTCCCGGTCCGTAATCACATCTGAATAGGTGTAGTCTATTTCATTAAAGGACTTATTGTTGAAATGCGGGTCGTGGCAGGAAGAGCATTCGACCCTGAGCGCTCCGTTGTGCTCCCTCAACAGGTCGAAGATCGACGCGGTTTCGGATATGTAGCCCTTCACGGCCCAGAGGTTCCGCCTCATGTTGCCGTTGTCGTACTGCAGGGCGCTTATGCTCAGGTCCGTCGTGAGGTCTATCTGGCTTATGGTAGTGTCTATCGGCCTGAGGCCGGCCACCAGCTCGGTATACACGATGGAAACGGGATGGTCGTTCGAGAGGTCTGTGCCGATGTTCAGCCGCTGGCTCACCATGTAGTCCGACGTCGCACCGATGAAGTCATAAAAACTCCACGCGAGGTCGCTGCCGGCGCTGGTAACCCCGTTCTTTCCCGGCGCGTTGACGAGGTTGTCGAAAGTGGCAATGCCGTCGTGGCAGCTGAGGCAGGCCATCGTGGTGGAACCGAGTTCGGTGTTGGCCGCGAGCGTACCGGCCAATGTCGTCCCGTACGCCGTATAGGCGGACAGGTTGTTGGCGGCCCTGTTCCAGAGCGGCTTTATCGAGTTCGTCGTATTCGTGTGGTGCGGCGTATGGCAGAACACGCAGATCTCCGTCGTGTCCGCCGCGGTAGTGAACCTGCCCAGAGCGCCGAGATTGTGTCTTGATGTCGCTATGCCGCCGGCGGCGTCGCCAGGCTCGTAGGTGTCTACCGCAAAGACCGCACCACTCATCATACCTGCTGCAAGCACTGCCGCTGCAATAGCGATCACCCTTTTCATTTCCTTGCTCCTTTTTTAAATGGTTTCGTTGAATGCCGAAAACCCGGAAAAAGGGAAAAGTAGACGCCCATAATGCATCAGGTGCTGCACTGCATTTGCGGCTTATAATTTTTTTTACGGATTCAGTACGAAAGTACGGCGGCCTTTACAGTATCGCGGGCCTGAAGGAGGTTTTGCCGTGCATCGAAACGCATTCCGATATTATTGTAACAGAAAAAAAGCTCAGCGCACTTAAAGGCGCTCACTTATTTTACCCGCGCCAGCGCTGTGTAAAATGATTTTACTAAAATGCGTGCGCGTGGTTTCAGTTGTTATGATTAGAAGGCGATTTCGGGGATGAGAAAGGGATCTGACACAGGATGCGCCGGAGGCATCTGCCTCCGGCGCGGACCGTCACTGGAGAGAATTGCAGGACTTCTCGCTCAGAAGGAGCACGCTCGTGTCGCTCAGGATGTAATAAACGCCGGGCGGAATAAGGCCGGTGGTGTCTCCGCCTGCTTCCGGCGCATCCAGAGCCGCCTTCTGGTCGGAAAGGCCTTCTTCGAAGGAAACGAACTCATCCAAGTCCATCCTTCTTGCCATGTTATCCTCTCCTCTTGTTTTTTTGGCGCATGCGGCTCTTTATCAAGTATACCATAGAGCCGGGGCTGCTTATCGGACAATAGACCTGAAGAGCCCTATATGGTATTATTCCGGGATGAAGAAGCTATCGCACTCACTCCTCCCGGCAGCCCTTCTTTTCATGCTTTTTTGCGGACAAACAGGCGCCCAGGCCGCCAGTGCGCCGGTCACGCGCCATTCCATAACGGTCTCCGTAGACATCCGATCAATGACTATTCAGGGAATCGACAGAATAACGCTCGGCCTGGACACTGACGAAGTCAGGCTCCTGTTCAGGTCAGGTTCAGAGGTGACCGGGGCAGAGGCGGACGGCAATGCGCTCAAGGTCGATAGAAAAGCCTACGCAAAGGATTTGGACCTGCTGACGATAAAGCTCCCCTCGCCCGGAAAGCGCCTTGCCCTTAGCTTCAAGGGTAAGTTCCAGTCGCCCAGGGAGGCTGAAGAGTTCATCAAAAGGGGCGTGGCCTACGTTGACGACGGCATCATAGGCGAAGAGGGCGTATTCCTCCCCTCGTCCGCGTACTGGTTCCCGCAGGAACAGGAAGAGGACGCGCTCATCTCCTTCGAGGCGGAAGTCACGCTGCCCGAAGGCTATTCGTCCGTAATGGAAGGCGTGCTCACGTCGAGCGTGAAGAAAGACTCTTCCGTCGTGGAATCGTGGAACGAATGGAAGCCCATTGAAGGCGTCGACCTCGTCGCCGCCAGATACGCTATTGAAAAAGAGACATACAAAGGCATAGACATCTACACCTATTTTTTCAAAAAAGACGACGCGCTCTCAAGGACATATATCGACAAGACAAAAGAACACCTCGACGCCTTCCAATCGATGATAGGCCCCTACCCTTTCAAGAAGCTCGCTGTCGTGGAGAACTTCCTTCCAACCGGCTACGGCATGCCGTCCTTTACGCTTCTTGGCTCTACCGTGATAAGGCTCCCGTTCATACCTGCGACATCTCTCGGCCACGAGATAGCCCACAACTGGTGGGGCAATTCGGTCTTCATAGACAGCTCGATGGGGAACTGGGCAGAGGCCATCACGACCTTCGTGGCGGACTACAGGTACGAGCGGGCGCATGGGGGTGAAGCCGCAAGGGAGTTCAGGTCAGCGAAGCTCAGGGGCTACAAGAATTTTGCCGAGGACGCCCATATAACGCTCCGCGAGTTCAGGGACGCAACGTCATCCCCGTCTAGGGCGGTCGGGTACAACAAGGGCCTCATGGTCTTCAACATGCTCGAGCTCTCGATCGGGCAGGAGAAGTTCAACGCCGGGATCAAGATGCTTTATTCGCAGAAGGCATTCGAGCGCGCCTCGTGGCAGGATATACAAGACTCTTTCGAGGCGGCTTCAGGCCAGGACCTCGACTGGTTCTTCGACCAGTGGTTAAAACGAATAGGCGGGCCCAGGCTCTCTCTTCACGACGCAGTATCCGTAAAAAAGGACGGCCGCAATGCCGTGACCTTTACGCTCAAGCAGGATTCGAAGGCGTACGTACTCGACCTTCCCGTCTTCATAAAGACGCCTTCGGGCGAGGTCTGGAAGACCGTGAGGCTCAGTAAAGAGACAGAGGAGTTCGCGATAGAGCTGGATGACGAGCCTATCTCGATGGAAATAGACCCTCAGATACAGAACTTCAGGCTCCTTGCGGATGAAGAGGTCCCCGCGACCATTGCCGGCATTCTCGGAGACAGGAGAGCCTTGATAGTCATCCCGAACAAGAGCAGGCTCTATGACCAGTACCTGCGCGCGGCAGACCTCCTTGCGCGTGACTACAACCTCGAAATAATAACCGACGCAGAAGCCGGCAGGCAGGACAACCTGTGGGACCGCTCCCTTTTCATATTCGGCGGCCCTCTCGAGAACAGGTTTGCGCTCCTTACAGGTCAATACTTCTCAAGGCATATCAGATTCGACGGAGGCTCTATAGAGATCAAAGGCAAGAGCTACCCCAAGGGCAGCTCCACGGCGGTCGTCGCCATAAAGAACCCGCATATGCCGTCGAAAACGCTGGCGCTCCTCACGGGCCCGCCTGACAGGGAAGCGCTCATGGAGACCGCGAAGCGCGTCCGCTACTTTACCGACTTCAGCTATCTCGTCTTCACCAGGGGGAAGGTCGAAAAAGGCCTCTTCGAAGGGGACAAGGTCCTGAAGCACATATTCAAATAAAAAGGCTGCTCGAGACGCACCTCCGGCCAATAAGAAGGAGGAAAACAGATGAGAAGAACGGTCGTTTTACTGTCATTGGTCCTGCTGCTCTCAATTCCAGGCATAGCGCCCGCTGAAAATCCGGCTGAACAGAACCATAATGCCGAGAGAGAAGCTGTGCTCAAGATGAAAAAGGGGCAGGAGCTTATCGAGGCCGCGGGCAGGATAGTCGAGGAGACTGACTCTTCAGCGGCAAAGGCCCTTTTGAAAGCGGCACAGGCGTCGTTCAAAGAGGCCTCGAAGAAATACGAAGCCGGAGAGCACGGCCCTGCCGCAAAGGGCTTTTCGGATTCAATACAGACGGCCATAAACGCCGTGCTGCTATCAAGCGGGCCGCATGAAGAGGAAGTCAGGGAGCAGTACATCCAGGAGGCGGTCGCGGTGACTGCGGAGCGCGACCAGGATAAAAAGATGTCCCTGCTGAAGAAGGCCACAGCCGAGGTCGATGCCTTCATGAAGGCAGCTGAGAAGCTCGCGGCCTCAGAGGGCAGCCTGCCTTCAGAGCGCCTTGAAGAGGCACGGGAGCTTTACGCCTCTTCAAAGATGAAGTCCGGCGAGGGCGACTATGATGCCGCTTTAAAAGAGATGACCGAGGCCTACGAGCTTGCGACAGACGCCGTAAAGGAGCTCAAGCGCGCCAGGGGCGAGGCGCTTACATTCCCGAAGAAAAGTTTGACAGAGCCCAGGGAGCTTCTGGCGTATGAGCTCGACAAGAATAACACCTACGCTTTTTTCGCTTCTCAAAGCGTGAGTGACGGCCAAAAGGACTCCATTTCGCTCCTCAAGGCAGCGAAAAAGGCCAGAGACCAGGCACAAAGGTCTATCGACAAGGGGGACGGAGCCAAGGCTATAGAGCGCCTCAGGCAATCGACCGAGCTGTATTTAAAGGCAATAAGGGAATCCGGGGAATAAGGCTAAAAAGCGGTTGACAGCAGAAGGCCTGTTATTGTATGTTATCGAGATAATTTTTGCTCGGTCCTATCGTCTAGAGGCCTAGGACGTGGCCCTCTCAAGGCCAAGACCGGGGTTCGAATCCCCGTAGGACCGCCAGGAAATAATAAAAAGGCAGCTGATAAAGCTGCCTTTTTTTATTATAGCTGTTCGGGGATGAGAACCCCGGAGGGGTTCGACCGGGAGGCCAGCTGAGCCGCAGGCGAGGCTGGCAACAGTAACCGTCACCTTCACCGGAGTGGCGAAGGCGCGAGCCCGAAAGGTCGAGTCCAGGGATGGACGAGATCAATCCCCGTAGGACCGCCAGAATATTTTAAGGGCAGCCGCTTGGCTGCCCTTTTTTTTGAGCGGCTTTTTTCCATTTATCATGAATCATGGGCCGGCTTTCTGGTAAAATGTCAGGATGATACCGAGGAGGAACTCATAACCGTGGGGACTAAGACCAAAGACAACGTCAGAAAATTCAAATACCTGAAGGAGGACTTCGGGGAGCTTTCCGTAAAGCTCGAACACCTGACAATATACCTAAACTTCCTTGGTGAGAAGGTCGAGGCAAGCAACTGCATTCAGATGGCGGCCGTCAAAGGCCTCGATAAGATAGACCTCGACGCCAAAGAACTTGAGATAAAAAGCGTAGAATGGGTCAGCGGCCCCGAGGACAACAGGGGCGAGGCGCTGAAATTCGAGTACCTGAGAGAGAAGGACAGACTAATAGTGAAGCTGCCCAGGAGGGTCGAATCCGGGGAGAGGTTCTTCATACGGTCCCGCACCGTATGCACCCCGGCTGACCACATCTTTGAAGGCATCTACAAGGACACAACACCTCCTGGCGCGCCGCAGCAGTATATTTCGCAATGCCAGCAGTGGGGCTTCCAGCGCATAATGCCCGTCTTCGACGACTGCCGCGCCAAGTGCACCATGACGACGACCATCGAGGCTGACAGCAGGTACACCAACCTTGTCAGCAACGGCAACGTGGACCGCAGGCTAAATCCCGACGGCACTCCCGTACCCAAACCCGGCGACCCGGCACGCCAGGTCATCACCTACGAGAACCCCGTGCCAATGGCGCCCTATCTCTTCTTTGTCGGCGCGGGCACATGGGACACGCTCGCGGACGAAGTCGCCTATCCGTCGGGCCGCAAGGTCCGCCTCGAATACCTCGTGCCGCCGGGGTCAATAGAAGCGGCCCGGATACCGATGGAGATATTGAAGGAATCGGTGCTCTGGGTCGGCAAGACACAGGATTATGAATACCCCTTCGACACATACCGCACCATCTGCATGACGAAATCGAACTTCGGCGGCATGGAGAACCTGGGCAACACGACAATCGTTACCGACGCGGCCCTCATTACCGAACACACTCTGGACGCGACCCTGCTCTACGCCCACGCGGTCATAGTGCACGAGTTCGAGCACAACCAGTGCGGCAGCGAGACGACGATGGAGACTCCTTTTGACGTCTGGCTCAACGAGGCGTACACGGTCGACGTGGAGAGGCAGTTCATGGCCGACCTCTTTGACCCGGCCTTTACAAGGCTCAATCAGGTCGATTCAATAAGGGCGCCTCTGCTAGGCCCCCTTACGATAGAGGACGCGGGCCACTTCGGGCGCATCGTGCGGGAGGGCTTCAACGACCCGGATGAGCTCATCGACGGAGTCACATACGTAAAGGCTGCGGAGGTCATACGCATGTTGCGCCTTCTCATCGGCGCCGAGGCGTTCAGGGCAGGCAAGACGCTATACTTCAGCCGCCACAGGGCCGGGAACGCGAATACGGATCAGTTCTTCGAGTGCTTTGAAGAGGTGTCCGGCATTTCACTCAAACAGTTCAAGAGCGAATGGCTCATGAGGATAGGCTATCCGAAGGTATCTGCCGCGACCGGATACGATGAAAAGAAGCGGCAATACAGGATAGGATTGCGCCAGGAGCTTAAAGATGGCGAGGAGCCCTTCTGCCTGCCCGTCGAGTTGGCTCTCGTGAACAAGGCAGGGCAAGACATCGCCGGAACGCAAAGGGTAATAACCTTCAAGGACCGTGAGGCTCAAATCATATTCGAAGACATAACCGAAGCCCCGGCGTTCGCGTCCATGAACCGCGACTATTCATTCTACGGGACATTTACGCACACTAACGCCGACGCGGCAAGCCTTGCCATGCAGACGCGCCTTGACCCAAATGCCTATAACCGGGTCGACGCCATGCGCAAGCTCACGGACATCGAACGCGTAAAGCTGCTGAACGATCCCAGTGCGGAAATAAATGAAGAATGGCTCTCGCTTTGGGGCAGCATCCTGTCCGACGAGAAGCTCCCATTTTCGCTCAAGGCGTACTTCCTCCGGATCGACGAGCAGCCTCTCGACAGGAAGTACACGACCTGGTACCAGGAGATGGTCGCCGCAAGGGAGCGGCTCGCATCAGCCGTCAACGCAAGATACCGGGGCAAGCTCGTCGAGGAATTCAAAAGGCTCGCCTCTCTTCCGGCGAAGTCCCTCAACGACGGGATAGAGGTACGGATGCTCAAGAACATCTTCCTTGACATCATTGCGGTTGAGGATTCGCCGGAGAGCCACAGGCTCATACTGGACTCATTCGATAACGCCTCTACCGCAAGCGAGCGCGTAGCCGCGCTTACGGCCCTCAACCGCTCGACCTCATCGGCGCGCAAGGCCATACTTGAGAAGGTCTACACTGAATGGCAGCCTCACTTGAGCGGTTACGCCAATTATCTCCGCGTGGTCTCCAGCGGAACGCGCGAAGACGTCTTCGATATGATAGAGCGGGAGAGTAGCCGTTCGACCTTCGATGTCACGCAGCCGACATGGTGCCGCGCGCTCTTTCTCACAATGGCCGGGAACAACAAGGCGGTATGGACAGACAAGGGCATAAGGTGGGCGGCTGATACAGTGGTAAGCCTGGCGCCCATCAACGCTACTACCGCGAGCCGCCTGCTCAACACTTTCCAGCATGTAAAGAGCCTCAAACCTCAGTTGCGGGAGAAGGTTTCGGCCGCCCTCGAGCGCATAGTCGAGCTTGTGCCCGAGAATGTATGCCCTACCATCCACGGGCAGGCAAGGACCTACTTCAAGGGATAGGATCATATGAACTACCCAGCGGCAAGGGGTTTCTAAATCGCCGACTGCTTTTCTCCTTCTCCCCGCCGGGGAGCGGTTGGGATGAGGGGGCCGGAACTGAAAAGCCCCCTCACCTTATTCCTTTCCCCATGTGGAGAGGATAATAAATATCGCGGTCAAGTAGAGGGATATCAGCCCTAAAGAAAATTAAAAAAGGGGCTGCGGAATATCCGCAGCCCCTTTTGTCATTTCAGTTTTTATACGGCCTGACCGTTAATGTGTCGCCAAGCTCTCAGGACAACGAATACCGCCGACTTGAAGAAAACGGCTGCAAGCACCAGACCCACCGCGATGTCCGGCCATCCGGTATTCGTAAGCCAGACCCCCAACCCGGCCGCAAGGACCGAAGTGTTGGCGATAATATCATTGCGCGAGCAGAGCCAGACAGAGTGCATGTTGATATCGTCTGTCCTGTGCCTCCAGAGAAGGCCCAGGCAAAGCGCGTTCATGGCAAGGGCAAGCAGGCCTATCCAGCCTATTGTAGCGGCTGAGGGCACAGCCGGGTAAATCAGCTTGTAGAA
>Ga0209751_10002401_pt1 | contig 18753 bp, 23 predicted proteins | sample RifCSP13_1_FD_184019 | JGI IMG/M metagenome (GOLD analysis project Ga0209751, IMG submission 184019) | Soil microbial communities from Rifle, Colorado - Rifle CSP2_sed 13_1 (SPAdes) (version 2) | ecosystem: Environmental > Terrestrial > Deep subsurface > Rock core/Sediment | place: Rifle... | reverse complement strand
TTGCCCGTGGACGCTGTTCGAGTTCACCATCAATTGGAACGGGGCGGTGAGCATGTGTCCCGAAGACTGGGCGTGGAAGACGATTGTAGGCGACGCGTCGCAAGAGCGCATCATCGATATCTGGAATGGCGAACGCATGTTTGCATTCCGCAAGATGCACCTGGAAGGGCGGCGCGCGGAGAACATCGCCTGCCGCGGGTGCGACTTCATGAAGACCCTGCCGGACAACGTGGATGCGTGGCGCGGGGAGATATTGGAGCGGTATGAAGCAAGAAGGAAAGGATGAGATCGTGGAGAAGCACACAGTCACATATGAAGAAACTTTGCCCGGATGGGGTAACAGGAATCGCATTCCAATTACCGCGTCCACTGCTGATACCTGGGATGAGCTTTTGCCCACAGGCCCGCGCTTTGGCTTTGGGGCGTGGAGATGCGTCTATTGCAGAATGATAAATGACTCGAAAGACAAGAATTGTGCTCACTGTGGCGCGCCAGGTGAGATATGAAAATCGGCAACACCGAAGTCGGTGACGGTCACCCCTGCTACATCGTGGCCGAGATCGGTATCAACCATAACGGTAGCATAGACCAGGCGATCCAGCTCATCGCCGCGGCCAAAGATGCGGGCTGCAGCGCGGTCAAGTTCCAAAAACGGACGGTGGATGTCGTTTACACCGCTGAAGAACTGGCGCGGCCGCGGGAAAGCGTGTTCGGGCATACCAATGGGGACCTTAAGCGGGGGTTAGAGTTAGGATGGAATGGATATTTAGCCATCAATGCTTACTGCAGGTCGGTGGGCATTGATTGGTTTGCATCCTGTTGGGATAAGCCATCTGTGGATTTTATTGCCCATTTCGACCCACCATGTTACAAGATAGCATCCGCCATCCTAACGGATGATGACTTTTTGGAATATTCCCGCTTATTGGAACCCGTCATCCTATCCACCGGCATGTCAACCCTGGCACAAATCGACCACGCGGTGGATATCCTGGGCAAAGACGACTTGATATTGCTCCATTGCGTGTCTACCTACCCCGCCTATAATAACGAGTTGAACCTGCGTGCCATCCAGACTCTAAAAGCCCGCTACGGCGTGCCGGTGGGCTACTCCGGGCATGAGTTGGGTCTGGCTTCTACCGTGGCGGCTGTTGCCCTGGGCGCGTGCGTGGTAGAACGGCATATCACTTTATCCCGCGCGCTGTGGGGCAGTGACCAGGCAGCAAGCCTGGAGCCGGATGAGCTAAAGGAGCTTGTACGCGATATCCGCTTTGTCGAGAGCGCGCTGGGGGATGGCATGAAGCGGGTGATGGAGAGAGAGATACCCGTGATGGAGAAATTGAGACGAGTGCATGAAAACATCTGACGCCATATTTGACATCCTGAAGCAGTACACCGATACTGTGTTCTTCGTTCCTGGCGGCGGAGCGATGCATTTGGTTGATAGCCTGGGTAAGAGCGGCCTGGCGCATATCTCCGCGCTCCACGAGCAGGGCGCGGCGTTCATGGCTTGCGGCTATGCACAATATGCCGGTCGCCTGGGCGTGTGTCTGACGACTACCGGCCCGGGCGCCACCAATGCCATTACCGGCTGCGCAGCGGCGTGGATGGATAGTATTCCTGTCCTGTTCATCAGCGGCCAGGCTAAAAGCGACACGCTAATTGGCAACACGGGCCTGCGCGTGCGCGGGGTGCAGGAAGTGGATATTATCAGCATGGTGAAACCAATAACGAAAAGGGCCTATCGTCTCATCTTTGCCAACCATATGATTGGTGGAGATGTGCGGGATGATATCCGCGAACTGGCAGAGCTATGCATGGAAGGCAGACGAGGCCCGGCATGGCTGGATGTTCCTTTAGACATTCAAGCGGAGCAATTGGAAGATGAATAAGCCCGTCATCCTTCTCGGCAATGGGATGCGCAATAATCCCGTTCTGCTTTCTATCTTATTCAATTTAGGCGTACCAGTCCTGGCGACTTGGATGGCAGCAGATTTGATCCCAGAAGATGATCCGGTCTTTTGTGGGCGCCCCGGTGTCTATGGTCAGAGAGCGGCGAATATTATTCTACAAAAGGCAGATATCCTTATGTGTTTCGGCGCGCGCCTAGACGAACAGACCGTTTGCTACCGTTATGACAACTTCGCTCCGCGCGCTCACAAGTACGTGTGGGATATCGACCGGGCGGAGTTGGATAAACTACCCGAAACGTGGGTAAAAATTCAGGGAGAAGTCAACCTTCACGATTTAACTCGGAACGAAAAAAGAAACAGAGATTTCGACTGGCTCAACTGGTGCAAGGCGCTCTACCATCGCTTCCGCCCCGAACTAGAAGGGTTGGAAGATGTGGGCTTTGTGGACCCATTCGCGTTCGTCTCTGCGTTGTCCGACTACGCGCGCCCGGACGATATCATCGTGGCCGGCGCGGGCAAAGCGGGCGAGATACTCATGCAGTCCTTCAAGGTCAAGGCCGGCCAGCGCGTGCAAACATTGGCGACCTGTGGGGCGATGGGCTACGATATCCCGCTCTCAATTGGCGCGTGCCTGGCAAGCGGCCGGCGTGTATTGTGCGTGACTGGCGACGGCGGGTTTATGCTCAACGTCAATGAGTTGGAAGTTATCAGGCGCTTGAAGCTGCCTATCCAATTCTTTGTGCATTCGAACAACGGCTACGCATCCATCCGCATGATGCAGATGATGCGCTTCGGCGGGCACGTGGTCGGGGCCAACCCGGAGACCGGCTTCACCATCCCGCACCTGGCCGAAATTGCGGATTGCTACGGGCTATCATACCAATGCATCCAGACATTGGAGCGGCCTTATACGTTCGATGCTGCCATCGTTGAATTGATGATAGACCCCGATTACGTCCAAGTGCCGCGCGTGGCAACGTCGATGGTAGGCGGCAAGTTTAGCCAGGATGATATGTCAGATATGACGCCGAAGCTGCCCGCCGATGAATTGAAGGAGATTATGGATGCCTGATGAGTTTTACGATTACAAGGGTTGGCATTGCTACGAATGGTCCGTAGAAAGTATGCCTTCTGATGTGATATTCTGTCGCACGAAATGGGAGAATCCTAATTATCTATGGATGCTCTCTTTCGAGAAATTTGCTGAGCCAAAGCAGGCAATGGAGCTTATCAAGGCGAATATCGACAAATGGATTTTAGATCATGACCACCCCGCCTAATCCAATCCTGCAAACCGTGGCGCAATTCCGCGCTGCCCTGGCCCGCCACGACGCGGCCGCGCTCAACCGCCTGACGGCTGCCTATACGCGCCTATATGCACGCTTGCAAGATAAGATCAACTTACTGGTGGACGCCATCGAGATGAACGAGCCGACAGTGGGCGAGCTTGCCAGGATGACCCGCTACAACGCGCTGATAAAACAGGTGGAAAGCGAGTTGCGCGATTACCAGGTCATCCTGCGCAACGAAGTGGGGGGGGTGAGCGAGAGCGCCATTACCTTTGCCGGTCGTGATACCGCCCGCCTGCTACGCGTGATGGCGGGGGAGTATGGCTTCAGCATCCAATTCAACCGCTTGCCTACGGAAGCGATCAAGTCGCTGTTGGGCTTTCTCTCCGAAGAAGGCCCGCTGTACGCGCGCATCGGAGAATTGGCCGGAACGAATGCAGAGCGAGTGGCGGATAAGATTTTGGAAGGGGTTGGCCTGGGCCAGAACCCGCGCGCTATTGCGGCTGCTATCCGTGACAGCCTGGGCGGTGGATTGACAGATGCGCTCAGGATGACACGCACTGTCCAGTTATGGAGCTACCGCGAAGCCACCCGCGCCAATTACCTGACGAACAGCGATGTTGTAGACGGTTGGACATGGTGGGCGCATCTGGCAGGCGGGCCATGCATGGGCTGCATCTCTAAACATGGATCGGTACATGGGTTGGATGAAGCCCTGGATGATCACTATAACGGGCGTTGTACTGGACTGCCCATCGTGCGCGGGATCATACCCGTGGAGCAGGGTGGCGAAGATTGGTTCAACCAACAGCCCGAAGCGAAGCAGCGCGAACTGATGGGCCAAAGCAAATTCGACGCTTGGAAAGATAATAAATTCAGCTTCGGCCAACTGGCGGGAAAGCATCAAGATACTGTGTATGGGCAGATGACCGTCGAAGCACCATTGGCAGTCCTATTAGGAGAATAACATGAAAACACTCATCGAAATCTTGCGTATGTGTCTATTGGTCTTTCTCATCCTGATGTCTGTTCTGGCAATCGTGATAGGCGATCCACTCACTGCCATTTGGTTCATGCTGTTCGCGCTCCTGGTCAAGCCGGTAAATGAGCAATGACCGATCGGGATTTCTGGCTCCTGATCCGTCGCGCGCTCTTGATGATCGTGCAGGCCATCGAGCGCAAATACCTGTGTAAGGACCCTGTTGATATTGTCCAATAAAGTGCTATAATGACCGTAGTCGAATAAGTCAGGATGCCGCACGCAAGCCCCGCATCCTGGCAACGAGATCGCCGCACGTCGCGCCCATCTTCAATCAGAAGATGGGCTTTTTTTATACATGGAGTAGTCGAGATGACCCAACCCACAGAACCAAACACGGTAGAACCCCAGGTGGGCGATACCACACCCCTGCCCGTGACTGAGACAGCCGAAGGCAATACGTTCGACCTGCCCCGCGCGATGGCGCTTATCGAAAAGCTGCGTGGGGAAGTGAAGGAACTCAAACCCAAGGCGAAAGCCGCTGATGACCTGACCGCCGCCGAGCAGAAGCGCAAGGAAGCCGAGATGACTGCCGTGCAAAAGCTCGAAGCGGAGTTAGCCAAGGCCAAGGCGGAACTGAAAGCCGCGCAGTTAAACGACATGCGCCGCGCTGCCGCCGCCAAAGTTGAGCTGCCTTTAGTGTTCGCAGATAGGCTCAAAGGTGAGACACCCGACGAGCTCGAAGCGGATGCAAAGTTAATACTGGCGGCGTTGCCTAAAGCAGCGCCCAAACCGCCTAACCTTGGGCCAACCAATCCCGGACCTGGCGCGAGCCAGGGGGAGAGCGACGCCCAGGCGCTGGCGAGAATTCGCGGCCAGAGTGTGAACCCATTCGATCCTGCCTTCGCTCAAGCACATGGCGGGGGCGTGATCATACGCGGGAAATCCCTGGCACGCACGGAGTAATCATCTATGGCACCACAACTGAACACTGAAGCCGATATCGCAACTTTTGTGAACACGATATGGGCTGATGCTATGTTGGTTGCCCGCGATAACAATGTCATGGCCCCCCTGGTAACCAACTTCGGAGACACTACCGGCTTGGCGGTGCGCAAGAATGCCAAATACGGTACGGCCACCATCAACCTGATCGCCGAAACGGATGACCTGACTTCCCAGGCTTTCACCCCATCTGTGGATCAAACCCTGACTCCCTACGAGTACGGTGCGCAGTTCTTCATGACGGATAGCCGTCTGGAAACAGACATCTTCTCCGTCCGCGCGGATGCCGTCCAGGAACTCGGTCTGGCCTATGGAGAGAAGATCGATGGCTTTTTGTCTGGCCTGTTCCCGTCTTTTACCGGCGGGACAGTGGGTGGGACCACGACTAACATGACGTGGGCGACCTTTTTGGCGGGTCTTACCGCCATGCGCCGGGCCAAGGCCCCGCGCCCGTGGCGTTGCGTCCTGACTCCGGAACAATGGATGTGCATGGGCACCGCCATTGCGCCGGGCGTCGCCGTGACTAACGCTCCCAACCTTCAGGATGATTTTATCCGCCAGTACTTCGTCAACAATGTGGGCGGCGTCGATATTTTTATCGACGGGAACATCACCGCCGCCGCGACGGTGGCGGGTGGGATCTTCAGCCCGAACGCCATCGCGCTGGATATGCGCCGGGCCTTCCGGTTGGAACCCGACCGCGACCCTTCTCGGCGTGGCATCGAACTGAACGTATCATCCGTCTTTGCTTACGGTGTTTGGCGGCCTGCACATGGGGTCGTCATCCTGACCGCGGGCACTGCGCCGGTGGCATAAGGAGAGTGTGACATGTCTATGGAATCCTATCAAGTCAACGTCTCACTCGTTTTAGGTGGCACAGGCGCGGTTGGAACAACTCAGGTCCTGGCGCTCTCCCTGCCTGGGACATCCCTGGGCGGTGGGGTCACCGTGACCAAGATCGCCTACATGAGCCAGGCCGCCATCGCGGCCGCTTCAGCGCCGCAATACACCCTGGTATCCCTGGATTCGTCCAGCAATATCATCGCCACCATCGGGACGGCTACCGCTTCGGCAGCCTGGGCTGCCGGAACGGTGCGCAGTATCAACGTCACCGCGGCCAACGCGTATGTATCCGGCACAGTCAGTTATCTGGCCGTCAAGACAGCGCAGACCGCGGCCAACGCCGCGCAGATGTACGTATCGGGCAATATCCAATACGTGCTTGGGCGCGGCGACGATTAAGGCTTGTTTTCGCCGGGCTAGACTCTGGACCCTCCCTCACAGAGCGACAAGGGGTGCCGCACCCCGCCCGGCGATTTGCGGCTGAGGGAGACTGTATGCGTATCATGTTCCATTCCAACGCGCCCTGGTCGCCTAGCGGCTACGGCCAGCAATGCCGGATCTTCCTGCCGCGTTTGGCAGACCTGGGCCATATCATGGCAATCACTTGTTTCTACGGGCTGGAAGGCGGGGTCGTCAACATGGGAAAGTTCCTATGTTACCCCAAACGCTTCCACCCTTATGGCAACGACATCATCGTACCGCACACCATGTCATTCAACGCCGATATCATGATCTCGCTGATGGACACGTGGGTAATGAACCCGGAAGAATACCCGAAGCAGATGCGTTGGGTGCCCTGGTACCCAATCGACCATGAGACGATGCCCGCCATCATCCGCGGCAAGGTGTCCTTGGCTTATAAGCGCATCAGTTTTAGTAAGCATGGGGTACAGGCTACCCATAACGCTGGCCTCGACTGTTCCTATGTGCCCCACGGGATAGAGACGGACATCTTCCGCCCGCGTGACAAGGCAGAATGCCGGAAGAAGCTGGGCCTGCCGAATGACAAATACATCGTGGGCACCGTGGCGATGAACAAGGGCAATCCAAGCCGCAAGTGTTTCCCGGAGATGATGGAAGCTTTCTCTCGTTTCCACAAGCGCCACCCTGACAGTGTATATGTGTTGCAGACCGACCGCGGCGAGAACACCGAAGGCATGGTCAACCTTCCAGAGCTGGTGCGCAACATGGGCCTGGAAGAAGGCAAAGATGTCGTGTTCTGCAATCAATATCAGAACATGTTAGGTTACTCGCCCGATTACATGGCTGAGTTTTATAACGCAATGGATGTGCACCTACTCACCACTTGGGGCGAAGGGTTCGGTATTCCGATCTTAGAAGCGCAAGCGTGCGGAGTTCCGGTCATCACGGGTGGATGGACGGCATGCAAAGAGTTATTCTGGGCGGGGCAGATGCTTGATCCTGATAAGCATGCTGAGCGGCTGTACTCAGGTTTGGCGGCATACCAATTTCGGCCGCGGGTGAAAGCCATTGACGCGGCGTTGGAAAGGGAATATCGCCATCCGTCATCCACTAAAAGAGCGGTCAAGCGCGCGCAGGAATACAACGCCGATCTCGTGACAGAGCGATACTGGAAGCCGGTCTTGGCCGAAATCGAAGCGGGGCTGCAATGATCGACAAACCCCAACTCAAGGACGCCGTAATCGTTCAACAAGCCTGGCAGATCGGGCCATTCGCCGATATGCTGCGCCTGACTTACCAGCGCCACGCCGCCTACGCCTGGGCGCACAACATGGAGTATTGGGCCGTAGCGGGCTCGCTCAAGCCCGACTTGTGGCCGGGCGGATGGGGCAAAATATGGCTCTTGCGCATGATGTTGGAGCAGGGATACAAATACGTGTTCTGGATCGATACCGACGCGGCCATCGTGGACGGCGAATGTGACCTGCGCGCGGCCTTGCCTGAAGGCAAACTCATCGGGGCGGTTGAACACTGGGCTCCGGACTGGTTCCCGAATCTGGACATCCCCCGCCACTACAACGTAGGCGTGCTGTTCCTACGCAATGCACCGCGCACCATCGATTTCCTGGATGAGTGGCTGGCCCGCTACCCTGGCACGCAGAGATGGCTGGAGCAGGGCAGCTTCAACGAGATGGTCACAAATGGACATGTCGATATCTTCCACCCGCTCGAAGCCAAATACAACGCCACCATCAATGTTAATCAAGTCGAGCATCCTGTCATTATGGGTTGGCATGGTGTCATGCCGGAATCGAAAAGGTTCTCGCTTATGAAGGAAGTGTTCAAAGACGACTTCCTGAAGTTTAGAGTATGAAATGCCATTCAAATCGAAGCGCCAAAGAACGTGGATGCGCATCAATAAACCACGCCTGGCGAAAAAGTGGACTAAAAAGTACGGCTCCAAAGTTGGGGGCCGAAAGAGAAGGAAATAAACATGTCTAAATGGGCCTATAACGGCATTGCCGATTACGGTCTCAACAGCGGCTTTCAACAGGTCGCTAACCGCGTAGCAATCGCCACTGCACAGCCAACAACTTTCGGCACCTGGGAAACAACAGCCGCCGGAACGTTGTCAATCGCATCTGCGAATTGGACATTGGGCACAGGCGACACCAACGGGCGAAAGCTGACCTTGGGTGCAGCCACCATCGTGGTTGGTACGTCCGGCACAGTTAATCACGTCACATTCGCGGCCACGACCGGCTCAGGAACATTTATCTTCGCGGGCACATGCGCGCCTACCGCGGTCACGGCGGGCGGTACGGTCATCGTCGGCGCCTGGGACGTGGACGAGATCAACGATCCGGTGTAGATCCTAAGATATAGACGATGGCTAACCACGCCGCGTTAATCCGCCAGGAAAACTTAGGACGAACCGTTACCCGCCGGGGGAGACGGTTTATTGAGTTTGACCTTGGTGGGGGCGTAAGGCGGTATGTTGCCACTATCGATCCGCTGCACGTGCGCGGCAGCGAGACAGAGATAGACACTACTTTTGTAGCCGATACCGGGGCCTGGCAGTGGAAACTTGCCCAGGGCGATTTCCAGGTACACGCCCGCAGCGTGTTCAACGCCGGAAATCTGGTCCTGATTGATCCAGTTGATAGACTGTGGATCATCGTCGATCCACAGTCTATCAACTGGATCAATCAGGACCTATCACGCCAGCAGATCGCTATCAAACAGGCCATTACGGGAGTTGCCAACGATTTCACCCTTTCATTCCCTGCTGGTTATGGGACAGGGATAGATTTCACGTATATCGCTCACCCCTCGCGGCTAATCAAGCACATTACCATTGGCCAACTTTCTCGGCTGCCTGCTCCAACTGTGGTAGGACCGTCGATTTGGTTTGAAGCCGAATGGACGCTATCCACATCTTCAGGCGTGGATCTGTGGCTGGATGGAGCTAAATGGGCAAAAACTAACGGCGTCAGAGTAAAGACTGCCAACAGGATTGAGTTCCGCAACACCGCCAATACGCAGGTGCTTTGGTACGCCGATGCGCCTACCGCCACGGATGCCAATGGGGAGACGGTAGTTTCCGAGTACGAAGTCAGGCGGCAGGGTGGGCCAGGAAATTTGTTTATTACCGTGCGCGTGCCGCGTGCCTGGCTGCTGGCTGCTGCCTATCCGGTGATGATCGATCCGACCTTCACCGATGGGTATGGCGGGGATGTGGCCACCGCCAAGGATACCTATGTCAACTCTGGTGCTGCCACCGTAGGTTATGGCGTCAATGCGCTGATCCAGGCAAACTCGACCGGGATAAAAGCTCTACTTGAATTCGACCTGTCGAGTATCGATGCGGCGGCCACTTGCAACAGCGCGCTGTTTTCCGTCTATCGTGCGGTGCAAGGATCGGCCAACGCATTTACCCTGACTACGTACCCTATTGCATCCGGCAACGCTGCCTGGGTGGAAGGAACCAGTGGCAACCCGGCTCCATCCGGATCGCCATGTTGGAACGCCCTGGCCGCGGATGGCTCGGGCGGCGTGACCACGGCCTGGGCGGGCAGCGCGGGATTGGCTACCAGCGGGACGGATTATGAAGCCAGCAGCCTGGGTACGGTCAATGGCAACCGCTCAGATGCGGTCGGGACGGAGTATCAAACTTCTCTGACTGCGAGTCGGGTGGCCGGGTGGTTTGGCGGCTCTAATACCAATTACGGCGTCTTGGTAATCACTTCATCGGCAGACGGCAATATTGCGTCATCCGATAACACTGATACTACGTTGCGGCCCAAGTTAGTGGTGGATTACACGGCGGGGGGGATCACTGTTTCCGAAGCGACGCAAGCCCAGGTATCTGACGCGGCCGCGCTGGGCGTGCAAACCCCCCTTGCCCCCGCCCAAGATTTCCAAGCCCAAGTATCCGATTCCGCCATTTTAGGGGTGCTGACCAATATCACTGTTGCCCAGGCGACCCAGGCACAGACCAGCGACGCCGCGCCCATCTATGTCTCGATTGGGGCTTTTGATAATACCCAGGCCCAGGTATCCGACGCAGCCCCCGTTTCGTACTTCCCGCCGGGCGGGGAGACGACCATCAACCCCGCCCAGAACACGCAGGCGCAGGTGTCGGACACGGCCATCCTTGGGGTGCTGACCCCCATCACTGCTATTGGCGGCAACCAGGCGCAGGTATCTGACGCGGCCACAATGGGGGTAATCACGCCCCTTACCCCCGCTCAAAATACTCAGGCGCAAGTATCCGATACCGCCGTCCTGTCGTATTACATCAGCGGGACGGATGCGACGCAGGCGCAGGCCAGTGACGCAGCCATATTGGGGGTGCTGTATCCCATCACTGTTGCCCAGGCCAATCAAGCGCAGGTATCCGATCTTGCTGTGTTGACCGTAACGGGCGTGGCAGTGCTACATGGCGAACGCAGGCTGTACCCCGCGCGCACGCGCGTAACGAGCGGCATGGCGAGCCGCCCCACTCACCAAACCGCCACCCGCGTGGATTTGGAAGTGGACGATTAGGCCTAAGAGTACTTAGGAGCGATTATGGCGATTGATTTGACTGCTACCCCACAAGCGACCACCGAGATCCGCACTCATTACGTGGATTTCACCAAGGATCTACCCGCTGGCGTGACCGTATCCAGTTGCACGGCGGGCACGGGTACATTCCCCGCCACCGGCACAGCGGGCATATCGGTAGGCGCGATAAGCTCCAACATCGCCCCGATTACTATCACCAATCCAAGCCCGGCCGGGCTGTACGACATCCGCGGCACAGCTACCCTTTCCGATTCGGAAAAGATTGTTTTCATGTTGCACATCCCGGTTATCTGGCAAACGGTGCGGGCGGGCATGGATTACATCATTGCGGAATTGCGCGGGCTGGCCAATGCCAGCTACGAAGATTATAAAGTTGCCGGGGTGTATTATTGGGCTGATAAACATCTGCAGGACGTGCTGGATAAGAACCGTTATGATTTCCTGGAAGAAGACTTGTACGCCGTGCAACAGACTCGCAACGGCACGACTTATTACCTGGAATATCGCAGCGGGTTTGGCAACCTGGAAGGCGTTGGGTCAGGAACGGGCGTATTCAAGCTGGATGATGCGGCGGGCACGAACCTGTCCGGCACGTTGTGGACGGCGGATTATGCGCGCGGGGTGGTAACGTTCAACAATGATACTTTAGGTTCATCTGTCTTATTGACCGGCAGAAGCTACGACCTGAACGCGGCCGCGGCGGATGTGTGGCGGCGCAAAGCCGGATATTTTGCCGAGGCCTACAACGTGTCCACCGACCGCCAATCGTTGCAGCGCTCCCAACTCATCGACCACTGTTACCAGATGGCCGATTATTACGCCGGCCAGGGGCGGCCTATAAGCATCAACCTGATGCGCGGAGATAATGTCAATGTCTCAGATGATGAGTGACGCCGAGTTGGCCCGCCTGCGCGCGGATGTGGAAGCGACGCTCATGCCGGGCACGGCCAACATTCTGACCGTCACGCGCACGGCTAACGGGCAGGGCGGATTTACCGAAGCGTGGGGCACGGCTTACATCGGCATTCCCTGTCGCGCGGATTACCGCCAGGGCATGGAGCCGGCCGCGGGCGGGGCGCAGCGTCCGTTCACATTCTGGCAGCTCACCTTCCCGCAAGGGACGGATCTGGCCGCGGCGAACAGGATCGAAATAGGCGATGATACGTTCAGCATTTCGGCGGTGGACGCGGGCAATAGTTGGGATGTGTGTTTGCGCGCGGAAGGGGCGAAGGTATGACCGACATTGCCCTCGATACCCGCAAGTTGGATCAGATCATGGCGACCCTGGATTTCGATACCGACCAGGTAATCAAGTGGCTAGCATTCCAGGTACAAGGCAAAGCGCAAATGAAAGCGCCTGTGGATACCGGCGCACTGCGCAACTCCATCCGTATCGAGAAAGTGAGCGACGGCGTGTGGCGGGTGCTGGATGGGGTGGAGTATGGCATATTCCAGGAGTTAGGGTTCCGGCACCGCGGTTCAGGCCGTTTCGTCCAGCATCCGTTTATGGTTCCTGCCGCCGAAGAGATCGCCCGCGAGATGAACAGCGGGCGCACGTGGGAAAGGCTATTCAGATGATATTGGATGAGTCTGGCACCGCGCTTTATTCCGCGCTTGCGGCAGGCACCGCGCTCACTGCCCTGCTGGCCAGCGGCACGGCCAGCATCTTCGGCGATGCGCCATATGACCACGCCGCCTACGATTATGTCGTGTTCACCCACGCGGCGGGCGGTCCGGACAACCAGAACCCGTCGAACATGGAGAATAACGTATGGCTGGTGCAAGCATTCACTGTCACGGACAGTGCGCGGGCGGCGAACATCGCCGGAAAGGTAGACGCATTATTGCATAAAAAGACCTTGGCCATCGGCACGCGGGTAAACTTCGTGACCTGGCGTGAGACGAATATCAAGCTAACGGAAGTGGATCCGGCGGGCGTCAGGATATGGCGCGCGGGCGGATACTATCGAATCAGATCGACAGGAACGTAAGGAGTATCACAATGGCAGACAACGAATATCTTGGTAGTGCGGCGGTAGTGAAGTGGATCACCAGCGGTGGCACGCTGACGCTGCAAACGGAATACCGCGTGTGGAACTACACCCCCACCATCGAGTTGGTGGACGCGACCGCGGGCGCGGATGGAAACCGCAGGCGCATCAACAGTTTCAAAGATGGTTCAGCGCGGTTGACAATGCTGGATCAAACAAGCGCGGCTCTTGCAGAGGCCACCGCGCTGGTCGAGGGCCAAATAGGCACTATTACTTATCAACCTTCTGGCACGGCGGTTGGGCGACTCATAAAGACCATCCCGGCCATCTCGCAGGGCATGACTTATAACAGCCCGTACGCGGATGTGGTCAGCATCGACATCGCCTGGCAGCAGAACGGCGCGCGCGTGGATGGGACGAACTAAATGGCTGACATCACACTGAAGGACGGGCGCGAGATCACATTCGACCTGGACCTGATGACTCTGGCAGAGTTCGACGCCTTGCGCGATCCGATTACGCCCAGGCCTGAAGAGCGCGCCATCATTGCCAGGGCGTGCGGGTTGGAATTGGCCGACTTGACGGGGATGGGCTATCTCCAATACAGCCGCCTTATCGACGCGTTCATCCGGAGATGCAACGACCCTTTAGCGCAGACGGAAGCGGCTTAGGAAAGGCGGTCTTCATGTCGCTCAAATTCGGCGCAACTATGCCCTGGAAATACTGGACATGGAAGCTCGCCGAAACTACCGGCTGGACGCTGGAATACATCGAAGGGATGAGTATGGAGCGATTCCACGAATGGCTGCAAATCGTAGACGCGCGCGGGAAGGCGAGTAAATAGATGGCGACTGAAGTTGCATCTCTCTTCGCGACCATTGGAGCCAAAAACGAAGGCTTCAAGAAAGGCGCGGGTGAAGTTAAGGGCGGCCTGAAAGACCTTGAAAAAGGCTTCTTTTCCTGGATGCATGGCGTCGAGGCGGCCGCGGGCGGGGTGGGCATTGCCATTGCCGGTCTCAAAAAAATCATGGATTTCGGTCGCGAGGGCGCCGAGCTTGTGCGCACGGAAGACAAGTTCAACCGTTTATCGGGAGCCATCGGAACGACCGCCAATAGGCTGAAGACCGACTTGAAATCGGCAACGCGTGGCATGGTATCAGATTCAGAATTAGTTGCCGCTGCCGCCAACTTCATGAGCTTGGGCCTTGTCAAGACCCACGACGAAGCCGTGCGCCTGACGCGCGTGGCCGGGGCGCTCGGCATGAATATGAACCAATTGGTGCTGACCCTGACCAACCAAACCACCATGCGTTTTGATGCCCTGGGCGTGGCGGTGGATGGGTTCGACGCCAAAGTCGACAAACTCAAATCGACAGGCATGAGCGCCAATGAAGCCTTCAAGGAAGCGTTTCTGCAACAGGCCGAAGAGCAACTGACCAAAGTAGGCGACGTGGCGGATAGCTCGGCAGCGTCATTTGTGAAGCTGGATGTCGCCCTGAAAACATTGGGGGATACACTTAAGATTTCCGTGGTCCCATTCTTGGCGCAAACCGCGGAGGGGCTGACTATTCTTTTGGGCGCGAACAACGAATTAGACACATCTCTTAAACGGACCAATATCGATTTTGTGACGATGGTACATACGGCTACGCTGGTGAAATTGGGACTTTTATCTGCCGAAGATGCCGCAAAGATGTTGAAGGAAGGGATGGTTGAGTTTAATCAATCGCAACAAGATACCTCTACCGCCACCCGCGAGGCCCGTTATGCTACCCGCGATTGGGGCATGACGGCAGCAGAAGCCAATAAGATTACCCGCGACCGCTCCAAAGCCCTGACCGAAGTCTTCAACCGCTACAAGCCTTACATCGATGCCACCTATGACGCGGCCGAAGCCATCGAAAAAGAGAAGGATAACCGCCGTGGGAGTATACTGCTCTTGGAAGCTCACCAGACCAGGCTGAACAATTTTACATCCGAATACCTGAAGACCACCGGTCAACTGAAAACTGCTCAGGATGAATTGGCCGCGGCCGAGAAGAATTGGGGTGTGGGGCAAGCGAATGAGATTGCTTCGGCGCTGGAGAAGCGCCATCTTAGCCTGGAGAACCAGCGCAAGGCGTATGTCCTGATCGATGAGGTGATGCAATCGAACCTTACCACCCAATTCGACTCGAAAAATGCTATCCTGGATATGGTGAAAGCATTCGACCCGAACAAGCCGGAAGAATTTAAGGCGGCGCTGCAAGGGTTCAAGGAAGCTTTCATGCCATTGGATGAGGGCGTTTCGAATGCGCTGCAAAAAGTGGACGAATTGGATAAGAAGCTCGAAGCGTTGAAGAAGGACATCACCATCAACATTTTCTTCAAGTACCACGGCAGCGCGGACGGCGGCAGCGCGGTTCCCAGATCGAATGTGCCTGCCCCGCGGCAGCATGGCGGGCCGGTGATGGGCGGCGCTCCCTACCTGGTGGGCGAGCGCGGGCCGGAGATATTCGTGCCCACATCGGGCGGGCAGGTGGTGCCCAATAGACAGGGTATGGGCGGGGATGTCAACATCGAGTTCTATATCAGCGGCGCGGGTGACCCGAATGCCGTAGCCGCAAAAGCTGCCCGCCGGGTTTCGGGATTATTCCGCGGCGGCGCGATGAGATACGCGGGCCGATAAGGAGCATGGATGGGCTATATCGCACGCCTGATTTACGGAAGTCGCGAGCTCGACTTGAACGACGCTACTTACAGCCTGGGGCCTGATTTTGCTCCACCCGGGCCGGTCGAGGCTATCAACATTGCCAGCGGCACATTTCGCAATACATCTGGCGGGGAAGTCACCGGCACGACGCCGCAGGACCGTGAGCTTGATTTCAGCGTGCGCATCCTGGGCGCATCCAGCGCGGAGACGCACAGCGCCGGGCGACAGTTAATCGCCTTCCTTAATTTGTGCAAGGACAAATCGGAGAAACTGTATCTAGAATATGACCCGTCCGATGCTGTGCCCTATCGCCCGCTGTGGGGCCAGTCCGTGTATCGCTACCATATCAAGGCGGTTGTCCAGGCAAGTTTGTGGGATGCGTATTTTGCGGGGAGCACAGCGCGCAGCGAAATCTTGGTGCTGCCGTTAGTATTACTTATCGGCCCGCACGCGGAAGGGCTGAAGCAGCAAAGCGGCACGGCTACCGGCGGGATCACGGAAGACAGCATTGGGGCAAACGGACAAAGTCGCGGCCTTATCATACCGGGCGCAACAGGCACGGGCGGGAACGAGATCACTAATCCCTACTTCGCCCACGCCACCTACGATAACGACTGGTCGGTATCGGACGCGGCCCTGATCAAAAGCGTCGTAACTAACCCCAATTATGTATTGTTCGGCAAGCAAAGCTGCCGGTTGGTCAACACCGATAACCAGGCGCGTGCATTGTGGATGAGCATCAATACCGCGGATACCAGTATCCACGCTATGGTTGCCTACGTCAAACGGCCCAACGGCGAGGCGGTCTCGGCTACCCAATGCCAGCTTTATTACAATGCCTACCTGACCACGGCTTATACCGCCCTCGCCAATGGCTGGTACAGACTGAACGCCACCGCATCGGGTATCAACGGAGCAACGTTTACCGGCCTGGGTATCGCCGCGGCGACCACTCTCTACGTCCAGTACATTGGCTTCGAGGAGAATATCATCCCCCTGGTCTGTCACGGCGATCTGTTAGGCTGCGCCTGGGCGGGCACGGCTCAGGACAGCGCATCGTCACGGACGGCAGCATTTTGGCGTTTCCCCATCGACGATACCAATCTCAACCGCGGCATGGGCACGATCCGTTTTGCCTGGAAAGCGCCGGTACAAAACACGATCTATACCAGCAATATCCGGTTTTTCGACGCTTCCGCGGGCGGGACCGGCTTTTATTCCCGCTTCATTGCCGCGGATGACACGATCAATTTCATCATCGGCGCGCAGTCGGCAATATCAACGGCGGTCACGTTTGCGGCGGAGAGCTGGCATATATTACACTACGTCTGGGGGCCTGCGACTATCAAGATCTATTTGGATGGGGTACAGATTGCGTCCGAGGCGCCGTCGCTCATGGCGCAGTTTGGGACATACCTCTACCTGGGTTCATCCGTTTCCCCGGCTGAACATACCTACGGAACCTATAACGGCCTGACAACCTGGGCCAATATGCTCTCAGCTACCGAGATTGCCGCAGATTATGCCAATCAGTCCCAGGTGTTGGCAGATGGCAAGACGATTATGCCTATCCCCTGGCGGTGGACCCTGGATGGTGACAATGTGGTCGATAACTGCGATGATGCCACCCACGCCAATTACTGCGTGATGGGAGGTATCCCGGGGGACGAAGAAGCATTGACTGAATGGCGGATCGTGCCCGATGTTGCCAGTACGCTAACATGGTGGTTGGGTAAGAATTCGCTGCCGGTGGATGAATTCGTAAAGCCTGTCAATCAATGCTATCTGGAAGGCCAGGGTACAGCCACTGCCGGAACGGACAGTGACAGCAACGTGGATACAACATCTGTCACTACTGTAGAAGCGCCTATCTCATTACAACCTAACGGGGCCTCTAAGCCCTGGCTCATCGATGGCGATTTACATTATTTCATCCGCTTGAGTTCGGCGGTATCTACGTTGACCGCTTGCCCAGCCTATGATACAGGCAGCGTGCGTGGTACTTATAAGACATTGGTAACGGACGCGACCAGACGACTGTATTACCTGGGCAAGTTGTATTTCCGTCGTCCATCGGTAATCAGCCGGGTAGAGGCGTTATTTGGCTACGAAGTGGAAGGCAAGCGCACGACCGGCACGAATGACGTATTAGTAGATTTTAGCATGGTAATCAATGGGCCATTATTGAAAATCGTTTCCCCCAGTGGGATCGCCACTGATTATATTGTTGTTGAAGGGAAAAAGGCAATCCTGTATACGGTTGCCAACTTGCTTAATAACTTTTGCACAGTATCCGGGGAAGAAATAAATCTGGATGCCAATAAGCTCAATCTCATCTGGTTCATCCATGGCGCGGACGGGGCGGCGCATGATATTGCCGATACTGCCACGTTTAGCACCGTGTATGTTACCCCGCGTTGGGCGTTGGTATGAGCGGCGTAAACAACGATATCCAGATCGAAGCCTACTCAACCGGCACGATGCGCATTACTGATCCGGATGCCTTCGAATTGGCCCAGGCAGTCAACCACCAAACGTTCTGGCCGATGGGCTTATACGGGTCGGCCAGCCTGTACATTCCACGCGACATCCTGCGTTGGTGGGCAATCAACGGCGCACAGCGGATCGTGTTTCGCAATGGGCAGGAAATAGTTTACGAGGGCAAGATTGATAAATTGTCGGACCTGGTGGACGAAAGCGGGGAAGGGAAGCTTGTCGGCATCACCGGCTTTAGCGGAGATCGGCTCATGCGCGTTTCTCTTCGACGTTGGTATGTCGATACCCGCACGGGCGCGGACGTGTGGCGGGTCTTGACCGCGGCCGGGGTAGACGAGATATGCGACGTGCGTCGCCAGGATGACAATGGAGCAGATTGCCTGACTTTCCAACCGCGCCGGGATGCGTGGGCAGCTAACCAACATTACGATCTGACCTATACCTGCCCAACGGGGGAGACCATCAAGCGGATCGAGTACGATTGGTCTCTAGCCTCGGTCAACAACGAAGACTGGACAATAAGGATTTACGACGTGACCAACGCCACCGAATT
>Ga0209751_10002399_pt1 | contig 18755 bp, 15 predicted proteins | sample RifCSP13_1_FD_184019 | JGI IMG/M metagenome (GOLD analysis project Ga0209751, IMG submission 184019) | Soil microbial communities from Rifle, Colorado - Rifle CSP2_sed 13_1 (SPAdes) (version 2) | ecosystem: Environmental > Terrestrial > Deep subsurface > Rock core/Sediment | place: Rifle... | reverse complement strand
TCGGCCGGGTTGGTGACGGGCAGGAGATCGCCCGATTCGACCCATCGGCCGGCGAGATAGATCGGGTGGGGCTTGGCGGCAGTGAGGGTCATGGCGGATCGAGCTCCGGGATCGAGGTGTTGCGCGACCATCGTACCGCGCCGCGCCTCTCGTGCCCCCGGTCCCGCCGGACCAGGTCGGCTCGCGCGGCTAGGCGACCTGGTCGCCCACGTGCGTCCCGAGGACCTCGCGCTGTCGCTCCCGATCCCGGGCGATAAGGCCGTCGATGTCGACTGCCTCGGTGGCCAGCCCGCGGGACGGTCGCGCGAGCAGGTAGCCTTGGCCGGCGGCAAGGCCGAGGTCCCGGACGACCTCGAGCTGATGGGCCGTCTCGATACCCTCCGCCACGATCGTCGCCGAGGACCGCTCGGCAAGCTCCCGGAGGGCCCGCATGACGGCCAGCGAGCTCTCCCGCAGGACGCCGCCCTGGACGAGGCTGAGGTCGACCTTCACGAGGTCGAACTTGATCTCGCTGAGCAGCCGGAGCCCGGCGTTGCCGGCCCCGACATCGTCGGCCGCGATCCGCATGCCCACGCTCCGGCAGGCCTCGAGGTTGAGCCGCAGCCGATCGATGTCCTCGACGGCCTCGCGCTCGGTGAGCTCGAGGACCAGGCTCGACGGATCGATGCCGTGCCCGATGAAGATGGCGGCGAGGCGGGCGGCGCTGAACTCGTCCGTCTCGAGGGTCCTCGGGGAGAGGTTCACCGCCAGATACCGATCGGGCGGCAGGACGCCCGCCGCGGCGGCAACGACCTCGATGCAGGCGGTGTCGAGCTCGACGGTCCGGCCCGTGGCTTCGGCCGCCGCGAAGAGGGCCTCGGCATCGATGAACCCTGAATCCGGGCCCGGGCGAACCAAGGCCTCGTGACCGATGACCTCGCCTGTCGTCAGCGAGAAGATCGGCTGGTAGACGGGGAGCAGCGAGCGCGTCGCGGCGAGGGAGGCGACGGCCGCCGCCAGCTCGATCGAGTTCCGCTCGTCGCCGGACTGGCCGTGGCGAGCCGCGTCGTACACCTGCACGTCAGTCCGGCCGTGGCGCTTGCACCAGTACAGGGCGGCGTCGGCGTGGCGGAAGAGCCGGGCCCCGTTCGTGCTCGGATCGGGGAACGACGAAACGCCGGCCGAGAACGAGAAGGGGCGCCCCTGCTCGCCTGTCGGGGTGCCTTCGAGGGCCGACGCCAGGAGCCGCCGGGCGGTGACGGCCGCGCTGCCGACATCGGTTCGCGGCATGAGGATGACGAACTCGTCGCCGCCGATCCGGAAGGCGCGGTCGCTGCGCCGGGCGTCGGAGCCGAGGAGGCGCCCCATCGCCGCGAGCAGGGCGTCGCCGCCGGCGTGGCCGAGCTCGTCGTTGACCCGCTTGAGGTCGTCGAGGTCGATGAGGATCAGCGATAGCGGCGAGCCATGCCGCCGGGCGTCCTCGACCTGGCGAACGAACTCCTCCTGGAAGGCCCGATGGTTGCCGAGGCCACTCAACGGGTCGATGAGCGAATCGAGGCGGGCCCGCTCGTAGAGGTCCCGGAGCTCGGACTTCTGGGCGTCCAGCCGGCGGGCGGCGTCGAGCACGAGGCGCGCGAGGACGACCATCACCGGCGGCACGAAGATGGCCAGCGTCACCAGCCGCGCGACCCAGCCGTCCCGCCCGAACGGCCAGTCGATGAACGGCCCGGCCGCGGCCATGGCGACGGCGAACATGAGACCCAGGGACAGCGCGATCCGCCGACGCAGGGCGTCGAACTCGTTGCCCTCGTCGGGCCGGGACTCCGGCCCGCGGGCCTTAGCGAACATCACCGGGGACCTCCCGCGTCGGGCCGCCGGCGAGCGCCAGGGCGAGTCCCGGCAACCAGCCCTCCGCGCCGGAGGGCGTGCGGACGAGGCAGTGCGTCCCCTCCTGGCGGATGACGTCCACCTCGTCGCCGGCGTCGAGGCGCCCGAGGAGTCGGCCGCCGAGCTCGTCCGGCTCGGAACGCAGCGGCACGAGCCGCGACACCACGTGGCAGCGATCGACACCCGACGCCGCCGGGGCCGTGAACAGGACCGGCAGGCGGCGCCTGGCGCCCGCGGCCGGGTCCAGGACCTCGTCCGGGGGGAGGAGGACCGCGATGGCTGGAGCCGCCACCCCAGCCGACTCCACGGTCAGATCAGGCCGGCGAGAACGCCGGCGGGCGAGGGGTAGAAGCCGGAGCCCGCTGTTGGGAGCGAGGCCGAGCACCGGTGTCGCGAGAAGCAGGAACAGGCCGAGACCAACGGCCGTGCTGATGGCCGCGACGATGAGAGCCAGCACGGGCCGGGGCAGGCTGCCGACGTCGAACGGCGCAGCGAGCTGCGTGGCGGCAGCGTTGGGGCCCGATCCGAGCGCCGGTCGCGGGGTCTCGTCGATCGGGCTGGCCGCGCCACGGGGTCGCGGGGGGAGCGGGACCGTCACGCCCGCCGGAGCCGCCGTGCTGCCGGGCGTCGCCGAGGCCACGGCTGCAGGCGTGATGTCGGGGCTTGGCTCCGACGTCTGCACGGGAGTGGGGGTCGGTGCCGGGGTTGGAACGGGCGGCGGCGGCGTTGGCCGCGGGGTCGGTCTCGGGGTCGGTTTCTGGGTCGGGGGCGGCGTGGGCGTCGGCGTGGGTACGGGTGTCGGCGCGACGACGACCACCATCGACGGAGCAACGATCGTCAGGGTCGCCGTCAGCTCGCCCACGCCGCTGCCGCTCGTGGCCGCGAAGCGGTACCGGTGACTGCCGGAGGGGAGGGTCACGCTGCGCGCGTACGTCGCGCCCGCGGGCGAGGTCGGATCGCCCGACACCAAGACGAGGCTGAACGTCCCGGCCCCATCGACCGTGACGGTGATCGGCGAGGGCGTGCAGGCGCTATTGTCCCTGTAGACCACGCTGAACCGGAACGACGTGGCCGTCGTTCCCGATCCGGGTGACACCGTCCCGCTGGACAAGGTCATCTGATGGGAGGCACCCGAGCAGCTGGCGGCTGAGGCCTCGCGGGGAACGACCGCGGCGACGCTCAGCAGGATCGCGATGACGCCAGTGACTCGGCGACCTCGCCGGGCGTCGAGCATTCCATCCTCGGTATTGACCCCCGTTGGGGCCAAGGTACCGTCGGGTGGTGTCGTGTCGATGAGCCGATCGTACTGGTCGGGGGGACCCCGTCGGCGCGTCCGCGGCAGCGCCGGGCGGCCTCGGTCGAGGTGCGTACCCGGGGCCACCGATCCCGGTCCCGGGCGGGCTATGCTCTGGCGCCCGAGCGTCCGCGAGGGGCTGCATCGGAGGATCAGGCATGTGGGTTGAGTTCAAGTCGTTCCTGCTCAAGACGAACGCGCTCGCCCTGGCGATCGGCGTCATCATCGGGGCGGCCCTCGGCGGCGTCGTGAGCTCGCTTGTCGACGATGTGATCATGCCCCCGATCGGGAAGGTCCTCGGGAACGTGGCTTCTCCAGCTTCGTCATCGACCTCGGCGACGGCGTGGCGATCCGTTACGGCGCGTTCATCAACTCGGTCATCTCGTTCGTGATCGTCGCCTTCGTCGTCTGGCGGCTCTCGAAGACCTTCATCCGCGCGGAGACGGCCGCGCCGACTCCGGAGATGAAGACGTGTCCGTACTGCCAGGAGCTGGTTCCAGTCGCCGCGACGACGTGCCGGGCCTGCACGAGCGCGATCTGAAGACTCGTTCCGGGCCGCACGGCGCGGCGCGTGTACCCGAACCGCCCTTCGGCATTCGATTGTTGACCAGGGTCACGTCACTCGCGGACCTCAGGTCGCGGGCAGGTCTCCGGCGCGGGCATAGCTGCCGAAGACGCGGACCATCGTCGAGACCCCGCGCAGGTCGTCGAGGGCCGCGGCACAGGCAGGCTCGGCCGCGTCGGCGTCGAGATCGGCCCAGAAGACGTATTCCCAGGCCGCAGTCCGGCTGGGGCGCGATTCGAGCTTCGAGAGGTTGACGCCCCGCTCGGCAAAGACGCGGAGCGCGGCGAGGAGCGTGCCAGGCTTGTTCCGGACGGCGAACACGAGCGTGGTCCGCCGTCCGACAGAGCCGGCCCGGACCGTCGTCGCCGCGGCGACGTCGGACGCGAGGGCCGGCCTGGCCACGATCAGGAACCGGGTGCGGTTGTCGACGTCGCCCTGGATGTCGTGGGCGAGGACCTGGAGCTCGAACAGCGCCGCGGCCCGCGGCGACAGGACGGCGGCAGCGCCCCGCTCGCCGGCGGCGTGGATCAGCTTGCCGGCGCCGGCGGTGTTGTAGGTCGTGAGCGTGGTCCAGGGCCGCGTCCGGAGGAAGGCCTCGGCCTGGCCGAGGGCCTGGATGTGGGAGTAGACCCGGCCGATGTCGTCGATGGACTGGCCGGGCAGCGCCGCCAGGCATAGCCGGACCGGGACGACGACCTCGCCGACGACCGCAAGGTCGTGCTCGAGGAGGAGATCGTACGTCTCGCGGACCGTGCCGTTGAGGAGGTTCTCGACCGGCAGCATGCCCGCCCCGGCCCGGCCGACCGTGACGGCGTCGAAGACGTCGCGGAAGCTGCCCACCGCCAGGCGCTCGATGTCACCGAAGGCGGCCAGGACGGCGTCCTCGGCAAACGCGCCGGGCTCGCCCGCATACGCGACGGGCTGCATCGCGGTCAGGTTCGCCAATGCGTGCCGGTCGGCGCGGCTATTGCTCGAACCACGAGGTCGTGTCGTGCTTTGCCTTCTCGCGGTCGAACTCGGCCCGCTGGCGGGGCGTCGGCCTCGACGTGCGCCTCGACGCCGCGGCGGTTTCTGCGGCGCCCGCCCAGTGGGCCTCGTCGAGCATCTTGTTGAGGGCCTCGATGTAGGCCTCGATCGAGGCGGCGATGATGTTCGTGCTCGTCGAGGCGCCCGAGTACTCCCCCTCCCCGCGCGGGCCCTCCGCCCCGGCCGGCGGCAGGATCGTGACGGTCACGAGGCCCTCCGCCCCGGGGCCCTCGCCGAGCGAGCGGACGACGAAGCCGACGAGCCGGGGGTGTCCGGCGAGGACCTCCGCGAGCGCCTTGTCGACGGCCCGGAAGAGGGCGTCCACGGCGCCGTTGCCCGACGCCGACGCCTGCCAGTGATGGTCGCCCGCCTCGATGACCACCGCGCCGCGACTCTTGGCGTTGCTGCCGGACGTGACCGTCCAGCGGGCGAGGTGGAGCGCGTCCTGCTGGGGCATCGGGCTACCTCCCGGGGATGACCGTGGTGAAGTGGCGCTCGTCGCGCCGCCGGAGCTCGGCCCCGGACTTCCAGATGGCGTACTCGAGGCTGTCGGCGAGGGCCGTCGCGGAGGCCGCGATGATGTTCGTGTCCGAGCCCATCGTGGACCATTCGCGTGCGCCGTCCGCGGACTCGATCGTCACCCGCGTCCGGGCGCCGGTGGCGGCGTCGGAATCGAGGATCCGGACCTTGTAGTCGTAGAGGTGGACGGCGTCGAGGACCGGGTAGAACGCGCGGAGCGCCTTCCGGAGGGCGGCATCCAGCGCGTTCACCGGGCCGTTGCCATCGGCCGCCGTGTGGAGGACCTCGCCGTCAACCTCGACCTTGACGGTGGCCTCGGCCCGGAGGTCGCGGGCATCGCGCTGCTCGACGAGGCAGGTGTAGTCGAGGATCCTGAAGGGCGGCGCATAACCAGCCTGGTGGCGCCGGATGAGGAGCTCGAAGCTCGCCTCCGCGCCCTCGAACGACAGGCCCTCGTGCTCGAGCCGCTTGATGAGCGCCGAGAGCTCCTTCGGGTCGATGCCATCGAGGTTCGCGCCGAGCTGGCCAGCCCGGATCGCCGTGTTGGCCTTGCCGCCGAGCTCGGATACGACCAGCCGCCCCTCATTGCCCACGACTCCCGGATCGACGTGCTGGTAGCTCCGCTCGACCTTGGCCACGGCCGCGCCGTGGACGCCGCCCTTGTGGGCGAACGCCGACCGGCCGACGTATGGCTGCCAGTCGTTCGGAGCGAGGTTCGCGATCTCGGCCACGGACCGGGACAGCTCGGTCAGGTGGTCGAGCGCGCCGCCGCCGGCCGGCACGAGCGGAAGGTCGGTCTTCAAGGCCAGGTTGGCGAGGATCGAGACCATGTTGGCATTGCCGCAGCGCTCGCCGTAGCCGTTGATCGTGGCCTGGACGTGGCGGACGCCGGCCTGGACCGCGGCGATCGAGTTGGCGACGGCGAGCTCGGCGTCGTTGTGGGTGTGGATCCCCCAGGTCACGGCGGGGGCCCCGGCGTCGGCGGCCAGCGCGGCCTGCGTCTCGCCGAGGATCTCGAGGAGCCGGCCGGTGAGCGTCCCGCCGTTCGTGTCGCACAGGACGAGCGTCCGGGCGCCGGCGTCGCGGGCCGCCCGGACCGTGGCGAGGGCATAGGCGGCGTCCGCCTCGTAGCCGTCGAAGAAGTGCTCGGCGTCGTAGATGAGCTCGCGACCGTGGTCGACGATGAAGCGGACGCTGTCGGCGACCATGTCGAGGTTCTCGGCCGGGGTGGCGCCGAGGACCTCGGTCACGTGGAGGAGCCAGCTCTTGCCGAAGATCGTCACGACCGGCGTCTCGGCCCGGACGAGCTCCCGGAGGTTCGGGTCGTCCCCGGCCCGGTTCGACCGATGGCGGGTCGAGCCGAAGGCGGCGAGCTTCGCCGTCCGCCAGGTCATCGAGCGGGCCGCCCGGAAGAACTCGATGTCCTTGGGGTTGGAGCCCGGCCAGCCGCCCTCGATGAAGGGCATCCCGTACTCGTCGAGCATCCGGGCGATCCGGAGCTTGTCGGCGAGCGAGAGCGTGACGTTCTCGCCCTGCGTCCCGTCCCGGAGGGTCGTGTCGTACAGGACGACCGGGAGGCCCGGTCCGCTGGTCGCCATCAGCCGGCCTGCGAGACCGAGGCGTCGGCCGCCGCCCCTGCCGGCACCAGCCGCTCAACGACGGCGCCGGTCATGGCGGCGGTCCCGACGACCCGGAGCCCGTCGCCGTCGATCGCGGCCGGCACGAGGTCGCGGGTCCGGTAGCCATCCTCGAGGGCCGCCCCGACGGCTGCCTCGATCGCCCGCGCCGCGGCGTCCTGGCCGAGCGACCAGCGCAGGAGCATCGCCGCCGAGAGGATCGTCCCGAGCGGATTCGCGAGATCCCGGCCGGCGATGTCGGGCGCCGAGCCGTGGATCGGCTCGTACAGCCCGAACCGGCCGTGCGCCGTCCGGCGCTCGCCGAGCGACGCCGAGGGCAGCATCCCCAGGCTGCCGGCGAGGACGGCCGCCTCGTCCGAGAGGATGTCTCCGAAGAGGTTCTCCGTGACGAGGACATCGAACGCGGCGGGCTGCTTCACCAGGAGCATCGCGCAGGAGTCGACGAGCTGATGCCCGACCTCGACGTCGGGAAAGCCCGCCCGCTCCTCCTCGACGACCTTCCGCCACAGCCGCGATGTCGCCAGGACGTTGGCCTTGTCCACGCTCATGAGCCTGCCGCGCCGGCTACGGGCGAGCTCGAACGCGAGCCGGACGACGCGCCGGATCTCGGCCTCGGTGTACCACAGGGTGTCGACGGCGACGCGGCCGTCGGCCGTCGCCCGCTCCTCGGACGGGCGCCCGAAGTAGAGCCCCGACGTCAGCTCCCGGACGATGAGCAGGTCGACGCCGTCGAGGAGCTCCGGGCGGAGCGGCGACGAGGGCACAAGCGATGGGTGGACCCGCACCGGGCGGAGGTTCGCGAACAGCTCCAGGCCGCCGCGGAGGGCGAACAGCGCCTGCTCCGGACGGACCGCCGCGTTCGGGTCGTCCCAGCGCGGTCCCCCGACGGCGCCGAGCAGGATCGCGTCGGCCGCGCCGGCCGCCTCGAGGTCCTCGTGACGGATCGCGACCCCGTAGGCGTCGATGGCGGCGCCGCCGGCGACGATCTCCGACCACGCGATCCCGAAGCCAAAGGCAGCCCCGGCCGCATCGAGGACGGCGCGCCCTGCGCCGACGACCTCCGGCCCAACGCCGTCCCCCGCGATGACCGCGATTCGATACGTGGCATCTGCCGTCGTCATGGCAACCTCCCCGACGAGCCGGCAATCGCTCTCCGAGGTCGGAGGCGGAGCTCCGCGACGCCATCCGCCCGAGGATTCATGGCAGGTGCTCCGCCGTGCGCTGAGCCACGAAGGCCGGCGAGGCCGGCCCGATCTCGGCCCCACGAAGCTTGTTCACTGCCGTGAGGTAGGCGTCGAGCGAGGCCTCGATGATGTTCGTCGATAGCCCGTGGCCGGAGACAACGAGCGCGCCCGGCCCGACGTCGGACGAGCGCCGGCAGCGGACAAGGACCCGGCCCTGGGCGTCCTCGCCGCCCGAGACGGCCTTGATCTCGTAGCTCTCGAGGACCGGGTGCCAGCCGAAGGCCGGCTCGACCGCCTGGTCGACCGCCGCGAAGAGGGCGTCCACGGGCCCGTTGCCGATGGCGGCCGTCGCCCGCTCCTCGTCGCCGACGGCGAGCGAGACCATCCCGGTCGCCTTGCCGCCGTGCGACGACGTCACGTTCCAGCCCTCCAGGCGAACGGCCTGGGGCACCTCGGCGACGCGCTGCTCGACGAGCGCGTGGAGGTCGGCGTCGGTGACCTCCTTCTTGGCGTCGGCGAGCGCGACCGCGGCCCGATACAGCTCGTCGAGCGCCTCGCCTTCGACCTCGTGACCGAGCTGGCGCAGCTTCTGCTGGAGGCCTCGCCGGCCGGACAGCTTGCCGATCGTCAGCTGGCTGCCGGACAGCCCGATCGACTGGGGGGTCATGATCTCGTAGGTCAGCGGGTTCTTGATGACACCGTCCTGGTGGATCCCCGACTCGTGGGCGAAGGCGTTCGCGCCGACGACCGCCTTGTTCGGCTGGACGGCGAAGCCCGTCAGGTAGCTGACGAGCCGGGAGGCGGCGGTGATCTGCTCGGTCTGGACATGGCTGCCGAGCTGGGGGAACTGGGTCGGCCGCGTCCGGAGGGCCATGACGACCTCTTCGAGGGACGCGTTGCCGGCGCGCTCGCCGAGCCCGTTGATCGTCACCTCCACCTGGCGCGCGCCGGCCTGGACTGCGGCCAGCGTGTTGGCCGTCGCGAGGCCGAGGTCGTTGTGGCAGTGGACGCTGACCGTGGCCTGCCCGCCGACGAGCGCGACCGCCCGCTCGACGAGCACCCCGAACTCGCTCGGGATGGCGTAACCGACGGTGTCTGGAATGTTGATCGTGGAGGCGCCGGCCTCGACGACGGCCTCGTAGACCTGCATCAGGTAGTCGACGTCGGTGCGGGACGCGTCCTCGGCCGAGAACTCGATCTCGGCGTCCCGTCCGAGGGCCATCCGGCCGTGCTTCACCCAGCGGACGGCCTCGGCGAGGGCCTCGTCGCGGGACATCCGGAGCTTGTGCTTGAGGTGGATGTCGCTCGTGGCGATGAAGACGTGGAGGTGCGGCTTCTCGGCGATCCCGATCGCCTCGATCGCCCGCTGCGGGTCGCCGTCGCGGCAGCGGGCGAGGGCGGCCACGGCGATCCCGCCCTTCGTCTCCTGGGCAATCCGCCGGACGGCCTCGAAGTCGCCCGGGGATGCGGCCGGGAAGCCGGCTTCGATGACATCGACGCGAAGGCGGGCCAGCTGGCGGGCGACCTCGAGCTTCTCGGCTGCGGTCAGGCCGGCGCCGGGCGCCTGCTCGCCGTCCCGGAGCGTGGTGTCGAAGACGCGGACGGTGCCCTCCGGCACGAAGGGCCCGGCCGGGCGCGGTACGCCGCCGGCCATCAGCGTGACCCGCCGGGACGTCCGGCCGAGGCCTGTGCCGCGCCGGCGCTGACGACGACGGGATTGAGGAACGGCATCTGGGCCCGCAGCGCCGCCCCGACCTGCTCGATCTGGTGGTCGCGGTCCTGGGCCCGGAGCCGCTCGAACTCGTCCCGGCCGGACTCGTTCTCCTTGATCCAGCGCGCGGCGAACGAGCCGTCCTGGATCTCGGCGAGGACCTGGCGCATCGTCGCCCGGACGTGGTCGTCGATGATCCGCGGCCCCGAGACGTAGTCGCCGTACTCGGCCGTGTCGCTGACGCTGAAGCGCATGAAGTTGAGGCCGCCGCGATAGAGGAGATCGACGATGAGCTTCAGCTCGTGCATCGTCTCGAAGTAGGCGAGCTCCGGCTGGTAGCCGGCCTCGACGAGGGTCTCGAAGGCCATCTTCACGAGCGAGGCGGTCCCGCCGCAGAGGACCGACTGCTCGCCGAAGAGATCGGTCTCCGTCTCCTCCGCGAATGTCGTCTCGAGGATCCCCGCGCGCGTGTTGCCGAGCGCCCGGGCGTAGGCCAGCGTGCGGGCCCGTCCCGTCCCCGACGGATCCTGGTGGACGGCGAAGAGCGCCGGGACGCCACCGCCCGCCTGGTAGACGCTCCGGACGAGGTGACCGGGGCCCTTGGGGGCGACCATCCCGACGTCGATCGTCGCCGGCGGCACGATCCGCTTGAAGTGGATGTTGAAGCCATGGGCGAACATCAGGAGCTGGCCCGGCCGGAGGTCCGGCTCGATCTCGGCGTCGTAGACCGCCTTCTGGGCCGTGTCGGGGACGAGGATCATGATCACGTCGGCGGCCTTCACGGCCTCGGACACGGTCCGGACCTCGAGGCCGGCCTCCTCGGCGAGCGCCCGGCTCTTCGAGCCCGCCGCCAGGCCCACGATCACCCGGACGCCGGATTCGTGGAGGTTCAGGGCATGGGCGTGACCCTGGCTGCCGTAGCCGATGATCGCGACGGTCTGGCCCGCGAGTGCCGCGGGGTCAACGTCGCTGTCGTAGTACATCCGCGCGGTCATCGCTTCAACGCCTCCTCGATGGAGCCCGAGCCCCGGGCCATGACGACCGCACCGGTGCGGACCAGCTCCTTGATGCCGTAGGTCCGGACGAGGGCGACGAAGGCGTCGACCTCGGTCTCGGTGCCGGTGACCTCGACGACCACCGACTCGGCCGTCAGGTCGACCACCCGACCCTTGCTCAGCTCGACGATCTTCAGCAGCTCGGCCCGGTTGGCGTCGGTCGCCCGGACCTTCACCAGCGCCAGCTCGTGCTGGATCGTCGGCTCGGCGGTCACGTCCTGGACCTTCAGGACGTCGATGAGCCGGTAGAGCTGCTTGGCCGCCTGCTCGACCGCGACGTCGTCGCCGTGGAGGGTGATCGTCATCCGCGACAGGCCCTCCTGATCGGTATGGCTGACGGCCAGGGAGTCGATGTTGAAGTTCCGGGCCCGCATCAGCGACGAGACGCGATTGAGGACGCCCGGCTTGTCGAGAACGAGGGCCACGAGCCGGTGGAGCTTCGTCGCCCCACCGCCCGGCAGGGCCCGCGGCGGCGGCGCCGTGTGCGCGGGCTGGGCCGTCCTGTCGCTCATTCCTCTGGCCCGCCCCAGTGCTCGATGAGGTCGGACAGGCCCTTGCCGGCCGGCATCATCGGGAAGACGTTCTGCTCGCCGGCGATCTCGAACCAGACGAGGGCCGGGCCGTCGGCGCCCTGGGCGAAGCGGATCGCCTCGTCGACCTCGGCCGGCGTCGACGCCTTCGTGGCCGGGATGCCGTAGGCCTCGGCGAGCTTCAGGTAGTCAGGTCCCAGGAGGTGGGCCGAGTGGTAGTTGCCGGCGTAGATGATCTCCTGCCACTGCCGGATCATCCCGAGCTTCTTGTTGTCGAAGAGGGCGATCTTGACCGGGATGTGGTCCTGGACGAGGGTCATGAGCTCCTGGAGCGTCATCTGGAAGCCGCCGTCCCCGGCGATCGCCCAGACCTCCCGCTCCGGGACGCCGAGGGCCGCGCCCATGGCCGCCGGCATGCTGTAGCCCATCGTGCCAAGCCCGCCGGATGAGAGGTGGGTGTTCGGGTGGCGAAAGCCGGCGTAGCGGGCCAGCCACATCTGGTTCTGGCCGACGTCGGCGACGTAGATCGCCTCGTGATCGGTCAGCTCGCCGATCCGCTGGACGACGTAGTCGGCCGAGAGGAGGCCGTCCCGCCAGGCCCCCGAGCCGTGCCACGACGAGGCGAGGGAGTCCTTCTTCCACTCGGCGAGCTGGTCGAGGTAGTCCTGGCGCGCCTCGAGGGGCGTCGCCTCGACCATCGGGGTGATCGCCTTCAGGACCCGCTTCGCGTCGCCCACGATCGGGACCTCGACGGCGACGTTCTTGCCGATCTCGGCGGGATCGATGTCGACGTGGACGATCCGCGCGTACGGGGCGTAGGTCCGCACGTTGCCGGTCACCCGGTCGTCGAAGCGCATCCCGATCGCAAACAGCAGATCGGCCGACTGGATCGCACGGTTGACGTGCTTCCAGCCGTGCATCCCCATGTAGCCGTAGGCGAGCGGATGGCGCTCGTCGACCGCCCCGATGCCGAGCAGCGTCCAGGCGATCGGGATGCTCGCCTTCTCGGCGAAGGCGAGGAGCTCGGCCTCGGCGTGCGCGTGGAGGACGCCGTGGCCGGCGAGGATCATCGGGCGCCTCGCGGCTGCGATCTCGGCGGCGGCGGTCTTCAGCTGGCGGTAGTGGCCGTCCATGTTCGGCCGAAAGCCCGGCAGGCCGGCGATGACCTCCTGCTCCGTCGGGTGCGGGGCCGCGGTTTCCTGCTGGAGGGCGTCCTTGGTGATGTCGACGTGGACCGGCCCGGGCCGGCCGGTGCGGGCGATGTGGAAGGCCTCGGCGAGAACCCGCGGCAGGTCGTCGGCGTTGCGGACGAGGTAGTTGTGCTTCGTCATCGGCAGGGTGATGCCGTTGATGTCGATCTCCTGGAAGGCGTCCTTGCCGATGAGGGCGGAGGGCACGTTGCCGGTGATGGCCACGATCGGGATGGAGTCGAGCTGGGCCGTACCGATCCCGGTGACGAGGTTCGTCGCGCCCGGCCCGGAGGTCCCCATGCAGACGCCGACCTTGCCGGTCGCCCGGGCGTAGCCGTCGGCGGCGTGGGCCCCGCCCTGCTCGTGGCGGACGAGGACGTGGCGCAGCTCGGGGTAGTCGCCCAGGACGTCGTAGAGGGGCAGGATGACGCCGCCCGGATAGCTGAAGAAGACGCCGACACCCTGGCGGATGAGGGCCTCGCAGACGACGTCGGCCCCGATGCGGGCCCGGGCCTCCCGCGTAGCGCGTGCCTTCGCTGCGGCGTCGGCCGGGACGGACTGCGCGGATGCGCCCTCGTGGAGCATCTCCCGCTGCGCCCGCTCGATCGCGGCGGCGTGCTCCGTTCCGGCCGCCGGCACGTGGCTCCGGCGCTCGCGAGCCTTCGGCGGCGCGGCGGCCGACGACGGTCCCGCGCCGGCACCGGTCCCCGCACCCGAGCGCGGCGGCTTGGCCGAGCCTCCCTTCGTCATCGTCATCGATCGTCGCCCCTCGTCTTCGTGTCGTCGGTCCCGATCAAACAAGAAACCCTCGCCATCCGGCGAGGGTCCCGTTGGTCTTCGGTGGTTTGTAGCGCTACTCGCGCCCGTCCCTCCGCGTTCCTCCGTTCTCCCGCCGGGAGCCGGTAATGAGGCCAAGGAGGCTCTCAATGCCGAGCAGGAGCGAGCGAATAAGGGAGAGCAGGGATACCTCGAGCGAACCGTCCTCGAGCGGCATCTGCACGCGCCGGCCATCGCTCGTCACGACGACGGCGACGGGGCGGCGATCCAAACCGTTCGAGGTGCGCACGGTCCGCGCAGTCTACGGTGCGATCGTTCTATGTGCAACCACGCCGGAGGTACCGTCGACACCGAACCCGGAATCAGAACGACCGCCGGAGGTCCGACGGTCGTTCAACTGCACGAGCAGCTCGACTGCTCTTACCGCCAGCGGTGCCCTGAATCTAGATCGATTGGCGGGCTCGCGATGGCCATGGGGTCCTCGCGGACCGGGAGGCAAACAGCCGTGAGCTTGTCCACGGCTAGTACCAGCGCAATCCTGCGCCGACGGTGAGAGCCATCGAGCCGAGCAGCATGATGGCCCAGGTGAAGCGCGCCAGGTTCGCCTTCACGGGTTCTCCTTCCCTAACGGGATACCGGCGCCCCGATCTCGGCGGCCGGGCGGTCTCCTCCCTGGGGAGATCCCTGGCTTTGCGTCCCCGCCTCGCGACGGGTTTGCCCTGGACGATCACGGAGCGTTGGAGACGGACGTCGTCTCGTGGGACCAACCTAGGACCATGGGTTGGCGGGGGCCATAGCCCATGGGTACCGGTCGGGGCGGGAGTTCGGGGGAGTTGTCAGGCCGCACCGACGACCACGGTCGCCGGGCGACGCATGGCCGACACGATGACGACGATCACCCCGAGCGCGATGAGGACGTCGCCGAGGCTGAAGACGTTGGCCCCCGGCAGCCACGTCGGGAGGGCGAAGATGTCGGTCAACGGCCAGAGGACCGGGTCCGGGACGATCGCGCTGTTGGAGTACACCGTCGGCGCGCTCTTGCCGAGGGCCGCCATGGCCGCGGCCGAGGCGGGCATGTAGCCACCGTTGGCGACGATGGCCACGAGGTTGCTGATGGCGCCGAGGGCCACGAGCGGCATTCCGGTGATCCGCCGGTTGAGGATGACCGCGAGGACCACGAGGGCGGTCGAGAGGACGTAGATCGGGACGCCCAGCTCCCCGATCCGCTCCGTCACCGGAGCCGAGAACAGGACGATCTGGATGCCGAGGCCGGCGGCGAAGACCCAGCCCCACCGGAGCTGGAGGCTGCCGAGGCCGGAGGCGCGGCCGCCCAGGAAGACGCCGAGAAGGAGGCCGAGAACGATCGGGTACAGGAGGAACATGTCCGGCTCCCGGGCCCGGGCTCAGACGCCGTCCGGGGCGAGCATCCCGGCGGCCGGGATGCGTCGCGCCGATCCCGGGCGGGTCGGTGCCTTCTCGAGGAGGTACTGGCGGGCGTGCTCGGCGTCGAGGGGCGGCGCGAACAGGTAGCCCTGCCCCAGCTCGCAGCCGAGCCCTCGCAGGTGGGCAAGCTGTCCCGGCTCCTCGACGCCCTCGGCGATGATGGTCATCCCGAGTGCTCGCCCGAGGGCCACGATGGCCGCCGCGAACGGCCATTCCTCGGGGCTGTCCGTCTGGCCGATGAACTCCTGGGCGATCTTCAGGATGTCCACCTGGAACCGGCGCAGGTAGCCCAGCGACGAGTAGCCCGTCCCGAAGTCGTCGATGGCGATGCGCACGCCGAGCGCGCGAATCGCCTCCAGGCGGGCGATCGTCCCCAGGGTGTCGTGGAAGATGATCGTCTCGGTCATCTCGAGGACCAGCTGGCGCGGGGGGAGGCCCGTGGCCTCCAGGACCGACGTGAGATGCCTGACGAAGTCGGCCTCCTGGAGCTGCTGGGCCGCGAGGTTGACCGTCACCGTCAGGGGCCGACCGAGCGCGTCGGCGGCCGACCACTCGGCGCCCTGCCGGCAGGCTTCCTCGAGCACCCAGCCGCCGAGGGCGACGATCAGGCCGGTCTCCTCGGCCAGCGGGATGAACTCGCTCGGGCCGAGCAGGCCGCGCGTCGGGTGGCGCCACCGGACCAGCGCCTCGACGCCGGCGGCGCTCCCGGTGCGAAGGTCGATGATCGGCTGGTAGAGGAGGACGAGCTCGCCGCGGCCGAGGCTCCGCGAGAGCTCGGCGCTCAGCTCGTGGCGGGCGACGATCGCGGCGTGCATCGTCGGCTCGAAGACAGCGACCCGGTTCTTCCCGTTGGATTTCGCGGTGTACATCGCGACGTCGGCGTTGCGGAGGAGCTCGTCGGCCCGCTCCGTGCCGAGCCTGGAGGTGGCCACGCCGACGCTGCCGCTGAGCTGGACTTCGTTGTCCCCGATCAGGAAAGCCACTCGGAGCGTGCTGACGATCCGTTCGGCGACGGCCATCCCTGTCGCGAGGTCCGGCCCGTCCTCGAGCAGGATCGCGAACTCGTCGCCACCGAGACGCGCGGCGACGTCGTCATCCCGGAGCACGCTCCGGACGCGCTCCGCGACCTCGATGAGGAGGCGGTCCCCGGCGGCATGGCCGAGTGTGTCATTGACGATCTTGAAGTCGTCGAGGTCGAGGAAGAGGACGACCGGCACGCCCTCCCGGGGGGTCGCGTCGAGGCGCTCGGCCACCCGCTCCACGAAGAGGCTGCGGTTGGCCAGCCCGGTCAGGGGGTCGTGATAGGCCTGGTATCGGAGCTGCTCCTTCAGCTTCGAGAGCTCCGCCAGCGACCGCTCCAGGTGCCCGTTCTCGAGGGCCACGGCGACCTGGTTGGCGAGGGTCTCGAGGAGGCGCAGGTCGTCGTCGCGGAAGGTGGTGCCCTCGGTCAGGGGATTGGCGATCAAGAGCGAGCCGATGAGATCGGTCTCGCCTCGGAGCGGGGCGATCATCCCCTGCCGGATCCGCTGATCGTTGGGCGGCTCAAAGAAGAACGGCCCGACGGCATCGAGGACCTTCGCATGGCGCGGCTCCGACGCGAATTCGGCGTAGGGGACCATGACCTCGGGCTCGCCGTCGTGCCATGAGCTCGTCCGGAGGGCCTCGGCGTCCATGATCCGCGGATAGAGGACGACCTCGGCGAGCTCCGCCCGGAACATCGCCCGGGCGTGGCTGAGCAGCGCGACGAGCGACGAATCCAGCTCCGGGGAGTGCTGCAGGATGCGGGAGGACTGGTACAGCAGTTCCAGGCGCTCGTGCTTTTCGCGTTCCGAGAGGTAGGCGCGATAGGCGAGGAAGACGATCACCAACGGCAGCGCGAGCAGCCAGAGGAGCGTTGCGTCACGCTCGATGACGACGACCGCGAGGAGGGCGAGGCTCGTGTTGGCGAGGGCCACCATGCTCCCGAAGCGGATCATCTCGGGCAGCTTCTCGAACTGCGGGGCGCCGCCGGACATCGTGATGACCAGGGCGATCGAGACGGCGCTGACGACCGTGGCCGCGAGGGTCGCGGCGAAGGCAGCCACCCAGTCGCCCGGCGTTGGCGTCGTGGTCATGCTCGCGAAGGACCGCACGATGAGGAGCGAGAGCGCAGCCACGAACATGAAGTTCGCGAGGTTGAAGGCGGTCTTGATGAGACGCTGCCGGGGCTGGAGGAGGAGGGCCACGCTCGAGCCGACGAAGACGGCCAGGAGGTAGTCGGCGGGAGCGACGGAGAAGAAGCCGATGACGGCGGGGAACTCGCTCAGCGAGAACGAATGCGTCTCGCGCCGGAAGTGGACCTCCACGACCTTGAGCTCGGCGATGGCGAACGCGACCGCGAGGAGCGGCCACGAGACCCAGGAGTGCTGCGGGGCCGCGAGGTCCTTGAGCACCAGGACGTAGATGACGGTGGCAGCAGTCGCCAGCACGACCGTCTGGGTCCAGACGCGGACAGCCGGCCGGATGGACGCGCCGCGGCGCTGGGGCACTGCGGCCGGGGCCGGCTCGCCGGTTCGCGGGATGCTGAACGATGGGGCGGCCTCCCGCCCGGTAGTCACCCGAAACCGGGTCGACACGCGCACTCCTCAATCGACTGGACGCTCGGTTCCTTGTACCGGTTCGAGTGCCAGCCGACACCGGCCCAAAAGTACCGGTCCCGGCCGATCCGGGAACCCGTGCTAGCCTTTCGGCCCCATGGACCCACGGCCGCGTACGCTCGTCGAGAAGATCTGGGACGACCACGTCGTCGCCGAGGACGAGGGTGCGCCGAGTGTCCTGGCGGTCGACCTCCATCTCGTCCACGAGGTCACCAGCCCGCAGGCCTTCACCGGCCTCCGGGAGCGGGGCCTGACGGTCCGGCACCCCGAGCGGACCGTGGCGACCGCGGACCACTCGGTCCCAACGACGCCGCGCGGGCTCCCGTTCCTGGATCCCCTCGCGGCGGCGCAGGTCCAGCAGCTCGACGCGAACTGCCGCGAGTTCAGGATCCCGCTCCACGGGATCGGCGATCCGAGCCAGGGGATCGTCCACGTCATCGGGCCGCAGCTGGGCCTGACCCAGCCGGGGATGACGATCGTGTGCGGGGACTCGCACACCTCGACCCACGGCGCATTCGGGGCGCTCGCCTTCGGCATCGGGACGTCGGAGGTCGAGATGGTCCTGGCGACCCAGGCCCTCCTCCAGCGGAAGCCCCGGACCTACGAGGTCCGTGTGGACGGGGCGCTCGTCCCGGGCGTCTCCGCCAAGGACATCATCCTCGCCCTCATCGCCCGGATCGGCGTCGGCGGCGGCACGGGCCACGTGTTCGAGTACCGCGGCGAGGCCATCCGGGCCCTGACGATGGAGCAGCGGATGACGATCTGCAACATGAGCATCGAGGGAGGCGCGCGGGCCGGCCTCATCGCGCCCGACGACACCACGTTCGAGTACCTCGACGGCCGCCCCCACGCGCCCCACGGGCCGGCTTGGGATGCGGCGGTCGAGGCCTGGCGGGCGCTGCCCACCGACGACGGCGCGACCTTCGACCGGTCGGTCGTCATCGATGCCTCGGCCCTCGAGCCGATGGTCACCTACGGCACGAATCCCGGGATGGGCATCCCGATCACCAGCCGCGTCCCCGATCCCGCCGCGGCCACGGACGCGAGCACCCGCCGGGCCCTCGAGCGGGCCCTCGAGTACATGGACCTCCGGCCCGGCCAGGCGATCCTCGGCCAGCCCGTCGATGTCGTCTTCATCGGCAGCTGCACGAACGGCCGGATCAGCGACCTGCGCCTCGCCGCTGCGGCCCTCAAGGGCCGCCACGTCGCGGACGGCGTCCGGATGATGATCGTGCCCGGCTCGGACGAGGTGAAGCGCGAGGCCGAGCGCGAGGGGCTCCACGAGGTCTTCCGCGCCGCCGGGGCCGAGTGGCGCGAGGCCG
>Ga0209751_10002398_pt1 | contig 18757 bp, 18 predicted proteins | sample RifCSP13_1_FD_184019 | JGI IMG/M metagenome (GOLD analysis project Ga0209751, IMG submission 184019) | Soil microbial communities from Rifle, Colorado - Rifle CSP2_sed 13_1 (SPAdes) (version 2) | ecosystem: Environmental > Terrestrial > Deep subsurface > Rock core/Sediment | place: Rifle... | reverse complement strand
GACAGCCTCTCGAAGAACCGGTCGAGAGCAGCTTCCCGCTCCTGAGCAAGGGGTGGAGTACAGTAGTCCTCTTCCTCCCAGACGGCGAATCCGTCGTCTCGGATCCGGGCGTTACGGAGGGAGTGAGAGAGAACTTTTCCGAATGGCTGAAGATCGGCGAAGGCGTTTTCCCGAAGCAACCGTTCGAGCTCCTTCGACAGGTCCGGCTTCAATACCGCGCTGACAAGATAGAAAGCCATATTCTCTCCCGATCCGTAATGGTTGAAAGAGATTCAAGCACACTTTTTTTGATGACCGGACAATCCAATAAGATAGGCTATTCCGTGCCCGGGAAAACCCATTTCGACCACTCAAGAGACCGTTGTTTGCACGGGGTTTACAGTCCGCTGGCATCCTATCATTCACTTCCTCCATCAGGGTCAACATTTTTATTGCTCTTGCGATTCCATTTATCTGACAATGGCCGCACAAACAGGCTCTTCGTGGAAACGAGTGGGTGATTTTACCCCGCTCGTCTCTGTAACTTGTTGATGGATCTGGAGGTTTTCGTGTTTTCTCCCCTGGAAAATTCTGGCAAGATTTCCGCATGCAAAAACACCGACGCCTCCACGATGCTTACCGGTTCCAAGGTTTCCGTCCTGCCTCAATCGTCCGAGGGATCTTCGGCGACCCCAAGGCCCGCATCCTCTGGCTTACACGGAGGGGGAAAAAACTCTGTGCGGCGCCTGCGGGGCCGTTCACCGATCCTTTTACGACCACAAGGTTCGTCTGGTCCGGGATCTCTCCTGCGGCGACACCCGAGTGTACCTGGAGATCCCCATCCGGCGGGTCCTGTGCAAACGGTGCGGGACGGTGAAGCGGGAGTCGCTTTCCTTCCTCTCCGACAACCCCTTCTACACGAAGCGGTTCGCCTACTACGTCGGCCGACGCTGCCGCGCCTCCAGCATCCGGGACATCGCCAGGGAACTGCGCCTGGACTGGCACACGGTCAAGGAGCTGGAGAAGCAGTACATGCGGGAGCAGCTGAGGCGGGCCGGCACGCCGGGGCCGAAGATCATCGGGATCGACGAGGTGTCGATCAAGAAGGGGCACACCTACCGGATCGTGGTCAACGACCTGGTCCGGGAGCGCCCGATCTGGTTCGGAGGTGTGGACCGCTCGGAGGCCTCCATGGACGCCTTCTACGAGTGGCTGGGGCCCAAGAAGAGCAAGAAGATCCAGATCGCGGTGATGGACATGTGGAAGCCCTTCAAAAAATCCACCAGGAAGAAGGAGCACGCCCCCCAGGCGGCGATCCTGTTCGACAAGTTCCACGTGATGCGGCACCTGGGCGAGGCCATGGACAAGGTGCGCCGGTCCGAGTACCGGCGCCTGTCGGGGAAGGACAAAGCCTTCGTCAAGGGGCAGCGGTACACTCTGCTCTCCCGGTGGGAAAACCTCTCCCGGAAGGGGCGCAAGTCCCTCAAGAAGCTCCTGGCCGCCAACAAGCGTCTCCAGACCGCCTACCTGCTCAAAGAATCATTCGACCAGTTGTGGGGGTACCGCCGGGAAGGGTGGGCCCGGCGGTTCTTCGACAGCTGGAAGGAGTCGCTCAAGTGGCAACGGCTCAAACCCTTCGAGAAATTCGCCGCGTTAGTGGAGCGGAACTGGAGCGGGATCGCGGCGTACTGCAAGTCGGAGGAGAAGTTCTCCCTGGGGTTCGTCGAGGGACTCAACACCAAGATCCGGGTCATCCAACGCCGGGCGTACGGACTGCGGGACGAAGAGTACCTTCGTCTGAAGATCCTCACCTGCACGCTCAAGGAGATCTGAAATCGTCACAATCTACCCACACGATTACGCGATGAGCCTATATATAAGATGCCGTTTCCATGATTTATTTTCGCGCACCAGGGGTTCTTTCAGATGTCGAGAATGACGGCAGCGCGCCAGCCCATTGGGGCCCTCTCCACGACAAAGCGGTGCAGGGTCACGGCCTTGACATCCACGTTAAGGGGATGCCTATCCCGGTCGATCTTCTCTCCGACCGCCTCCGCATGGAGACGATACGATCCCTCCCTGTCCTCGATGCGCAAGGAGCGGAGGCGCAGCAAAAGCTGCTCGGCGTCCTTGTAGTAGATCAGCTCCTGGAGCAGTTCGAAAAGGAGCATGTCGATGGTGTCGGACGCAAGGGCGATGCTGCGGCACTCCCGGGGGGCGATCGCGTCCAACACGTCCACCATCACGTTCATCGTCGCGTCGCCGGCAGAGATGAACGTCTCCTCCCGCGTGGCACCCCACGCCTCAAAAGCCACGTCCGCCGTGGCGACGTCCTCTACGTAACGATAGGGCGTATCAGGCCTCGCACCTCCGGAGCAGTTCCTCGATGGCTTCCCGGTCTTTTTCCACCTTCGAGCCGATGAAGATCAGTTCCGTCCCCTCCGCCGGGAACTCCTCGAATTCGGCACGCCCCGCCACGTAGTTGAAGAGGCAGCCCCTCTCGTGGAAACGGACGAACCCCTTCGCCCGGAATACGGAGGGCGGCCAATGCGACACGGCCTCCCGGAACCGCCACTCGTCGAGTTGCGCGGCAGTGGTGTAGGCGAACGAGCCGAAGGTTCCTTCTCCGTACACGGGGGCGCTCTGGATCCGATTCTCGATCGCAAGCCCAAACAGGACGCGCACGTCCGCGGCGCACCGGACGGTCTTCAGGACGGCGACGTCCGGGTTAAACTCCCGGATCTGGGCGACGACCTTCTCGATGTCCGCTTCGGTCACCAAGTCGATCTTGTTGATCAGCACAATATCGGCCGCCCGGAGCTGAGACCGGCCGGCGTATCCGACCGAAGGGAACCGGATGCTCGCGTCCGCGTCCACGATGCAGACGACGCTGTCCAGGCGAACGCGGGGAATCTTCTCCTCTACCTCATATACGAGGGCGTCCGCCTCCGCGATCCCTGTCGCCTCAAGCAGAATATATTCAGGATGGGCCCGCTCCAGGATCTCTTCCACGGCCGCCTCCAGTTCCCCTGTCAGCGAGCAGCACACGCAGCCGCCGACAAGCTCGGTGATCTCCACGTTCGTCCCCCGGATCACCTCGCTGTCGATGGGAAGCTCGCCGAACTCGTTCACCAGGACGGCGTACCGGCGGTCCGCCCGCCCCAGGACCTTCCGGAGCAGCGTCGTCTTCCCGCTCCCCAGGGAGCCGGCGATGAGCCCGATCGGCGTTCTTGCTTCGGCTGCCTCCACGGGGTCACCCCTTCACATTGCCGACGGGAAGGAGCTTGGCCACGCGCCGGCTGATCCCGGCGAGCTCCGTGGCCTCGATCACCTGGTCGATGTCCTTGTACGCGGGGCCCGCCTCCTCGGCCAGTCCGGACCATGTGGCGGTGCGGACGTAGATTCCCCGGGCCTCCATATCCGCCTGGAGCTTCCGGCCGTTCCATCGCTTTTTGGCGGCCGTCCGGCTCATCGTGCGGCCGCTGCCATGGGCCGTCGTAAAAAACGTGTGGCCTGCTTCCGCCACCCCAGCCAGAAGGTAAGACCCCGTCTCCATGCTCCCTCCGATGATCACCGGCTGGCCCGTGGAACGGTAGACCTCGGGAAGCCCTTCCATCCCGGGACCGAACGCCCGAGTGGCCCCCTTCCGGTGGACGAGGAGCTCGCGCACCTGGCCGTCGACGTCGTGCTTCTCAAGCTTTGCCGTATTGTGCGCAACATCGTAGACCTGATGCAGTCCGAGGTCTTTCGGGTCCTTTCTTAAGACGTCCGAGAAGACCTCTCGGATCCGGTGCAAGATGACCTGGCGGTTGACGAAGGACATGTTGATGGCGCACTTCATGGCGGCGAAATAATCCTGCCCCTCCGGAGAGCGGAACGGGGCGCACGCCAGCTCCCTGTCGAGGATCTTGATCCTGTATTCCTTCTCCATGACCCGGAGGAAGACCTGAAGGTAGTCGGTCGCCACCTGGTGACCGAACCCTCGGCTTCCGCAATGGAACATGAGGACGACCTGATCGGGCATGACAATCCCGAAGGCCTTCGCAAGCGCAGCGTCGATGATGTTTTCCGGACGGGCGACCTGGATCTCCAGGTAGTGGTTCCCGGATCCCAGGGTGCCGATCTGCTTGTGGCCACGGTCGATCGCCTTTTCGCTGATTTTGCCGGCATCGGCCCCGGCGATGCATCCCCCCTCCTCCGTGCGTTCGAGGTCCTCCTCCCAACCGTACCCGTTATTCACGCACCAGCGGGCCCCCTGTTCCACGACCGATCGGAACTCGTCCCGCGTCAGACGCACGAACCCCGTGGCGCCCACGCCCGCGGGCACGCGCTCGTAAAGCCTGTCCACGAGCTCGCGAAGGTGCGGCCGGACCTCCTCATAAGAAAGGTTGGTGAGGCAAAGTCGCATCCCGCAATTGACGTCAAAGCCGATTCCCCCAGGGGAGATCACCCCCGCGACGGTGTCCATCGCCGCGAGTCCTCCGATGGGGAACCCGTACCCCCAGTGGCCGTCGGGCATGCAGTAGGCGTAGCCGACGATCCCGGGAAGCGTCGCGACGTTCGTCAACTGGTCGATGACTCCGTCGTCGAATTCGGCCAGGAGCTTCTCCGTGGCCACGATGCGGCCGGGAACGCGCATCCCATCCTTATAGGAGACCGGGATCTCCCATACCGTATCCGAAACCCGAATGATGTCTTTCGTGAGAGCCATGGGGCCCAAGCCTCCCAACCCGTCTCGCCCGCGAACAAGCCCACTTCTATTTTAGTGTATTCGCGCTAAGCAGAACCTATGGGGGAAAAATTGGACATGCCGCCTCGTCTTCCGGTTACACCCTCCCTATTGCGATCGACCGAACCCGCCAGGGGGTCGGCCGTAACAGTCGCGATCGCCCTTGGGTCAGAGGAAGATCCACAATATGTCTTGCAGGCGGGACTTACGCCTTGGCTTGCGCGAAGTTGTCCGCGACCTGCGCCCAATTGACGGTGTTCCACCACGCCTCGATGTACTCGGAGCGTCGGTTCTGATACTTCAAGTAATAGGCGTGCTCCCAGACGTCGAGGCCGAAGATCGCCTTGCCGCCGTCTATGATGGGATGGTCCTGGTTTGCGGTCGATTCGACGGTGAGTTTTCCGCCACGGATCAGCAACCACGCCCAACCGGACCCGAATCGCGATGTCGCGGCCTGAGTAAATGTTTTCTTGAAATCCCCGAAGCTGCCAAACGTATTTTTGATGGCGGCGGCCAGATCCCCAGACGGCTCGCCGCCGCCGCCCTTTTTCATGATCTTCCAGAACATGGAATGATTCAGGTGGCCGCCGCCGTTGTTGCGCACGGCAGTACGAACGGCCTCCGGCACTTTGCCGATCCGTGCGAGCAGTTCCTCGACCGGAAGTTGTTGAAGCTCTGGATTGCCTTCGAGAGCCTTATTGAGATTGTTTACATAAGCCCCGTGGTGCTTGTCGTGGTGAATCTCCATCGTCTTCGCATCAATGTACGGCTCGAGCGCGTCGAAGGGGTATGGGAGCGGCGGCAAATTGTGCGTCATCGGAGGATCTCCTTTCCTGCCGGCTCGTGACCGGTATCATCTTTCCATTTTGATGCGTCGAGAACACGGCATCGTTTCCCCGCGCCGGATTCTTGTCCGCTGCAAGCTGTGGGTTCGTTCCAGCCGGATGTCGATCCGTTTCTCTGCCTTTCTGGAACGACGTCATAAATTTGTTTAATCATCGATCATCCCCCATTCGTTCGTTCTCGAGAGTCCCAGCGGAAACGTCATCGTCCGCCAGTCGCTCACCAAGGGCGGGGATACGCTCGTTCGTCTTGCTCCCTTGTCGGCAGGTGATTATATGTTCTACTGCGACAAGTCGTTCCTGTGGAGTAGCCAAATGCCGATTGTTTGCAAGGGGTTTGCAGTCCATCCGGACTTCGGCGGAATTCCCTTTGTGCTGATGGTCATGATTTTCGGGGGTAGGTCACGAGGAGCACCTTGTCTTAGGAAGAGTGGATCTCAGCTCCTCCCCGTCTCATCGTAAAGGCCCAAAACACCCACAATGCCGTGCAGATGCCGATGGTGACAAAGGGGCTGACAAAAGCAGCGGCGGTCGCCAGCAGATAGAGCGGAAAGCCGAGTCGGTAGTTTCTCGTGAACCTGCGGATGACCTCTTCCGGAACGCCGCTCCGAAGCAGGGCGCGGTCCTTCACCGCCGCGTACCACAGGAGGTTGTAGGCGACGCTGATGAGGACAAAAACGCCCCCGGTACACCGCGCACGCCACAACGGCGCCCGCCTTGGTCAGATAATCCGAGAGCAACGCCGTCGTGAAGGGGACGACGGTGACCAGCATGAGCAGAAATCCGTTGGCCAGCATGAAGCCGGTGTTGGCCCTGCGTACGAGTCGGAATACCTCGTGATGATTCCCCCACATGATCAGGATCGTGCAGAAACTCGTGACGAAGGATAGATAAGAAGGCCACTGGTTGACCAGGGAGCGGACCAACCCTTCCGCCCCTCCCTCCACCGAGTGCGGTTTTTTCAGCTCGAGCGCCAGGAGCGCGATCGCGATCGCAAACACCCCGTCGCTGAACGCCTCGATGCGACCCGTGTCTTTTTCTTCGTCTTTCATTCCCGTGTCATCGATGAGAGCCACGCCCTGCAACATTCCGGTCCCAGGTTCGTCTCAAATCGCGCTTCCCGGATCGAGTCCACCCTCCAGCCTCTGTCGAAGGCCTTCCGGATCTCTCGCTGCGTGACCCGACGCGGCCCCCAGTCCCCCGGCTCCATCTCGCTGAAGCAGAGCATCCGGAAGGTTCCACCAGGGACCAGGACCAAACTCAGCTCCTCGAAGTACAAGGGACGCTCCTCGTCGGAGAAAACGTGGAACAACCCGCAATCGATGACCGTGTCGAATCGTTTCCCGAGTCCGGAAATTTCCAGGGCATCCCATTCGAGGAAAACGGCGGGCACCCTTCTCCCCCGGGATTTTTCCTTCGCCTTACGGATGGCCGCCCCGGCAGCGTCGATTCCGGTGACATCGTACCCTAGGTCCGAAAGAAAAAGAGCGTTCTCGCCCGTCCCGCACCCGGCGTCCAGGACGGCCCCCCGGATCTCTCCTTCCTCCGCAAGGCGGATGATTTCCCCTTGCGGCCGTCCGATGTCCCAGGGAGGCAGGGACAAGTACGCCTCCTCGAACGATTCCCTCCCCATATCGAACCCCCGACAGTTTCTCCATGCTTTTGATGCCGGAAACGGGGGGTCGTTTGACCTGCCTCTTGATACCCCTCCAACGGAACAAGAGGGTATATCCCTTCAACACCGTGCCAGCAAGACCCGATTTTTACCCCAAAATAGGCGGTTGTTTACGCGGGGTTTGCAGTCCGTTCAGGCTCTAACGGATTTCCCTTCGTGAAGATGTAGGGATTTCAGTGGGCCAGGTCGCTGGACAGGAATAACTAGCCCGAACGGGCTGGCAAACCCGGGACCCCGGCCAGCATGGTGGGCGAGATCGTGGAATCGCAGGAGGGTATACGCGTCATCGAACAGGGTATGGCTCATGAATTGACCCATCCCGAGGTGGATCCCTTTTGGGCCGCCTTCGGCAAAACGGCTTCGCAGGGGATCAGACCCTGACCCCCGGGGCCGGGCAACCGACTCCCGGAGACGAAGGGATCTACGGATGTCGAACATCCCGCTGTATCAGGAAATGCGGCAGAAGGCCGGTCCCCTCTGGCAGGCCATTTTCGCACACCCTTTCGTGAAAGGGATGGGGGACGGAAGTCTCTCCCGAGACCGATTCGAATTCTATCTGAAACAGGATTACTTGTATCTGATCGATTTCAGCCGGGTCTTCGCGCTCGCTTGCGCCAAGTCCCGGGATCTTGGGGATATGGGAACCTTCGCCAAGCTGCTTTCCACCACCCTGAATCTGGAGATGGAGCTCCATCGGAAAACCTGTGCCGCCTTCGGAATTCCGGCCCAGGAGCTTCCGAAGACCCGCAAGAGCATGATCACGTCCGCTTACACGAACCTATTGGTGCGAACCTGCTACGAGGGCGGCCTATCGGACATCCTGGCGGTGCTGCTACCCTGTGCATGCGGCTATGCAGAGATCGGGCAGAGACTGAAATCGCAGGGTCTCCCAGAGAACCGATTTTATCGGGACTGGATCGATACCTATTCCTCCCGGGAGTTTCTCGATCTGAGCGACTGGCTCATCGGGGAAATGAATGCCCATGCCGGCGATGACTCCGTTCATCGAAAGGAATGCCTGTTTCGGCTCTACGAGTCGAGCACCCGCTTCGAGTACCTGTTTTTCGACATGAGCTGGAAGAAAGAGGAATGGCCGACCGAGATTTCCCGGTAGGCAGGTCATCCGCGGTCCCACCAACCATCTTGCCGGTGTCTCCAGCAGGTGGTGATCCGCTCGCGACAGTCTTTTTGTCCCGTACCGGGTGTGGGGCCCGCCTAATCGGCCAAGAGGTTGACGGGGTTCTCCAGCAGTTTCTTGAACTCCTGCATGAAGCGGCCTGCCTGCGCACCGTCGGCCACGCGATGGTCCACCGACAACGTGGTTTTCATAAGCGAGGCGATCCTGACCTCGCCGACCACCGCAACCGGGCGCCGGGTCACGGCGCCCACCGCAAGGATGGCCGCCTCAGGCGGGTTGATGATGGCGATGAATTCGTCGATATCGAACATCCCCAGGTTCGAAACGGTGAACGTTCCGCCCCCGAGGTCGTCGGAACGCAGCTTGTTCGTGCGCGCGCGCTCGGTCAGGGCCCTGGACTCGGCCGCAATCCTTTTCAGGGTTTTTTTGTCGGCGTCGCGGACGACCGGCGGGATGAGCCCGTCTTCCAGCGCCACCGCGATGCCGATGTTGACCTGGGAGTGCATTTCCAGGTTGCCCTCGCGATACGATGCGTTCAAGGCCGGGAACCGGGCGAGTGTCCTGGCCGCGGCCGCGACGATCAGGTCATTGACGGATATCCTTTCCGTCTCCGGCGCGAGACCGTTCAGCTGCTCGCGCATCTTCATCGCATCGTCCATGTTGATTTCGACAGTGATGTAGAAGTGCGGCGCCATCTTCTTGCTTTCGGTCATCCGCCGTGCGATCGTCTGGCGCATCCGGTTCAGGGGCACGGTAGCGCCGGGAGCGGGTGCCGCCGGGACACCGGGAGGCGCCGGCGCGGAACCGGCCGCGATCGCCGCCTGGACGTCGCGTTCCACCACACGGCCGCCGGGGCCGGTGCCCTTGATCCGGGACAGATCGAGCCCGGCTTCCTCGGCCATCTTCCGCGCGACGGGGGACACCTTGACCCGCGCCTCGGGCGGGGCGGCACCCTCCCCGGCCTCGGGGACGGGAGCCGGCGGAGGAAGCGCCGGGGGCGCCGGTGCCGACACCGCCGCGACCTCTTCGCCTGCCTCGGCGATGACGCCGATCAGCGTCCCGACCGGCACCGTCTCACCGGCATGCACGATGATCCGCGCCAGGATCCCCGCGGCCGCCGCCTCGATTTCCACGGTCGCCTTATCCGTCTCGATTTCGGCGATGGCCTGGCCTTTTACCACCGGATCGCCTTCGTTTTTCAGCCAGCGCGCAAGCAGCCCCTCGGTCATGTCGAAGCCCAAGGCGGGCATGATGATGTCGGTGGACATAAACCCCTCCCCTGACCGCTCAGTCCGCGGAGATTCGCAATGCCATGCGGAAATTATATTCGGAATCCCCACTGTCTGCGGGGAATTTACGCCACCATTTCCATGACTTTCTGGGCGACCGACTTCTCGTCGGGAAACATGAGCTCTTCCAGATTCTTCGCATACGGCATGGGCACTTCCACCTGGCCCATGCGCTCGACCGGAACGTCGAGGGAGTCGAACCGGTACCGGCTGATGCGCGCCGCGATCTCCGCGCCCATTCCGCACGTCGTCCAATCCTCCTCGAGGATGAGCGCCCGGTGCGTTTTTTCCACCGAATCGTACACGGGCGCCATGTCGAGGGGACGCAGCGTTCGCAGGTCGACCACCTCGCATTCAATGCCGGTCTTCGCGAGTTCTTCCGCCGCGCCCAGCGCAACGTGCAGCATCCGGGAGTAGGAGACGATCGTGACGTCCCGTCCGGGGCGTTTGACGTCCGATACGCCGATCGGCAAGGTGTATTCCGCGTCCGGCACCTCCCCCTTGACGCCGTAAAGCCGCGCATGCTCGATGAACATGACCGGGTTGTCGGATCGGATCGCGGCCTTGAGCAGGCCCTTGGCGTCGTACGGGGTGGCCGGCATCACCACGAGCAGGCCGGGCACGTGCGCAAACCAGGCTTCGAAGCTCTGCGAGTGGGTCGCCGCGAGCTGCCCCCAGCCGGCCGGCGTGCGAATGACGAGCGGCACCCTCGCCTGGCTTCCGAACATGGAATGAATCTTTGCCACGTTGTTGACGATCTGGTCCATCGCCACCAGGCTGAAGTTGATCGTCATCAGCTCCGCGACCGGGCGCAGGCCGCCCATCGCCGCGCCGACGGCAGCGCCGATGATCGCTTCTTCCGCGATCGGCGTGTCGAGGATCCGCTTGCCGCCGAACTCACCGTAAAACCCTCGTGTGACCGCGTAGGTGCCCCCCCAAACTCCCACTTCTTCCCCCATGATCAGGACGAGTTCGTCGCGGAGCATTTCTTCCCGCAACGCATCCCGGATGGCCTCTCGATACGTCTTCTGGGACACGATTCACCTATTCGGAAACGAGCACGTCGTTGTACAACTCGCTCGGATCGGGCGCAGGGCTGTTCTCTGCGAACTGGACCGCCTCCTCCACCTCGGCTTCGACCTCGTCCCTGATCTTCTGCAACTCGGCTTCCGTCGCCAGATCGTTCTCAAGAACGGTGCGCCGCCAGCACGCGATCGGATCGCGCGCCTTCGCTTCTTCCACTTCTTCTCTGGTGCGGTAGCGTTGCGGATCCCCCATCGAGTGGCCGCGAAAGCGGTACGTCATCGCCTCGATCAACTGCGGACCGCCGCCGGCCCGAGACCGTTCGGCCATGCGGTGTACGGCGTCTCTCACTGCGAGGACATCGTTCCCGTCGATCTTCACCCCCGGGATGTCGAAGGCGGACGCCTTCCTGTAGACGTCCCCGACCGCGGACACGCGCTCGAAAGCGGTACCCATTCCGTAACGATTGTTCTCGACGATCGCGATCAGCGCCAGTTTCCACACCGCGGCCAGGTTGAGGCCGGCGTAGAACGTTCCGGTGTTGGTCGCACCCTCCCCGAAGAAACAGGCGACGACCTGCGGCAGATTCCGGTATTGATTGGCCAGCGCCAGGCCGGTGGCCACCGGGATGTGCCCGCCGACGATGGCGTAACCGCCCCAGAGATGGCGTCTGACGTCCGCCATGTGCATCGAGCCGCCCTTTCCTTTCGACAGGCCGGTGGCCTTCCCGTAGAGTTCCGCCATCACCCGACCTGGCTCGATGCCGCGCGCCAGGACGTACCCATGGTCCCGGTAATGGGTGATCACGTCGTCTTCCGGCCGCAGAGCAGCCATCGCGCCGACCGCGACGGCCTCCTCCCCGATGTAGAGATGCAGGAATCCGCCGATCTTTCCCTGGCCGTACGCCTCTTCGGCCCGTTCCTCGAAACGGCGGATCAGGCTCATCTTCCGGAACCAGTCGAGCGCTTCCTCGGCGGTCACGTTGATCCCGGCCGCTTCCTCCACGGAAACCCTCGATGGCGACGTCGACGCCATGAAATACCTCCCTGCTCCATCCTTTCCATTAGATGCCGTTTTTTACTAGTCCGTGTCGCCCGGGTACTCCTCGCAGAAGGTGCACACGCCAACAGGGGATCCCGTTTCCGTGCGATAGACGCCTTCGCGCTCGTCAAGCTCCAGCACTGACGCGCGGCTGCCGTCGCGAAATACCGTGATCCCCTTGCAACCCGTCTCCCAGGCCGTCCGGTAGAGCTCCTCGATCGCCCGCAAGGGTGTCTCCGCCGGCAGGTTGACCGTCGAGGAGATGCTCTGGTCGACGTACCGCTGGACCAGCGCCTGGAGGCGCACCCTCGCGCCGGGATCGATCCGGTGGGCGGTGACAAACGCCTCGAGAAGAGGAGCCGAGGAACCGTGTCGCTCCCGGAACCGGTCGGCAAGGGAGTGTTCCACCCGGTAGGCGTGTCCGGCCACGTGACGCAGGTACGAAAGAGAAAAGATCGGCTCGATGCCACTCGAGGTGCCCGCCAGGCAGGAAATAGAGCCGGTCGGCGCCACGGCCAGCAGGGCGCAGTTGCGAAGTCCCTTCGTCCGGATTCCGTTCCGGATCGATTCAGGCAGCCGCTGAACGTAGGAGCTCTCCAGGTGCCGAACCGGGTCGAAGGCGGGAAACGGGCCCTTTTCTTCCGCCAGCCGGATGCTCTCCTCGTAAGCCGTGTCCCTGATGACCCCCATGAGACGATCCAGCAACGAGAGTGACCCCTCGGATCCGTAAGTCAGGTCGAGCATGACGAAACAGTCCGCCATTCCAAGGATGCCCAGCCCGACACGCCTGGACCTGACAGACGCGAGGCGCTGGTCCCGCAAGGCGTGCAGGGGCGCGCCAACGTCGATGACATTGTCCAGGTACCGCACGGCCAGGCGCACCGCCTCGGCGAGCCCGTTCCAGTCGAGATCCGCCCGTTCGCCGAAGGGGTCCTTCACGAACGCGGCGAGGTTGATGCTGCCCAGGTTGCAGGCGCCGTATGGCTCCATGGGGATCTCGCCGCAGATGTTAACTCCCTCTACCTCCATCCCGTTGTACTGGGTGGTGGATTCCCGGAGCACCGTGTCCCAGAACAGGACACCGGGCTCCGCCGAGGCCCACGCGGACTGAAGGAGCGTCTGCCAGATCCGGCGGGCCGGAACCGTCCTCTCGATCCGCTCGTGGGGGGTCGTAAACCACAGCAGGACCTCTCCCTCCTCCTGGAGCGTCCGCATGAAGGCGTCGGTGATCCGGACAGAGACGTTGGCGTTGCGGACCTGCCGGCGCTCGGGGTCGCTCTTGACGGTGATGAATTCCAGGATGTCGGGATGGTCGACCCGGGTCGTGATCATCAGGGCCCCCCGCCGACCCCTGGAGCCGCCCATGACGCCTGTGACCGTCGAGAACACCTCCATGAAACTCACGGAGCCGGAGCTTTCGATGCCGGCGTTGCGCACGCGCGCCCCGCGGGGACGGAGCACGTCGATGTTCGTGCCCACGCCCCCTCCCAAGGAATAGGTCCTGGAGGCCTCGTTGATCCACCGGGTAATTCCACCGACGGAGTCTTCCCGCACCGGGATGAAGTAGCAGTTGAACAAGGTGGCCGCCCTTGGATTTTTCGCCCCAAAGAGGATCCGGCCGGCGGGTACGAACTTGAAGTCCGCCAACAGCTTGCGGAATTCCCGGCGCCACAGGTCGCGGTCTTTTTCCGGACGAGCCATCGCCCCGGCCACCCGGTCCCATGTCCGGTCCGGCGTCGTCTCGATCCACGCTCCGTTCAGGGCCCGAAGGGCGTAACGGGAAAGGAACACCTCGGTCCGGAGGCTATCCCCCAGGAAGAACGCTTCCGCGTCTTTTCGGGCCTCTTCGTACGGCTTTGTCCGATCGGCCATCGATCGCACTCCATCCCCCGGGCGTTCTTCGGCATCTTCCAGGCGGTATAATTCAATTGTAGCCCTTGGTGCGGCTGTCAACCTTCTGCCAAGTCCGGTTTGCCGGACGCATCGCGAGGCCACACGAATAGGCCCGCAATGGAAGGAGTGCGAGATGGCGACTTACATCCTTCTCACCCGCCTTGCCCCCGAAGCCGTCGGCGAGCCGAAATTCGTCGAGAAACTCGAGCGCAAGGTCACCGATCGGATCCACAAGCATTGCCCCGAGGTCAAATGGATCGGCAGCTACTCGGTGCTTGGGCCGTACGACTACCTCGACATCTTCGAGGCGCCGGACGCCGAAGCGGCCACGAAGGTCGCCCTCCTCGTCCGTTCGTTCGGGCATGGAACCACCGAAACGTGGCTTGCCACCCCCTGGGAACGGTTCGTTGAAATCGCGAAGAAGGCAACGGGTTAAAGGAGGACGACGCGGAATCCCACCGTCATTGATAGCGCCTTCATGCAGTACAACGAGGTCTTCGTCACGGGGGGCACCGGCCTCCTCGGCCCGTTCATCGGCCGGGCGCTGATCGGGCAAGGTTTCCTGCCCCGACTCCTTGTGCGTCAGGGGTCGGAGGAGAGAATCGCACCGGATGTCCGCGAGCGATGCCGCGTAACCCGGGGCGACCTGACGGTCCGCGAGTACGTGGAGATGGGAGCCCATGGGATCCGGTTCCGTACCTCGATGCCAGCGGGAGAGCGGAGGCGCTGATACGGGAGGCGGAACTTTCGTGGACCGTGTTCCGCCCCGCTCCCTGGTACGATCTCCGCGACGGAAAGCCGCGGGTCTCCACGGAATACCTGAAAGAGTTGGCGGGGGCCATCGCCGATTCGGTTCACCGGCAGGACACGGTCAGTCAGCAGCGTGTATGAGGCTGCGTCCACAGGCCGGTTCCCGTGGGAGGAATACAAGCAAGGCAGTTAACCCCCGAGCACCGCGGATCTACCGATACCCCCCACGAATGCCCGCTGCCATTCCCCGCATCTAATGAACAAAGAACTGTCCGGCCAGGAATAGAGGAAGGACACAACCATGGAACTTTCGGATAAGCGGTGCGTTCCATGCCGGGGGGGAGTTCCGGTTATGGGAGCGGAGGAGGCGGAAAGGCCGGTTGCCCAGATCCCCGGCTGGACGCTCGAGGAGGAGGCAAAAGGAATCCGCCGGGAATTCCGGTTCCGGAATTTCGCGGAGGCAATGCGGTTCGCCCAGCAGGCCGGTGAGATCCCGGAGACCGAGGGACACCACCCGGACTTGTCCGTCGGTTGGGGGTATTGCACAGTGCGGTTCCGGACCCACGCAATCCGGGGTTTGCACGAAAACGATTTCATCATGGCGGCGAAGGTCAGCCGCCTCTGAACTGCCCCCCTGAACCCTCTCCAACTGCACACGGGGTTTCCCCCGTCACCGAGCGAATGCTACGTCCCATTGTTTCCATCGCGGGCCACCGCGATCAGCTTCGGATGTTTCACAAGCTCTTGGCATAGACGTACCGTTATATTAAAGTTCGATCGCCTCCCCTGACCTCATCGCAGGAACATATTCAGCAACCCGATCATCGCTCCTCCCAATACCAACCATGTCGAATTGACTTTGAATCGGATCAGCAGGACCGCGGAAACGAGGCCGGTCGCGATGGTCGGCAGATCCACAAACGAAGCTCGGCCCAATTGCCAGGTTACGGCGGCCATCAGGCCCAGCGATGCCGCGTTGACGCCGTCCAGAAACCCGCCGGCCAACGCCGAGTTGCGCAGCCGGGGGACGAGCGGAAAGGTAACTGCAACAAAGAGAAAGGAGGGCAGAAAGATGCCAACGGTCGCCAGCAGCGCCCCAGGCATGCCGCCCAGAAGAAAGCCGATAAACGTGGCTGTTGTAAACACCGGGCCGGGCGTTACCTGGCCGATGGCGATGGCGTCGAGCAGCTGCCGGTCGGTGAGCCAGCCGAGCCGGACGACGAAATCAGCGCGGAGGAGCGCGAGCAGGACGTAGCCGCTGCCGTACAGCACGGCGCCAATTTTCAGAAAAATCAGGAACAGCATCGTCAGGCTGAACGGCGCGGCCACCAGGGCGGACGGGCCCGATGCGGCAAGGAGCATGAGAGACCCCGTCGAGCCTCCCTTCCCGAATCGCCGGAGGTTTTCGCCGATCATGACGGTCAGCCCCCCGGCAAGGAGCAAGGCGAGTTCGTTGACGCCGAGGAAATAGAGGACAAGCGTCGCCAGCCCGGCAACAGCTGTCAGCGGGCCCTTCACCGCTTTTTGTCCCAGGTTCCAAACCGCTTGCAGGATAATGGCGATGATGACAGGTTTTATGCCGTAGAGCGCTGAGCTCACTTCGGGAAGGGAGCCGAAGCGCACATAGGCCCATGCCAGAGCCATCACGATGAGCACGGCGGGAAGAATGAAGCAGATCCCCCCGACGATCAAACCGGGCCATCCCGCCCGCAGGAAGCCGAGGTGGATCGCCATCTCCGTAGAATTTGGGCCGGGAATGAGCTGGGTCGCGCCGAGCAGGTCGAGGAAGCGCTGGTCATCCAGCCATTTCCGCCGCTTGACGACTTCGGCATGCATCATGGCGATGTGCGCCACCGGGCCGCCGAAGGCAGTAATGCCTAGCTTGAAAAAGTAGGCGACGACCTCCGCCAGTCTTCCAGGTGGGAAGCGGGTGGTCAAAGGGCCGGTCCTCAATAACCGAAACCGAATCAATGGAGAAGTCCCTCTCCAACGCCCTCTGGGTGAAAGGTCGGAAATCCCGTCATCAATTTCAAATATACCGGGAAAATTAAATTAAGATGGTCCCAATTCCCATTGCCATCATGTTAGCCACTCGGCCCGATTTCACGAAATAAGGGAACTTGGCGCGAAGCCAAATTCCCTTTGAGTATTGAGATGGTGCCAAAGGCTGGATTTGAACCCCTCAAGATAGCGTAGTCCGGCTGCGCCGGTCTTCCGGGCTCCCTTTCCTTTCAAGGGCAAGCCAGTCGAATACCCCGCGGAAGCGTTTCCGACTTTTGGGAAGCGCAAGCTCGCGCCGTCGCCCCCGCGGCTTGGCGCTCCGCCTTTTTTAGAACAGCTTGCCCGGCCGCACCCGAGTTCTTGACATTTGAAGCGACGGGGCTCGGTACCGTCGTCTAATCTATTATAGGGAAGTGGAAGGAGGACCGCTCTCATGACTGCATACTCTAAATACGCGACCACCGTCGTGGGGTCGTACAGCGTCCCCCGGTGGTACGAATCGCTTGAGAAAGAGGTCGAGGCGGGCAAGCTCTCCCGAGCCGACATGGCCGACGCCCAGTTCCGCTGCACGCAGGCGGCAGTCAAGGATCAGGAGGTCGCGGGAATCGACATCCTGACGGGCGGGGAGATGCACCGCCGCACGAACAACCGCCATGCGCCGCCCAACGCCATGCTCAATTTCTTCTGGGAGAAGCTCCCCGGCTTTACGAAGGAAACCCGGCCCAGGCCGATCACAAGGAAGGACCCGAACGTGTTCCATCCGGCGGCCGTATGCGCGGGCTCGATCGGCTATGCCGACCTGGGGTTGGTGGAGGAGTTCCGGACGGTATCCTCCCAGACCGATCGAGACGTGAAGGTCACCATGACGGGCCCCCACATGCTGGCCAAGGTTGCCTTCGACGAGCATTACGGTGACATTGGGAAGATGATGCAGGACCTGGCGAAGGTCCTCCACCGGAACTTCCGGGATCTGGAAGCAGCGGGGTGCAGGTACGTGCAGATCGACGAACCGCTGTTCGCCGTCTCCGACGACGCGGAGGTCGAGGCGGCCGTGGACGCCATCAATCTGGCGGTGGAGGGCCTGAAAAAAACGTCCGTCCAGGTGCACGTGTGCCAGGGCAACTACGCCGTCGGGGAGGAATACGACGGGCAGATCGGCCACCGGTACTTCGACTACGGCCGATACCCCGCAGATCTGATTTGCAGGATCCGATGCGACGTGCTGCTCGTAGAACACGACTTTGCCGATCGGTACGAAGGGCAGCTGGGCAACAAACGTCTGGCGGTGGGGGCGGCCGACGTTCAGGATCCCAACGTGGAGGCCCCGGAAGTGATCGCGGAGCGAATCACCCGGCTGCGCTGGCTGACGCCCGAGCAGACCCTGATCACGAGCTCTTGTGGCATGAACCACCTTCGCCGCGGAATCGCGTTCGGCAAGCTCAAGGCGATGACCGGAGCCAAGCGGATCCTGCTCGCCAAGGAGGCGAAGTCGGCGGCGTGACCGCCGACCGGGGGACGGGGAATGCCCGTTGATGGAGTCAAGGTGGAACCGTGGAGTTGCGGATAGGCCGCCGCGAGTACGGCTACATCGAATCCGAAGAGCGGAACATATGACAAATTGCGCCGACCCGCCTGCCCACGCTCATCGAGCCACAAATAAGCCACTCGGGCCGAAATCACAAAAAAGGGGACTTGGCGCGAAGCTGACTTCCCTTTGAGGATTGCCATGGTGCCGAAAGGGGGATTCGAACCCCCACGAGTTTCCCCACCACCCCCCTCAAGGGGTGATGAGTGATCAACGTCAACCATTTTTACAGCGACAATTAAAATTCCCGTTTCGTGGGTAGCGCTGTGGAAGCGGCTGGGTTCCTTTACAGCCGCCTCCCTCTGCTCTTCCTACTGGCATTGCCGCTGCAGCTCTTTGGCCTTTTTCTGGCTGTGGCCGATGGTCGTGACGTTGCCCCACCAGTCGACAGGGGAGATCTTAAAGTTCGAGGCAAACCTTGCCAAAGTGCTTTTGGGATTCGTAATACTTGAAGGCAGCGACGATTTCCTGCAGCAGAAAACGGCGGTCGATAACGGGCTTCAAACGATTGGCCGTTATCGCCCGAATCATGTCCTCTTGATCTGCTCTGCTGCCAATGGAGATCCCGCTGATACGAATCTGATTCGAAAACAGTGCCGGGATCGACACTTCTCCCGCAAAACCAGTCAAGACGCCGATTAGGGCGATATGCCCGCCCGTCCTGCAGGCTGTTATCGACTGCGTCAACGTGCCGGGTCCGCCGACCTCAATCACATGATCGACACCGCGTCCGTCCGTCAAATCCTTTGCCTTCTGGCCCCAGTCCGGCACGGCCTTGTAATTAATGAGGCTCATCGCGTAATCGTGTGGGT
>Ga0209751_10002397_pt1 | contig 18758 bp, 16 predicted proteins | sample RifCSP13_1_FD_184019 | JGI IMG/M metagenome (GOLD analysis project Ga0209751, IMG submission 184019) | Soil microbial communities from Rifle, Colorado - Rifle CSP2_sed 13_1 (SPAdes) (version 2) | ecosystem: Environmental > Terrestrial > Deep subsurface > Rock core/Sediment | place: Rifle... | reverse complement strand
CGCCCACCTCGCGGTTCGGGACGCCGGACGATTTCCGCTATTTCATGGACGCGGCGCACCAGGCGGGGATCGGCGTGATCCTCGACTGGGTCCCCGCGCACTTCCCCAAAGACGCGCACGGCCTCGGGTTCTTCGACGGCACGCACCTCTACGAGCACGCCGACCCGCGCAAGGGGGAGCACACGGAATGGGGCACGTTCATCTTCAACTTCAGCCGCAACGAGGTGAGCGCGTTCCTGCTCTCCAACGCGCTGTTCTGGCTGGAGGAGTATCACCTGGACGGCCTGCGCGTGGACGCCGTCGCCTCGATGCTGTATCTCGACTATTCGCGCCAGCCCGGCGAGTGGATCCCCAACGAGTTCGGCGGGCGCGAGAACCTGGCGGCCATTCGCTTCCTCAAGCGCTTCAACGAACTCGTCCACGAGAAATTCCCGGACGTGCTCACCTTTGCGGAGGAGTCCACCGCCTGGCCGATGGTCTCGCACCCCACTTACGTGGGCGGCCTCGGCTTCGACATGAAGTGGAACATGGGCTGGATGCACGACATGCTCGAATACATGCAGAAAGACCCGATCCACCGCCGCTATCACCACAACAGCCTGACGTTCTCGCTCATATACGCCTTCAGCGAGAGCTTCGTCCTGCCGTTCTCGCACGACGAGGTGGTGCACCTCAAGAAGGCGATGCTCGCCAAGATGCCCGGCGACTACTGGCAGCAGTTCGCCAACCTGCGCGCGCTGTACGCCTACATGTACGCGCATCCCGGCAAGAAACTCCTGTTCATGGGCGGCGAGTTCGGCCAGTGGAACGAGTGGAACTTTCAGACCGGGCTGGACTGGATGCTGCTTGACTTCGAGCCGCACCGCAAACTCCAGCAGTTCGTGAAAGACCTGAACCGGCTGTATCGCTCGGAACCGGCCCTGCACGAGGTGGATTTCAGTTGGGAAGGGTTTCAGTGGATTGACTTCCACGACGTGGATTACAGCGTCGTTTCCTTCATCCGCCGCGCCAAAGACCCGGCGGAGCAGATCGTCGTCGCGGCGAACTTCACACCCGTGCCGCGCACCGGCTACCGCGTGGGCGTGCCCGCGCCCGGCTTCTATAAAGAAATACTGAACAGCGATTCAGATGTCTACGGCGGGAGCAACCTGGGCAACGCCGGCGGCCTCCCCGCCGAAGAAACCCCCTGGCAGGGGCAACCGTATTCCGTCCTGCTGACGATCCCGCCGCTGGGGGTGGTGTATTTGAAGGCGGAGGCCGCCGGGAACCGGCCCGGTTAGTTCGGATCAGGCGCTCAGGATCTCGCGGACTTTCAGGGTCACGTTGGGCAGGGCCAGGGGTGTGAGTGACTCCTTGAGGCTCACCGTGCGCTTTTCCTTGTAACCCCGCGCGCCCAGGCCGCGATACACCTCCACCCATTTGTCCAGGAGATTCACAATCCACACCTCGGGAATTTTGGCCTGGGCATACAATCGGATGGGTGACCATGGAGCGAAGGGTGTATCGCGGCGAAGCGGTCGTGATTATGCGGCGCACATTGGAGGTGCGGCGGGGTTTCTCCACTCTCCCTTAAGGCGGCAGTTGACACGAAGCATGCCCTGCCGCGCGCAAAGCGAAGCTGCCCTCCGACGATTGATTTTAGTCCGCGCAGGCGGACTTCGCGCCTTTTGTTGCCGTGACTTCTAGTCGCCGGGCGCATCGCATCGAATCGGGGGTGAATGTGTTATACTCCCCGAACCTTCCATTCGCGAGGAAATTTAGAAAGATTACGGAGCAATCGAGATGGGTTCACGAGTAGTCATCACTGGCCTGGGATGCGTCAGCCCGCTGGGGAATAACGTACAGGCTTCATGGAAGTCCGCCGTCGCAGGCAGGTCGGGCGTCGGGCCGATCACGCTCTTCGACGCCAGCGGGCACGAGGCGCGCATCGCCGCCGAGGTGAAAGAATTTGACGCGGCCGCCCTGTTCGGGCGCAAAGAGGCGCGCCGCATGGACCGCTACACCCAGTTCGCCGCGGCCGTCACCCAGGAAGCGCTGAACGACGCAGGGATCGCCGTCAACGAAAGCAACCGCGACCGCATCGGCGTTTACATCGGCACGGGCATCGGCGGGATCGGGACGCTCATGGCGGAGGCCGAAACGTACCGGACGAAAGGCCCGCGCAAAGTCAGCCCGTTCCTGGTGCCGATGATGCTGCCGGACGCGGCGGGCGGGCAGATCGCGATCATGTTCGGGATGCGCGGCCCCAACCTGGGCATGAACGCCGCCTGCGCCAGCGGGAGCAACACCATCGGCGAGGCCGCCGAGGTGATCCGGCGCGGCGCAGCGGACGTGATGATCGCCGGCGGCGCGGAAGCGGCCATCATCCCCATCGCCATCGCCGGGTTCGCGGTCATGGGCGCGCTCTCCTCGCGGAACGACGACCCGCCGCGGGCCTCGCGTCCCTTCGACAAACACCGCGACGGCTTCGTGGCGGGCGAAGGCGCGGGCGTGCTCGTGCTCGAATCCGAAGGGCACGCCAAAGCGCGCGGCGCGAAAATCTACGGCGAAGTCGTCGGCTACGGGATCACCAACGACGCCCACCACGTCTCGGCCCCGCTTGAAAACGGCGCGGGCGCGGTGGAGTGCATGAAGCTGGCGCTCAAGCAGGCCGGGCTAGGCCCCAAAGACGTGGACTACCTCAACGCGCACGGCACGAGCACGCCGCTCAACGACAAGAGCGAGACGGCCGCGGTCAAGACGGTGTTCGGCGAAGCGGCCTACGACCTGGCGATCAGCTCGACCAAGTCCATGACCGGGCATCTGCTCGGCGCGGCGGGCGGCCTGGAGGCCATGTTCGCCGTGAAGGCCCTGTGCGAGTCGGTCATGCCGCCGACGATCAACTACGAAACCCCCGATCCCGAATGCGACCTGGATTACGTGCCCAACCAGGCCCGCCGGAAGACCCTGCGCCGTGTGATGTCCAACTCGTTCGGCTTCGGCGGCCACAATGCCTGCCTGATCTTCAGCCGCTACGAGGCGTGAACACCCGCCCTGCTCAAGAAGGACGAAGCGACATGGAGCGTTACGCGCACATCACCGGCTGGGGAATGGCCGTCCCCGAGAAGGTGCTGACCAACGACGACCTGGCGCGCATGGTGGACACGAGCGACAACTGGATCAGGACCCGCACGGGCATCCGCGAACGGCGGATCGCCGGGCCGCGCGATTCCACGGCCTCGCTGTCCGTTGAGGCCGCGCAGAACGCGCTGGAGGTCGCCGACATCGCGCCGGACGACGTGGACCTCATCATCGTCGCCACTTCGACGCCGGAGCATCTGATGCCCGCCACGGCCAGCCTGGTGCAGGACGCGCTGGGGGCGACGAAGGCGGGCGGGTTCGACCTGCTGGCCGCCTGTTCCGGGTTCGTTTACGCCCTCACCGTCGGCGCGCAGGTCATCCGGTCGGGCGCGATGCAAAACGTGCTGGTCATCGGCGCGGAAACGCTCTCGCGCGTCGTCAACTGGAATGACCGCGGCACGTGCATCCTCTTCGGCGACGGCGCAGGGGCCTTCCTGCTGCAAGGGAGCGGTGTGCCGGGCGGCGTCCTCTCGACGCTGCTGCGCTCGGACGGGTCGGGCGCGTCATCGCTGATCATCCCGGCGGGCGGCAGCCGGATGCCTGCCAGTTTCAACACCGTGCGCGAGCACCTGCACGCGATCCAGATGGACGGGAAGGAAGTGTACCGCTTTGCCACGCGGGTGATGGCCGCGGCCACGCGCGAGGTGGTGCAGAAGGCCGGGTTGAGGCTTGACGACGTGCGGCTGATCGTCCCGCATCAAGCCAACCGGCGCATCATCGAATCGGCGGCCCGGAGCCTGGAACTCCCGCAAGAGAAGTTCTTCATGAACCTCGAGCGCTACGGCAACACCTCGGCGGCCTCCATCCCCATCGCCTGCTGCGAGGCCGTCGAGCAGGGGCGGCTGCGCTCCAATGACCATGCCGTGCTCATCGGGTTCGGCGCGGGACTGACCTGGGGCGCGGCGCTGGTCAAATGGGATGTCACCGTCAAGCCCGAGGTCTCGCGCTGGAACCAACTGCGCCGGCGCGCGGTCTACGGGCTGGCGAAGGTGCGCTCATCCCTCCGGCGCGGCGTCCGGCGCGTGGAGGGCGTGATCTACGGATCGGACGTCCCGGAGAACGGGCACAAGACCCCGCCGCGCAAATAGACGCTGATGGCTGCGAAGAAAAATGTGGGGCGCCGACGGGTTTAGCGGGCCGTCCATCCCCCGTCAACGACAATCGCTGCCCCGGTCACAAAGCTGGAAGCATCGCTGGCCAGGAACACGGCGACGCCGCTCAACTCTTTCGGATCACCCCACCGGCCCAGCGGGATCTGATTTACGAAGGCCTGATACGTGACAGGGTCGGTCATCAACGATTGATTCATGGCGGTGAGGAAGGGGCCAGGCAGGATGGCGTTGACCGTGATGTGATGAGGCGCCCATTCAAGAGCCAGCGTGCGGGTGAGTTGAAGGACGGCGCCCTTGCTGGCGGCATAGGGGGTGCGTCCGGCGATGCCCACCACAGATAACAGCGAGCCGATGTTGATGACGCGCCCATACCGGCGCGCCTTTAGATGGGGCGCGACCGCGCGGCACATCAGCCACGGGCCGGTGACATTGGTCTCCATCACCTGCCGAAATTCCTCCAGCCGTAATTGCTCGATTTCACCCCGCAGGTTGATGCCCGCGTTGTTGACGAGGATGTCAATCTGGCCGAAGTCCGCGATCACTTGCGCGGTCGCGGCGGTGACCTGCGCCGGGTCAGTGACGTCGCAGCCGTATCCACGGCAAGCCGGGCCAGCCGCATCCTGCAACTCCCTCGCGCTCGCTTCGGCCTGATCGGCGTGGCGGCTCAGGACGGCGACCCGCGCGCCCGCTCCGGCCAATGCCTCGGCCATGACCCGGCCCAGCCCGCGAGTGCCCCCGGTGACAACGGCGACACGTTTATTCAGGCGGAATTGATCCAGGCTGTCCATTCTCCAGCGTCCCTTCGGTGTATGTCCAGCGCCCCAAATTTTATACCCGACCGCGCCGAAACACTCACAAAGAACTGGCGAAAAAAAGAGCGGCGTACTCACACGCCGCTCTTGCCTATCGAAGTCGCCTCTGCCTCTCAATTCGCAGCACTGGCGGCCGCGGGCTGGTTGACCGTCTCGATGAACTTGTCCACGATCTGCTTGAGGTAGCCGAAGGGAACCGCGCCCACCTGGGTGTACACGACCTTCCCGCCCGCTACGAACAACATGGTGGGGATGCCGCGCACTTCAAAGCGGGTGGCCCACTCCGGGTTCTCGTCGGTGTTCACCTTCGCCACGAGCAGCTTGCCCTCGTATTCGCTGGCGATCTTCTCCAGGCTCGGGGCGATCTGCCGGCACGGGCCGCACCACGGCGCCCAGAAGTCAACGATCACTGGGGTCGGGGACTGCAACACCGTCTGCTCAAACGCCGCATCCGTCACATGCACTGGCTCATTCATTTTGGTCTCCTCTTTCTCACAGTAGATAGAATAGCAAATCTTGTACTTTACGAGGCCACCGCTTGGGCCTCGTGAACCTCAAAGCGCGTCGTGATCTGCGCGCTGTCGCGCAGCGTCGCGGACACCGAGCAATATTTGGTCTCGGATAACTCGATCGAACGGCGCACCGCCTGGGGGTCAACCCCGCGCCCGGTGACGACGAAGTTCACCTCGACGTGGGTGTACTTCCGCGGGTGCTCCGCCGCGCGCTCGCCGTGCACCCTCACTTCCAGGCTGGTGACCTCCTGGCGCTTTTTGCGCAGGATGTCAATCACGTCGGCGCCAGTGCAGCCAGCCAGACCGAGCAGCACCAGTTCCATCGGGCTGGGGCCGGCTTTGCCCGCGCCGTCCATGCGCACCGTAAAACCCGACGTGGGCGTGCCGTCGAATATTTCGTTCTCCCTCCAGACCACAACTCCATCCTTATGCGCCATTCGCTGCTCCTTCAAGTCCTGGTGATCTCCCCCTTTGCTCTGCGTCCGCGTCCTCGCGGATGCCCGCGGAGACGTGGGCGGTGAGCCTTGCGCAATCATCACCCGTTCAAGTTGTCTTGCTCAGCACGCCGATCAGGTCCTCGATGATCGCCTGCTGGCTTTCCCCGTCGTGGACCTCCAGCAAACACTGGGAGGCGTACGACCGCACGACGAGCAGGCTGGCCTGCTGCACCGCCGCGCGGATGGCAGCCAGCTGCTGGATGATCTCGTGGCAGTCGCGGTCGTCGTCCACCATCTTCTCCACGCCGCGCACCTGGCCCTCGATCCGGCGCAGCCGCTTCTTCAAGTCTTCTTTCGTAGCCGCGTTCTTGACCTGCACGCCAGCCTCCTTTCCGCGTATACTATAGGGGAGTATAGTACATATCTGAGCGTGAGTCAATCGGTATTTTATATGAGTATCATAAGAAATCCATATGCACGCGAGGACAAGTAAGCGCCACCCTCATATGAGGGTGGCGCTGGTGAAAGAACACGGATTCACAATAAGCGGATCAAGTCCACCTGGGATGTGCCCTAGAACATGTCCCCCATGATCTTCAGCAAGGTCTCTTTGGGTGGGCGGATCTTGGCCTCGGGCAGGCGTGTGAGGGGCGTATCCCCCAACCGCTCGTGCTCGGCCAGGTTCGGGCGGCTGGTGTCCACGTAGATCAGGCCGGTGATGAACAACTGCCTGTCGCGCGCCTCTTCCAGCAGGCGGATGGCCGCCATGCGGTCGGTCGGGTCGTGCGCCTTCTCGTCCAGTTTCTTGAGCACGATCTTCGAGTCGTCGTGCAGGACCACCTCCCGGCTCTCGCCGGGCGCGTAATCCACGGTGATCTCTTCCTGCGGCGGAATGTAGGTGAAGTCGTTGATGCGCTCGTCGTGGGCTTTGCCCCAGGCGTAGCTCTTCGTGGAGTCGTCCTTGTTGTTGAAGGTCACGCACGGGCTGATGATGTCGAGGAGCGCGGTGCCCCGGTGGCTGAGCGCAGCCTTGAGGAGCGTCGTGACCTGCTTGGGGTCGCCGGCGAACGAGCGGGCCACGAACCCGCACCCGGAGGCAATCGCCTCGAGGCACAGGTCAATCGGGAGCAGCTCGTTGCGCCCGGCGTATTTGAGCTCCTGGCCCACGTCGGCGGTCGCCGAGAACTGGCCTTTGGTGAGGCCGTACACGCCGTTGTTCTCCACGATGTACACCATGCGCAGGTTGCGGCGCAGGAGGTGCTTGAACTGGCCGATGCCGATGCTGCCGGTGTCGCCGTCGCCGCTCACGCCGACGCTCAGCAGCCGGTGGTTGGCGACGAGCGCGCCCGTGGCGACGGACGGCATGCGCCCGTGCAGCGCGTTGAACGCAAACGAGCGGCTCAGAAAGTAAGCGGGGCTTTTGCTCGAACAGCCGATCCCGCTGAACTTGAGCAGGCCCTCCGGCCGGATGCCCAGGTCATAGCAGGCGTCAATAATGCGGGCAGAGATCGAGTCGTGGCCGCAGCCGTTGCACAGCGTCGACTCGAGGCCTCTGTAGTCGGCTTTGGTCAGGCCGATGATGTTCGTCTTGACCGGGGCAGAAGCGGTTGCCATCTTAACCTTCCTTTTCCAGAATCGCGTCGGTGATCCAGCGCGCCGTCAACGGCAGGCCATCGCTGTGGTTGCAGGCGATCAGGCGCGCCGCGTGTTCGGGGACATGCAGGCGGAGAAACTGGAGCATCTGCGCGTCCGTATTGAGCTCGACCACGTACACCCGCTGGTGGGCGGCGACGAAGTCCTTGACCGAGTCCGCGAGAGGCAGGGCGCGCAGGCGCAGATAAGAAGCCTTGATCCCCTGCCGGGCCAGGCGGGCGCGGGTTTCCTCAACCGCCGGGTCCGCCGAACCAAAGCTGATGATCGCCGCGTCCGCGCCGGGGACGCGGTCCTCGACGGGCGCGGGGACAAGCTTGCGGGCGCTTTCGAACTTCCGGCCCAGGCGCTCCATGTTGCGCACCCAGTCGTCGGGGCGCTCGGAATAACTGGCGCGTTCGTTGTGCCCGGTGCCGCGCGTGAAGTACGCCGCGAGTGGATGCTCGGCGCCGGGCAGCGTCCGCCAGCCGATGCCATCGCCGTCCACATCTTTGTAACGCTGGAAACCGCCGAGCCGGTCCAAATCTTCCGCGGTCAACACTTTGCCGCGGTCCATCGGCTGATCGGGATAGTCGAACGGTTGGCTCATCCACTGATTCATGCCGAGGTCGAGGTCGCTCAACACGAACACCGGCGTCTGCAAGCGCTCGGCCAGGTCGAAGGCGCGCCAGCCGAACTCGAAGCACTCATACACCGAGCCGGGCAGAAGGCAGACGTGCTTGCTGTCGCCGTGGCCGGCCCAGTAAGCCGCGATAATGTCGCCCTGCGAGACGCGCGTGGGCAGGCCCGTGCTGGGGCCCAGCCGTTGAATGTCCCAGATCACCGCCGGGATTTCGGCATAGTAGCCGAGGTCCACGAACTCGGTCATGAGCGAGATGCCGGGGCCGGAGGTCGAGGTCATCGCGCGCGCTCCAGTCCACCCCGCCCCCAGCACCATGCCGAGCGCGGCCAGCTCGTCTTCGGCCTGAATGACCGAATACGTCGGCGTCCTGGTCTCGGGGTCAAGGCGCAGTTGAGGCAGATACTCATTGAGCGCGTCGGCCAGGCTGGTGGCCGGGGTGATGGGATACCACGCGGCGAAGGTGACGCCGCCGTAGATCGCGCCGAGCGCGGCGGCCGTGTTGCCGTCAATCATCATCAGCCCGTTGGTCTTGTCCAGCTTCTCCACCCGGTAGGGGTCGGTCTTCGTCAGGTTGGCCGCCGCCCATTCCGCCGCGGCGCGGACGACGCGCATGTTAGAGTCCACCGGCTTGCGCTTGCCGCGAAAGTGGTACATCAGCGCGGCCTCGATGTCGTTCAGGTCAATCCCGAGCAGGTGCGCCAGCGCGCCGACGTATACCATGTTCGCCACGTACGTGCGCAGTTTCGCGTCGGCCTCGTGCTCGGCGGCGATCTTTTTGACCGGGATCGGGTAATAGGTCAGGTCGCCCCGGTTGAGCGGGATCTTGATGTCGTCGGCGTATATGAACACGCCGCCCGGCTCGACGGTCTGATGGTCCTCCAAGGCCGTGGCCAGGTTCAGCGCGACGACGATTTCCGCGCGCGGCCGGCGGGCGATGAAGCTCTCGTGGTTGAGGCGGATGGTATACCACGTGGGCTGCCCCTGAATGTTGGAGGGGAACAGGTTCTTCCCGCTCACCGGGACGCCCATCTTGAACAGCGCGCGCAGCAGCGTCGTGTTAGCGGTCTGGCTGCCTGAGCCGTTCTTGGTGGCCACGCTGATGGAAAAATCGTTGACCACCGGGGCGCGCTCCGCTCCGGGCATCGCTTTCGCGCTAGACTGAACTTTGGTGATGGTCATGCCACAAATCTCCTTGATGAAGATGTCAATAACCCGTCAGGGCTGGGAAACGCTGGCCGGAGCAGGTTCTCCCGCGAGGACCTCGGGCCGCGCGGTTTCGCGGTAACGCAGGAGAGCAGTGTGCTCGGCCAACAAACGGTGTCCCTGGTCCCAATCGCCGGCGATGATCGCGTTGACGATCGCCTCGTGATAGGTCCACACTTCGCGCAGGTACTGGTAATCCGAATACAGGCTGAGGCCGACGGCTTCGTAGGCTTCCCAGTAGGCTTCGAGCAACCCCTTGACGAAAGGGTTTTCCAGGCGGCGATAGATGGTGAGATGCAGGTCACGGTGCTCGGCGTGGGGAATTTGAATCGGCTGGCCGTCGAGTTTGGCCCATGCCTCGCGCACCAGGTCCCGCAGGTGCGCGTGGTCTTCGGGTGTGAGCAGCACCACCGCCTCATGCCAGAAGCACGCCTCCAGGTGTTCGCGGAGGGAGCTGAAGGCCTGAAACTGGGCTGGGTTGGTGGCTAAGGCATACAACAGGCTGAAACGCACCGCCGGGAGAAAGGTGTATTCTTCTATGCGGATGCCGGTGCGGGGTCTGACATCCACGAGGCCGAGGCTGCGGGCGACTTCGAGCTGTTCGCGGAGCTTGCCGATGCTGATTTTGAGTTCCGCGCTCAACTCTTCGAGCGAGGGCAAATGGTCGCCGGGCTGGCAGTGGTGCGCCACGATGTAGCGGAGGAGGTCAGAGTCAAGTTTATCTAGCAACATAGCACATGATGAGATGTCAGATTAATGCGATTCATCAAATGAATTGATAAGATATTAATAACATAGGCCCCAATTCCTGTCAATTCAAGTTGACACAGGCATCAAAATGCCGACCCGTTTGACGCAGGGACGCTGGAAAACCTCGACAGTGTGCGGAGCCTTGTGGAGGGAACGGGTGAGATCGAACCCGGCAAAGTGGAGCTGTTCGTGGAAGCCAGTGCGCCACTTGGGGCAATCAGTCACGTCGTACACGACGCCGTCGCAGGCGATGTAGGCGCGTTCGCCGCGCTCGCCGTTGTAGCGTTGTAGTTCGCGCTCGGTGAAGATACGTTCGCTCACTCAAACTGTCAGACGACTATCGAGCCGCCCCTGGAGGCCTACGGGGCGGCTCGATGCAAATTCGCTCACGGCGTGACGATCAGCGTGGCCTGCATGCGGGAGTGATAACCGCAGAGGAGCGTCACCGTCCCCGGCTCGTTGAAGGTGAAAGTGATCGTCTGGCCGTCGCCGAGGTCGGGCGGGGCCTCAAAGACGTTCGGCGGGGTGAAGTTATACGGTTGGTGCAGGCTGTCCTTGATCACAAAGACGACCCTCGTTCCGGCCTTGATCGTGGTTTCCGCCGGAACAATGTCAAAGTTACGATAGGTGATGATCGCCGGGCCGGGCGTAGCGGTCGCCGCCGGAGTCGGGGAGGGCGCAGGGGTCTGCGTCGCTGCAGGCGCGCCGCTAGTGGCCTCGGTCGTCGGGGCCGCAGCCGTGGCGGCCAGGTTCTCGTCCGTCAGCGCACCCATCGCCGCGAGGTACTGGCTGTGGGCGTAAAGCGTGAACGCCCCGCCCTCGCCCGGCGTCGGCTCGACGACGCCGTTCCCGTTGGCGTCCACGCCGTTCAACAGGTGCCGGGCGAGCGTAAAGGCCTGTCTCGCGGCGTCCCTCTTTTGATCGGCCGGGGTGGCCGGGTCGTGGGCTGTGAGCGCCAGTTCCTCAATCTGCCTGGCCCAGGCGCGCATGTTCTCGGCCAGCACGAGCAGATGACCGGCATGGAGCTTCACGTTCTCCGTCGCGTCCGGCGCCGCGAGCGCGGCCTGCGCCTGCTCTGTGATCGCATCCGCATAGCGGAAAATCCCGAAGCCGTCGCCGGGATCGGTCACGAAACCATCGCCGGTCAGGTCAGTATAGTTTGCCCCTTCCCGGCCCTCGAGGAGGGCAAGCATATGCTCGCCGTGGCGGTCAAGCGAGGCGAGGTCGCCGCCCGACGCAGCGGTGTCCACGGCGTGCGTGTGGATGAAGAGTTCCTCGACCTGGTCAATCAACCCCACCGCGAAGGCGCGGCTGAAGGGCGTCGTCTCGGCGGCGACAAGCAGGTTCCGCGCCGGCCCCAGCGCGCCGGCCGGGACATCACCGCCGACGACAATCTGGGCCGAGGGCGAGGCGGGCGACGAGCCGGCGGCTTCGACCGTCACCAGGAAGCCCGAATAGAGCGCCAGCAGGTTCTGGCCCTGCGCGTCAACGTACTTCAGTTCGGCGGTGTTGCTGGCGTCCGGCGTGAGCACGCCGAGGCGCAGCGCACTCTGCTCGCCCCTCAGCCAGGCATGATATTCCCCGCCGGAGGCCGGCGTCAGATCGGTCACCTGGAGGTCAAACTCGTCGTTGTGTTTTCGGTTGTCGCGGAACTCCCCGTGACCAATGGGGCCGAGCGACGCGGCAGACACGGGCGGGGCCGTCGGCTGCGGGGTCGGCGTGGAGGGCGGGACCGAGGTCGGCACGGCGGCGATTTGATCTCCCGGGACGACGTGGATCACGCCGGCCATGTCGTGCAGGCCGGGCGAGCCGTGGAACTCGCAGTAATAGAAAAAATCGCCCGTCTGGCTGAACGCAACTTCGTTTGTCATGCCCTGCTCGAAGCCAAAGGCCGGGAATTCCTTGTTGTCGAACGTGACGGTGTGGGGATCGGGGTCGTCGTTGCGCCAGATGACCGCAGCGCCAACCGGGACGGTCAGCTCCTTCGGGACGAACTCGTAGTTCGCCATCGGGACGATGACCTTGCCCGCGGGCGTGGCGTCCGCAATCTCCGGCCCGCCTGCCGCCTCGCGCGGCTGGATGTACCACACGTAGTACGTGCCGACGCCCAGCAGGCCGATGGCCCAATACAGGCCGAGGGTCATCCGCATCAGATTCTTCCACCACGCGATGCGCAGCGACTTGGGCAGGAGTCTGTTCATGCGCAGCAGGATGTAGACGCCGCACAACACCGTAAGGCTGCCCAACACCGAGTGCAGCGCCGAGACCCCATAATAGGCCTGGAGCAGTTTGGCGGGGACGCCCGGCGCGACCTGCCGGCCGTACGAGACCGTCATGATGAACATGACCAGGACAATGTTGAACAACACCCACGCCGTCTGGTTGTACTGGTGCGCGGGGATGTTGCCCCCCCGGGCCAGGCCGTACCCAACCATCAATCCGACGAGAAGGATGATCTCTGCAATCAGGTTAATATCCGCGAACAGCGTCCCGCGCGTGCCGAGGAAGCCTTTCTGGGTGGCGAGGCTGGGCGTGGCGCTGCGGCCCAGGATCAAAAACAGGCTCAAGCCGATCAACATCAGGCCCACCATCACGGCTACCGCGATTTTGACGGACGGGGGCGGGCCTGCAGGCGTCTTCGGCGCAGATTTGGGGGCAGGGGTCATGATGAGGCTCCTTTCCTCATGGGGTGAAGACGAGCGTGGCTTTCATCTGGTCGTGCAGACGGCAGAGGAGAGTGAACGTTCCAGGGGTCTCGAAGGTGAATTACTCCCACGCCACATCTTCAGTCCCGGCTTCCCCCGGATTGATAATCGCCGGAAGTTCGGCCAATGCTTTGGCGACGCGGATGCCGTGCCAAGTGAGCAGACTGCCATCCGCAAGCTGGATGCGGTTGCGCCTGACCGCCGGGATCTCGCGGAAGTCGTCAAACGCGGCGAGGTCGGCGCTGGTGAACGCGTAAGGCTCAGTGGGGAGCAAGATTAAGTCGGGGGCCTGTTCGGCGACTTCCTGCGTCGTCACACGGGGGTAACGGGTGTCTCGCCCGGCGGCGGAATCAGGCGGCCCGACCGGACCCTCGCCGAGATCGGCGGCGAGGGGGTAGCGGCGCTCACGGTCGGCGAACACGTTCGCGCCCCCGCACAGCCGAATCACGTCGTGGACGTAGGTATCGCGGTTGATCGTCATCCACCAGCGCGGCTGGCCCTCCGCCGCGGCTGGCTCGCGCCAGACGGGGCAGAAGACCCTGACCGGCGGCATATTCTCCGCTGCGAGGCTGGCCCACTCATAGGCCGTCTCGAGCGCCGAGAGTTGATGGCCCATGTGTGACACGCGGAACAGGCGCACCAGGTCGTGCAGCAGGTCGAGCGCGTCCCGCACGGTGCGCGGAAAGGTGAGCCATACCTTGAACCCCTCGGCGACAAGCGCCGCGATACTATCCTGGCTGTTTTCTTCCTGGTTGGCGATGATCAAATCCGGCAGCGCGGTCTTGATCCGCTGGAGGTTGGGGTTCTTCGTCCCCCCTATCTTGAGCAGGCGCTTCACCCCGTCGGCCGGGTGAACGCAGAAATCGGTGACGGCCACGAGCGCCGCGCCGCAGCCCAGTTCAAACAGGCTCTCAGTCACCGAGGGGACGAGGGAGACGACCCGGCGCGGGGCGTCGTGGAACCCGAGGTCTTCCCAGTTGGTGACGCCAACCACAGTTGGGTGCGCTGTCATACGCTCAATGACGAGGGTGCGTATTGCGTATTACGTATTGCGTGTTGCGTCAAGGAGTTCTAGCGCCCTCGCCACCGCCACATGCACCTTGTCAATTCTTTGCTTTGCCACAGTTGCACCCGCCGCCCTGATGCCGGTCGCAGGGGCTGGCGGCTTTCTTTTTGAGGGCTTCCAGCTCCTCCACCGGCTGGAGCTCGTGCTTCATGAACTCCAGAGTGCGCGGCTCGTCGTCAACCATGATCTCAACGAAGACTGACTCTTTGAGCGGGTTTACGTCCACCACCCTGCCCTGGCCCTTGGGCGTGAGCACCAGCTTATTGCGCTTGGGGAGCGCCTTGCGCGCGGCGGCGTACTGCTCATACTCGTAGACCAGGCAGCAGCGGAGCCGCCCGCACATACCGGTGATCTCGTCCGGATTGAGCGAGATGCCCTGTTCCTTCGCCATCTTGATGCTCACCGGGCTGAACTCGGTGAGGAACATCGAGCAGCAGCGCGTCTCCAGCCCGCACGCGCCCATCCCGCCCAGCAGTTTTGCCACGTCGCGCGGGCCGATCTGGCGCAGCGCGACCTGCTGGTGGGGGTGCATGGCTTGCATGTCGTCCTTGAGCGACCTGGTTTCGAGCCGCGAGCCGTCGTCCGGGCCGCTGAGGAGGAAGGTCAGGCGTGAACCGTCGTAACTATAATCGGCCCTGACGACTTTGACGCCGGCCTGATCGAGGCCCAGTTGGTGCGCACGCTCGCGGCAGCTGATCATGGCCTCGGTCTCTTTGGATTTCCACATCTGCAGGAGGGCGAGGTCGCGCGGGGTGGCGATGCCCTCGATGGCCTTGTAGCCCCCCTCGGACGGCGAGGTCTTCGCGGGATCAACCCGATTCACCACCTCGCCCAACTGCCGCCCGCGCGTCGTCTCCACGATCACGCGGTCGCCGGATTTCAGCGGCCCGTACCCGGTCGCGTCGAAGTGATAGACCTTGCCCACGCGCATGAACCGCACGCCGATGATCGTGCGCGGAGTTGGCTCAGCCACGGCTGAGGTCTCAGCCGGAAGCGTCATCTCAGACATCGGTCACCCGATCTCCGTGATCGGGATCACGTTGTTCTGGTTCATATAATTCTGCACGCTGATCTTCGCGGCGATGTCCTGCGCGACGGCGACTAAGGCTTTGGCCGCCGCCGAGTCGGGGTGGCTGACGACTATCGGGAGGCCGGCGTCCCCGCCCACGCGGACCTGCGGCTCCATCGGGATCTCGCCGATGAACGGGACGCCCGCGTTCTCAGCCAGCCTCCGCCCCCCACCCTGCCCGAACACGTCCACCTTCGTCCCGTCCGGCAAGAGCAGGTAGCTCATATTCTCGATCACGCCGAGGACCGGCACTTCCATCTGGCGGAAGCCCTCCAGGCCGCGCCGCGCGTCTGCCTGCGAGACCTCCTGCGGCAGCGTGACGATCACCGCGCCCGACAGCGCGAAGGCCTGCGAGACGGTGAGCTGGGCGTCGCCCGTGCCAGGCGGCATATCCACAAGCAAATAGTCGAGGTCGCCCCAGGCCACGTCGCTGAGGAACTGGCGGATGGCCTTGTCGAGCATCGGCCCGCGCCAGATGATGGGCTGCTCGTTTTTGACGAGAAAGGCCATCGAAAACAGCTCGATCCCGTAGACCCGCGCGGGCAGCAGCCTCTCGTTCGCCACCACTGGCTTGTAACTCACCCCCAGCATCATCGGCGTGTTGGGGCCGTAGATGTCCGCGTCGAGCAGCCCGACCTTCGCGCCGGATCGCGCGAGCGCAACTGCGACATTCACCGCGACGGTGCTCTTGCCCACCCCGCCCTTGCCAGAAGCAATAGCCACGACGTTGCGCGCGGGCATGTCCAACTGGCCCGCCAGCCGGCTGTTCGGCGCGACCCGCGCATCCCATTTGAGGCTGACGCCCTGGATGCCGGGGACCCTGCCAACCGCCGCCCGCGCGTCGCGCTCGATCACGTTGCGCAGGGGGCAGGCCGGGGTCGTCAGCACGATGGTGAAGCTGGCCGCGCCGTCCTCGACCTTCAGGTCCTGCACCATGTTGAGCGTCACCAGGTCGCGGTGCAGCTCCGGCTCCTGCACCGTCGCCAGCGCGCGCCGCACTTGCTCGATCAGTTCTTTGTCATTCTTCGCCATTTTTCACACACGCTTTCCCAATCAACTACCATCAGGCGTCCACCAGCGTCCCCTCACACAGATACTCGTTCACTTCCTGTTTCGCCTGCTTGAATAACTTAATCAACGCCTCGTCCGAATCCTTGAACCGGCAGATCATCTGCTGGGCGCAGGCGGTGCAGCCGCGCATGGCCTTGTACGAGTCGGACTGGCAGGTGAGGCAGCCGTTGAGGCGGATCATCATCAGCCCGAAGGCCAGGTTATCTTCGTCCCCGTCCTCCTCCTGCTCCACCTCCTCGACCAGATGCCGCCAGGCCGGGCCGCGCAGCCGCTTGAGGGAGGGGATCACGCGCGAGGGGAACAACATTTCCGTGTCGCTCTGGTACATCAGGTTCCTCCTGAGAGAGCAGCATGCGCCATCGCCGCGAGCCGCCGCAGTCGGAGATGGCTTCGGCGTCCCCCCGCGGCGCCGCGTCATGACTCGTGAGACGGCCTTGAAACAAACATGTCCGGCTACGAAGCGGCTTTTTCCGCCGCCGCGCTTTTCTTCGCCGCCTTCTTCGCCGCCTCGGCCGCGCGGGCTTCCTCCTCACGCTTGTAGTTCGTCGGGCGGATGTGTGCGTAGTAGGAGACCGGCTTGCTCAGTTTCTCTTTGTCGTAAATGTGCGCGGTCGTGCGGTCGTACGAGGCGATCTCAAAGTCGTGATCCATCTTGATCGCGTCGAAGGGGCAGTATTCCGCGCAAAAGCCGCAGTTCATGCAGATGTCAATGTCAATGTAGAACTGCCTGGGCGCGGGGACCGGGCGGCCGGTCTTCGGGTCGTTCGCGCGCTCGATCCAGATGCACTGCGGCGGGCACACCTTGGCGCAGATGCCGCAGGAGGTGCAGCGGTCTTCCTTCGTCCCGTCCGGCTTCTCCTCGTAGAGCAGGAAGGGGATGTAGCGAAACTCCTCCGGCGTCACCAGCTTCTCTTCCGGGTACTGCACGGTGAAGATGCCCGCCGCCTTCGGCCCCTGGCGCACCCTGAACGCCTCCGGGTTGTAATAGCGCCTGCCCAGCCAGCGGAGGTCGTCCACGTAGGTGTCCACGAAGTGCTTGAAAACCACGCCCAGGCCGCGCAGAATGCCAAGTCCGTACATAGTCCGTTTCCTCGTCGCGTCAGAGTCTGTGTCGGTCGCTCAGTAATCAGTCATCAATGATCAAGCTGACTGATCACTCTTACCTGTCCGTCTCCCCCAGCACAATATCAATGCTCCCCAAAATCACCACCACATCGGCCACCTTGTGCCCCCTGCACATTTCGCCGAGGGCGGTCAGGTTGATGAACGAAGGGGCGCGGATGTGGTAGCGATACGGGTTGGGCTTGCCCGTCGAGATGACGTAGTAGCCCAGTTCGCCTTTCGGGTTTTCCACGCGGCCATAGGCCTCGCCCGCCGGGACGCGCACCTGATATTGCGGCTTGCCGGCCAGGATGCCGCCCGTGGGCGGCATGTCGCGCAGCACCTGCTGGAGGATCTTCAGGCTCTCGCGCATCTCGTCAATGCGTATGAGGTAGCGGTCGTACACGTCGCCGTTATAGCGGCAGGCCACGTTGAAGTCGAAGCGGTCGTAGAGGCTGTACGGCTCGGCGCGGCGCACGTCGTATGGCACGCCCGAGGCGCGGAGCACCGGCCCGGCCATGCTGTAGGCGATGGCCTGCTCGGCCGGCAGCACGCCCACGCCCAGGCAGCGCGAGCGGATGATCTCGTTGTGCGTCAGGTAAGCGTCCAGCTCGTCAATCTTGCGCGGCAGGCGGTCGGTGATGAGCTCGGTCAGTTTCTCCAGCACGCCCGCGGGGAGGTCGCGCACCACGCCGCCGAAGCGCATGTAGTTGCACATCATGCGCGAACCGGCCACGGCCTCGAACACGTCGAGGATCAGCTCGCGCTCCTCGATGGCGTACAGCGCGGGGGTGAAGAACGCACCCATGTCGTTGAGCAGGAAGCCGATGGCCCACAGGTGGTTGCAAATCCGGGTGAGCTCCACCATCATCACCCGGATGTACTCCGCCCGTTCCGGCGGCTTGATGTTCATCAGCTTTTCCACCGCCAGCGCGTAGCCCAGGTTGTTGGACATCGAGGAGATATAGTCCAGCCGGTCAGTGAACGGCATATTCATGATGTAAGTATTGCGCTCACCGATCTTTTCGTGATTGCGGTGGAGGTAGCCCATCACCGGCTGCAAATCCACGATGGTCTCGCCGTCCAGAGTGACGACCATGCGGAACACGCCGTGGGTCGAGGGGTGCTGCGGGCCGAGGTTGACCACGATCTGGTCGGTCTTCATGTGCCCGCCGGCCTCGGTGATCACGCCCATCCCGGCGTACAACGCCGTGTCGCCCTCGGGCGTCCAGCCCTCAATGGTAAAGCCTTCGGGATACTTTACGTTGTGCCCGAACGGGTTCTTCTGCTCGGAGCGATACACCTGTCCGGCCGGCCAGCGCAAATCGAACGGCTTGTGGTCTTCCTCGTAATAGGCTTCTTTCCAGTCTTTGCGCATCGGGTGGCCATGGAAGCCTTCCCACATGAGGATGCGCTTGAGGTTGGGGTGGCCGGGAAACTGGATGCCGTACAGGTCCCACGCCTCGCGCTCCTGAAAGTCTGCGCCCGGATAGACCGAGACGAGCGAGGGGATGATCGGATTATCACG
>Ga0209751_10002396_pt1 | contig 18762 bp, 18 predicted proteins | sample RifCSP13_1_FD_184019 | JGI IMG/M metagenome (GOLD analysis project Ga0209751, IMG submission 184019) | Soil microbial communities from Rifle, Colorado - Rifle CSP2_sed 13_1 (SPAdes) (version 2) | ecosystem: Environmental > Terrestrial > Deep subsurface > Rock core/Sediment | place: Rifle... | reverse complement strand
TCGACATCTCATGCTGAGACGTGGCCGCCTCCCATCGTAGGCGGCGCCGATAAGATTGCTTATCTGTATGCGCATGACATCTGGGTGGCGAACCTGGATGGGAGTGAGTTGACCCGCTTAACCTACGACGGCCGGGGCAAAGCCAACCTGCAATGGTCTACGGATGGCCAGGCGGTGACGTATATCGCCGATGATCGATGTTACTATCGCCTACACCTTGAGGATCGCACGGCAGAAAGGCTGGTTTGTTTACCCTTTGCACAGTATTTCAGAGCCTATGAAGTCTCGCCGGATGGGATGATAGTTGCCCTGAGCATCGACAACTGGCTGTACGTTTTACCCAACGATCTGGCTTTGCTCAATGCCCTCACCAGTCATTCAGACCTGACCGAGAACGCGGTCTGCGAATTCTTTGACCCCCTGGAGAAAGATCCGGACCACCGGATCGTGGCGAAGTTCACCCGCTGGTCAGACGATGGCCGGCGACTGGCTTTTGTGACCCACAGCGCCGACCGGCAGGTGGGCGATGTGTCTATCGTCAGGGTCCTGTCGTACGATGACTGTCAGACCGTGCCGCGCGCGCTGAGCTACTTCCCCGCCTGGCATCTATTGCCTGACGAGTATCGGCGCTTCCCGGCTCTCTCCAGCTTTGGCTGGGATGGAGATGATTTATTCTTTTTCGTTGCGAAAACAGACCGGGAGTCGGGTCTGGGAGGCTTATTCTCGTATGACATAAACTCGTGGAAATTAACCGGCCCGGTTTTGCTAATCACGGATTGTTGTTACCGCGATCCAAGCTTCAGCCCGGATGGTTCCCACTTGCTGCTCGGCTACCAGGCAGAGCAGCCTGATGGCGATTTGCGCCTGTACATCGTCCCTGTTGCGGCAGTTGGCGATCGTGCCGCTTTGATCCCATTGCCACTGCCAGGGTTTAGCCCGCTCAACGAATCAGGCGCTGTCCTGCGCCCAGCTCTATCTGTGCCGGACCCGTAGGGAGCCAGGTTTAATCATCTCCGGAATATGTTCTCACCCCAAAGGAGGAAAACCATGCTTAGCTCAAAGCACAAGATGATCCTGTCAAGCGGGCGATTCAGCGGAACCCGCCGAGGACAGCTCACCGCTGCCTTTGATCAGCTCGCCTCTTCGCCGAACCAGGATAAGCTGGTGATCCATTTTCACGGAGGCCTGGTCAGTGAGAAAAGCGGTGAAGAGATCGCCGATAGGCTTCTGCCCTTTTACCAAGGGGCGGGAGGTTATCCATTTTTTGTCCTCTGGCAAAGCGGGTTGATCGAGACGGTCAAGAACAACTGGCGCGAAATGATCGGCGAAGACGTGTTTTCGCTGCTGGTCGAGAAGGTAATGCAGTTTGTCCTGGGGAAGCTTGACCAGGCGCCAGGCGAAAAAGGCCTCGAAGTCGAGCTTCCGTCCAGCCTGGAAGTGCGTGATGTGATCGAGACAAAACAGGCGGCCGGGGAAGTGCCCTACGCAGAGCGTGATGACGATGCAAAGGATCTGGATGGAGAGCTGACCCCAACCGAGCAGGCTCAATTTGAAGCTTTGTTGAGCACCGATGCAGCCTTTATCAGCGCTGCCTCTGAGATTAGTCGTTCGGATGCTCCCGAGCTGAACCCCGTCCTGGAAGCTGAGCTGGCGGAGGCTCAGGTGGCTGCGCCTGGTGAGAAGGGGCTGGTCAGCACCACCACGCTTGTCGCTGCCGGGGTGCATGTCCTGGCCCGTGTGGTCAAGCGCTTCGCCGGCCGTCGCGATCATGGCATTTATGCCACCGTGGTTGAAGAGGTCGCCCGCGAGCTCAAAGGGGATTTGATCGGCGGCTTGCTTTGGAAGCACATCAAGAAAGACACCGAAGACACCTTTATCGGGAACAGCGATACCCACGGCGGGGTGGCGCTGCTGGAGGAGATCAGTCGACTCTGGCAGACGGGACACAAACCTCGCATTCTCCTCATCGGTCATAGCGCCGGCTCGATCTACATCTGTAATCTGCTCAAAAAAGCAGCCGAAACGCTGCCCCAGGAGATCCGCTTCGAGGTAGTTTTCCTGGCTCCCGGGTGTAGCTTTAACCTTCTGGACAAGACTTTCAAGGAGGCGGGGGACCGGATTGCTGCATTTCGCTCCTTTGGGATGGCGGACGAGCTTGAAATGCGCGATGCCATCCTGCCTCCGGTCTACCTGTATTCGTTATTGTATTGCGTCTCCGGCTTGTTCGAGGAGAAGGTCGATCTGCCCCTGGTCGGGATGCAGCGCTACCACGGCGCATCGACCTCCTTCGACCCCGGCCAATTCCCCGAGATTAAGCGTGTTCTGAACGAAACGGCTGCCTTTGCTCATCCCTGGATCTGGTCAGACAGCGCGGCTGGCTCCGGCCTGAACACGCTGTCTCACTCTCACGGCAGCTTCGACAATGAGGAGAAGACGCTCGAAAGTCTGGCTTTTCTGATCAGCCATGGAGGGTTTTGATGGACGATGATTGGGCGATTGTTATCGGGATCAACCAGTATCCCAAGGTCGTAGGCGCCAGCCCGTTGCAAGGCGCAGTCGACGATGCCAGGAAATTTAAGGGCTGGCTGCTCAAACCGGAAGGCGGCGCGGTGCCGCAGGCTCACATCGGAGAATTTATCCAGGATGCCAGCGTTTCCAGCGGCGCGTTAAAGCCGACCGAATCCCAGCTTCGGGCGTTTATCGAAGATCAGCTGCTTTCCTTTCTGCCGCAACGCCCGTTTGGACGCCGCCTGTACCTGTACTTCTCAGGCCACGGTATCTCCCCGACCGGCCAGGAATCCATCCGCAATGCTGCCCTTCTGATGGCGAATGCCATCATGCCGACGCCTCTGTTGCATATTCCGGGGAATATCCTGGCTGAGGGCATGCGCAGCTCTGCCTATTTCAAGCAAGTGGTGCTGATCATGGATTGCTGCCGGGATTTCGAAAAGAACGTCATCCCCAATCACTTTGATTTCATCGACCCGGTGGATGTGGCAAAAACCTGCGTCCTGGTGGAAGCGTACGCAACTTCCTGGGCGAGCAAAGCGCGCGAAATCCCGCTGCCCCCCGATGATACCGTCCAGGGCGTCTTTACACACGCTCTGCTGGATGTCCTCAGCGCGGGTCAGATGAGCGGTACGCTACTCAAACAATCGGTCAAGCGCTGCCTGGCCCGGCTGCTCAAGGATGAGAAGAAAGCCCAGGAGCCTGTCATTCAACCGGATGATGAGCTTGCCAGGATTTTATTCAATGAGGCCGCCAGCCCACCTCGCACGCTGGTTAATATAAAAGGTCATCCCGCCGCTACACCAGTCATCGAGTTCTTCCCGCCCGGTTCCGATACCTCACAGCAGGTCGTGCTGGCGGATTGGAGCTTCGACGGCAACGACTGGTCAGGCCCCCTGGAGCCCAGCGCATACGAGCTACGCATCCCCGGGGGTGGAGCAAAGCGCTTCAATGTTTACGCAGCGATCCCGGAGGAGGTGCAGTTGTGAGCGAGCTGAAAACCCATCTGGTCGTGGACGCCGGTCACCCGGCGGTCCGCATTGAGGTGCTGGACGCGGAATATCGTGTCCAGGCCAGGGGTTATGGTCGCATCGAGGAGGATCTCCCCACGGGCTATTACACCATCCAGTACAAAGCCGCCGACGCCACAGAGGAGCGCAATATCGCCCTGCGGCCCGACCAGCCGGTGACGTTAACCGATCCACCAGACTTGCCTTTTTCCTCCGCCGCGCCGATCGAATATACCTCCACCTCGCACGAATATCACCAGCATAACGCGCAGCGCCTGAGCCGTGCCCAACCACTGAAGCGCGGTGACGGCAGCCAGGTGTTTGTGTTCGTCCGCGATGTTGACCCCGGTGGGGCTACGCATCCTGCTAAAGGGCTGAGCCTGCACGCCCTGGATGGCGAGCTTATTGTTCAGTTTGACGAAGTCATCGAGGCCAGCCGGGGCAGCTCAGAAGCCCGCTGGGGCGGGCTCAACATCGCCGTTGATCCTGGCTTCTACCGCCTGCGGCTCATGCTGCGTAAGGGCAAGGCTGTCGAGATGATCGTGCCGGCCGGTCCATCCTGGCAGAGCCAGGTTTTTTTGCTCCGCCAGGGCGGTGAAAGTGAGGTCGCCGGCAAGGCGATCCTCGATCTGCCCAACGCAACCCATTTAATGGCCAGGCCCCACGAGGGTTTTGACCCCTGGGAGTATGTCAGCATGCAAAAAAACGTCCAGCCGGATATCGCCGGTGAGGACCTCCGGCTGATCGAGCTGGCGCGCCAGGCCCTGGCTCAGGGCTACCGCGGCATCCACTCCAGGGATCTGCACGCCATGCTGTGGGGGAAATGGGAGGATCCGCTGTTGGGCATCCTGGGGCTGCACCTGCTGCTAAGGCAGCCGGAGTCCGACCTTGATTTTGCCAGCAGCGTGCTTGAGCGGCTGCGCGGGCTAATCTTGAGCGGCTTCCGCCATCCAGATATCGATGCGCTGGCTCTTGAGATCGCCCGGCGACGCGGTCTGACGATCGAGATGCCCCCCATCACTGCCCCCCCAATGCTGCGCCAGAGCTGGAACATCCTGGTCGAAGCAACCGCCGGACGGCCTGACCTGATCCCGTCGGGATCATTATCCTTCCAGATCGCCGGTCTTTTATGGGGCGCGAGCGCCTGGTTGATCTGGGAGGCGCCACCGGAGGAGCCGTCCAGGGTCGTTAGAGAGCTTGAAGCCGCGCCTCCGCCGCCCACTGGGCCAACACCCCCGCCTCCGACGTCCTCCGTTCCACCGCCAGCTCCACCGATTAAGGCACCGGACGATAAGGAGCAGCCCGAGCCAGGAGTGACCGAAACTGCCGCTGATCTCGCCGATTTCACCTCGGTGCGGCAGGCCATCGAGCTTTTATTGCTTCCGTCAGAGTTGGTTACCGATCCAGCAGGATTTGAGAAGTTGGTCCGCAAAGCGAAGTTTACTGAAATCGAATACGCCTTGTTGCTGCAATTCCGTAGTCAGTTCACATTTCGTCAGCGCAAAATGGCTAGCCAGGAGGACACTTTGGCCCTCGAGAGCCTCATCCTCCAGTTTGGCGTTCCGTCCGAGGTGATCCAGACGGCGATGGCCGGATTGTATGGTAAGTTATTGGCATTATTGCCCCGCAAGAGATAAGGGGAGCTTGCCACCTTATAGATTCCCACCTAACGGCTCGCCCGGCAGCCAGCCATACACCACCGCTGGATAGGGCAGGATGGCGGCACTCTCGTCCAAACCCAGCGGCTGCCGGGCGATGTCTGCCCCAGCCACCCACAGCAGGCGCAGGGCGGCGAACTCCCGCTGCGCTCGGGGGCGCTTGTCGTTCACGCATAGCTTGACCGCGTACACTTGCACACCATTTTCCAGGCGTTAGAGGGCGTTGTTCATCCCCGACCGCACCTGCTGCACCCTCTAGCCATCTTGGCTGAAGGAATCTTCACCCTGTTCCCGCAGACGCTGTACCGCTCGAAGGATCTCCTTGATTTGCCTGGTTCTAGTCATGTGCTAATATAAACCTATCAGGTATAATTTTGTAACCACCTTTTATGGAGGTCGCCATGACCAGAAACTTCACCGCCAGCGTGTGGCGCGAAGATAATTGGTATATTGCCCAATGCCTGGAGATCGATGTTGCCAGCCAGGGGGAAACTGAGGAAGAAGCGCTGGCAAACCTGGAAGAAGCACTGGAGCTTTACTTTGAGCCGCCTATCGCCACGCTCGCTCCACAAATCTTCCAAATCCAGGTGCGTATCGATTCCGCTTAAACCCCTTCCTTTCCGCGAAGTCAAACGCCGCCTGGAAGCGGCTGGTTTCGTGGAAGTGAGCAGCAAAGGCAGCCATGTGAAATTCGCAAAAACGAACCCCGAAGGCGTTTGGACTGCAATTGGTCCGCGTCACCGAGAAATCGCTGTCGGGACGCTGCGCAGTATTTTGCGCCAGGCTGGCTTGAGCCTGGAAGAGTTCGAAGCTTTGAGGTGATGCCTCAGTGGTCGAGCTGGACAGCAGTCAATTATGCCGCGCCTGTCCACGAAAAATCGAACATTTTTCTGAAGCCACCCACCGCGTTGGACACTGCTAATTAATCCAATTACACCCCGTGCTCTTGCCGTGAAATCTTCATAAAAAAACCCCACGCCCTGCCTGCTTCAATTGACAAGAACAAATGTTCTATTATATAATAATCTCGGTGATGGATAATCTGGATTATAAATAATCTCGGAAATTTGGAGCTCGTTTGCCAGGAGACGCCCTCCGTTTCCGCTGAATTTACCGCTCCGCGGCCGCGGTCGGGCATTTGCTGGAGGTGGGTATGGCGTGGAAGCGATTTTGGGACAGGCTGATGCACCGGCGAGCGCCTCAGCAGGCGGAGCCAGCCGGCGACGAGCTGCTGAGGCCGCTGCGCAAGCTGGCGAAAGACCAGGGGCGCACGCTGGATGATGTGACCTACGAGCTGCTGGCGCACAGCCTGGTACAGCAGGTGCCAGTGCGACGCCCAGAGCGTTGCTGGCCCACGCTTTCCCACCGTGAGCAGGACGTGGCCGCGCTGGTTTATGCTGGTTACACCCCCTCACAGATCGCCCAGCTGCTCAACGTCAGCCTGGAGACGGTGCGCACCCACGTCCAGCGCATCTTGCGTAGGTGCGGTGTGCACAGCAAGGTGGAGCTGTGCATCGCGCTGGAGCAGGAGGGCGCCGAGCAGCGCATCCGTTGGCGGCTGGAAGAGCTGCTCAATCCGCCAGGCCCAGGTGCGAAAGGATGATCTCTAGCGGCCAGTGGCGATGTTCGTCGAAGTCGCGCCGGGCGTCGGCCAGGGCGCGCCTTTTCTCTTCCTTGTGCACTACCAACAGCCCACCCACGTGGATGGCGCTCAGCTCCTCGGCGATGCTGCGCACGCTGCCATCACTGGCCTGCCTGGCCTGGGCGACGTATTCCTTCAAATAGCGTTGGTAGAGCGTGTGATCCATCGCTAATAAGTATAACAAAAACCCTCGCTGAAAAAACCATACAAAAGACGTATGGGCAAATCTGGATAGCCCAGGTAGAATGGCGTCATTATGAAGGTTCGCACCGATCTACACGCCGGGCAGGCCATCGGCCTGGATCCCGAACAACTTGCCCAATGGGCGCAGACACAAATGCAGACTTCGGCCAGCACGTCCGCCTTGACCCCTGCGGCGGCGCAGCTTGCGCAGCTGGCTCAAAAGCCGCTCGACGCCAAGGCGATGTCCGCGGCCCTGCTATCCACCGCCGGCCCGCTGCACCCGCAGCAGTTCCTGTCGATGGTGGGCACGATGCAAGGCTATCTGGGTTCTGCTGGATAATTACAATAGTAAGATAAAGAAGTCGAGGCCTTCAGGGTTGGCTATTCCCTGAAGGCTTTTTGATTTGCCCTCAGCCAGCGACGGGTGGCGACGGCGAGACTATCTTCCAGCCCGGCGATCTGGTGGTCGAGCCTGAGCAGGTCGGCCAGTTTGTCCACGTCAAACCAGGTCGGCAATTGTGCAACGGTTAGCCCCGCCGCCTCGGCCAGCGCCAGCGTATTGCTGAGCACGTGCGGGGTGGACATTTGCACCTGGCGTAACAGTTGCGGCTGGGGTCGTTTCACTCCGATCAGGTAGTAGCCGCCATCTTCGGTCGGTCCAAGGATTACATCCACCTCATTAAGGCGCTCGAACGCCTCAGCGATATATGCTGAGGGTAGCGTCGGGCTATCGCTGCCGATGACAACTGCCCGCCGCGAACCCTCGCCCAACGCATCACTTAATAAGTGGTCCAGTCGCTCTCCCAAGGATGTCCCACGCTGGAGGATGAGCTCCATATCAGGTGCCAGCAGGCGGAAATAATCCTTCGCCGCCTCGGGCAGGTAGCCGATCCAATGTCGCACGCCGGGGACCAGGCGCATCAGGCCCAGTGTGTCGCGCAGGAAGCATTCGTACAGCTCTGACGCCTGGTTGGGCGAAAGCGGCGGGCACAGGCGCGTTTTGGTCTGACCTGGCGAGGGCTGTTTGGCTACAACCAGTAAAGTATCGATGGTAACCCCACCTTTTTCGAGATAGCGGTTAATTTATGAACGGTCGATTTATGTTTAGCTCTCGACGAGAGCGCAGGCACTAGCCTCAGGTGAATTTGGTCAGCGTAACTTGGCCGGTGGTGGCGATGGCTTCGAGCTGCTCCTGAACGCAATGAATGGCCTCAGCGAGCGGGAATAGCGATTGGCTGATTTGCATGTCGGCGTCGGTAGAAAGCGGGTGCCAGAATATCCCATCGATCGTGGCCGTGATTTCCGGGACCAGGTTGGTCATGCTCAACTCCAGCCCTTGCTCGGAGAAACCCCGCTTCGCCAATGGGCGCACGAAGTGATCCTCTTCAGGGATGCCCAGGCTATAGTGAAAATCGCAGATGGCCTCCAGCCGGCCTCTGTTCACAGGCGTCTCAGTAGTGCTCAGGCGAACGTGAAAGCCACGTTCCAATAATAACCAGATGCCTTCGACGGTCTTCACCCACGAGCCATCCCCGCGGTAGGGATCGTGTTCCTCGGGCCTGGCGCCGTCCAGGCTGACCTGGACCTGCAGGTTGGGGCTGGCGATCTCTGCCAGGCGCTCTAGGCGACCCCCACGTAAAAGCATGCCATTGGTCAGGACGGTGGTCCTGACCCGCTCTGCCGAGTAGCTCAACATTTCGTAGATGTCATCCAGGATAAAGGGCTCGCCGCCGGTATAGAGAACCTCGTTAAAACCCAATTCCATGGCTTCATCGACCAGGCGCCTGGCATTCTCCTTGCCCAGCGCACGGCGGGAAGCGGTCGGGCTGGACTTCGCCACGCAATAGCTGCAGCGCAGGTTACAATCGAAGTTTGTGTATAGCCACAACTTACCTGGGAAATCCGGCGGGATTGGGTGGGTGGATGACATTTCGGTCATCAATAGCAGAACCTGAGAATGAAATACGGGCGAATCGTAGATCGAAACCGGTATCCTTCGCGAGTATAACATAACTTTTTCAGTTACAATTTGGTCACACGGAGGTGACTAATGGAGCGTTTTTTTGCCGACTATCTCGATAAACTGCAAGAGATTCATGCCGAGCTGCGACGCGCCCTGGAAGGCCTGCCGCAACCGGCGCTGGACTGGACCCCTGGCGAAGGAGCTAACTCGCTGGTTGTGATCGCTTTCCACACCGCCGGGTCGGAGCGCTATTGGATCGGTGATTGCGTCGCCGGGGAGCCTTCCGGCCGCGACCGGGAGGCCGAGTTCCGCACCGTTGGCCTGTCTGCCGCAGACCTGAATGAGCGATTGGACCTCAACCTGACTTACGTAAGTCAAGTGCTGGAGCGCATTACATTGGACGACCTGCAGGCCATGCGTACCATGCGCGATGGCAGCCAGGTGACGGTCGGCTGGATCCTGGCGCACGTGCTATCGCACACCGCCATCCATGTCGGGCATGCCCAGGTGACGAGGCAGTGGTGGGAGCAACTTCTGAACAGACCCTAATTTTGTATACTCTCATCGTAAGGTCTAAACATAATCGGTTGTAATTGGACTTAAGCCAGGTTCTAGCCCGGAGCAGTTCCTCGGGAGTTCCAAGCAAAGGAAGGTGTTAGCATGGCCGAAGATCTGGAAGCATCAGCCTCTGACCTGGTGCTCCAGGTGAGCCTGCTGGGTTCGCCAGAACTGAGCTTTGCAGGTCAGCGACTACCACTGCCTGCTACCCGTAAAGCGTTGGCCTTGCTGGCTTACCTGGTCTTGAACCGAGGGAAGCCCCAGCCGCGTGACCGGCTGGTGTATCTTTTTTGGGGCGACCGCCCGGCGGAAAAGGCGCGCAGCTCGTTATCGACTGCCCTTTGGCACATCGGCCGCTGCCTGTCGGCTAAAGGCTATCTCCTTAGCGAGGCGCAAACCGTCCAGTTTAACCCCCGCCTGCCGCTCTGGCTGGATGTGGACCAGCTTGAGACAGGGGTATCGCAACCGGACCTCCACGGTTTGGGCTCCGCCCTGGCGCTCTACAGGGGTGATTTCCTTGAGGGTTCCTACGAAGAATGGATCATCCGCGAGCGATACCGCCTGGAGAACCTGTTCCTGGACGGCCTGGTGCGCTGGATGGCGGGTCATGAATCGGCCGGAGATCACCGCCTCGCCCTGGCTGCCGCCCAGCGCCTGCTGACCTATGATCCTCTGCGTGAGGAGGCCTACCGGTCGGCGATGAGAGCCTGGGTTAGCCTGGGCCAGCGCAACCTCGCGCTGGAATGCTATCACCGCTGCTGTGAAATCCTGCGGGCCGAGCTGAATACACAGCCGATGCTCGAAACCAGCCGACTCTACCAGGCGATCCTGGATGGACGGCTTGTCGCCACCTCTTCCTCGTTGCGAGGACCGGAGGAAGCGCCTGTTTCACCTGCTCAATCTCCGGCGGGCCAAAATCTGCTCGACTCGAGCCTGCCGCCACCCTTTCTGGGTCGCGAAACCGAGCTGTCAGCTCTGGACACCTTATGGCAAAGCGCCCGATCTGGGCATGGCAGGCTGGCCATGATCAGCGGTGAGGCGGGGGTGGGCAAGACCCGCCTGGTGGAGGAGTTCACCAGCCGGTTGGGCTGGAGCGGAGTGCAGGTCTTGTGGGGGCGTTGTTATGAGTTCGAGCGCATCTTGCCCTATCAGCCTGTGGCCGAGGTGTTGCGCTCGGCCCGAGAGATCTTTGTTCAGATGGGTGTGGACGCCAACCTGGCATGGGTGCTCCAGGAGATTTCACGGCTGGCGCCCGAGCTGGCGGCGCAGGAGGTCGTCGTCGCCCCATCACCGCCCGATCCAGACCAGGGGTGCTTGTTCGAGGCTGTGACTCGTTTCCTGCAGGTGATCGCACATCCCAGTGGACTGCTCATCGTCCTGGAAGATCTGCATTGGGCAGCAGAGTCGACCCTGGAGATGCTCCACTACCTGGTACGCCGTCTGAAGGCGCAGCCGGTCTTGCTGGTGGGTACGCTGCGCCCCGAAGAGCTCGGTCGCCGCCATCCACTGCGCCTGTTTCGTGAGACTATGCAACGAGAGCAACTGGCACATGAGATGAGACTGGATCGCCTTTCACCGCAACCGGTGGCCGATCTAATCCGGGTGATTTCTGGCCGGAGCGAGGAAATCTTGCCTCTGGCTGAACGTCTGTACCGTGAGACGGAAGGCAATCCGTTCTTCCTGATGGAAGTGGTCAAAGCTCTGTTTGAAAACCGCTCGATCTACCTGGATCAGGGGCGCTGGCAGGGGGACTTTGATCGGATCAGCGCCGGGCAGTTCCCCTTGCCGGTCAACCTGAGCGAGGCCATTCACAACCGCCTCCATCGCCTGGCAGAGGACGTACAGCAGGCGGTTTGCATGGCGGCGGTGATTGGGCGGGAATTTGATTTCAGCCTGCTACGGGACGCCTGCGGCTGGACCGATGAGCAGACCTTGGAAGCACTGGATGTCCTGTTGCGTCGCCGCCTGGTGGAAGAGGGCAGTGGGCTGGCCAGCCGGGATTACACCTTCACACATCACAAGATCCAGGAAGTGATCTACGCCGGGTTGTCGCAGCGCCGGCGCTGGCTGGCGCATGCCTGCATCGGCGCGTTGATCGAAAAAGCCTGCGGTTCTGGTTTGGAAGAAGCTGCCGGCGAGTTGGCGCATCATTTCTCCCAGGCCCGGTCGTTAGGTCTGGAAATAACCGACAAAGCCATCACTTATCTGCTCATGGCGGGTGACCGGGCGCGCGTGCTGTATGCCCACAAGGAAGCTATCGGTTATTATTACCAGGCCTTGGACATCCTGCATGGGCAGGGCGAAACTGAGCGCACCGCTCGAGTTCACATGAAGCTTGGGGTGACATACCATAACGCGTTTGAATACGAGCAGGCGCACCGGGCTTTCGAAGAAGGCTTTCGGTTGTGGCGAAAAACCGGCCAGACGGAGCGAGTCGATCTCCCACCTGCCTCGCACCCTCTGCGTACGAATTGGCTTCCAATCAGCTCTATCGATCCGGCCTATGCGATCGACCTGCCCGGCGTGGTCGCAGTGCAATTGTTCAGCGGCTTGGTGACCTTCAGCGTCGATCTGGAGATTCTCCCGGAAGTGGCGAAGAAATGGGAGGTTGGCTCCGGAGGGCGGGAATACGTATTTCATCTCCAGGAGCAGGCTACCTGGAGCGATGGCTGCCCATTGACCGCGGATGACTTTGTTTATTCGGGCAGGCGCATTCTGACTCCGGTGAACCGCTCGCCGCTAGCCAATTTGTTGTATGATGTCCAGGGCGCCCGGGCTTTCAGTCTGGGCCAGTCCGATCAAGTAGAGGCGATTGGGCTGCGTGCTCTGGATCTGAGGACGCTGTTGATCCAGCTGGAAGAGCCGGCTCCCTATTTTCTACAATTGTTGGCCAATTTCCTGGCCGTACCCCGGCAGTCTATCGAGCGCTATGGCGACCAGTGGACGGAGCCAGCACACATTGTTACCAGCGGCCCATTCTGCCTGGTAGCCTGGGAAAAAGGCAGGCGGATGAAGCTGTCCAAAAACCGCCTTTACCCGGGCGTCTTCAGTGGCAACCTGGAGGGGGTGGTCCTGGACCTTCAGCCGGATTTCAATAACCAATTGGAGCTGTACCTCCAGGATAAGCTGGATGTCCTGGAGATGAAGTCCTATCCCATCACCAGGGACCTCCAGGCATTGGAAGGGCTAGCTGGGGAGTATTTTTCTTTCCCTGCTGCATATGTCTACATGCTCGGTTTCGACACCAGGCGACCTCCTTTCAATGATATCCGCCTCCGACAGGCCTTTTGCCTGTCCGTGGATAAGAAAATGCTCGCCAGCAGTGCCCTCAAAGGGGCGGCCTTTCCGGCCGGCGGTGGTTTTGTGCCCCCGGGATTGCCCGGCCATGCCCCAGGGATCGCCTTGCCATTTGATCCTGTGTGCGCTCGTGTGTTGCTTGCCCAGGCGGGCTTTGCCCGGGGACGTAATTTCCCGCAGATCCAGGCGCTGTCACTCTTTCAGCCGGATGACCCGCTCAACCGTTACCTGGTCGATCAATGGCGGGATGTGCTGGGGGTGGAAGTCCATTGGGAGACGGTGTCATCTGGGCTGCATCTGGTGCTGGAGAGTACACCGCCTAATCTATTTATCTCCCAATGGTGGGGCGATTATCCTGATCCGGACGATTTCCTGGGGGCCAGCCAGATCCGCCGTTGGACGGGTTGGCAAGATGAAACCTTCTTGGGGCTGTTAAAACAAACCCGCTTTACTCCCGATCAAGCTGCACGGCTGAAATTGTTCCAACAGGCGGACGCCGTGCTGGTGCAGAGCGCCGCCATCCAGCCCTTGACCTATAACCGCCAGCAATTCCTGATCAAACCATGGGTGAAGCGCTACCCTGTCTGCGCCTTGTTTTCCTGGTTTTGGAAGGATGTGGTAATCGCCTCGCATTGAGATAACAAAACACTACTGGTATGGGGTGTCCTGCACCGTTAAATCTGGCAGGGCGCTTTTGTTTAATGTGCATCGCCAGGATATTCAGGATATTAATAAATTTTGATCGATTTTTGAGACCGGGGGTGTAAGCTATGGCTGTATGAAAGATTCGGCGAAACCTTCAACAACATTTATCATCCGCTTCTGGCTGGAGCGCTCGGTCAGCGAGGTGCGCTGGCGTGGCACGATCGAACACATCCCCAGCGGAAGGCGGGGAGTATTTCTGGGGCTGAGGGATTTGCTCGGCTATTTTCGCCAGTTTGATATCCAGCTAAATGATATGGACCACTTCAGGCTGGAGGGGAAGGAGGGCAGAGGCGAGCCGGATGCAAATTGTTAGCAACTAAAGTAAAAAAATAAGCAACTGCGCATAGTCATTTCAGTTTTGATGAAGGAGGTTGAGATGAAAACCATAAATTCGTGCTGCAGGTTCAATTTGATCATGGCACTGGCACTGGCGGTCAGCCTGGGGGCGTGCAGCCCTTCGCCAGACCCACTTTCCCTGGTGAACGCCTGGGCGCAGGCCCTGAACGACGGCGATGTCGACAAGGCGCTCTCCTACCTGACCGAGGACGCGGTGGTGACCATCGTCCCCGCCCCGCCGGGTGGAAATGGCATCTTCACTGGGCAGGAACAGATCCAGGCCTGGTACCAGGCCATCGCCAGGGCGCACGGGATCGGCAAGATGACCAATTGCAAGGTCGCCGGCGACCAGGTGACCTGTCTGGACACTTACACAGATGACGACTTCACGGCCATGGGGGTTGACTTCATCCAGGGCGAGTGGGTGGCGACCCTGGAAAACGGCAAATTCAAGGGCTACACCATGACCATGACGCCTGAATCGCTGGCCAAGCTGGCCCCACCGCCGTAGTCTGTCAGCTCTCGCTGAAGGTGCGTGGCACTTATAAAGTGCCACGCACCTGTCCCTCACACAGATAATGACCGGCGTCGGGCAGGTCAACGCCTCGTTCGATCACAAGCGCCTGCGCTGACCGTAACAATTGAAACTTGGAGGGGGGTTGAGAAGCCGCTCCGGCGGCGTGAGGCCCGGAACGGCGTTAACTGTAGCGCTGGCGATTTGCAAGTCCAGATCGCTGATCGCTTCCCCGGCCTGCTCGGACTCAGCTTTGAGCTGTCCAACGCGGCCAGCAGCACATCCAGCCGGGCCAGATTTTCTTCCGCGCGCTGTGATTTGGCCGCCCCGAGCATTAGTGGCGCGGCCTGGGCCAGGCGTTGATGGTCGAAGGCCTACACCTGTCGAAGCAAACGGGCGCGATCGTCGCCTTCGTCGGCTCGTATGAGCCCGCCGCCCATGCGTTTTATGCTTCCGTTGACTTCAAAGAATATGACTTGAGCCAGGCTTGGGGTAAGCAGCTTTGTGCAGATCAGAAATAAGTTGACATAAAAGATATAATTTGTTATATTATTTGTGTCTGGCTCCCTACGATTTCAGTTGATAAATTTAATAGGAATGGAGGATAGATCATGAGGACCGACTATTTTGCCTCACGTTTGGAAGATTTCAAGGCTCAGTTAAAAGAGTTCCGCCAGGATGATGAGGCGCGTTGGAAGTATGAGGCTGAGGAATTGCAGCGCCAGTCAAAAATCCTCAAGGATTCCGGGTATTCGGATGCTGAGTTTAAGGAAGAGCTGGAGCAGGCTGGAATCAACGTTAGTGTCTTGGAACGGGAATCTGAGAAAGAGCTCGAACGGCAAAAACGCATTCATGACGAGCTTCGTAAAATAAAGCCGCCGCCTGCCAGGCGGAACAACAAAGAACAGATCCTTATGCAACAGGTCGCCGCGCTGGCGGGTTCGCACACCTGGCTTTATCCACCGGCTTACGAGGGCTGGGGGAATGCGGAAGATTGTGGCTTCAATCTCGGTCTTGGGGAATTCAATACCGAGCGTCATATGACCGGGGATGGCTGGGGCATAGAAGCAAGGGCCTATGGGACGCAGTACTGCACACTTTGGTTCTACTACTTTCCTCCGTCTGCGGGAGATCTCTTGGTCGAGCCGCACGTCGATTTCCAGGGCGATGTGGCGGTCAGCGCTCACGACCATTGGTACACCTCGACGCATGCCGAGCTGCGGCTAAAGCTCCATTTCGATCTCTTCCAGCATTATTGGGACGGGGAGCAAACCGCCACGATCATCGACGAGCATCGGCATGATTCCAACACTGCTTATTGGGTTGATAATCACCGGATCATATCGAAGACTTTGAGCGTGTCAGCGAATGACATTGTTTGGATCAAGCTCACCACCCTTCGATTGGAGTAATTTTCCACCCTACTTTCCCGCCCGAAACGTTAGCAGATTTCGCCCGCAAGGCAGAATCCGCCGGCTTTGATGAATTATGGCTCTGGGACGACTGCTTTCTCCCCGGAGCCTTAACTTCCGCCGCCATAGCCCTGTCCGCCACCCACAGGCTCAAAGTCGGGATTGGCCTGCTTCCGGCGACCGCCTACACTCCACTCTTCGTCGCCATGGAAATAACCACCCTGGCGCGCGCCTATCCGAAGAGAATATTGCCGGGCTTTGGGCATGGCGTTCTTGCCTGGATGGTCCAGATCGGCGCCGCACCGAAATCATCCCTGAAAGCGCTGCAAGAGACGGTCACTGCCGTGGGCCGGCTTTTGTCTGGTGAGACGGTCACAATGAATGGCGACCATGTTTATCTGGATAACGTACAGATGAAAGTGACCCCCGAGCATCGACCGCAAATCTTTGTCGGGGCGATGCGTGAAAAGACCATGCAATTGGCCGGGCGCGTAGCCGATGGCACCATCCTGACCTCCATGTCCTCGCCCGCTTATGTGCGTTGGGCTCTGGACCATATTCAAGCTGGAATGGCCCAATCCGGCCGAATCCACCATCAGCTGGTGGTCAATGTGGATGTAAAGGTCAACCCTGACGGAGACATGGCTCGCGCGGCGTTGCGCCGGTCGCTTGCCAGCCGTCTGCCCTGGGTTGATGCACAGCTCAATGCGTTAGAGATTGCCGGCGATGTGGCCGAATTCATCCAATCGCAGGGTGCCGAGGGGGTGATTGAGCGGCTGCCGGACGAGTGGGTCGACGCATTTGGGGCTGCCGGCACGCCGGAACACGTCACACACGTCCTGCAACGCCTGATTGCCGCCGGCCCTACCTCGATCGTCTTCCAGCCCCTGGACGGCGACCCGGCCTGCCTGGATGAATACATCCAATACCTCATGCCGCGGCTCAAACTAAATGGCTAGCTGTCGCCCGGATAGATGATCCTAGAAAATCCCTGAGTATGCCAGGGCTGAACCGGCAGAGGGAGACTTTGAAATCGTGTTAGCTTTTGCCCAGGAAGGGTGGAACAAATCTGTTCGTGGATGGGGTTCCAGCGTAAAATGACCAGTATGCGGAAGGAGTGAAGTATGCTCAAAGGTATCCATTTCGTTGTTGATGAGCATGGTCAGAAGACCGCCGTCCAGATCGATTTGAAAAAATATGGTGACTTATGCAATACCTTCGCCAATTAGGCGGTAGAAACGGCTGGATGAGCAGAGTGAATCCTGCCTAAACCGGCCACTTGAATAAAAATAGCGGCTAATAAATCGGCATCCGGTTTTTGCGGAAGCATTTTGATTGTTTCGTCCACATATCGGTCGCCTCGATAGCGAGCTTTCAAGTCCAAGACACTGAATGCCGGATCGTCCAGGCGATAACGATCCAAAAGGAGTTGAGAAAGATTGACCATAAACAGCCATAGGTTGGCGGCATTGGTCACTGGAGTTTGCTCAACATTCATAAAGTCTTCCAGACCCCAATATTGTTTGGCGTCGCGGAAGTTGAACTCGATTTGGAACCTGAGTTTGTAATCATCGATCAACAGATCGAACGGCAGGTCCAGATCAGTGCTGAACAGGACGACATGCGCTACCGCCTGGGTTTTCAGGTTGGTTTTGTGAATGATGACCACATTCAGTGGGATCGGGAATTCCTTGTTCCACATTTTCGCCTGGTAGATGTCTGTTTGAATGCCATCTTCGACGGTGGATTGCTGGAGATGCTCGTCGGGCAAGTTGGCATAGTTGATCTTCTGACCATACTTTGGATACGGCCCCCGTTTGGGTTTGGGTCCAGCGTAAGGTAAATACAGACCTGCATCGTGACGTAGCTTTGAGATCAGATGCAGTCCACTTTGCTGGACCATCCAGGTCGACGGGTAGTTGCCGAAATGACCATCCAGGATCAGGTATTTGAGCGAAATAAAGCCACCGATCTGCTTCAGGAGGGCTTGCAGCGCGGCTTGGATCCGCTTCAGCTCTGGGTTCAGTTCCACCTGTTGCTTGTCCTTGTTTTTACTGCCTTTCGGCCGGCCTGGTTTGCGTTTCTCGGATGATTTCTTAGCCTTGCGCTCTTGGGCTTTGGCTTTACAAGCCGCTTTTTCTGCTGCACTGCGCGCGATCTGCTCGACTTTGACGGGGCTGGAGCGTCGCAACCGTACGTTAATCAAACCGACTCGAAATCACAATGGTTTTTTTCTTACTATCCACACTAATAAATTAGCCCAGGCTTTCTGTCCAGGGCGCTGTTCTTGAATCGGCAAAAACAAAGTATGATTATTATTGTTGCCGGCCCGAGGCGATCATTCGCCCGCAACCGATGCGATTCGATCAATAGATCCATCCGCTATGAATCTGCACACCTACCTGCCACAAGATCGGCTGCGCGCCCTGGCGCGTGGCGAAACCTTGCCTGACCGCACCCAAGGCTCGGCGCTGTTCGCCGATATCTCTGGCTTCACCCCACTGACCGAAACCCTGCGGGTCGCACTCGGCCCGCGCCGCGGCGCTGAGGAACTGACCAAACAACTCGACGCAGTGTTCGCGGCCCTCATCGCCGTTGTCGAAGGCTTCGGCGGGAGTGTCATTGGCTTCGCCGGCGATGCCATCACCTGCTGGTTCGATGAGGCTCAAGGTTTGGCTGCCCCGCGCGCCACCGACTGCGCGTTAGCCATGCAGCAGGCGATGACCACCTTCGCCGAGATCAGCCTGCCGAACGGCGCCTCCGCCGCGTTGGCGCTGAAAGTCACGGTCGCCAATGGCCAAGCCCGCCGCTTCGTAGTTGGCAACCCGCAGGTTCATTATCTGGACACCCTGGCAGGGGTGACGGTGGCGCGCACCGCAACCGCCGAGCATTTAGCGCAGAAGGGCGAAGTGCTGCTGGATGAAGCCACCGTCCAGGCACTTGGCAGGGCGGTAACGGTGCGGGAATGGCGGACGG
>Ga0209751_10002391_pt1 | contig 18800 bp, 16 predicted proteins | sample RifCSP13_1_FD_184019 | JGI IMG/M metagenome (GOLD analysis project Ga0209751, IMG submission 184019) | Soil microbial communities from Rifle, Colorado - Rifle CSP2_sed 13_1 (SPAdes) (version 2) | ecosystem: Environmental > Terrestrial > Deep subsurface > Rock core/Sediment | place: Rifle... | reverse complement strand
AGCGGCTCGCGCAGGCGGAAGCGCACCGCGAAGGGTCCGAGGCGCTCCACGATGACGTCACGCCACGGACCGCCGAAGGGTCCGTCGTAGTCGGGATGCTGCAGGCTGAGCACGGTGAAAGCCACGTCGTCGGCGGTGACGGGACGGCCGTCATGCCAGCGCACGTCCTCGCGCAGCGTGAAGGTCCAGGTACGCCCGCCGTCGGCGATCTCCCAGCTCGCGGCCAGGTCGGGCTCGATCGCGGCGCCGGCGCCGAGGCGCGTCAGGCCCCGGAAGAGCAGGGCGATCACGTCCCGCTCGGCAGGATCGGTGGCGTACAGCGGGTCGAGCGTCTCGATGCGGCCGACGACGCCCTCCCGAAGCGCCGTGTCCGGGATGGACGGCGTCGGCTCCGCGCTGCCGACGACGACCGACGGGACAGGGGCGCGGGACACGAGGCCGAGGCCGATCACGGCCAGGAGCAGGAGGCCGGCAGCGAGGAGGCCGCGTTCGCGGACGGTCATGGGGAGCGCACCTCACTCCGGGCCGGCGGCGCTCCCTCGCGGCACCGGCACCGCGGCGATCAGGCGGTCTGGTTCGTCATGAGGAACGCGGCGATCGAGAAGACGACGAACAGTGCCGTCAGGACGACCGTGAAGCGGTAGAGGGTCTTCTCGAGGCCACGGCGGCTGCGGTAGACGGACGAATCGCCGCCGAAGGCCGATGAGAGCCCAGCCCCGCGCGCCTGGAGCAGGATCGAGAACATGAGGCCGATGCTGACGACGATCTGGCCGAAGGCCAGGAACGGGTTCACAGTGTGGGGCTCCTCGGGTGATGGCGACGCGGCGGAAGGATAGCACGGGGTCTCGGCCACGGTCGCCGCCGTCCTACGAGTCCCGCTCCCCCTCGACCACGAGCGACCGCCCCGTCATGCCCGCCATGGGTGGCTCTCCCGCCAGCTCGAGGAGGGTCGGCGCGACATCGGCCAGGACGCCGTCGCGCAGGCGGGCGCCGCCGACGGGGCTACCCACGAGCAGCAGCGGCACCGGGTTCAGGGAGTGAGCGGTGACGGGCCGTCCATCGGCGTCGCGCAGCTCGTCGGCGTTGCCGTGGTCGGCGGTGAGACAGAGCAGCGCGCCCGGCCCGCCACTCGCGACCGAGGCGGCATCGACCGCCAGCAGCGCGTCCGCGACCCGTCCCAGGCAGCCGTCGAGGAACTCGAGCGCGGCCACCGTCGCCTCCCAGACGCCCGTGTGCCCCACCATGTCAGGGTTGGCGTAGTTGGCCACGATGAGGTCCTCGCGGCCCCCCTCGATGGCCGCGACGAGGGTGTCGGTCACGCCGGCCGCGCTCATCTCCGGCCGCAGGTCGTACGTGGCCACGTTGGGACTGGGCACCAGGATGCGCTCCTCGCCCGGCCAGGCCGCTTCCACGCCGCCGTTGAAGAAGTACGTGACGTGGGCGTACTTCTCGGTCTCCGCCACGTGGAGCTGCCGCCAGCCGAGCTCGGAGGCGCGCTGCGCGAGGCCGGGCACCGTGAGCGGCGGGAACGCCACCGACACGGGCAGGCCGCGCTCGTATTCGGTCATCGTCACCACGAACAGGTCGCGCGGGCGATCGCCCCGCTCGAACTCCGTGAACCCGTCTCCGTCGACGAGCGCGTGGATCAGCTGCCGCGCGCGGTCGGCCCGGAAGTTGCAATGCACGAGGACGTCGCCAGAGCGCATCGTGCCGTCCAGCCCGTCGATGACGGTGGGTCGCACGAACTCGTCGCCCTCACCCCGCGCATACGCCTCCGCCACGGCCGCGGCCGCGGTCGGTGCGCGCAGGCCCTGCCCGTGGACGATGGCGTCGTAGCCGGCCTTCGTGCGCTCCCAGCGTCGGTCACGGTCCATGGCGTAGTAGCGACCACCGACTGTGGCGAGGCGGGCGCCGGGGTGGACCGCCGTCAGCCGCTCCGCGAAGTCGGGCAGGAAGGCGCCCGCCGAGCGCGGCGGCGTGTCGCGGCCGTCGAGCAGTGCGTGGATGGCGACGGCGCCCGCTCCCGTGCGTGCGGCCAGCTTGGCCAGCGCGACGAGATGGCGATCGACGGCGTGGACCCCGCCCGGACCGACCAGGCTCACGAGGTGCAGGCGCCGGCCAGGCCGTGCGGCCCGCGCGCAGGCATCGCGGAGCACCGGGTTGGCCGCGAAGGAGCCGTCGGCGATGGCGGCGTCGATGCGCGGCAGGTCCTGCGGCACCGGCCGCCCCGCGCCCAGGTTGAGGTGGCCGACCTCGCTGTTGCCCATCTGGCCCGGCGGCAAGCCCACCGCCTCCCCCGACGCCTCGAGACGGGCATGCGGCCACGCGTCGAGGAGGGCCCGCCAGCGGGGCATGCGCGCCGCGGCGATGGCGTCCGCGGCCGGGTCGCGTCCGATGCCGAACCCGTCGAGCACGACGATGACGATGGGACGCGGCCGTCGCGCGCTCAGGGCCCCGCCTCCGCCGCGGCCCGGGCCCGCGCGGTCAGCGCGGCCCGGGCGACGATGCCGGCCATCTCGTCGGCCCTGAGGCTGGCACCGCCGACCAGCGCGCCGTCGAGCGACGGCTCGGCGAGGAACTCGCCGATGGTCGCGCTCGTAACGCTCCCCCCGTAGAGGATCGGGACGGCTTCCGCAGCGGTGCCCAGCCCGTTCCGCTCGAGCGCTTCACGGATGACGCCGGCCATGGTCGCGGCGTCGGCGCCCGAGGCCGTGCGGCCGGTGCCGATCGCCCAAACAGGCTCGTAGGCGACGACCAGCCAGCCCGCACTCGTCTCTCGCCTGACGGCGTCGAGGATGGCCAGCGCGCCGTCGAGCTGGCTGCGCACGACGGTCTCGGCGCGCCCGGCCTCGCGCTCGGTGAGCGTCTCGCCGACGCAGAGGATGGGCCGAAGATCGTGCTCCCGGCAGCGCACGAGCTTGCGTCCGACGAGTGCGTCGGTCTCACCCTGGTCGCGGCGGCGCTCCGAGTGGCCCACGATGCACCACGTGACGAGCCCGCTGAGCATGGCCGCCGAGATCTCGCCGGTGTACGCGCCGGCGGATTCGGCATGGACGTTCTGCGACCCGACCTCGACACCCGTCCCGACCAGGGCCGCTCCCACCGCCTGGAGCGCGACGTATGGGGGGCAGATGATGCGGCGTACCGCGGTCTCAGCCGTCGCGGCGGCGATGGCCGCCGCGAGCGTGCCCGCATCGGCGGGCGTCGAGTTCATCTTCCAGTTCCCGGCGACGATGATCGGGCGCACGGCCCGCATCATCGCACCTCGCGGCGGAGCGCCTCACGCTCGAGCAGCTCGAGGGCGCGCTGCACCGCCGAGCGTCCCAGGCCGAGCCGCTGCGCGAGCTCGGTGAGCGTCGCCTCCGGGGTCTCGACCCGCGCGCGCGCCACTCCGCGGGCGGTGCTCGACATCTCGGCCAGGCGCCCCGCGGCCTCGAGTTCGGCGACGGCGGCCAGCTGCCGCGCGGCGGCCGCGATGCCCCGGTGCAGGTTGGCCGTCTCGGCGTTGAGTTGCCGGTTGAGCTCGGCGCGCAGTTCGCGCGCGACCATGCGTGCTTCCAGCTCGAGCAGGGCCGCCCCCGCCCCGGCCAGCTGGAGGAAGCGCAGGACCGTGGCGGTACCCTTCCAGGTGATCACGCCGGCTCCCCGCCGGAGCCGCTGTCGCGCGGGCAGCCCCAGCTCCGCCAGGCGGGCCACGAGGACCGGCGCCTCATCGGCGTCGACCACGAACTCCAGGTGCGTCCGGCCCGCGGCCAGGCTCAGCGAGCCGCGGGCGAGGAAGCGCCCGCGGGCCCAGGCGATGCGGCAGTGATCCGGCGCGCCGTCCCACGAGAACGCGCGCGCGCCGCCGTCCGGGATGCGCTCCAATCGCACGGCGAGGCGCGCCACGACCGCGCTGGGGGCCCGTCCGGTCGCCGCGGCACCGAGGCCCGCGCGCTCCGCCACGCGGCAACACGGCCGGCCCGGATCCACCGCGGCCAACTCGGCGCGCAGCGCCTCGACGATCGCGCGCGCCGGGACGTCCGCGAAGGCCGTCGCGGAGCCGGGCACCGGCCGCGGACTCACGCGCTGCGTAGCGCGTCCGGTCGAGCGCGCCGCATGAGGCCGAGCGCCGGGAGCGCGAGCAGCGCCAGCGCGAGCTTCTCGGGATCGTGGTGGTGGGCATTGTCGGCGTCCACCACGTCCGCGGTCACGAACCGCACCCGTCGGCGCCACGACTCCGGAAGCTCGGGGGCGACGGGCCGGGCCGGCCAGTCGCTGGGCGCCCGCGCGCCCAGGTTGCCGTTGGCCAGTACCACGTCGAAGACGCCATCCCCCACGTGTCGCTGCAGCGCGTCGAGGTGGTCGATGAGCGCGAAGCCCTCAGTCTCGCCGAGCTGCGTGGCCACGTTGGCCACGTAGACGCACGGCGCGGTCGAGGCGCGCAGGGCGGTGGCGATCTCCCCGACGAGGAGGCACGGCAGCAGGCTCGTGAAGAGGCTGCCGGGCCCGACCACGACGAGGTCGGCGGCGGCGATGGCCTCCAGGGCGTCGCCCGAGGCACGGGCGTCGAGGGGCGTCACCCATACGCGCCGGATGGCGCGCGCGCGGGCGATGCGCGACTGGCCGATGAGCGTCGCCCCGTCATCGAGCTCGGCATGCAGGGTGAGCGGCACCGGCGCCGCGGGCACCACGCGGCCGCGCACGGCGAGCACTCCGTTCATCTTGCGCACGCCCTCCTCGAAGTCGCCCTCGATCTCACTGAGCGCGGCGATGAGCACGTTGCCGACGGCGTGGCCGCCCAGTCCGCCCGACGCTTCGCCGTCCTCGGGGAAGCGGTACTGCAGCAGGCGGGTCATCGTCGCCTCGGTGTCGGCGAGGGCGGCGATGCAGTTCCGGATGTCGCCCATGGGCGGCATGCCCAGCTCCGTGCGCAGCTTGCCCGACGAGCCGCCGTCGTCGGCCACGGTCACGATGGCGGTCAGGTTGCTGGTATGGGCCTTCAACCCGCGCAACAGGGTGGAGAGGCCGGTGCCGCCGCCGATGGCCACGATCCGCACGCCCCGCGCCAGCGTCCGATCGCGCACGAGCATCTCTACCAGCGGAGCGCCGCGCGAGCCGCCGAGCGGCTCCATGAGCGCGTCCATCAGCCGGCGCAGGCCGAACAGGAAGACCGCCGCGCCGGCGGCCACGAGGACGACCGGCCGCAGCCCGAGGGGCAGGAATTGCAGGGTCAGGAGCCAGAGGATGGGCGAGCTGCCGGGGCCTTCGGGCGCCGCCTCCCGGTAGAGCTGGCGCAGTACGAGCGCGCCTGCGCTCGCGAGCAGCAGCTCGCCCACGAAGATGACCACCAACCAGCGCTTGAAGCCCATGCCCGGCCGCAGCAGGGAGCGCAGCCTCGCCAGGCCGCCGGCGGCTGGCTGGGAGCCTTCGAGACGGGGCCGCGCCACGTCAGGCCCGTTCCAGGTCCCGGTGCCAGACGCTGACCGGCCCGAAGTCGCGCGTCCGCCAGTCGGCGGCCAGCTCCTCGGCGACGGTGATCGAGCGGTGGTAACCGCCGGTGCAGCCGATGGCCACGGTGAGCCTGTTGCGCCCTTCGGCGACGTAGGCGGGGATGGCGAAGCCGAAGAAGTCGTGGGCGAAGGCGAGGAACCGCTGCGCTGGGGGCTGGGCGAGGACGAAGGCGCGCACCGGCTCGGTCAGGCCCGAGAGGGGCCGCAGGTCCGGGTCGTAGAACGGGTTCTCCATGAAGCGCACGTCGAAGACGAGGTCGGACTCGAGGGGGACGCCGTACTTGAAGCCGAAGCTGATGAGCTGCAGGGCGATGCGTCCGGCCGCCTCGGAGGCGCCCAGGGCGGCGAAGATCCGCTCGCGCAGCTGGCGCCCGGAGAGGTCGGAGGTGTCGATGATGACGTCGGCCTGCTCGCGCACCTCCTCGAGGATGCGCCGCTCCTCGACGATCGAGGCGGCGATTCCGGCGCGGCCCTCGAGCGGATGGCGGTGGCGCGTCTCGCTGAAGCGCCGGATGAGCACGTCGTCGCGAGCCTCGAGGAAGAAGACCTGCGGCGCGATGCCCCGCCCCTCCAGTGCTCCGAGGACCGCGCCGAGCGCAACGCGAGGATCTCCCGATCGGACGTCGAGGACGATGGCCACCCGCTCGAAGCGTCCGGGCTCCGACGCGACGAGCTCGGCCAGGCCCGGCACGAGCTCGGCGGGCAGATTGTCCACGACCGTGTAGCCGAGGTCCTCGAAGAGCTTGCTCGTGGCCGTCTTCCCCGCGCCGGACAGGCCACTGATGACCGCGACGTGCTGCGGGCGCTCAGGCATCGGTGGCGGGGGCGCGCCGGCCCGTCCGGCCGAGCATGAGGATCGTCAGCTCGTACAGGCCGTACATGACGGCCGACATGACGAGCGGGCTGACCGGGTCGCCGCCCGGCGTCACGACCACGGCGAAGATGACGATGCCCAGGATGACGTAGCGTCGGCTGCCCTTGAGGCGCTCCACGGACAACAGGCCGATGCGGTTGAGCACGACGATGACGATGGGGAACTGCATGACCGCGCCGAAGGCCAGGAACAACATGGTCACGAAGCCGAAGTAGGCCTCCGCGGTGAGCGTCGACTCCAGCACTCCCGGGATCTCGAAGCTGCGCAGGAACGACGCGGCGGCGGGCAGGACGGCGTAGGCGACACCGACGCCGAGCAGGAAGAAGACGACCATGAGCGGCACCCAGGGTCGGGCGACGCGTCGTTCGTGGGCCGTCAGGCCGGGCGCGACGAACGACCAGAGCTGCCAGGCGATGACCGGGAAGGCCAGCGCGACGCCCACCAGGACGCCGAGCTTGAGCCGGATCGCGAACGCGCCGCCGAGCTCGAGGTAGATGAGCTTCTGGTCGCCGATCGGCGCCCGGAGGATCTCCAGCACGCGGTCCGAGATGACGAAGCCGATGACCGAGCCGATGACGAGCGCCAGGACGCCGATGAAGATGCGCCGGCGCAGCTCGACGAGGTGGTCCACGAGCGTCATGACGCCGCTCTCGGCCTTGTCCTCCTCTACCGAGGGTGGTGGGTTCACGACGACGGCCAGTCCCGACTCGGTCTGCCGGTCGACCTCGATCTCAGCCATCTCGACCGGGCCGGACCCGATCAGGCCTGCGCGGTCGGCTCGTCGCTGGCCGCGGCTGACTCCTCCGTGGCGGCCTCGGCAGCGGGCGGCGAGGCCGGGGCAGGCACATTCGGCTGCGCCGGCTGGCGCAGTTCATTCGGCCGCGGCTGGACGCTCACCGCCTCCTGGACCTCCGATGTCGCCTTGCGGAACTCGCGCAGCGACTTGCCCAGGGCGGCGCCGACGTCCGGCAGGCGGCCGGGGCCGATGACGAGCAGCGCGATGGCCAGGATCAGCAGCAGCTCGCCGGGACCGATGTTGAAGGGCATCGTCGGTGTGGACTCCTGTCTGGCGGCGCGGTCGGGCCGCGCAGCGCGAAGGTTATCGTAGCACCGCCAGCCGCTCCGACCACTCCTGGGCGGCGGTCGCCACGGCCGTTTCCGCGTCGTCGCGGCCCAGTGCCGCGGCGGCGATGGCGCGCGACACGTTGACCAGCAGCGCGCCGCCGGCGGCCGCCCTGGCCTGACCCGCGACGGCGGGCCCGTGGTCGAGCACCATCGGCAGGTCGCCCCCCTGCACCCCGACGCCGGGCACGAGGAAGGCGAGCGCCGGTGCGACGGCCCTGACCGCCGCGAGCTCCGACGGCGCCGTGGCCCCGACGACGAGGCCCACGGTGCCGAACCGCTCGTGCCACCGGGCGGCGTGGGCGGCCACGCGCCGGTAGAGCGGCTCGGCCGGGCGACCGGTGGCCGCATCGGCACCCACCTCGAGGGCCTGGAACTCGGCCGCGCCGGGGTTGGACGTCCGGCATAGGACGTACACGAACCGGTCGGGGCGCTCGAGCAGCGGCTCGATGGCCTCGGCGCCGAGGTACGGGCTGGCGGTCACGGCGTCGGCGCCGAGTACGTCGTAGAGCGCGGTCGCCTGGCGCGCGGCCGTGCTCCCGATGTCGCCGCGCTTCGCGTCGGCGATGACCGGCACGCCGGCCGGGATGCGCGCGCGCAGCCGCTCCAGGGCGGCCAGGCCGGCGCCGCCGAACGCCTCGAAGAAGGCGAGGTTCGGCTTGACGGCCGCGACGTACGGGAGGGCGGCCTCGAGCACGAGCGCCGCGAACCGTTCGACGCCCGTCACGTCCGGCGCGAAGCCCCGCGGCAGCGCGCCGGGATCGGGGTCCAGGCCGAGACAGAGGCACGTACCGGTCTCCCGGATGCGCCGGTCGAGCCGTGCCAGGTAGGGGGTCACATGCGGCTCCCGGCTAGGGCGCGACGCTCGGCGCGGCCGAGCCGGCCGGGGATCCCGAGCCCGACGGGGCCGCCGACGGCGACGGCGTGGGCAGCAGCTCGGGCGGGATGAACCACGACGGGCGCGACCCGGGATCGAGCCGGCTGTCGGCGGTGAGGGCGATGTCGTCCCGCAGTGTCGGCGCCCCTCCAGCCGCGGCGGGCGGCCCGAGCAGCAGCAGCCGCAGATCGACCCCTTCCCTGGTGATGTTCAGATAGGCGATCCCGGTCCCGTCCGGCGACCAGGCGGGGGCGAAGCTCCGACCGTCGGCCGTGAAGCGGTCCAGGACCGCCCCGTCCTTGACGCGCACGATGACGATGTCGCGACCGTCGCCGGTCGTGCGCACCGCGGCCAGGAAACGACCGTCGGGCGACCAGGACGGCTGCGCGTACCCGCCGCTGACGAGGAAGCGCAACTTGGCGCCCTTCAGGGTCAGGATGCCGACCTTCGGCGTCCCCAGCGACGCGTCGCGGGCGTTGTAGGTGAACGCGAGACGCGTGCCGTCCGGACTCCAGTCGGGGTCGTTGTGACCCAGCGGCCGCTCCTGGCGCACGCCCAGGTTGTCCACCTTGCCGCCCGTCATCGGCAGCAGGCTGAGGGTGACGTCCTGGTCGAACGGCTTGGGCGCATCGCTCACGAGGGCGATCGTCTTCCCGTCCGGGCTGACGTCGGGCTGCAGGAGCCAGGTGAAGTAGTAGCGCTCCGAGCCGCCCTCGAGCTTGATGAGCCCGTCCTTGATGACGGTGCGATCGGTGCCCGCGGCGGTCATGCGCATGACCGAGGGGTAGTCGAGGATGTACGTCTGGTAGCGACCGTCCGTGGGTACGCGCGCGTTGCGGGTGCGCGTCTCGATGAAGACGATGGCCTGACCGTCGGATGTCCAGGCCGGCATCGAGTCCCGGCTCCCCGATGAGATCCGGCGGACCTCGTGGCCGCTGATCGACCAGATGCTCCCCTCCTGGGCGAAGAGGATGGTGCCGACGAACGCGGGCGTCGCGTCGGGCGAGGGCGCCGGTGTGAAGACGACGCTGGGGTTGGGCGTGCGCGAGCCGCCCTCACCGCCCGGACCGCCGCCGATGCCGAGGTCGAAGCGCCCGAAGAGGAGGCCGAGGCTGAAGGCCGCGGCGACGGCCAGGCCGGCCAGCGACAGGAGCGGCGCGGCGGCACTGCGGTCGAGCACGAAGGGAGGGCGCCCGTTGCGCCGATCCGGCGGTCGCGGCGCCTCCCTCACGCGGGCACCGTGGCTCCGGCTGCCCGAGCGCGTTCCAGCGTCCCCTCCGGCGCCGTGTCGACGATCTCCAGCTGGAGCGTCTCGTAGCCACCGAACGTCCGGCTCACCAGGTGGGCGACGAGATCGATGACATCGCCCTCGGCCAGGAGCCCGACCAGGTCGCCGCGATCGAAGGCGATCCCGTCGATGACCTCCCGGCCCTTCCGCAGCGTCAGCTGGGCGTGCCCGCCGTTCGCCGCTCGGGCGCGGGCGACGGTCATCCCCGCGACGCCCACCAGCGGCCGGGGGTTGCCCGGTCCGGTCGGCTCCAGCGCCTGGAGGTCGCCGTGCAGCCGGTAGTCCACGTCCCCGGCGAGGACGGCGAGATCGAGACGGAGCTGGGGCCGGGGATCGGCCGGGGCCGCCTCGGCGGCCAGGCGCAGGAAGCGTCCGCGAAAGGCGTCGAAGCGCCCGTCGAGCAGATTGCAGCCGGCGGCCTGCGGATGGCCGCCGTGTCGCTCGAAGTCGTCGGCGCAGGCGTCAAAGGCGGCCGCGAGGTCGAACCCGCCCGCCGAGCGCGCCGAGCCGCGCCAGGGGTCCACGCCGCTGGAGACGACCACGGCCGGCCGGCCGCGCTCCTCCGCGAGGCGCCCGGCGACGAGGCCGATGATGCCCACAGGCCAGTCGCCGGCGATGACCACGGCGGCCGCGGCCGGGTCCCGGTCGGCGATCGTGCGCGCCTCGGCGAGTGCCGTCGCGGTCATCTCGCGGCGCGTCCGATTGGCCGTCTCGAGCTCCGCCGCGAGCGGCTCGGCCTCGGCCACGGTGGCTGCCAGCAGCAGGTGCGCGGCCGTCTCCGCGTCACCGACCCGGCCACCGGCGTTCAACCGCGGGGCGATGGCGTAGCCGATCGTGTCCAGGTCGACACTCTCCGGCGCCACCTTCGCCGCGGCCAGCAGCGCGGCCAGCCCGGGCCGGGGGGCACTGCGCAGCAGTTCCAACCCCAGGCGCGCGATGGCCCGGTTCTCGCCGACCATGGGCGCCACATCGGCGACCGTGCCGATCGTCGCCAGGTCGGCCAGCGCGAGTGCCGCCGCGGCGCCGCCGGGCCGGTCGGCGAGCAGGAGCTGGGCCACCTTGAAGGCCACGCCCGTGCCGGCCAGGCGGGGATCGGGGTAGAGGCTCCCCGGTCGGTGGGGGTTGACGACCGCGACCGCATCGGGGAGCCGCGCGGGCACGTGGTGATGGTCGGTGACGATGACATCGATGCCGGCCACGCCGGCGGCCGCGATCTCGGCCACGTTCGTCGTGCCGGTGTCGACCGTGACGATGAGCGTGCGTCCCTCGGCCCGGGCGCGCTGCACGGCCGCCAGCGACAGGCCGTGACCCTCGGCGCGGCGATCGGGCACGTACGGGGCCGTATCCAGGCCGAGCGCGCGGAGCGCGATGACCATGATGGCCAGGCCGGTCAGGCCGTCGGCGTCGAAGTCGCCGAAGACGAGCACCCGCTCGGCTGCGTCGAGCGCTCGCGCGATGCGCGCCCGCACGGCCGCCGCGTCGGGCAGCAGCCCGGGGTCGTGCAGGGTCGCACCAGGCGGGTCGAAGAAGGCGGCCAGGTCGCCGGGGGCGGCGTGGCCACGGGCGGCCAGGATGTGCAGCGTCCGCTCGGACAGGCCACGCCGGGCGCCATCGGCGAGGAATCCGGGCTCGAGTCGCGGGGTCTCGGGGAACCGCCAGCGATGGGTGGGGTGGGACGTCGTCATCGCGGCCGAGGATGCCACGCGCCGCTCGACCCCGGCTTACCGGACGGCGCGGGCGGCCGTCAGCTGCGCCTGGCGCCGCCGCTCGTCGCGCTCGTGCCACACGACGAGGAGCGGGCTCGCGTTGAAGATCGACGAGTAGGTCCCGGAGACGATGCCGATGAGCAGGGCAAGGACGAAGACGCGGATGGCCTCCCCGCCGAAGAGCAGCAGCGCAGTCAGCGTCAGCACCACCGTCATCGAGGTGTTGATCGAGCGGCCCAGCGTCTGCAGCAGGCTGTGGTTGACGATCGCCGAGAACGGCTCGCCCGCGTGCCGGAAGCGGTTCTCGCGAACCCGGTCGAAGACGACGATCGTGTCGTGCACGCTGAAGCCGATGATCGTCAGCATGGCGGTCACGAAGAGCGCGTCGATCTGGACGCCGAAGAACGTGCCCAGGATGGCGAACACGCCGACCACGACGATGATGTCGTGAAGTAGCGCCACGAGTGCGGCGACGCCCATGCGCAGGTCGTGGAAGCGCACCGTGATCCAGGCCAGGATGCCGGCCGAGCCGGCCAGGATGAGCAGCAGCGCCTGGTTGATGAGATCCCGACTGACGACGGGCCCGACCGCGGTCGCCTGGGACACGTCGTCGATGGGCCCGAAGGCGGCCTCGAGCGCCGCCGCCACCTCGCCCGGCTTGCCGGTCGTGGGCAGCTCGATGCCGGCGCTGGCCGGTGTCGGGCTGGGGCTGGGGCTCGCGCTCGGTTCGGCGCCGGGACTCGTGGCCGGCGAGGCCGAGGCGCTCGGTGAGCCCGAGGCGTCGACGGACGGGCTCGCAGAGACGCTGGCTCCGGGCGACAGGGTCGGGCCGGGCGTCGGTGTCGCCTGGGCCTCGATGAGCCCGATCGGCGGCATGGTCAGCCGCACGTACTCCCCCTTGGGACCCTCGGTGAGGACGACGGCGGACTCTTTCAGGTCCTGGTCGGCGAGCACCGCCAGGACGGCTGTCGGGTCTGGCGTCCCATCACGGAAGTGGACCTCCCAGATGGTGCCCCCTGTGTAGTCGATGGAGAAGGAGAGCCCGGCCTTACCGCCCGAGAAGGGCGTCAGGATGATGAAGATGAGGCCGGGGATCGTGATCAGGCCGCTGAAGAGGAAGAACCAGCGGCGCTTGCCGATCAGGTCAAACACGCGCCCCCGCCTCCCGCGCGCGGCTCCGCGGCGCCGTGGCCGTGAACTCCTCCTCGCGCATGCCGTAGAGGCCTGCACGGCGCGCCCAGGGGCGGCGCACGACCCAGCGCAGGATGCTGCGGCTGACGGTGATGGCCGTGAACATCGAGACCAGCACGCCGATGATCAGGACGAGGGCGAAGCCGCGGATCGTCGATGACCCGAAGTAGTACAGGATGCCGGCCGTGATGAGGCTTGACACGTTGGAGTCGAGGATGGAGTTCCAGGCGCGGTTGAAGCCGGCCTCGATGGCCGTCGTGATCGTCTTGCCCGCGCGCAACTCCTCCTTCGTCCGCTCGAAGATGAGGATGTTGGCGTCCACGGCCATGCCCACCGAGAGGACGAAGCCGGCCACGCCGGCCAGCGTCAGCGTGACCGGCACGAAGCGGAAGACGGCGTAGACGACGACCGCGTAGTAGACGAGCGCGAAACAGGCCACCACGCCGGGCAGCCGGTAGTGCAGGAGCATGAAGAGGAAGACCAGCCCGATGCCGATGAGGCCGGCCAGGATGCTCGCGGCGAGGAACTCCGCGCCGAGCGTGGCGTTGATGGACTTGAAGGTCAGCTCCCTGAGCGCGAGCGGCAGGGCGCCGTACTTCAGCGTCGTCACGAGAGTCCGCTGTTCCGCCGTCGTGAAGTCCCCGCTGATCTGGCCATTGCCGTCGAGGATCGGCTCGCGGATGACCGGCGCGGAGACGACGGTCCCGTCGAGGACGATGGCGAAGTACTGTCCCACGTTCGCGCGGCTGTAGTCCGCAAACGCCTTGGCGCCGTCCGACTTCAGCTTGAAGTTGACCGTCCGCTGGCCCGTCTGCTGGTCGAAGCCGGGGCTCACGCCGCCGGGGTCGATCTCGCTGCCCGCGAAGAGCGCCGGGAGCGTCGGATCGATGGGCTGGTCCTGCCCCGGCGGGGTCGTCCCGGTGGGGATGGGCACGAAGTCGAGGCGGCCGGTCGAGCCGATGAGCCGCCGGATCTCCTGCTGGTCGGTGGCGCCCGGAAGCTCCACCACGATGCGGTCGCTGCCCAGCGTCTGCACGACCGGTTCCGCGACGCCGCTGGCGTTGACGCGGTTCTCGATGATCGTGCGGATCGTCTCCATGTCGCCCTTCGCGGGCGTAGAGCCGTCCGCGGTGAACGCCTGGTACTCGCCGCCCAGGCCGCCCTGCAGGTCCAGCCCGAGGCGCGTTTCGGCGAACGCCGGCGGATCCGCGCCGGGACGCGGGAACTCGGGCAGGACGTCCACGGCGAGCGCGAGCAGGCCCACGGCCACGATGAGGAAGGGGATGAGGCGACGCATCGGCCGGGACTATAGCAGTCGCGGCAGCGGGCCGCCCGATGCGGGTCAGCCCTCGAGCGACGCCTTGATCCGGGCGGCGAGCGCCGGCCCGATGCCGGGCACGGCGGCGACCTGCTCGACGCTGGCCTGACGGATCTGCCGGGCCGAACCGAAGACTCGCAGCAGCGCGCGCTTGCGGGCCGGCCCCACGCCGGGCAGGTCGTCGAGCGCGGAGCGCACCTGGGCCTTCGCCCGCACCTGGCGGTGGTACGTGATCGCGAAGCGATGCGCCTCGTCGCGCAGGCGCTGCACGAGGTACAGGGCCGGGCTCGTGGCCGGCAACACGATGGGATCGCTGCGGTCCGGGAGGAACAGCTCCTCCCGCTCCTTGGCCAGGCCTGCCAGCGGGACGTCGTGCAGGCCCAGCTCGTCGAGGACCGCGCGCGCGGCGCTCACCTGCCCCTTGCCGCCGTCGACGACGACGAGGTCCGGCAGCCGCCAGCGTAGCTCCTCCACGCTCCCCTCCTCCGCTCGCAGGACGTGCCCGAAACGGCGCCGGAGCACCTCCTGGTGGCTGGCGAAGTCGTTCGGGCCCTGGACGCTCCGCACACGGAAGCGGCGGTACTCGCCGGTCCGCGGCCTGCCCTCCTCGAAGACGACCATGCTGCCCACGGTGCTGGCGCCCTGGATGGTGCTGATGTCGTAGCACTCGATGCGCGTGGGGGGCGCGGGGAGGCCGAGCGCATCGGCCAGCTCCGTCAGCGCCTCGAGCGTCTTGCCCTGGTCGGCCAGCCAGCGCGCCTGCTCCCTGGCCAGCGTCTCGGCCGCGTTGCGCGAGGCGAGGACGAGCAGTGAGCGGTTCCGCCCACGCTGCGGTGTGACGATCTCGACCCCTCGACCTCGGCGCGTCTCGAGCAGGGCCACCAGCTCTCCCGCGCCGGGCAGCGCCACCGGGACCAGCACGCGCGGCGGGACCGAGCCGGCCGCCGCGTAGTACTGCTCGACGAAGGCCGCCAGCGCCTCGCCGTCATCGACGCCCGCGACGTTCTCGAGCAGGAACACGTCGCGCGCCACGAGCTTGCCGGCGCGGACGGCGAAGAGCTGCACGGCGGCCTCCGCGCCGGCCCGGGCGAAGCCGAGGACGTCCTGCTCGGTGCGCGCATGGGCGGCCATCTTCTGGCTCTCCATGGTGCGCTCGATGGCCCGGACCTTGTCGCGCAGGGCCGCCGCCCGCTCGTAGTCGAGGCTCTCCGAGGCGGCCTCCATCTCGGCCCGCAGCGCACGAGCCACCGTCTCCTGGCGGCCCTCGAGGAAGAGCATCACCTGTTCGATGTCGCGCCGGTAGTCATCCTTCCCGATGGCCTCGATGCACGGTCCCTGGCAGCGCTTGATGTGGTAGAGCAGGCATGGTCGCTGGAGGGCCCGCCTGCCCTCGCGGATCTCGATCGTGCAGGTCCGGAAGGGAAAGAGCCGGCGGATGAGGTTCATCGCCTCGTCCACGCTGCTCGCCGAGGCGTACGGCCCGAAGTAGCGGCTCCCGTCCTGAGGCAGCTTCCGCGTCCGCTCGATACGCGGGAAGTGGTCGGCCAGGGTGACCTTGATGAAGGGGTAGCTCTTGTCGTCCTTGAGCCGGACATTGAAGCGCGGCTGTGTGCGCTTGATGAGGTTCGCCTCGAGCAGCAGTGCCTCGCTGACGGTATCGGTCAGCGTGTACTCGACGTCCGCCACGCGGTCCAGGGCCGATTCGATGCGCAGCGGCTGCTCGCCTGCCCCGTGCTTCTGCCAGTAGCTCCGCACGCGCTGCCGCAGGCTCTGCGCCTTGCCCACGTAGAGCACCGTGCCGCGCGCGTCGCGCATGAGATAGACGCCGGGCGCGTCGGGGAGCTTCCTGAGGGTCGCCTGGAGGTCGGGGGTCACGGGGTGATTGTCCGCCAAGCTGCCCGGCGGCGGGGTGTTGCGCACCAAACACCAAACGACGCTGCGGGGCGCCGTCGGAGCACGGGATGGTCGCTACTCAGGCGTGCCCGGGTCGGGACGGGGTGCCGGCCACGCTCGGCCGGCCGCCCCGGGTCGGGTGGATCGTGTGGTCCGGGCGGTCCGGAGCCTGCCGGGGACCCGTCTTCCGTCGTTTGGTGTTTCACGAACAACGCGGCCCGACAACAACCCCAGCCCTGGGTGCTCTGCGCGGTCAGGTCGAGACTCGACGTAGACCTTCGATGGTGTCGAGGTCCCGGTCGAGCGACGCGACGGCCGGCGGCCCGACCTGGAGCGCGACGGCGGCCAGGTAGGCGTCCGCGAAGTCGACCTTCGAGCGCGCGCCGTACAGTTCGAGGGCGTGAACGAGTGCGGCCCGCTCGGGGAGGACGAGCCCTTCGGCCTCGAGCAGGGACCCGAGCCGCTCGGCGCTGAACTTCTTCGTCCAGCCGAGGATCGAGCGGGCGACGTAGAGGAGCTCGGCGACCACGATCGGGGTCACGATGAGTCCGAGCTCGCCCCCGGCCACACGACGGAAGACGCCGAGCGCCGGCTCGTGCAGCGGATGCCCCGGGCCGGCGAGCAGGGCGACGAACAGGTTCGTGTCGGCGTAGGCGAGATCCGGTCGTCCGCGTGGCCCGCGCCTCCCCGGCACCCTCATCCGGGTCGACGCGATCCCCGCCGAGTCCGTCGCTCGCGAGCCAACGACGCCTCGGTCATCCCCCGATCAACCAGTTCGTCGAGCTCCTCCGCGGTCCCCGGGACGCGCAGCACGGCCTCCGCCGCGATCCCGGCGAAGTCCAGGACGCTCCGCCGGGACCGAACCTCGACCAGAAGCTCCTCGCCTCGGGGCACGAACTCGATCTCATCGCCGGGTCGCGCGCCAAGAGCGTCGCGCACGGCCTTGGGCACGGTGATCTGCCCCTGGCGGGTCAGCCGAGCGCGTTGACGAGTAGTCCGAGTCAGGTCAGTAATCATACTCTGAAGAGTAATCGTCGGCCGGTTAATGCGCAATCCACAGCGAAGAGACGCCCGAGACAATGGAAGGATGAGTCCTCACCCAGCCGTCGTCGAGCGCCTCGGACGCCTCTCGCCCGATCAACTGGCCGCAGCCACGGCGCCGCCGGGGCCCGTACTGTGCGTCGCCCCCGCCGGGTCGGGGAAGACGACGACCCTGGTGGCCCGCGTCGCCTGGCGGATCGACGGCGGCACGCCTCCCGATCGGATCTGCGTCCTGACGTTCAACCGCCGCGCGGCGGACGAGCTGCGGGAGCGGCTGGGCGAGGCGCTTGCGCCCCTGGGGATCGGCCCGGCCGCCGTGCGCATCAGGACGTTCCACGCCCTCGGTCGCGAGGTCCTGGCCGAGGCCGGCGAGCCGGTGGACCGCCTCCTCGACCGCGCGGCTCTCCTGGCCGAGCTGGCGGGCCATCCCCTGCCGGCCGCCGCGCTGCGCCGGCTCGACGACGCCTTCTCGCGCCTGAAGCTCGATGCCGGCGTGGACGCGGAGGCGGTCGAGCGCCAGCTCGAGGCCGACCGGACGACCGGCACCCCACCGTCCCCGACGCTGGAGGCCTTCGTCCGCTACGAGCGGGCGCTGCACACGCGCGGCGCGCTCGACTTCGACGACCTCGTGCGGCGGGCCCTTGACCGGCTGGAGGACGACGCCGGACTCCTGGCGCGATGGCGCGAGCGCTGTGCCGCCGTCTTCGTCGACGAGACCCAGGACGTCGATCGCGCCCAGCTGCGGCTGGCGCTGCTCCTCGCGGAGCCGGGGCGTGACGTCTTCCTGGTGGGCGACGACGACCAGACGATCTACGCCTGGCGACTGGCCGACGTGCGGCGGATCCTCGGCCTGGCGGCGGCGCTGCCCGGCCTGCGTCGGGTGGACCTCGTCGTCAACCGCCGCTGCCCGGCACCGGTGGTGGCGCGGGCGACGAGGCTCGTCGAGCACAACGCGGAGCGCTTCGCCAAGCGCATCCTGCCGCGGCCCGACGCCATCGGACAGCTGATCCTCGCCCCCGATCCGTCCGACGATGTCGCCCGAGCCCGGCGCCTGCTGACCACCTGGGCGCCGGCCCTTCGTGCGCCCGACGCGAGCACACACGCCGTCCTGGCGCGGACGAACGCCGAACTGGCGCCGTACGCAGCGGCCGCCCTGGAGCTGGGCCTCCCCTACCGCGCCGAGACGGACGGCCTCGACCTCCTCGACGACCCGGCGTCGGACCGCCTCCTGGCCCAGGCGGAGGCCGGCGCCGGGCCGCCCCCCGCCGCACTGGGGCACCTGCAGCACACCGTGACACGTGCCGAGCGGCCGGTGCTCGGCGCGCTCCTCGGATGGTCGCCCGCGTATGCGTCGATCTCCGCCCTGCGTGCCGGTATCGCCAGCGCGCGCGAGGCCAGGTCCCGTCTGCGGCGCGACGACGCCCCGCTCCTCCTGGCCACCGTGCATTCCACTAAGGGCCTCGAGTTCGACGTGGTCGCCTGCGTCGGCCTCGACGAGGGCCGCTTCCCCAGCGCCCGCAGCCTCGCAGACGCCGATGACCCGGCCCGCGCGCTCGAGGAGGAGCGGCGCCTCGCCTACGTGGCCTGGACGCGTGCCCGCAGGTCGCTCCTGCTCGTCTTCGATCCGGGCGCGCCGTCACCCTTCCTGCACGAGGCATTCGACCCGTCGGAGCTCGCCCGTGCGTGGAGCGCCAGGCCGCGATCCGCTCGTCCGCCGTGACGTGGACCTTGCACCCTGGCGCATCATGACGCCGTGCGTCCCGACCTGCCCTCCGGCACGGTCACCTTCCTCTTCACCGACGTGGAGGGCTCGACGAAGCTGCTCCACGAGCTGGGCGCCGATGCGTACGCGGCGGCGCTCGCCGAGCATCGCCGCATCCTGCGCCAGGCCTTCGGCGCCCACGGCGGCGTCGAGGTCGACACCCAGGGCGACGCCTTCTTCGTCGCCTTCCCGACCGCACCGAGCGCGCTCGAGGCGGCCGCCGAGGCGCTGGCAGG
>Ga0209751_10002390_pt1 | contig 18806 bp, 21 predicted proteins | sample RifCSP13_1_FD_184019 | JGI IMG/M metagenome (GOLD analysis project Ga0209751, IMG submission 184019) | Soil microbial communities from Rifle, Colorado - Rifle CSP2_sed 13_1 (SPAdes) (version 2) | ecosystem: Environmental > Terrestrial > Deep subsurface > Rock core/Sediment | place: Rifle... | reverse complement strand
GCCCGAGATGCCACCGCCCTCCCTTACGGTGAAGGAGAAGATCCAACTCCACCTGTTCGAGTTCAGCCGGGCCGCCGACGCCTACGAGGTCCCCGAAGAGGTCACGCAGGAGGGCATCGCCCGGACGGTCGGCATCCGCGTCCACCACGTCCAGCAGTACGTGCGGCCTCTGATCGCCGAGGGGCTCGTCGATGAACGAACGTCCCACATCCGCCGCCAGCCCCGTCGGCGCAAGGCATACTTCCTGACGGAGCGGGGACGCTCCCGGGCGCTGACCCTCCGGACCGCGACGCTGAAGGAGCCGGTCCCCCTGCGAACGGCGGACGGGCAGACCCTGATGCTGCCCCTCGGCAGAATCCTCGAGGAGCGCCGGCGGGGCGCGAGGCCGGCGGACCTCGTGCGGGAGCTGGAGAACCTCGGGTACGTCGCCGAGGTCGTCGCCCCCGAGCAGGCCGGGACCGTCGAGATCCTCGCGGACTCCCCGCGTGTGGAGCGGTTCGTCGGCCGCCGTCGCGAGCTGGAGATCGTGACCGCCGACGAGGAGGCGCCGCGGGTGTTCGTCGTCCGGGGCGTCGCGGGGATTGGCAAGTCCACGTTCGCCGCGAAGGCCTGCGAGCTCCTCCGCGGGACGCGGAACCTCTGCTGGCACCGGGTCCAGGCGTGGGACACCCCCCAGACCCTCTTCGCCGCGCTCGGCCGCTTCCTCTTCGCGCTCGGCAGGCCAGGCCTCCGGACAATCATCGAGAAGGGGGAGGTGGACCGGACGCCGGAGGTCCTGCGCGAGACCCTGCCGGGGACCCGGTCCTTTCTCGTGTTCGACGACGCACACGAGGCGGGCCCCGAGGCCCTCCCGTTCTTCCGGGTCCTGAAGGACGCCGTCGCCAACGCGCCCGACGTGCGCCTGCTCGTCGCAACCCGCCGCGCGCTGGCGTTCTATGACCGGAGGGACGTGCAGCTGGGCGGGCTCGTCGCGGAAGTCGACCTCCAGGGGCTAGGGTCCGAGGAGATCGCCGCGTTGCTCGCTTCCAGCCCGTCGGGGGGCGTCCTCGCGGACATCGGACGAAAGCTCGGGGGCCACCCATTGTTCCTGCGGCTGCTGGAGTCCGCGTCCCGCCCGGAGCTCGCGCCCCACGCGCTGGCCGACATCCGGCGGTTCATCGAGGAATCCATCTACGCGGAGCTGACCGGCGACGAGCGTCTTGCGATGAAGGTCGCCTCGCTCTACCGGGTCCCCGTGCCGCGGGACGCTCTCCTCCCTCCGGAGGCGGGCTCCTACGACGTGCTCCTGTCGCTCACGAACCGGTCCCTGATCAACCCGACCGGGGAGGACCTGTACGAGGCCCACGACACGGTCCGAGAGTTCTTCGCGGGGATCCTCACCCCTTCCGAGCGGCAGACGTTCGCGCGGTTCGCCGGGGACCACCTGCGGGCCCTCACTGCGAAGGGCCGGGAGGCGGGGGACTTCCTCGCGTGCATCCGGTACGTGTCGAACGCCCTCGAGCTCGCGGACTCGGACGAGGACCATGTCGTCCTCAAGGAAGCCCTCGGGGAGCTGAGCGAGAGGGTCGGCGACCTGCCCTCCGCCCTCATCGCATGGCGGGAGGCGGCGAAGCGGACCTCGGATCCCGAGGTGCTCGCGAGGCTCCATCGGAAGGCCGCCGCGGCGTGCGAGGCGCGCGGCCAGTGGACGCCCGCGTCCCGCGAAGTGGAGACGGGGCTCGACGCCCTCGGCTCCGTCCGGAGCATCGAGCGGGCGTGGCTGCACCTCGTGCAGGCCCGAATCGCGGAGAGGACCGAGGAGCTGGAGGAGGCGAGGGAGCACGGGGGGGCCGCCCTCTCCCTGTTCCAGGCCTTCGGGTCGCCCCTGGGCGAGGCGCATGCCCTCCGCATCCTGGGATGGGCGGAGACCGTGTCGCCCCGCGGGGACCCGGCGTCCGCGGAGGCCCGCCTCCGGTCCGCGCTCGACCTCGCGGAATCCCTCGGGGACCCCGCCCTCGTCGCTGCCCTCCACACCTCTCTAGCCTACCTCTTCGCGTACCGGATCGGGGACGCCTCGCGGTCCCGGGAGCACTTCGCGGCGGCGGAGGCGATCCCAGAGGGGCAGTGGGATCCGCACACCCGCCGGACCCTGCTGATGGCGAAGGGCTGGTTCCACCTCGAGGTGCTCGCGGACTTCGCGGTCTCGGAGTCGTACTTCCGAGAGGCGCTGTCGTTCGGGCGGCGGATCTACGACGCGGCGGCGGTCGCGTTCGCGCGGTACGGTCTCGCGTACATCGCGTTCTACCAGGGACGGTTCGGGGACGCCCGTCGGATGCTCGCCGAGATCCTCCCGGAAATCCGCCAGCCCGCCTTCCTCCAGTGGGCCGTGGAGGCGACGTGCACGGTCGCCGAATGCTGCCTCCTCGAGAACGACCTCGACGGCTTCCGCACAGCCGCGAGAACCCTGGAGGACCCCGGCCTCACCCGCGGCGTGGAGGCGCGGGCGTCCATGGTCGACGCGACCCGCGGGCTCCTCCACGTGGTCGGGGGCGACACGGACGGGGCGATGCGGGCGTTCCGGGCGGCAATCGAGGCGTCGTCTCGAGCGTTCGAGGCGGACCGTCCATTCCCGCACCTCGCGTACGGCGCTTCCCTCGACGCCCTAGGAAGGACCGCAGAGGCGAGGGCGGAGATTGACCGCGCGCGGGAGCTGTGCGAGGCCCAGTCCCAGCGTGCCCGCCTCCTCTCGGTTCCCGGTCGGGCGCGAGCGCTGGCGGACGCCCTCCGGAATGCCCCCCGCCAGACGTAGGCCGATCAGGACTTCGCGCGTGGGCTCTGGATCCGCGAACGGGTCAGGAAGAGCAGCCCGAGCCAATAGTCGATGATCGCGAGCTGGACGTCGGGTTCTCTCGCGGACTCCTCCAGCTTGTCCAGCAGTGCCTGGAAAGTCGTCCCGACGTGTCGCCTCGGCCCCAAGCTCGCGAACTCCAACAGACTAGTCAAACTGACCATGCCGCCTCCCCCTATGCCCGGTGACATCGGGTGTCCTCGGATTTAGAACCTTCCCGTAGATTCCTATCGGACACTGTCCGCCCGGTGCTGTGGCGGGGGAAAGAAAAGGGGAGGGAGGGAGCCGCCTCCCTCACAGGACGGAGCTCACGAGCCCGAGCAGGTCGCGGCCCGCGGTCGCCAGCATGTCGCGGGGGACGATCGGGATGCCCCGGCCCCAGAACACGAGGACGTTCCGGGCGGCGAACCCGAGCAGATCCCGGCCGAAGTACGCGAGGACGTCGCGACCGATGATCGGGATGACATGGTCCAACACGGCTCTCACCTCCCTTCCACTGGGTACTTGTACCGCGCCCCTCCTCGGCGCTCAATCAGACGGTCACTCTGAGGCGCTGCCCCGCGATGGGGGACGAAGGTCCGGGACAGGGAGTGGGCCACGGCGACGATCCGGGCCCACGGACCCGACGGCACCGGCGGGACGCCGGTGCCCAGCCACTCCTCCAGCGCGCTGTCGTCGCCCGCCACCCAGCGCTCGAGGAGCTGGATGGACCGGGACGGCTCCGCGGAGCTGGTGGATTGCCGGTCGCTGGCGCCCGCCATGGCGGCCACGCGCTCACCCGTCCGTCGGAGAGGCGGTCTCCTTGGCACCCGGCGCGGTCCGGACCCCCCGGGATCGCATCGCCCGCCACGCTCGGGTCACCGAGCGGAGCGCCTCGACAAAGCCCCGGGACCGCCTTCCGCCCGCGAGCGGAGCGGCGGCTGCCATCTCCGCGTACAGGTAGTCGACCCGGGTGCCGGGCCCGTACTCGCCGCGAACGTACCGCGCGAGGGCCTCCGTCTCCAGGCGCTCGCCCCATCCGTTCACGACCATCCTTCCGTAGACGTTCATCATCTCTATCTGTCTCCTGTGCGAGTTGTGTTTCGCATGGAGGGTCCGAGGGCGGCGCGGGGGGATTGCCGTGCCGAAGTACGTCCACAGTAGGTACTATCGGGTCAGGCCGCGCGGGGGGGGGGCGCGCGGGGCCGAGTCTCGCGCTCACGCCAGGACATCCGCGAGGAGGTGGGGGTCGACGTTCCCACCCGACACGACGACCGCCACGGGCGGCTCCAGCGCCTCCCGGTGGCGTGCCCACGCCGCGAACCCCGCCGCGCCCGCGGGCTCCGCGACGACCTTCGCCTCGAGCGCGAGCCGCCGCATCGCGGAACGGATGTCCGCGTCCGACACGAGGAGGCACCCGTCGAGCGTGCGGGCGAGGAGCTCCGCCATGGCGGGCAGGATCACCCCCACGCGGATCCCGTCCGCAATCGTGTCCGGGCGGTCCACGTGGAACCCCTTCTCGGTCGCGAGCGCGGTGGGCAGCGTGGCGGCTCCCTCCGCCTGGATCCCGAGGACCCGCGCCTTCGGAAGGCAGGCCTTCACGCCCAGCGTCACGCCCGCCGCGAGGCCCCCGCCCCCGACGGGCACGAGGACCGTCCGCACGTCCGGCGCGTCCTCCGCGAGCTCCAGGCCTAGCGTGCCGGAGCCCTCGATCATGGCGGGGTGCGCGAACGGGTGGACGAATGTCTCGGGCCAGGCCCGCCACAGCTCCTCCTCGTGGGTCCGGATTACCTGGGTCCGCGGGACGGGGACGACCTCCGCGCCGAGGGCCTGGATCGCCTCGACCTTCCGCGGGGCGGCGCCCTCCGGTACCCGCACGACGCACGGGATCCCGAGGCGCCTCGCGGACCAGGCGACCGCGAGGCCGTGGTTCCCGGAGCTGAGGGTCGAGACGCCCCGCTTCCGCTCCGCGGGTGTGAGGCGGGAGATCCGGTTCCACGCCCCGCGGATTTTGAACGCGCCGAGGCGCTGGAGGTTCTCGAGCTTGAGGAGCACCTCTCCACCTCCCGAGTCCGCGAACCGGTGGACCGGGGTGCGGACCGCGACCTCGTACACGGTGTCCCGCGCGGCCTCAATCTCTCGGAGCCCGACGTCCGGCCGTTCCACGCGACCCGCATCGGGCCGCCGACCGTGAACCTTGCGCGCGGGCCCCGGTGGCGGGAGCGAGGCTGCTCCTCGGCTCGTGAGCCCGCCCGGTGGAGTGCGGGCGGGCCCTCCCGCGTTTCCTCCGCGCTCAGACCGACGTCGGGTCCCCATGGTCGCCTGGGCCGTGGAGCCCACCGGTCCCTCCGGTCTCCCAATTGGAATGCATCGTGGCACCCTTCCTCCTCAGACTAACCGGCGCCGTCATGACGTGCAGCCTGGTCTATGTTTGTGGAACGAATTTTTGACGCGCGCAAATCTTCGCGTGAATCGCCCGTCGGCGAGCGAGCGGGCGAGTTTCGATCCGCGATTCCCCGCCATCCGTCTCCTAGAAAACCGTCCACCCTGATTCTCAAATCGCAGAACCCTCTCGGAAGGTTCAAGCCGCTTCCCGGAAACCGCCGCCCGGAGTCCGGATGTCCATCCCGAAGGAAGTCTCCGAGTTGTTCGACACCTTGGGCCGGGACGCACCCGTTGACGCCGCGTTCCTGATCCGCGGGACGGGCGCGATTCTCGCGAGTTGGGTCCGGAACCCCGTCCCGCAGGAGATGGTCACCGTGATGGCCGCCACGATGATGTCGTCCGTCGCGACGATCGTGGAGGTCTTCGGCTGCCCGACCCCGCAGACCGTCCTCGTGAACACGGAGGACCACCAGATCCTCGCCCGCAAGGTGAACCCGGACCAGATCCTCGTCCTCGTCTCCTCGAAGGGCGTGCACAAGCGCCACCTCTATCTCCTCGCCCGCCAGCTCGTGACCCGGCTTTCCTCGGTCCAGGCCGCGGACCGCACCCTCTCCGATTCCCCGGACCGCTGGACCCGCTGACCGCGTGCGGACGGGGTCTGCGGCGAGGCGCGAGGACCCCGGTAGCATGGTTCTTATACCGAGCTACGAATGCTAGCAGGGGGAGAAGACGGACCGCCTATTGGCAGTCGGCACCAACGGCGGGGTGCTCGACCATCCGACACGCCGCCGCATCTACGAACACCTACTCGTGAGGCCGGGGAGCCATTTCCGCGACATCGTGCGGGTCCTCCGGACGGGATACGGGACGACCCTCCACCACCTCAACATCCTCGTCGCGCAGGACGTCGTCCGGACGGAGAAGGAGGACGGCCGCCGGCGGTATTACCCGATCGGGCAGCGGTGCTCGCCCCGCCTCAACGAGCTGTTCGGGCGGTATTGGTCGTACCGGGACCTGCGCGCGCGGGTCCTGTTAACCGTCCGCCGCCTCGGATGCGCGGGCCCGACGGACGTCGGCCGGTCCCTCGGGATTTCCCGCCAGCTCGCGGCCTACCACCTCGCTCGCCTCCAGGAGATGGGGCAAGTGAACCGGGAAGGTCGGCGGTACCGCGCGACGTGACGCGGGCTCTCCGGGCGGGCGACGCCCGCACCTCACTGGAAAGAACGGAGGAGGCGCCGGTCCGGGCGCGTTGAAGGTTCCGTGGCCGCGACCGGCTGTCATCGATTCCGAGAGCGTCCGCGGCGGCGGGCGGTCATCGTCCCAGTCCGGATCCACTCCAAGTAGGCGGGAAGCCCGCCGATGATCGGCACCGCGACGATCTCGGGCAGTTCGTAGGGATGGAAGGACCGGATCCTGCGGACGCATTCGCCGACGAGGGAGGCCCGGGTCTTCAGGATCAGGAGAGCCTCCGAGTCCCGGTGGACCTTCCCCCTCCATCGGTAGACGCTCCTGACGCCCGCGACGACGTTGCCGCAGGCCGCGAGCCGTTCGTCGACGAGATGGCGGGCAATCGTCTCCGCCACCGCGGCACTCGGGCACATCGAGAACATCACGACGAACTCCATGGCCGGGCCCGGGGCGGGAACGCACGGGCGGGCTAAAGCTCCACCGTCGCCCGAAAGGCCTTAAGCCGTCCCGCGGGTTCCGAGACTCGTGGCGGTGCCTGACGCCCCCGCGACGCGGAGCCCTCCCCGCGCGGGCCTCCGCCCGTTCGGAATCGGGGAGACGAAGCCGCACCACTTCGTGGAGATCGCCCGCACGATGTGGGAGAACAAGCGCCACCCCGTGTTCGCGTGGCGGATCCTCCGGGACGGCGTGTGCGACGGATGCGCCCTCGGCACGACCGGGATGCGGGACTTCACGATGGACGGCATCCACCTCTGCGCGGTCCGCCTGAACCTCCTGAAGCTGAACACCGCGGGCGCCTTGGACGTCCGCGTGCTCCAGGACGTCGCACCGCTCCGCAGGACGAGCTCCCGCCGGCTCCGCGAGCTGGGGCGGCTCCCCTTCCCGATGGTCCGGCGGCGGGGCGACCCGGGATTCCACCGGGTCCCGTGGGACGAGGTCCTCGACCTCGTGGCGGACCGGATCCGCGGAGCGCCACCCGGCCGCGTGTGCTTCTACGTCACCTCCCGCGGGATTACGAACGAGACGTACTACGCGGCCCAGAAGGTCGCGCGGTTCCTCGGGACGAACCACGTGGACAACTCCTCCCGCGTCTGCCACGCTCCGAGCACGACGGGCATGAAGCAGGTCCTCGGCGTTGCCGCGTCGACGTGCTCGTACCGGGACTGGATCGGGACGGACCTCCTCGTGTTCTTCGGGAGCGACGTCCCGAACAACCAGCCCGTCACGACGAAGTACATGTACTACGCGAAGCAGCGCGGGACGCGGATCGCTGTCGTCAACCCATTCCGGGAGCTCGGCCTCGAGCGGTACTGGATCCCGTCCGTCCCCCGGAGCGCGCTCGTCGGCACCCGCCTCGCGGACGACTTCTTCCTCGTCCACACGGGCGGGGACATCGCGTTCATCAACGGCGTCCTGAAGCACCTGATTGAGCTGGACGCCCTGGACCACGGGTTCATCCGGGACCACACGGACGGCTTCCTGGACCTCGAGCAGGCCCTGGACGCGCAGGACTGGGCGACCCTCGAGCGGTACTCCGGCCTTCGCAGGGAGGACATGCGCCGCTTCGCGGAGCAGTACGCCCGCGCGGGCTCGGCGGTGTTCGTGTGGTCCATGGGGATCACGCAGCACCGGTTCGGCGTGGAGAACGTGAAGGCGATCGCGAACCTGGCCCTCGCGCGCGGGATGGTGGGGCGGGAGCGTTGCGGGCTGATGCCGATTCGCGGCCACAGCGGGGTCCAGGGCGGGGCGGAGGTCGGATGCGTCCCGAACCATCTCCCCGGCGGGGACCCGCTAGGGAGGCGGGAGCGGATCGAGGCCCTCTGGGGCTTTCCGGTCCCGGAGGCCCCCGGCCACACGTCCGTCCAGATGATCGAGGCCGCGGCCCGCGGGGACATCGACGTCTTCTACGCGGTCGGCGGGAACTTCCTCGAGACGCTGCCGGAGCCGGACTTCGTGCGGGGGGCGCTGGGCCGCGTGCCCCTCCGCGTCCACCAGGACATCGTCCTCACCTCGCAGATGCTCGTGGACCCCGCGGACACGGTCGTCCTGCTCCCCGCCCAGACCCGCTACGAGCAGCGGGGCGGGGGCACGGAGACGTCCACGGAGCGCCGGATCTACTTCAGCCCGGAGGTCCCGGGGCCGCGCATCGGGGAGGCGATGGCGGAGTGGGAGATCCTGACGCGCCTCGCGGAGCGGGTCCGCCCGGAGATGCGGGACTGGATCCACTTCGCCGGCGCGCAGGCGATCCGCGACGAGATCGCGAAGGCGGTGCCCGCGTACGCGGGGATCGAGTCCCTCCGGAGGAAGGGGGACGCGGTCCAGTGGGGCGGGCCAATCCTTTGCGAGGGCGGGCGGTTCCCCACGCCGGACGGGAGGGCCCGGTTCACGGCTCTCGCCCCGCCCGAGCTCCGCCTCCCGGAGGGCGGGTTCCTCCTGAGCACGCGGCGGGGCAAGCAGTTCAACAGCATGGTCCAGGGGGAGGTCGACCCACTGATTGGCGCGCGGCGGGAGGACATCCTGATGAGCTCCGCAGACGCGGACGCCCTGGGCCTGAGGGAGGGCGACCCGATCGAGGTCCGGTCCGAGGCGGGCCGCTTCGTCGGCCGGTGCAAGCTCGCGCGCATCAAGCCCCGCAACCTCCAGATGTACTGGCCCGAGGCGAACGCGGTGATCCGGAGGGGCGTCGTCGACCCGGAGTGCGGGATGCCGGACTACAACGCGGTCGTCACCCTGACGCCCGCGCGCGCGGCGGTGGCGGCATGAACCGGCCCGCGCCGAGCGCCCGCGTGGACGTCATCCGCGTTTCGGGAGCGCGGACGGACCACACGGAAGACGTCGTGGCGGGCGAGGAGCCGATGGAGATCCGCCTCGCGATTCCCCAGGAGGACGGTGTCTTCACCCGGAGCCTGTCCGTCACGATGCGGACCCCGGGGGACGACTTCGAGCTCGCGGCGGGCTTCCTGTTCACGGAAGGAATCGTCCGCGGGAAGGAGGACATCGCGCGGATCGGATACACGTCGGACGGGAAGCGGGAGCAGGAGGGCAACCTCGTCACGGTCTCCCTCCGGCCCGGCGTGCGACTCGACCCGAAGCGCCTCCTCCGCCACTTCTACGTGACCTCCAGCTGCGGGGTGTGCGGGAAGGCGAGCCTCGAGGCGGTGCGGGTGTTCGTCCCCGGCCCGCTCCCCGTGGGCCGGCCCCGGGTCTCCGAGGATGTCCTGCGGGGCCTGCCCGCGCGGCTCCGGGAGGCCCAGGCGATCTTCGCGGAGACGGGCGGCCTCCACGCGGCGGGCCTCTTCACCCCCGACGGGGAGGTCGTCGGCATCCGGGAGGACGTGGGCCGCCACAACGCCGTCGACAAGGTCGTCGGCGAGCAGGTCCTCAGGAACGCCGTCCCGCTCTCGGACTCGATCCTCCAGGTGAGCGGGCGCGGGAGCTTCGAGATCGTGCAGAAGGCCCTCGTGGCGGGGATTCCGGTCGTCAGCGCCGTCGGCGCCCCGTCGAGCCTCGCGGTGGACCTCGCCCGGGAGTTCCGGATGACCCTCGTCGGCTTCGCCCGCCGGGAGGGGTTCAACGTGTACCACGACGCGGGCCGCCTCGCGTTCGGCCACCCCTCGCCGTCGCGTTGATATAGAGCGCGGCGATGGAGGCGGCGGGGGGTCTCTCCTGCCGAATCTCGCCGCCAACCTGGTCCGGAACTGCCTGCGCATCACCGCGAACGACAACGTGACCGTCTTCTTCTACCCGCATACACAGAAGCTCGCGGAGGAGGTCGCGATCGAGTGCTTCAGGGTGGGCGCGGACGCGATTCTGAACATGTACACGGACGCGTTCTGGCTCGCGTACATGAAGCACCTGCCCGTGGAGAGCCTGCGGAAGCCCTCCGTCTTCTGCCGCGGGCTGACGGAGCTCTCGACCGCCGAGTTCTGGCTCGGCGCCACGTACGACCCCGCGATCTTCCGGAAGGTCCCGCCGGCGAAGATGGCGGCGAACGACGAGGGCGAGACGATTGCCCACGAGCCCGCGCAGGAGCGGAAGGTCCGCTCGCTCTGGGTTGCGATGGGCCAGGTCACACGCCCGCGGGCGAAGGCCTACGGCTTCTCGTTCCCCGCGTGGGAGCGGATGATCCGGGAGGCGTCCTCGGTCCCGCCCGCGAAGCTCCAGGCGGACGGCAAGCGGGTCGCGGCCGTGCTCGAGTCGGGCGACCACGTGCATGTCACCGCCCCGAACGGGACGGACCTCGAGTTCTCCGTGGCGGGCCGCCGGCCGCACGTGTCGGACGGCGTCGTGGACGAGGAGGACATCGCCCGCGGCGCGCTCGGGTCCGGCATCCCGACGGGGAGCGTCGATGTCTGTCCCGTCAAGACGAGCGCGGAAGGGGCCGTCGCGTTCGATCTGCCCCAGCCCTGGGCGGGCCGGACGATCCGCCGGCTCCGGTGGGGGTTCTCCGGGGGCCGCGTGACGTCCTGGGAGGGGGACGCGGTCGCGGAGCGGCTCAAGGCGCAGTGGGAGCAGTCGACGGGGGACCGCGACCGGATCGCGTACCTCCAGATCGGCCTCAACCCCCGCGCGAGGTTCGGCTTCCTCCAGAACGACATCGTCCGCGGCGGCGTCCTGATCGGGATTGGCGGTAACCAGTTCTCCGGCGGACCGAACAAGTCCTCGTTCTCCCATGGCCAGTCCCTGTCCGGTGCGACGGTGGAGGTCGACGGGAAGCCGGTCGTGCGGGGCGGGAAGCTCGTCGTCGCGTGAGGGGTCACTCGCCCGCCAGGCGCCGCTCCGCGTCCCCCAGGTCCGCGGGCGCGTTCACGTTCACGAAGGAGTCCAGTCCGGGGTCCGCCGCGCGCAGTTCGTCGACCGGCACAAAGCGGACCCGCTCGAGGCCCGCGATCATGTCCGCGTTCGCGAGCCGGCCCGCGTCGAGTGCAACCACGGCGGCCTCCCGCGCCCGCTCCCGGTGGTACACCGCCGCCATCGGCTCGATCTTCCCGTCCGGCCATCGCGGAATCGCGGCGTTCGCCCCCTCGACCCGCATGAAGAGGGCCGCCAGGACCTCAGGGACGATCAGGGGGAGGTCGCACGCGAGGAACGCGACGTACTCTGCGTCCAGCGCCCGTGCACCGGTGACGAGGCCCGCAAGGGGGCTCTGGACGTCCCGCTCGTCCGCGAGGACGCGCGTGCGGCGGGGGACGGCGGCCCGGATCTCCGCAACCATCGGCCGCTTCGTCACGACGACGATGTCCTCCGCGACCCGGCGAGCGGCCTCGACGACGCGCGCCACCAAGGGCTTCCCCGCCAGCAGGACGAGGGCCTTCGGCCTCCCCATCCGCCGACTCGGCCCGCCCGCGAGGACGATCGCGCCCCGCACGGCGCGCCTACCCACCGAGGACGAGGAGCGCGCCCTCCCACGTCTTGTACAGGCTCTCGATGTCGTACGGCGGGACGTGGCACGCGAGGTACCGGAGCTTCGTCTTCCCGAGGTTCCGGATCCCGTGGCGGGAGCCCGGGGGGAAGTACACGGCGATGTCCGGCCCGACCGTCCGCGTCTCCTTCCCGGAGATCGCCTCGCCGCGGCCCTCGAGGATGAAGTACATCGACTCGACGGCTTTCCCGTGCGCGTGGGGCGGGGTGCTACCGCCCGGCAGGATCTCCACGTACGTGACGAGCATGTGCTCGGTCCCGACCGTGTCCGGGGTGAGGAGCTGGTACGAGCGGCTGCGGTTCCCCTTCAACGCCTTCGCTTTGCGGAGGTGCACGATTTTCATGGTCCCACCGGCCCGCGCGAACGCGGCCTCCGGATATGGACTTTCCCTACGAACCTCCCGCGCGCGCACGCGTGGCGGGCCGCCCAACCCCTTAAATAACATGGGGAGGCTTCGCGCCCGATGGTCCGCATCGACGTGATCGCGTACACGCCGACGGAGGTGCTCGAGGAGCACGACATCACGATCGGGCGGGCCCGCGAGCTCGTCGAGAAGTACACGGTCACCTGGGTGAACATCGTCGACGCGAGCGGCCGGACCCTGGAGGAGCTCGAGACCCTCTTCGGGTTCCACCCCCTCGCCCTGGAGGACTCAATCAACCAGGACCTCGCGCCGAAGGTCGAGACGTACGAGGACACCCTGTTCATCGTGACCCGGACGATCGTATGGGCGGAGGAGATCGAGACGGATCAGCTGAGCCTCTTCGTCTCGAAGCGGTTCGTCGTCACGATCCACGACAAGGTGTTCCCGCAGCTCGAGGACGTCCGCATCCGAATCCGGAAGAAGATGCCGAAGCTGATGAAGAGCGGGGCGGACCACCTGTGCTACACGATCCTCGACGTGATCGTGGACTCGTACTCCCCGCACCTGGACCGGTTCCAAGACCTCCTGGACCGGCTCGAGGACGATGTCGTCAAGAACCCGACCGGCTCGGGGATCGCGAAGCTGCACGACATCCGCGTCGACCTCACCCTGATCCGGAACGCGCTCCGCCCCCAACGGGACGCGCTCGGGAACCTGGCCCGCCTCGACCTCCCCGTGTTCAAGAAGGAGACGCGCAACTACCTCCGGGACGTCCAGGACCACATGATCCGGGCCCTCGACACCCTGGACACTCTGCGCGAGATTGTGACGAGCCTGATGGAGGTCCAGGCGACCCTCGCGGACCGCGAGCTGAACCAGGTGATCAAGGTCCTCACGGTCCTGTTCACCGTGACGATTCCGCTCACGATCGTCACGAGCGCGTTCGGGATGAACGTCGAGTTCTTCGGGTTCAACAAGCCGGAGGGTCTGTGGCTCGCGCTCGCGCTGATGATCATCCCGACCCTGACCCTCGTCGTGTGGCTGTGGCGGAAGAAGTGGCTGTAGCCCCGCGGCGGGGCGGGCGCTTCAGGGTTCGAGCCCCGCCATCCGGAGGCTCAGGTCCCACAGTCGGCGCGCCGCGGCGGCGTCTTGGGACACGGGCGACGAGGCGACCTCCCGCATCTTCGCGAAGTACCTCCCGCTCACGCCGTCGAGGGCGGGGGACGACGCAACGAAGATCGGTGTGCGGGCGCCCTTCATCGGGCTCTTCATGAACGGCCGGACCAGGAGGTCGAACGCCCGCGGGAACTCGCCCCGCCCCAGGTTCGTGCGGATCACGCCGGGGTGGAGCGCGTTCGCGGTGACCCGGGTGCCCTCGAGCCGACGGGCGAGCTCCCGGGTGAAGAGGACCTGCGCGAGCTTGGACTGGTTGTACGCGCGGAACCCGCTGTACTCCCGCTCCCCCTGGAGGTCTGCGAAGTCGATTCGCCCGCCCGTGTGCGCTGCGGAGGAGACGTTCACGATCCGGGAGGGCGCGCCCGCCTCGAGGGCGGGCAGGAGGAGATGCGTCAGCAGGAACGGTCCCAGGTAGTTCACCTGGAACTGGCTCTCCAGTCCGTCCTCCGTCACCCGCCTTGACCGGGAGAAGATCCCGGCGTTGTTCACCAGGACGTGGGTCCTCGGATGGCGGGCGATCGCGTCGGCGGCGAACGCCCGGACCGACCGGAGGCTTGCGAGGTCGAGCGCCGCCCGCTCCACCTCCCCGTCTCCCGTCTGCGTGAGGATCTCCTGGCGTACGGCCTCCCCCTTCCGCGGGTCCCGGCAGGCGAGGACGACGGTCGCTCCGAGGCGGGTGAGACCCGCCGCGGTCTCCTTCCCGATTCCCGAGCTCGCGCCCGTCACGATGCACACGCGGCCCGCCATCGGGGACGCTACGCGCTCACCGCCCACGGTTCTTCGCCTCGCGGGTGCGGATCAGGAACCGGCACACGGAGTCGCCCGCGACGACGCGGTGGGAGGTCTCGACGTCCGCCCGGAGGAGCTTCTGGAAGAGCTCCTGCTCCACCGCGCACGCCTCCCCGTACGTGCCCGCCACCGCAAAGATCGGACAGTTGTGCTCGAGGAGCTCGAACGTGCCCTTCCGCGCGGCCCCGATCTCCGCCATGTACCCGCCCTCGTCGCGGATCCGGGCGAGGGTCCTGACCCGCTCCTTGAGGCCCTTGTCCTCCATCTCGGGCCGGTGCTCCGCGTACACCTCCTGGGCCCGCTGCTTCAGGAGCGCGGTCACGGCGTCCGGGCCGAGCTTCTCCTCGACGAAGGCGAGGGCGGCGAGGGTCATCTGCGTGTACGCCTCCGGGAAGAGGCGGGTCGCGCCCGGGGCCAGGCGGAAGAACACCTGAGGCCGCCCGCGGCCCCCCGCGACGAAGGAGCGCTCGACGAGTCCCTTCCCCTCGAGCACGTTCACGTGCCGCAGGGCCGCCATCTTCGTCACGCCGAGCTCCTTCGCGACATCCGCGAGGGACGAGGTCCCGGTCCGCTTCAGCATCATGAGGACCGCCTTCTTCGCGGACGAGAAGCCCGCGTCGAGGGGACCGCGGTCCATGGCCTCGGGCGCCATCGGCTCGGAGATGGCGGGTCGAAATAATATACATTCTCGTCTACAATGTCTACAAACCCGCCGGGCGGGGCCGGGGACCTACTTCGGCTCTTGCATGTACCGGGTGTTGTCGAGAGCGATCGTCTCCTTGCGGGCCCGGTCGACCTCCGAGATCAGCGTGACGCTGTGGCTCAGGTTCCGGTACGCGCCGGAGATCCCCCAGAGGCCGCACAGGACCATCGCGACGGCGGCCGCGATTGCCGCGGTCTTCCACTCGACGGTCAGGGCCGAGAATCGTGCCACTCCGTCCGCGAGCCCGCCGATTGACGCGAGGAGGGCGACGGCCACGCCGACCAGGAAGATCGTCGTCCACAAGACGACCATCATCACCCGGAGGCCCACGTTCGGCCTTGCGCTCATCGACCGCATCGTCTCGACGGCGATTCACCGGCCTGAGGCTACTTGAATCATTCCCCCCGGTTATCGAAGGGGGAAACATCCGCGCGCGCTACTGCGGAATCGCGAGGGCGGGGACCCCGTCCGGAGACCAGCCCCGCACGTGGTAGAACTCGTCCCGCATCGCGGCCCACGTTTCCGGGCCGAGGCGGACCCGCTTCCCGTTCACCGTCACGGCCTCCTCGACGAGGCGGGCGGGGAGGGAATCCTTGTCCTTCGTGTGGCCGCGGTCCACGTCGAGCCGCCGCTCGAGGTCCACGATCCCCTTCCCGATCGCGCGCATCTCCCCGTCCGTGACCTCCTTCCCGAGGACCGCCTTGTACGCCTCCGGCGCCTCCGTGAACGTGACGGGCGTCACGAGGGTGCAAATCCCGATCGAGTCGATCACCGCGGTCTCGTCGAGCAGGTCCGAGACGATCTTCGGCTTCCCCGCCGGGCCCACGCGGGCGTCGAGGCTCATCCCGAGCTCCATGTACACGGTCCAGGCCTTGTTGTGGCACCCGTGGCGGGGGCCGAACACGTAGCACAGGAACATCCCCCAGGACCCGCGCGGGTCGTACGCGGGGAGCTCCATCCCGCACTGCTGGATCGCGAAGCCCTCGGACCCGCCTTCGAAATGCGCGCTCGCCCGGAGCGTGCCCTCCGCGAGCACGTCGCCGATTCCCTTGCGGTGCGCGATCGCGTCGATCAGCTCGAACACCTTCTCGTTCGACGCCCATGTGTCGTCCGCAAGGCCCCGCTCGATCAGCTCCCGGTACCAGCCGAGGATGCTCCCTGTGGAGATCGTGTCGAGTCCGTACTTGTCGCACAGCTTGTTCGCGTGCACGATCACGTCCGGGTCCGTGTTCATGATCTGCGGGCCGAACGCCCACGTCGTCTCGTACTCCGGGCCGCGGCCCTTGTCCCCGTAGCGGGAGGTGTTCTCCCGGGTGCAGCGGATCGCGCAGTCGAAGCAGGTCGTGTACCCGGTCAGGAGGTTCTTCCACTCCGGGAAATACAGCCGCTGGCCCTCGTCCCAGTGGACGTCCTGCCAGTTGTGGGTCGGCCACAGGTACGCGTCGTTCACCTTCGGCGGGATCTCGAGGGTGCCCATCTCGTGGAAGTACCCGCTCCGCTCCGTGTTGTTCGCGATCGTCTTCTTGTGGAACACCTTCGCGGGCTGCCCCTGCAGGCCCGGGAAGTCCATCGTGCCGAAGACCGTGACCGCCTTGAGCTTCTTCGAGCCGAGGACGGCGCCCAGGCCCCCACGGGCCGCCATCCGGTCCTCGAGCGCGACGCCCGCCACGCGGACGAGGTTCTCGCCCGCCGGGCCGATCGTCAGGGCGCGCCCCTCCTTCCTCAGCGCCTCCCGCGTCTCCTCCGTGTCGCGGCCCCAGAGCTTCTTGGCGTCGTGGAGTGTCGCCTTCCCGTTCCGGATCTCGAGCCGCGCGGGCCCGTCCGAGGCCCCGACGATGCGGACGACGTCGAAGCCCGCCTTCCGGAGGGTCGGGCCCCAGAACCCGCCCGCCGCGGCGCACGAGTAGTACCCCGTGAGGGGCGACACGGACACGACCCAGGTGCGGTTGCACGACGCGATCGTGCCCTCGTACGGGGACGTGCAGAGGAACACGGGCATCCGCGGGTCGTACGGGTCCCGCCGGAAGTCCTCCTCGCTCAGGAGCTTCGCCCCGACGCCGCGTCCGCCCACGTACCGCTCCCAGTACTCGGGGCCGCGCTCCTCCGCCTCGATCTCGGCGGAGTCCAGGTCCACGTGCAGCATCCGGAGCTTCAGGTCCATGGCGTCACCCATCTCGGGTCCGAGAAGGCCGCCCGGTTACTTAGCGGTTCTCTCCATAGACCCCGCCATCCTTTTATGGCGCCCGGGCCTTGGGCGGGGCGTGCGGGTGACGGTCCGGCTCATGGGGCCCTTCCGGGCCGCCGCAGGGGTGACGGACGACGTCGTGCTCGAGGTTCGAGAGCCCACCCTCGGCGGGGTCCTCGCCGCGATCTCCGAGCGCTATCCCGCGGCGGGACGGAAACTGCAGCCCGCCCCGGGGAAGGTCGAGCCCGCGGTCCGCGTCGTCCTGAACGACGTGGTCCTCCCCGACGCGAACGTGGCGGTGCGGGTGAAGGACGGGGACCGTCTCGCCTTCGTCCCGGTCGTCGGGGGCGGTTGAGGGGGATCCCCGCCCGCGTGGATACGGAGGGTACGGACGGCATCCCTTTCTACCCCCAGCCCGTTCCGCCTGCGGATCGGATGAGGGCCTACATTCTGATCAAGGTCGGGATGGGCCGCGAGAAGGACGTGATGGAGTCCCTGCAGAACATCGCGGCGATCCGGGAGATCCACTTCCTGTTCGGGGAGTACGACTACCTCCTGAGCCTCGATGTCCCCGACACGACCGCCCTCGCGAGGCTCGTGAGCATGCGGATCCGGAAGGTGACCGGGGTCGAGCGGACCGCGACCCTGGTCGAGGCGCCGATCTAGTGGGCGGCGCCTTGCGTCTCGCCAGCAATCCTTGATAGCAAGAAGGCTTTCCGAGGGTGCCAGGATCCTACGACTTTCGCGAACGTCCTGATTGACCGACGCCCTACATAGAACCGCCAGTAGTCCGGATCCGCTCGCCGGCTCGGATTGTGTATTTCCCCGCAGGAAATCCCCAGATCAAGGAGTATGATCCGTAGTTGAGCGAGGTCGCTTCGATTCTTCTGAGCGAAGTAGAGGTAGGGCTCATGCCAGCCCACGGAGGGGATGCCACCCTCCGCATCGAAGTATCCGCGGGCATAGTCGATTCTGTCGCGACGGGAGCGTATCTGCAGTCCACGCATGAAGGACCGGGAGAATTCGACTACATAGAGCCGCCTTCTCCGGCCCTCTCTGTAGACCCAGGCCTTCCCACCCATGGTGAGAATCAGGTTCTGGATCATCACGACATAGGGCTTCTCGCGTTGCGAGATGCGGATTGTGCTGGCGTGGAATGTCCCGTCGTGCATCGCCCCTAGGATGTAGGCCCTTGTCAACCGTAGCGCCGACCCCATGCCGCATGCTGGACTCAAGAAGCTTCGCGGGGGAGGTCAGCGAAACTGCCTGTGAAGGTGATATAAAATCGGTGGGACGCTCGACGCATCTCGAGGTGGGCGTTCACGCCACCAGGCAGACCTGCTTCATCTGCTCCGCATCGCGGAGCTCAGCGGATCGCCTCGAAATTGCTTAGGAGGTGATCCATCTGCAGGTTCCCCTACAGATACCTTGTTCACGGTGTCCCCCGTGTCGCCACGGGGCGTGGACTGTATCATCATCCGGCGTAAGCCGGAGCCCGGCGTGCAGTCTCTGAGGGTTCCGGTCCTCTGGGACCGGCCTTCCCTGCGGATTGTCCGCACCCCACGATTTTTACCGCGACGCGGTACGTGGGGATCCACGGAGTTCCCCGCATATAGCCAGGTTTGTTCCGGGGCCTCGCGGCCTCGGAGTCGCAACGTCACTTACGACTTAGCCCTCCTTGCTGGACCGAAGTTCTAGCACCGCAAGAACGGCACCATCACTCCGGCTCAACTCGGGTGGCTTGACGGGCGGTGTGTGCAAGGAGCAGGGGCATATTCACCGCGTGAT
>Ga0209751_10002389_pt1 | contig 18815 bp, 17 predicted proteins | sample RifCSP13_1_FD_184019 | JGI IMG/M metagenome (GOLD analysis project Ga0209751, IMG submission 184019) | Soil microbial communities from Rifle, Colorado - Rifle CSP2_sed 13_1 (SPAdes) (version 2) | ecosystem: Environmental > Terrestrial > Deep subsurface > Rock core/Sediment | place: Rifle... | reverse complement strand
AAGCCGCTGCTTGCCTAGCCGCGGCAATCTGACAGCGCCCGGCCGGGCCATCCGGTCGGGCGCTAGTCTTTCGGGCATCGTGCGCCTGCGTGTCGCCGACTTCGACTACCCGCTGCCGTCGGCCGCCATCGCCCAGCGACCGGCCGAGCCGCGGGACGCCTCGCGGCTCTTGGTGCTCGATCGCGGAAGATCCACCCCCGGGCACCCAAACGTCCAAGGCAGCCGCTTCGCGGACCTCGCCGAGGAGCTGCGTGCCGGGGACCTGCTGGTGGTGAATGAGTCGCGGGTGATGGCCGCGCGCCTGCGGGGCCTGCGCACCGGCGGGGGAGCGGCCGAGCTGCTCTTGCTGCGACCCGCCATCGGCCCCTTCACCTGGGAAGCGTTGGTGCGGCCCTCGCGCCGCCTGGCCGCCGGTTCAAGCGTCACCCTGCGCAGCGGCGACCGGGCGCTCATCGGGGCCCGCCTGTCGGGCGGAACCCGGGCGGTCACGTTCGAACGCGACCCGTTCACGGTCATGGCCGAGGCCGGCGAGGTGCCGCTGCCGCCATATATCCACGATCGGTCCAGCCCAGCCGAGCGCTACCAGACCGTCTTCGCCCGCACCCTCGGATCAGCCGCCGCGCCCACCGCGGGGCTCCACTTCAGCGAAGCACTCCTTGGCTCTTTACGGCAACGAGGAGTCCACATCGTGCGCCTGACCTTGCATGTTGGGCTGGACACCTTCCGGCCCCTGGAGTGCGAATTCGTGGACGAGCATCAGATCCACACCGAGTGGTACGACCTGCCCGCGGAGACGAGTCGGGCGCTGGCCGAGACCCGCGCGGCGGGCGGTCGCGTCGTGGCGGTCGGCACCACCAGCCTGCGAGTGCTCGAGTCGGTGGCCCGCGACGGCACGCCCACGGGGTGGACGGACCTGTACGTGACGCCGCCGTACCCCTTCGCTGCCGTTGACGCACTGGTGACCAACTTCCACCTGCCGCGCTCGTCGCTCTTGCTGCTGGTGACCGCCTTCGTGCAGCACGGCATGCCCGGCGCCTCCGCGTACGAGGCACGTGACACCCTGCTGGCGACCTACGCGGCCGCGATCGAGGAGGGCTATCGCTTCTTCTCGTTCGGCGACGCGATGCTGATCCTCTAGGCTGCCGCGCATGCCCCCGGTCGACTTCACGTTCCGCCCCTCGTCGGTGGGGCGGGCACGCCTCGGCCGCCTCGTCAGCGGGCACGGCATCGTCGAGACCCCGCAGTTCATGCCGGTCGGGACCCAGGCCTCGGTCAAGAGCCTCAGCCCCACCGACCTGCGCAGCGTTGGCGCGCAGGTGATCCTGGCCAACACCTATCACCTGTGGCTGCGGCCCGGGCACGAGCGGATCGCGCGGCTGGGAGGGCTGCATCGGTTCATGGGCTGGGATGGACCGATCCTGACCGATTCGGGCGGCTTCCAGGTCTTCAGCCTGGCGAGCATCCGGCGTGTCGACGATGACGGCGTGACCTTCGCCAACCACCTCGACGGGTCCCCGATGCTGCTGACGCCCGAGCTGGCGGTCGAGATCCAAGAGGCGCTCGGCGCCGATATCGCGATGGTGCTCGACCAGCCGATCGATCCGGCCCAGCCCACGGCCCTGGTGGCCGAGGCCATGCATCGCACCCACCGCTGGGCAGAGCGCAGCCTGGCCGTGCACGGCCGCGCCGGCCAGGCGCTGTTCGGCATCGTGCAGGGTGGGATCGATCCGGCCCTGCGACAGGAGAGCGCCCTGACGATTGCAGCGCTCCCCTTCGCCGGGATCGCGATCGGTGGCCTGTCGGTGGGGGAGTCGAAGCAGGCCATGGCCGAGTCGCTGGCGGTGGTCGGGGATGCGCTCGGGGACGACCCGCGGGCCCGCTACCTGATGGGAGTCGGTTCACCGGTCGATTTCTTTGGCGCGATCGAATCGGGGATCGACCTGTTCGACTCCGTCCTCCCGACCCGCGTCGCCCGCACCGGGCAACTCTGGACCAGCCAGGGACGGCTGAACCTGCGCAACGCGCGATTCCAGGACGACCCCGGCCCGGTGGACCCCGAGTGTGGCTGTGAGACCTGCCGGGTCCACTCGCGCGCGTACCTCGCACACCTCTTCCGGGCCCGCGAACTGCTGGCCTATCGCCTCGCCTCGGTCCACAACCTCACCTATACTTTGGACCTGCTGCGGCGCATTCGCGGCGCGCTCGCGAGTAGCTCCTTTGCATCGTTGCGAGGGCAGATCGAGGAGCGCTTTGCGAGACCCGCGGGTCAGCTAAGCCGAGACTAAGCCAACGGTAACCATCGGTCGGGCAGGCTGTGCGCAGTCCCGGCCGATGGCCAGGATCGGAGGTCTTCACCCGATGGGCAGCCGAGATCGACCGCGACACCAACCCAAGCGCAAACCCAAGGACAAGGCACCCAAGATCCAGCCGACGACTGGCTACGACCCGACCTCCTGGTCTGTCGAAGTGATCAAGCCCAAGCGCAAGCCGCGCACCGAACCCGGCGAGGACGAGCAGACTTGATCCGCCACCGGGAGCACTGAACAAGAAGGAGCCCGAGCAACCATGGATTCCCCGGTGGCCACCACCCCGCCCGAGACCACTACCGTTCGCACTGGCGAGCGCGGACGCGCCGTCGAGGCGGCCATCGCCCAGATCGAGAAGCAATTCGGCCGCGGGGCGATCATGCGGCTCGGCGACAAGGGCGCCAAGCTGGCGGTCGACGTCGTGCCGACCGGTTCGATCGCGCTTGACCTGGCCCTCGGCGTGGGCGGAATCCCGCGGGGCCGGATCACCGAGATCTTCGGTCCCGAGTCGAGCGGCAAGACGACGCTGTGCTACCACATCGCCGGCAGCGCGCAGCGTGCCGGTGGAGCGGTGGCGTTCATCGACGCCGAGCACGCGCTCGACCCGACCTACGCCCGCAACGTGGGCGTTGACGTCGACGAGCTGCTGGTCAGCCAGCCCGATACCGGGGAGCAGGCGCTCGAGATCGCCGAGACCCTGATCCGGAGTGGCGGGCTCGACGTGGTGATCATCGACTCGGTGGCGGCCCTGGTGCCACGCGCCGAGATCGAGGGCGAGATGGGGGACAGCTTCGTGGGCCTCCAGGCGCGCCTGATGAGCCAGGCCCTGCGCAAGCTGACCGGCGCCATCAACCGCAGCAACACTGCGCTGGTCTTCACCAACCAGCTGCGCGAGAAGATCGGGGTCATGTTCGGTAATCCCGAGGTCACGCCGGGCGGTCGGGCCCTCAAGTTCTACGCCAGCATCCGGCTCGACATCCGGCGGATCGAGACCCTCAAGTCGGGCACCGACGCGTTCGGATCCCGCACCCGGGTCAAGGTGGTCAAGAACAAGGTCGCCTCACCCTTCCGGGTCGCAGAGTTCGACATCCTGTACAACGAGGGCATCAGCCGCGAGGGCGGCCTGCTCGACGTGGGGATTGCCGCCGGCGTGCTGGCCAAGTCCGGCACCTGGTTCAACTATGGCGAGACCCGCCTGGGCCAGGGACGGGAGACTGCCCGCGAGTTCCTCAAGGCCCATCCCGACCTGGCCGACCGGATCGAGACCGAGATCCGATCGCGCGTCGGATCGATCGAGGTCGGGGTCGAGGGGATCAGCGAGGCCGAGTAGGAGAGCGGCGTCCGACACATGGGCGCCCGACATCGTCACCCCGCGGCACGCCGGGAAGGACCGCCCGACCTGGCGGCCGCGCTCGAGATCGCGGCCCGATTCCTGGCAACCCGCCCGCGGACTCGTTGGGAGTTGGAGCGCCGCCTTCGCGCAGCCGGGGTCGAAGATGCGGTGCTCGAGGCCTGCCTGGTCGAATTGGCGCGGCTCGGTTACCTGGACGACGAAGGCTTCGTCCGGTGGTGGGCGGAGCAGCGTGACCGGCACGCACCCCGCGGACGCCGGCTGGTGGAGGCCGAACTGCGCCAGCGAGGCATCGGTCGCGAGCTGCTCGACACCTTGCGAGGCGAGGAGTTCGCCGAGCCCGCACTCGATGGCGGCGGCCTCCCGACCAGCGAGCTCGAGCGCGCCCGGATCGCCCTCGAGCGTCACCTCCGTGGACGGCCGATGCCCGATGACCCGCGCGCGGTCCAGCGGCTGGGGGCCTTCCTGATGCGTCGCGGATTCGACTCGGAGACCACCCGCGCCACCCTGCGCGACGCCCTGCGCTGGGACCCGCCGGAGGCCTGAGCAGCCCGGCGCCGGGTGTCCCGACATGCGCTACACTCGCCGGCACCACGCCTCGCGGATGCCGCGCGTGGCACGCAGACGCCTTTGCTAGTGCGCTCCGCTCAGGGTGGGGCGCGGGTCAGTCCCGATCGGGGCTCCCACGACCGGAGGAGCCATGCCCGACAGCGCGGTCACCGCCGTGGTGGCCATCGTCGCCCTTGGAATCGGGGGAGTGCTTGGCTACGTCGCCCGGCGCCTGATCGCGGCGCGCGCGGTGAAGAACGCCGAGGCGTACGCCGAACGGCTGGTGAGCGACGCGCGTGCCAAGCAGAAGGAGCTGATCCTCGACGCCAAGGACCAGGCCCTGCAGGCGCAGCGAGCCGCCGAGGAGGAGGCGCGCGAGAAGCGGTCTGACCTCCAGCGCCAGGAGCGCCTGGTGCTGGATCGCTCGGAGAGCCTCGATCGCAAGCTCGAGGGCATGGAACGGCGCGAGACGGCCTTCGAGGAGCGACAGCGCGAGCTCGACCTGGAGCGCGCCAAGGTGGGGGAGCTGCGTGAGCGGCAGCTGGCCGAGCTCGAGCGCGTGGGCGGCCTGAGCGCCGCGGAGGCGCGCGACTCCCTCATCCGCCAGATCGTGGACGAGGCCGAGGCCGAGGCCCAGCACCGCGTTCGCGAGGTGGAGCGACGCGCCAGCGAAGAGGGCGACGAGCGTGCGCGCCGGATCCTGACCACCGTCATGCAGCGGATCGCCGCCGATCACACCTCGGAAGCCACCATCACCGTGGTCCACCTGCCCAGCGAGGAGATGAAAGGCCGGGTCATTGGTCGCGAGGGCCGGAACATCCGCGCCCTGGAGCAGGCCACCGGGGTCGACCTGATCATCGACGACACCCCTGAAGCGGTGGTGCTGTCCGGCTTCGATCCGGTACGCCGCGAGATCGCGCGGATGGCGCTCACCAAACTGCTCGCCGACGGGCGGATCCACCCTGGGCGGATCGAGGAGACGGTGACCAAGGCCCGCGCCGAGATCGAGGTCGTGATGCGCCAGGCCGGGGAGCAGGCCGCGTATGACGCCGGCGTGCCCGGGCTGCATCCCGAGCTGATCAAGCTCCTGGGCCGACTGAAGTACCGCACCAGTTACGGGCAGAACGTCCTGAACCACTGCGTCGAGACCGCGCGGCTGGCCGGCCTGTTGGCCGCGGAGATCGGGGCCAACGTGGCCGAGTCCAAGAAGGGCGGACTGCTGCACGACATCGGCAAGGCGGTCGATCACGAGGTCGAAGGAGCGCACGCTGCGATCGGCGCCGACATCGCGCAGCGCTACGGGGTCACCGCCACGGTCTGCAACGCGATCGCCGCCCACCACCAGGAGGTGGAGCAGCAGACGGTGGAGGCGACCGCGGTCCAGATCGCCGACGCCATCAGCGCGTCGCGACCGGGCGCCCGCGGGGAGTCGCTGGACCACTATGTCAAGCGCCTCGAGGACCTGCAGGCCATCGCCCTGACCTTCCCGGGGGTGGAGCGCTGCTACGCGATCCAGGCTGGTCGCGAGATCCGGGTCCTGGTCCGGCCCGAAGAGATCGACGACCTCGCCTCCTCGCGGCTGGCACGTGACCTGGTGCGCCGCATCGAAGAGCAGCTCCAGTATCCGGGCCAGATCAAGGTCACCGTCATCCGCGAAACGCGCGCCGTGGATTACGCCCGATGACCGCGCGCGCCGCACGGTTGCGGTGCATGGTGATCGGCGACATCATCGGCAAACCGGGCCGCGTGGCCGTGACCGGCGCGCTCCCCGACATGCGTGCCGAGCTCGAGGTCGACCTGGTGATTGCCAACGGAGAGAACGTGGCCGCGGGGGCCGGGCTGACGCCGAGCCTGGCCGAGGAGCTCCTGGCCCACGGTGTGGACGTCATCACCAGCGGCAACCACATCTGGGACAAGCGCGAGATCTACGAATACCTCGACTCGGGCCGACCGGTCCTGCGGCCGCTCAACTACCCCGATGACGCTCCGGGCCGCGGCTGGCTGGTGCACCACCTGCCCGATGGTGACGAGGTGTGGGTCGCCAACGCCATGGGGCGCGTGTTCATGAACCAGCTCGACTCACCCTTCACCACCCTGGACGCGCTGCTCGACCACGCCGCGGAGCCGCTCCCCCCGGTGCGGATCGTGGATTTCCACTGCGAGATCACCAGCGAGAAGAACGCCATGGGCTGGTACCTCGATGGACGCGTGACCGCGGTGCTGGGCACCCACACCCACGTGCCCACCGCCGACGCGCGGATCCTGCCCAAGGGGACCGCGTATGTCAGCGACGTCGGGATGACCGGGCCGCGCGACTCGGTCATCGGCTTCAGCCTGGAGACGGTCCTGCCCCGCTTCCTGACCCACCTGCCCACTCGCTTCCAGGTGGCCGATGGACCGGTCGTCTTCAACGCGGTGATCGTGGACGCGGAGCGGGCCACGGGCCGCGCGCTCGCGATCGACCGCATCCAGCGCGTGCTGGAGATCTGACCGCCAGCCGCATGAGCGGGCCAGGGCCGATGCCACCCCTCCTCGCGGTGGTGGGCCCCACCGCGTCGGGCAAGTCGGCGCTGGCCATGCAGCTCGCCCGCCGCTTCCCGGTCGAGATCCTGGTCGCCGACGCCCGGCAGGTGTACCGCGGGATGAACATCGGCACGGCCAAGCCCACCACCGCGGACCGCGCCAGCGTGCCGCACCACCTGCTCGACCTGGTCGACCCGGACCAGGCCTTCACCGCAGCCGATTGGACCGCGGCCGCCCGAGCCCTCATCCCCGAGATCCGGGCCCGCGGGCACCTGCCCCTGGTGGTCGGCGGCAACGGCCTGTACTTGCGCGGCCTGCTGGACGGCTACGACTATGCCGCGGACCCGCCGTCGCCTGCGGTTCGGGCCCGGTTCGAGGCCCTGCTGGCAGCCGATGGCCTCGGTGCGCTGGTCGAGCGCCTGGCCGACCTCGATCCGGAGGCGGCGGCCCGGATCGACCGACACAATCCGCGACGGGTGGTGCGCGCACTGGAGCGGGCGGAGGCCCGTGGCGACCGGCCGAGGGCGGTCCAGCCGTCGTCCGGCCCGTATCCGAGCAGGCTGGCGCTGATCGCGATCAGCCGATCCCGGTCGGCCCTCTACCGGCGCATCGATCAGCGCGCGGCGGAGCTCTTTCGGAACGGGCTGCTCGATGAAGTGCGAGCGCTGCTGGCGGCCGGCTTCGCGCCCGAATTGCGAGCCCTCGGCGGGCATGGATACGCCGAGGCGGTGGCGGTGCTGCGAGGTGACTGGACGCTGGAGCAGGCGGTTGAGGTCACGGCTCGTCGCACGCGCCAGTACGCCAAACGCCAGCTGACCTGGCTCCGACATGAGCCGCGCATCACCTGGCTGGAGCCTGGTCCGGACGCAGGCGACGCCCTGTTCGAGCGCGCCAGCTCGGTGATTGGCGCTGTGCTGGCCTAGGAGGCGGTCGACGGCGTACCCATGGGCGGCAGGCCGACGGATTGCCGCCACACGATCATGGCGGCCGCCTCATCCGCTCCGGCCACCGCCTCCAGGTGCGACCCGATCGGCCCGGGCCTGCCGAGCAGGTAGCCCTGGCCGGCGGCCGTGCCGGCCGCGCGCACCTGGACCAGCTCGGCCTCGTCCTCGATCCCCTCCGCGACGACCAATGCGCCGATGCTGGCGCCAAGCTCCACGACGGTGCGCAGCACCGCGCCCGACAGCCCGCCGGGGGCGCTGCCCCGCACCAGTGACAGGTCGACCTTGAGCACGTCGAAGCGCAGCTCGGAGAGCAGGCGCAACCCGGAATTTCCCGCACCGATGTCATCGGCCGCCAGGCGCACCCCGGCCCGGCGCAGCGACTCGAACTTGATCCGGGCCCGGTTGACGTCCTCGATCGCCTGGCGCTCAGTCAGCTCCACGACCAGGCGCTCCGGGGCGAAGCCGTGGCGGCTGAGGATCCCCAGCAGCGCGGCGCTGGTGAACTCGGGTGCCTCGAGGGTTCGCGGCGAGAGGTTCACGCTCAGGAACTGATCCGGGGCCAGGCGTTCCGCCCCGGCCACCAGCGTCTCGATGCAGGCCAGGTCCAGCGCCGTCAGGTGACCTCCGCTCTCCGCCGCGGCGAAGAGGGATGCCGGCTCGGCGAACGGGGCCGGAGCCACCGGTCGGATCAGGCCCTCGTAGCCGAGGAACTCGCCACTGGCCAGATCGACGATCGGCTGGTAGACCGGGCGCAGCAGTCCGCGGGCGAGGACGTCGGCGATGGCGCTGCCGGCTCCGGCATGGTCGTCCACGCCGTCTTCCATCTCGGGCTCGAAGATCGCGACGTCGGTCCGCCCGCGCCGCTTGGCCGCGTACAGGGCGGCGTCGGCCTGGGCGTACAGCTGCGTGCGGTCGGAGGCCAGCGCAGGCAGCGCCGAGATCCCGGCCGAGAATGAGATCGCCCGCCCTTCGCTGCGGTAGCCATGCGGGGAGAGTGCCGTCGCCAGCATGCGCTGCGCCACGATCCGGGCGCCGTCGGCATCGGTGTGGGGCAGCAGGATCGCGAATTCATCGCCCCCGGTCCGAAATGACCGGTCCACCTTCCGCAGCGCGGCGAGCACCTGGCGACCGAACTGACCCAGGACCCGGTCTCCAGCCGCATGGCCCAGGCTGTCATTGACCGATTTGAAGTCGTCCAGGTCGATGAGGACCAGCGCTACCGGTGCGGAGTAGCGCCGGGCGTGCTCGACCTGGCGCTCCAGCTCTTCCTGGAAGGCGCGGTGGTTGCCCAGGCCGGTGAGCGGGTCACCCAGGGCGTCGGCCAGGGCCTCGGCGTATCGGCTCTCGAGGATCTCGCGCGCCCTGGTCACCGGAGCGATCGCCAGTCGCATCAGGGCGGCGCCCACGCCGCAGGCGGTCAGCAACGCGACTCCGAACGCGACCAGGCCGTCGGCCAGCACCGCATCCGCGATCCGATCGACGCCAATCCCGGCCCCGATGCTGACCAGCAGCGCGACAAGCGTGCGGGCATACACGCGCTGGGCGATCGGCGCGGCGCGCCGGCCGGCAGGCGCCGGGTCGTCCTCGCGGTCGGGGAGGTCTGGCATTGCGTGTGCAGGCTGGCACCTCGCGCCGCTTCCGGCACTAGCCGGAAGGTACCCCCTCGGCGGCTGGTCGACGCCGATCCCTTACCATCGCAGGGTGACCCTCGACGTGAGCGCGCCGCCCGAGCGGGCGTTCCTGATTGGCGTGGAGACTCCCGGCCACGGTGGCTGGCCGGTCGAGCGCAGCCTGGCCGAGCTTGGGGCATTGGCCGAGACTGCCGGCGCGACGGTGGTGGGCAGCGCCAGCCAGCGTCGACGCACGCCGGACCCGACCTGGTACTTCGGAAAGGGCCGCGCGGCGGAGCTCAGCGACGAGAAGGCAGCCACCGATTTCAACCTGCTGGTCGTCGACGACGAGCTGCACCCGAACCAGCAGCGCAGCCTGGAGACGCTGCTCGGCTGCAAGGTGCTCGACCGCTCGGCGCTGATCATCGACATCTTCGCCCGTCACGCACAGAGCCACGAAGGAAGGCTCCAGGTCGAACTTGCCGCGCTGGAGTACCACCTGCCGCGCCTCACCCGGCTGTGGACCCACCTGTCGCGGACGGGGGGCGGGATCGGTACCCGCGGCCCCGGCGAGAGTCAGCTCGAGACCGACCGTCGCCTCATCCGCGAGCGCATCAAGAAGCTGCGCGCCGACCTCGACGCTGTCCGCCGCCACCGCGGCGTCGCGGCCCGGCGGCGTGAACGGGCCGAGGTGGCCCACGTGGCGCTGGTCGGCTACACCAACGCAGGCAAGAGCACGCTGCTCAACACCCTGGCCGAGGCGGACCTGTTCACCGCGGACATGCTGTTCGCGACGCTCGACCCTACCACCCGGCGGGTCAGCCTGCCCTCGGGCCAGGAGATCGTGGTGACCGATACGGTGGGCTTCATCAACAAGCTGCCCCACGACCTGGTGGATGCGTTCCGCGCCACGCTCGAGGAGGTTCGGCGTGCCGACCTGCTGCTTGAGGTGGTCGACGCGGCTGATCCGGACTTCGTGGTCCAGCAGGCCGCGGTCCAGACCGTCCTGGACGAGCTGGGAGCGGGGGAGACGCCGCGCATCACCATCTTCAACAAGATGGATCGCCTGGCGGTCGAGCCCGACGCCACGTTGCCGGGCTCCGAGCGGGCGGTCTTTGTCTCGGCCCTGACCGGCCAGGGGATCCCCGAGCTGTTGGCGAGGGTGGGGGACGCCCTGCGCGGCCGGATGGTCCCCGTCCGGGCGACCGTGCCGTACGCCCGAGCCGAGCTGGTGGCCCGTGCCCGCGCGGCTGGCGACGTGACGGAGCGCTATGCCGCGGACGGGATTCGCATCGCGGGCCACCTGCCTGCCGCGATGGCCGCCGAGGTCCGGGCCGCGAGGGTGCCCGCGCGCCGGTCCACCGCATGACCATCATCGATGCGGGCGCCATCGGCGACGCCGCCCCGCGCATCCCGCGGGTCTTCCGTGACACGCCCCAGTACGTCAGCGAGCCCCTCAGCGCCCGGCTCGGCGTACCGACGCTGGTCAAGGTCGAGACCGTCAACCCGATCGGCTGCTTCAAGGGCCGCGGCACGTGGCTCGCGGTCGAACAGTTGTTCCAATCGGGGACGGTGACCCCGCGGCGGGGGATCGTGGTCGCCTCGGCCGGCAACTTCGGCCAGGGAGTGGCCTATGCGGGCAGGGCGCTGGGCATCCCGGTGACGGTGTGCGCAGCGACCACCGCCAGCGCGTTCAAGGTGGCAGCCATCCGGCAGCTGGGTGCCGAGGTTCGACTCAGAGGGGCGGATTTCGACGCGGCCCGCGACGCGGCGCGACACCTGGGCGAGGAGCGCGATTGGCACCTCCTGGTCGACGGACAGGATCCCTGGATCACCATCGGAGCCGGCACGATCGGCCTCGAATTGAGTCGTGGCGTGGACGCGGGGGAGCTGCCGGCGATCGCGGAGTGCCTGGTTCCGCTCGGGAATGGCGCGCTGCTAGGCGGGATCGCCACCTGGTTGCGGCATGCCACGCCCGACACGCGGATGATCGGGGTGGTGGCAGCCGCGGCGCCAGCCATGGCACTCTCATGGCGCGCGGCTCGTCCCGTACAGACCGCCACCGCCGAGACGGTCGCCGATGGCATCGCGGTGCGGGTCCCCGTGCCCGAGGCGCTCGGACCGCTGCTGGAGGTCGTGGACGAAGTTGTCGAGGTCAGCGAGGCCGAGATTCTCGACGCCACCCAGCAGCTGGGGGCCATGCTGCCACTCCGCCTCGAGACCTCGGCCGCAGTCGGCTGGGCGGCGGCGCTGGCTCGGTCCCGGCCCGCCGGCGGCGTTGCGCTGGTGCTCACCGGGGGAAATGTCGGGCCCTGAGGACCTGCCTCTGGCCGTGGCGCCTGGCCATCGGCATGGACGACGCCAAACGGGCGTCCTACCACTACCGCAAATGGATGTTATGTTGCGTTACGCTGAGGGCGCACCCGTCAGCTGGCCCGTGGCGGGCCGGGTGACTCCTGGAGGGTGTTCGGAGCGCGGTGCACGGCAGGGATCGACCCGATGCGCCCGGCGTGATAGTCGGCAAACGCCTGCAGCACCTCGTCGCGCGTGTTCATGACGAACGGGCCCATCCAGGCCACCGGCTCGCGGATCGGTCGGCCACCCAGGATCACGACGTCGAGGGTGGGGCTCCGGCTTTCCTGGACGCTGCGGGCGACCAGGGTGAGCGCGTCCCCGGGGCCGAACACGGCGAGCTGGCCGGTCTGTACTGGCCAGCGCTCGGCGCCCACGCTGCCGTGGCCGGCGAGGACGTAGACCAGGGCGTTGTAGTCCGTCCTCCACGGCAGGGTGAGGCGTGCCTCGGGGCTCAGCGTGGCGTGAATCATGGTCATCGGCGTATAGGTCGATCCGGGACCGGCATGGCCCCCCACCTCGCCGGCGATCACGCGAACGAGCGCTCCCCCGTCGGGGGACGCCGCGAGGCCGACCTGGCCGGCCCGGATGTCCTGGTAGCGAGGCGGCGACCACTTCTGGGCGCGTGGCAGGTTGACCCATAGCTGGAGCCCGTGGAACAGGCCGCCGCTGACGACCAGCGCCTCCGGTGGCTTCTCGATGTGCAGGATCCCCGCCCCGGCGGTCATCCACTGGGTGTCGCCGTTGGTGATGACTCCCCCACCCCCGTTCGAATCGGCGTGCTCGAAGGTTCCGTCGATCATGTAGGTGACCGTCTCGAAGCCGCGGTGCGGATGCCACGGCGTGCCCTTCGGCTCGCCCGGCGCGTACTCGACCTCGCCCATCTGGTCGAGGTGAATGAACGGATCGAGGTCCGCAAGGTCCGCCCCCGCGAACGCGCGGCGCACCGGGAATCCCTCGCCCTCGAACCCGCGGGGCGCGGTCGTGACCGCCTTCACCGGTCGAATGTGCGCCACCAGTGCGTCGGGCTCGGCGATGCGCGGCAGCACGGCGATGTTTGGGACGGTGACGGCGGGCATGCTCAGATCATCCCACACGAATAGTTGCGAGTGCAACTACCAGATGTCGGGACCCTGGCGCAGGGTCAACCCGAGCCCGATACGTTGAGAGTCACGGCGGCGGCCAGCACCGCCACCGTGAGCGCCACCGCGTCGGTCGCGCTGAGGGCTGCGTCGCCGGCGAAGAGTTGGGTGGCGGCGGCGGGGATGGCGCCGAGGATCACCGGCACCACGATCCAGCCCAGCACCAGCGCGGTCGGGGCTATCGCGCCCGGCAGGCTCATCGACCGGCTGACCACCGCGGTGAGCAGTCCGAGGAACGCCGCCAGGAGCAGGATCAGGACCACCGCGGGTGCCTCGCGCGCCCCCGAGGCCTCCACCAGTCGGACCAGCCCCTGGCCCAGCACGGCAACCAGGACGGCGAGGACCGCCAGGATCAATGCCGCGCGAGGTCCGCTCATGGAGGCACCTCCCTGAGTGCGGCGGCCAGCCCGGTCGCAATCCGGTACGACTTGCCGGCTCCCATCACGAGCACCACGTCTCCCGGGCGCACGTGCTCGGCCACGTACTCGGTCGTGGCGTCGACGTCGCCGGTGGCGATGGTCGGCACCGCACTGGTGCGCTCGACCGCATCGGCCAGCTCCTCGGCCGAGGTGATGGTGGTGTCGGTGTCGCGGCTCGCGAAGATGTCGACGATCACCACCTCATCGGCGCCGCGGAAGCTGCGCGCGAACTCGTCCATCAGGACCGCGGTGCGGCTGTACATGTGGGGCTCGAAGACCGCCCACAACCGCCGATCGCCGACCTTCTGGCGCGCGGCGGCCAGCGTCGCCCGGATCTCGGTGGGATGGTGTCCATAGTCGTCGAAGACGAGCACCCCGCCAGTATCGGCGATCAGCTCCAGGCGCCGGCCGGCTCCGCGGAAGCTGGCCAGCCCCTCGACCAGGGCCGCCATCGGAGCGCCGAGCGCGCGCGCCAGGGTGAGGGCCGCCGTGGCATTCAGGACGTTGTGCTCCCCCGCCAGGGAAGATCGGAAGCGGGTGTCGAAGAGCGTGAAGCGGGTGCCGTCGGCCGCGTAGTCGATCTGGCCCGCCTCAACCTCACCACCCGGGCCGTAGCGCAGGATCCGGCCGGGCCAGTCGCGCAGTCCGGCCAGGAGGCGCTGGACTCCCCCGTCCCCCGCGCAGGCCAGCAGCAGCCGTCCGCCGACGTGCGGATCGGTGCCCATCCCCCGCACGAAGCGGTCCATGGAGGCCAGGATGGCCTCCACATCGGGGAAGTAGTCGGGGTGATCCATCTCGACATTGGTGACGATCGCAGCCGCGGGGTGGTAGTGCAGGAAGTTGTCGCCGAACTCGTCGGCCTCCACCACGAACGGTGCTCCCCCACCGATCCGGACGCTCGCTCCCCAGGCCGGGATCACGGCGCCGACCTCGACGCTGGGGTCCATCCCCGCCGCTGCCAGCAGGTGGCCGAGCAGCGCGGTGGTCGTCGACTTGCCGTGCGTGCCGGTCACCGCCAGGCCGATCCGGCCCGGGGCGGCCAGCAGCTCTCCCAGCAGCGCCGGCCAGGGCAGCACCGGCAGCCCGGCAGCCTGCGCGGCCAGCAGCTCGGGCAGGTCGGGGTTGGCGCGCAGCGCAAGGGTGAAGGCGACCCGATCGACCCCGGCCAGGTGGGCCGGGTCGTGACCGGTCAGGACGTTGATCCCCGCGGCGGCCAGGGGTGGGGTGTAGGGCGAGGCCGGTTCGAGGTCGCAGCCGTCGATCACCGCCCCGGCGTGCTGGGCCAGCAACGCGACGCCGGCAGCCCCGGAGCCGGCGATCCCGATCAGGTGGATCCGTTCCCCGGTGCGCACCATGCCCGCAAGCCTAGCCGCTCACCGGCAGGCGCCGCACCTCGTCGAGCGCCAGCGTCAACGCGTCCAGCGCGGCGGCGGTGCGGTTGCCATCCCGGTCGTGGGCATAGACGTGCCGTTCGACCCGCGGCGGGTGGCCGCGCACCACCACGCTCAGCTGGTGGGTGCCCACCGGCTTGGCCTCGGATCCGCCGTCCGGCCCGGCAACCCCGGTCACCGCCAGGCCGACCTCGACCCCGAATCGATCCGCGGCACCCTCGGCCATCGCTCCCGCCACCGCGGCGGACACGGCGCCGTGATCAACCAGCAGGTCGTGCGGCACGCCAAGAGTGACCTCCTTGGCCTGGTTTGAATACGCGATCACCCCGCCGACGTAGTACCGGCTGGCCCCAGGGACCATGGTGATGGCATGCCCGATCAGGCCCCCGGTCGACGACTCGGCAGTCGCCAGGCGCCAGCCACGGGCCAGCAGCTCAGCTCCGAGGCGCGCCGCCAGGTCAGCGAGTTGCGCCTCGGTCAGGGTCATCGGTAGTTGGTGAACTGCAGCGCGACCGGGTAGTCCAGCTCCCGCAGGTGGACGATCACCGCCTGGAGCTCGTCACGGCTCTTGCCGGCAACGCGCACCGCATCCCCCTGGATCATGGGCTTGACCTTCGGGAAGCGCTCGCGCACCAGCTTGCTGATCTCGCGCGCCTGGTCGGCGTTCAGGCCGCGACGCAGCTCGATCTTCTGCCGCAGCGTGCCGCCGGCCGCCGGCTCCAGTTTGCCCCAGTCGAAGATCTTCAGCGACAGCCCGCGCCGCAGCGCCTTGGTCTGGAGCAGGTCTTTCACCGACGTAGCCCGATACTCGTCGTCGGCCAGCAGCGTGATCTCGGCCTTGCCCAGTTCAATGCTGATCCGGCTCCCCTTGAAGTCGTAGCGGGTCGCCACCTCGCGGCGGACCTGGTCGAGGGCGTTCACCAGTTCCTGCTGATCGAAGTCGCTGACGATGTCGAAGGTGGAGTCGGCCATGGTCCCTCCGATGCGTGGTCGCTCCCCTATCTTGGCACCACCACGATGGTGCGGTGCACCGGCTCCGAATCGCGGCCGGTGAGCGGGTCCGCCGCGACCAGGGTGATCACGTTGGCGCCGGGCACCAACGTGACCCGCACCGCGAACCGGCCGTCCGCGCCCGCGGTCACCGCGGGGTTTGCGCGCAGCCCGTCGACCTGGACCCGGGCGTTTGGCGCGGTCACGCCGCGGACCAGGTAGTCCGCGCCGGGGTAGGAGGCCAGGTCGGCAGCCGGATCGGTGATCCGCAGCTCAGGGATGCGGGCGAAGATCGCCAATTCGGCCGCGAGGTACACGACCACGCCCAGCGCCAGGACAGCCAGCAGCCCACCGAAGATGCGCCCCGGCCTGATCAGCGTCGCCCCGGCCGGTCCGACCCGGAGCGGATGGGCTCGCGCGTCTCGGCCCCGGCGCGGGGGCGGCGAGCGCGTCTCGAGGTCGTGGCGGCTGAGCACGTCGGCGGCGTCGAGCTCGAGCGAGCGCGCCAGGATCCGCAGGAAGCCGCGCTGGTAGACCCGATCCGGCAGGGCGGCCCACTGGCCGCGCTCCAGCGCGTCGAGATGCGCCGCCGGGATGCGGGTCGAGTTGGCCAGGTCGGCCAGGTCCAGCCCACGGTCCAGGCGAGCGGTGCGCAGCATCTCTCCGAGCGTCGGCGGCTCGGGGAGCGTCACTCGGCGTCCCGGTCGGGGGCGCCCTCTCCTCCCCAGCCGTCGGGCGTGACAAGCACCTCGCGGAAGCGGGAACCATCGGCGGGGCCGACGATGCCGCGGTCCTCCATCTGGTCCAGGATCCGCGCCGCGCGGGCATATCCGACCCGCAGCCGCCGCTGGAGCAGCGAGGCGGACGCCTTGTCCGAGCGGCGCACGATCTCCACCGCCTGGCTGAGAAGCGGGTCCGCGTCGCGGTCCGACTCGTCATCGGTTGCGCCCTTCCGATCACGCCGCGGCGCCGTGATCTCCGGACGGTAGGCGGGGCCACCCTGCGCCCGCCAGTGGCGGACCAGCTCCTCGATCTCCGGGTCGGTGACCAGCACGCCCTGCAGCCGCACCGCCCGGGGAGCGTCGATGGGCTGGTAGAGCATGTCGCCGCGGCCAAGCAGGTCCTCGGCCCCGATCGTATCCAGGATCGTCCGGCTGTCGATCCCGCTGGTCATCGCGAACGCGATCCGCGACGGAATGTTGGCCTTGATCAGGCCGGTGATGACCTGCACCGATGGCCGCTGGGTGGCGACCACCAGGTGGATGCCGGTGGCGCGCGCCAGCTGCGCGATGCGGGTGACCGTGGCCTCCACCTCGTAGGCGCTGATCATCATCAGGTCGGCCAGCTCGTCGATGACCACGACGATGTACGGCATCCTTGGCTCACCGGCGCGGAGTGCCTCGTTGTAGCCGGCGATGTTGCGCACGCCACGCTGGGCGAACTCGTGATAGCGGCCCTCCATCGTGCCGACGGTCCATTTCAGGGCGTTGACCGCCTTGTCGGTATCGACGATCACCTCGGTCAGCAGGTGCGGCAGGCCGCGGTACAGGGCCATCTCGACCCGCTTGGGGTCGATCAGGATCAGCTTTACCTCGGCCGGCGTGGCACGCATCAGCAGCGAACAGATGATCGCGTTGACACATACGCTCTTGCCCGATCCGGTGGCTCCCGCGATCAGGACGTGGGGCATCCGGGACAGGTCCGCGCTGAACGGCTGGCCGGCCACGTCCTGGCCGAGCGCGAAGGCCAGCTTGCTGCGCACCCCCGCCGCCTCGAAGTTCGATGAGCCGAGCACCTCCTTGAGGGTGACCAGGTCGAACGCGGCGTTGGGGATCTCGATCCCCACGTACGGCTCGCCCGGGATCGGCGCCTGGATCCGGATCGAGCGCGCGGTAAGGGCGAGCGCCAGGTTGTCGGCGAGCCCCTCGATCCGGCTGAGCTTGATCCCCGGCTCCACCTCCAGCGCGTACTGGGTCACCACCGGACCCTCCTGGATGCGCGAGACCTTGACCCCGATCCCGAAGTGGGCCAGCGTCTCGCGGATCCGCGTGCCCTTGGCGGTGAGGTCCAGCTGCACCGCGCTCGAGGCGGCGGCATCGGCCAGCAGGTCGATGGCGGGCAGCGCCCAGACATGGGTGCTCGACTCGAGGGCCGCGTCGACTCCGTCTGCATCTCCCCGGCTGGGAGGGATGGGCGTCACGTCACCGCCGTCGGAGCCCTGCCCGACCTGACCGCTCGCCTCGACCGCCGGCTCGCCACGCGACACCGGCAGGGGGGCGCCCGCACGTGACCCCTCGAGCGGACGCTGGCGCCGCAGGATCACCGGTTCAGGCTCCGACTGGCTGCCACCCAGCACGCCCCGGACGCGGCCCAGCAGACCGGTGGCTCGAGATGGATCGGCGGGGGTGGGGACACGTCGATCGGCGGGCAGCCGCGCGGCGGCGGCCTCGGCCCGTTCGGCGCGATTGCCGAGCCACGACGCCATCAGGTCTCCAATCGTCATGTTGAAGCAGAGCAGCAGGCCGACCAGCGCCAGCAGCAGCAGCACGATCCACGTGCCCGCCGCGCCAAGCGCGTCCTGCATGAACGAGCTCAGCAGGTAGCCGAACCATCCGCCACCGTACCCGCCAGCCAGCCCATCGCGGCCATTGCCCCCGGCCAGGTGGAACATCGCGACGATGGCCAGCACGACCAGCACGACTCCGGACCCGGCCATCAGCCGTTCCGCCGGGAGGGTCCGCATCCACAGCATCAGGGCGAGCGCCAGGAGCAGCGGTGGCGCGAGCCAGGCGCCCCACCCCAGGAGGCGCACCAGCAGCTCGTTCCAGGGCTGAACGAAGGCGCCCGATGCGGGCGCGAAGAGCCCGATCAGCGAGACGACCGCCAGGATGACCAGCAGCAGCGCCGAGCCCTCGCGGGCCAGGCGGCTGCTGATCACCACCGTGGTGGTGCGGCGGCGCGCGGAGCGGCGGCGTCCCGAGGACGACTTCCGCGAGCTCATCGGTCCGGCCTACACCTCGAGCACGATGGGCAGGATCATCGGCCGCCGCTTCGTGCGCTGGTACAGGTACGGCGACAGCGTGTCGCGGATCTTGGCCTTCAGGTAGCCCGCCTCTGCGCCGTGGTCGTCGGAGGCAGGCTGGCGCAGCGCTTCGGCGAGGTGCTGGCGGGCATCGGCCAGCACCGGGTCATCCGGGTCCGCCAGGAATCCGCGGCCCACCAGGTCCGGCCCCGAGAC
>Ga0209751_10002388_pt1 | contig 18816 bp, 22 predicted proteins | sample RifCSP13_1_FD_184019 | JGI IMG/M metagenome (GOLD analysis project Ga0209751, IMG submission 184019) | Soil microbial communities from Rifle, Colorado - Rifle CSP2_sed 13_1 (SPAdes) (version 2) | ecosystem: Environmental > Terrestrial > Deep subsurface > Rock core/Sediment | place: Rifle... | reverse complement strand
CACAATATATATAACGCCCCATTATTTCTTTACTGCTCCAATACCAGGTCTTACAAAGACAATATATAAGCAGAGGATTAAGGAAGCTATAAAAAAAGACATTCTTCAATGGGCGAAAAAACAATTAAAATAAAATCAACTAATATTATGGATAATTCAACAGCAGCTGGAACTATAGGAGGAACAATCCTAAGCGTTATGACTATACCTTCAACAGTTTCCATTGAAACAACAATAATATTGGCTATCATAGGAGCAGTGGTATCTTTTATAACTTCGCTCGCATTAAAGGAACTATACAAATACATTAAACGTTAATATGAAAAAATATTATTCTCCAACTCCATTGAAATGGAGAAAACTCGGTGATGCACTGCTTGCAGCTTCTACTACAATAACAACCTATGCCATTTATAACGATATGAAAAGCATAGCTATAACGGCATTGATTATGGGTGCTGTTGGAAAATTCTTAACTAACTTCTTTTCTGAGTAATATTAAGGAAAATTTAATTTAGCGAATTCTCCAAATAATTCTAAAGCCTTTTTATCATAAGCTTTGGCGGCTTCTATTTCCGTTTCAAATCTTCCATTAAAATATCCTTTGAAATCTTTTACTATATGTGAAATCCATTTTAAATCTCGAGTACACCAACATACTCCTTTGTATTGTGAATTTATTTTTGCTCGTTTCTTTTTACTCACGCAATTAGTATTATTCAAACTTGTTGTAGCATCTCTTAAATTAGATCTCGTATTATTTGTTGGATCTCCATCTTTATGATCTACTATTTTAAATTTTGTTAATTCTCTATGCAAATAAACTCCATATCTTTGTCCATCCTTTCTATATCCTCTATGTGGGTAACCTTCTTTTTTAACGGCCCAATAATATTTTAAAATATCCTTATCTTCTGTGGAAATTTTAAAAATTCTATTTTGATTATCAGAAATAACTATTTCTAATTCATTTTCCGAAATAATAATATTTTTGAATCTTTTACCCATTTTTTTATTGAACAGTATAGATGAGAGTTTGATTGCTGATACTTCAGATGCAATCAGAGCAGCTAACAAACAGGACGAAGGTCTGATACAATAAATTATCTATTTAACCATTCTATAGAACCAGTAGTAACAGTTACACTCGATGTCGATGGAGAATTAAAAAATATTACATCATCTGTAACAATTTGTCCTGGGGGAATATCGTTCAAATTACCTGGATACGCATTTCCACTATCACCAGTATTTAAAAAATATGTAACTTTGGTATTATAACAAGTTCCTGTTCCGGTATTTTTAGCAGTAACTGTTAATTTATGTTTACCATAAGTTGTTGTTCCCCAAATGGTAGATGTTACTTCCATTTTATATGTTAAAGGTTTATTCTCTTCTTTCTTGCAAGAACCCAATAGGGCTGCGATTGCAAACATTAACATTATTTTTTTCATCATTTCAAGATTTTGTTTAGACAAATATACGCATTATTTTTTGAAATAAAAAATGCCCGGTTAAGGGCATTCAAAAAGGTGTTTCAAAGAGGTAGTTATATCAGAATGACAAATCTCGTAACCTCGTTCGTAGCTATCCATACGACACCATATCCTTTTTATTCTACAACCAAATGTTCTTGCATTTTTATAAAGAACTCCATAGTTTTTAATGCATCACAGTAAACCAATCTGCCTATATATTCGTTTATAATACTCCAAGCTCTTAACGGTGTTTCATTCTTTATAGTATCGACGACGAACTGTTCATTCCTACTATCTGAGTTGACCAGAGATTGATTATCCTGTTTCTTTAATATAATCATACTCTGGATAGAATCGATCATTCTCTGGTTACTTCTGTGTGTCTTCATTCGCATACGATATTAAACTTATTAAAATACACCAGTAAATAAAACTAAATATACTTTGCTGATGTGATGTTGTTGCGATACTTGCAATAAAATCTATTGTAAGTGCTATGCCAAATATAATTAAAATTCTTTTCATTTTGTAAGGAATTGTGTGTAAACTTCAGTTACATCTTGTATGCTTATTAAGCAGATGTCGAATGGAGAATGATATTCTTTTTTTAATTTATCGAAGAATTCAAACGGGTTTTCGGATGTTATAGAATATTTAAACCAATTCTTGTCTTGCAACTTATAAACTATTAGATGATATTTCACTGTGTTAATCGTTATTTTAATCTATATATCTTTTTGGATTTGAGAAATTATCCAAAAAACGGAATATTATCAAAATCTTTTGGAAGAACATCGTTTTTTTGAAATTCTTCTTGTCTTTTAATCTGCCAATATGGATCTATAATATCTTTTAAAATCGTAGAAATATAAATACCTCTATTGTATTTTGATTTAAAATCAGACAAGCATTGAATTCTTTGTTTATATGTCATTTCTTTCCAAATGGATAAACAATATGAAAATGATTGTTTGTCTTGATCTCTTATCAAACCTATATTTATTTGATTCCAGAATTCATCGAATGACAAAGTTTCAACGGATTTTACATCTGGAGATCCTATAGAATTCCAGATATTTAAAATAGCATCTGACATATCTGGATATACATTAGAAAGATCTTTAACATTTATGTGAGAAAGTTTATGCTTTAACATATTTTTACACTCTAATGTCAAGCCAAACTCATCTCTATCTATTTCTACAGGTAAAGTGTATGGATTTACATATTCTTCTTTTTTAACAGGTTCTAACGGTTGGTAGAAGCTATTGTATAATTCATCGTTTGTCATAGGATTTAAAGTGTTATGTTTGTATGTATTACAGCTATTAAACTGTCAATGTTATATTGTCTTTTTGACAAAGGAGTTGTTCTAATCAAGGAAGAGTTTTCTTCTTTTAAACTTTCAAGGGCTTTAATAGCTTCTTCTGGTTTATCGATTGGATTAAATCCTATTACTTCTTCTAACAATTCTAAAGCTTGTTTTGTTAAAGTGTTTTCTTTATGTGAAGGTTTAACTTCTTTTAGTTTGTCAAGGTTCATATCTTCTTTGTTTTTTATTTTTATAGGTTCTATTACAGCTTGTTCTTTCTCGTTAGAAAAAGAATGAGAATCTGCTTGCAACGGTCTTACAAGCTTTTCTTCTTTAAAGGGAACCGTTTGTTCTTCTTTTAAATTAGTCTTCTTTATAGTAGTCAAATTACCAGTACTTGTATTACCAGTACTTGTATTACCAGTACTGGTATTTGAACACTGGTAATTGACCACATTATATGTGTAGGTATACCTTCCGTCCTTAAAAAACTTAGTCCTTTTGACCAAATTGGTATCTAAAAGCTCCTTCATCACACGCGTTCCTGTTGAAACAGACACGTTTAATTGTGCATAAAGTGTCTTATAATTGATCTTATAAACAGTTAAATCGTGTGATAAAAGAATCAAATACATTCTAAATGCATCATTGGATAATTTCCAATCTGTAATTAAATCGTTGGGAATTTGTGTAAATCCTTTTCGGACTTTCTTTGCTTTCATAACTTGGTGGTTATATTTTTATTTTGGTGGTTAAGTTGTGAATATGAGGGGCTAACCACCAAGCAAACCCCTCCGTTAATCAGGCGATTAACGTTCACATACTATATATCGTTTTTACTTTCAAAATTCTTTACTTTTTCAATTTATTTTTAAAATAAATTTATTTTCATAAAAGTGAAACAAAAACACGTAGATGCAGATAAAACTATTATCTAACTTTTTTGGACAATTAAAGAGTTTCTTTTTAAATAATATAACGTCTTTTAAGAGTGTTAAAGCCCAAATTTCTTTAAAGAACTCTTTTTCTTGTTTAATTAAGCTTTAAGTATAAACACATTTAGGATCTGTTAAACCCTGCAAAATTTTAACAATCGTTTTTTCCTGGTTTTAAAAGTAAGTATTCTTGAAACCCTCCTTGTATGTCTGACACGTTTGGTAGAGACCAGACAACATTTTCTTTAAAGCAGTAGCAGTTATATTGGCTGTGTAAAATGCTATAGACCACATCAACAGCCCTTCTCAAATATAATTCTTTGATATTTTTAACTGCTATCACAGCCATTTCTTTTGTCATAGCGTAACACATAGCTGAATAGGCTTCTGTTATCCTACGGACCTCAGGATTGACATAGGTTGGATGTTTTAAATGGTTGTTACAGAAACTAAGCATATCCCAATCTGGCACCTCTCTGATGTGCTTCCCAAAGTATTCCTGTATGTCGTCTCTGAATATGCAATCGTCCTCTAATATTAAAAATCTGTTATAACCTCTTTCAAGTGCAAGTTCAAGACATTTGAGATGTGAAAGAGAACAGGCTCTTGCACCGGGTTTTAACCTCTTCTTGTTTTGGTCTGGATAAATCGGTAGAATTAAATCTTTAGCATCGATTGCTTCTATGAATTCAACTTCTATTCCTATTCGTTTGAATTCGTTTATGCTGTGTTCTAACCTGTCTGTTCTTCTGAGAAGATTTATACAGAAGATGTGATCAAAGTATCTGTTTAACATTTTTTTATGAGTTTGTATTTTTCTTTCAGTTCTCTTGCTTCTTCTATTGTATCAACAGTTGCTATATAGCAATTTTTATCATTCCTATGACCATAGACTTCATATCTTTTACGAGTGTTGAGATATATGTAGGGTTCAACAACGGTTGATCTCTGTTTAACTTTCTTCTTTAATCCACCGAAGTAGTAACCGGTCTTCTTGAAATTATTAAATTCAGGTTTATCCTTTATTAATTCTCTGAATGCATCAGCAAATCGTTTAACTCTTACTCTTATTGTGGTGTTGCTGACATTATATTCTTCAGATAGGGTCTCGTAGTTCTTGCCATTCAAATGTGCAATAAACGTTTCCTTGTTTATAGAATCTGGCATTGAAGACAGCAAACACCAGATGTTGTTATAAGATATTTCTGGTTCGTCGTTTTTATGCTCAAATTCTATTAGGATTGGACCTGTTGACTTGTCTTCTTTTAATCTATGAAAACATACATTCTTTGAAATGTTGCACAACCAGGTTTTAACGGAAGATAATTCTTTTTTATAAGTATGCTCTTTCATTATTCCTTTCTCAAAGGTTTCAGAAATGCAATCATCTATGTAATTATGATTGTAACCAAGAATAGATCCACACATCTTCTTGACGGCAGGAAAACATTCATTATAAGTCGTTGACCAATCTATATTTATGCTTGACTCTTTCATTTTCTTTCTTTATTTCTTCTAATTCCTTTATCATTTTATCATTGAATTCACGCATAGCATTGAATTCTTCCAAGGTAATAGTTATCTTCTTTGAATTCTGTTCTTCTATCTCTTGTTTTATCTGGATTTCTCTTCCTTTGCCGTTTTCTCTTCTTCCTTTGCTTACAAAATATCTGGCGTCCCTCCAGTCTTCTAAGTTTTCTATCTTGCAATTCATTCTGTCTCCGTCTAAGAATATGCATTTTCGAGAATCATAACCTGGATATTTTATCTTTATTACTTCCTTCCAGGAATAGAAAGAATATGCTTCTCTCGTTTTGGGGTGATACACATAAGTTACTTTATGATCATTGATTATATATTCCTTCTGTATAATTCCATTGACCTTAAATCTGCCAAAGGTGCTTACTTCCACCCAATCAAATCTTTCTGTATTATACCATTGTTCTTCTCCATTCGTAACAGTAGGTTTATCTACTTCTATACTATCATCTGGTTCATCTGATTCAATATTAAACAGCTTAATAAATTCTTTGTAATTCACACTCGATCTTTTGTTGATGGAATTTAATGCAACATAAGTTGGCACTTCTTTTCCATTCTTTAAAACTCTTCCATCATTAGTAAGCCTATATTCTGGATATTCTATGCATCTTTTCATTGTAAATATTTTATCGCGTTTAATAATAATTCTATATTATCTTTAAAATAACTTAACCCCATATTGCATTTATTACATAATAGTCCTCGTATCTTACCTGTTATATTTTATATATCTTTTTTTCAAAAATGTTCTTTTTTTTATAAATCAAAATGATATATAAAATAAAAACAAATCAAAATGACAAAAAATCCATTCACAGAAGCAGGAGAAACAGAAAGAGTTTTCCTTAAAAGATTAGCAAAGAAATTAAGCTGCAACCACATACTTATGCCATCCAAATGCAAGTATGATGCTTTGTTAGAAAAGAACAGAAAAATATATGTCACCGAAGCAAAAGTCAGAAACTTCAATTCAGATAAATATGATTCTGCTATGATAGAAAAGAATAAATACGATTCTTTAATGACTCTTGTTGCTGAATACCACGCACACGAAGCGTTGTATGTATTCTTTTTCACGGACAATAAAGCTCTTGTATTTAACCTTAGAGATATTTGTCCAAAATGGGAAACAATGGAATTAGTAAAGAATACAGTAGTAAACAATGGAATAGTTTCCAAAACAATCTATAATATTCCTTTCACACTTGGAAAAATGATAGATATATAATAAAATAAACAATTTATTATGGAAGAAGAACCAACATCAGAATCAATTAACAATCTAATTGATTTCATAGAATATTTAAGAAAATATTATGAGAATCTTGAGGAATATGAAAATGCAGCAGAGATGAGAGACCTATCATTTATATTTGGAAATTATCAATTAGGATATTCCACATACAGCGATGTGGAAACTGTTCTCTATGATTTCTGCTGTCAATATGCAGCCATAGAACAACTCGATATTGAATCGAGATATGTGTTGTTTGACCTTTCTCCTACTGGAAATAAATTCATTTTTTATGACGTAAAAAGAAATGAGATGAAAAGGCTGGCATTGATGAAAACCACAGACGAAGAATTAAAAAACCAACAACAATGAAAATAAACATTTCTATCTTTTCTTACCAACGCAAACAGATGCTGGAATCTCTAATCGAAGAGATTGAATTCTTTAAGACCAGTAATCCAGATCATACAGTCAAATATACTATTTATGATGATGGGTCGGACTTCTTTTTAGACAACGATAACTTCAACCAATTCAATCATAAAGGAAAATCTTTCTTCTGGCAACTTTATAATTACGCATTTAATCATCTTAAAACGGACGATAGCGATTTGTATATGTTTATTCCATCCGATTTTAAGGATATTGATTTTGAAAGAATAATCAAGACACATTTGGAGTATGGCAAAACAGATTACGTCTATAATTTACAAAGAGATGATAGAATGTCCTGTTGGAATAATAAGGTTGCAAAACTGATAGACAAAGATACTTATCAATGTTGGTTCACCGACTGTGGTTTTATGACGAACAAATCCACTCTGCAATTATTGAAATATGAAATTAAAGAAATAAACCCGTTAAGATTCAAAGCTGACAAAAACATTTCATCTGGAGTCGGACATCAGTTGACACAGAGATTAAATGAAATGAATATTCCAATGTATCTTCCAGTTAAATCGATGGTATTCCACGGAGACCACGCAAGCGTTATGCATCCAGAAATGAGAAAAAAACATCCATTAATATCCAAATGAAAAAAATAATAGTTGGAATGGCAACATTCCCAGGTAGAGAAGAAGTTGTAAAACTTGCTATGGATTCTCTTAGACCACAATGTGATGAAATATTTTTATATGACAATGGAAAAGAACCATTCGATATTACGGATCTTGGAAAGTTCCAAGGTTTACATAGAATCAAAGAACCCTGCTTCTATCTATCCTGTGATGATGATCTGCTATACCCTCCAACGTATTGCCAGGATATGGTAGAAGCTATCAAAAGAACAGGAAGTATAGTTTCGCACCACGGGCGAATTCTTGCTGGGCTTGATTTGAATTATTATTTCGGCCATTTATCATATCGTTGTTTAGGAAAAATAGACAAGGAAAGATTTATAGACGTTGCTGGTACTGGAGTTACTGGATGGGATACAGAATATTTCAATCCGTTGAATTTAATATATAGTAAAGATATGAAAATGTCCGATCTTGTATTCTCATTGGAAGCAGCAAAACAGAAAAAACACATCACGATCTTAACCCACGAGAAAGGATATATAAATCATCTACCGATAGATATGTCGAAGACCATCTGTGCCACCGAACAAAGAAATTGTGACAGACAAGGACAACTTGCAAATGAAATATTAAAATTAAATTCGAGAAAATGATCTATTTTAAAATATATTCGCTATGTTGGTTTTTCACACAATTTGAACCTATTCAAGGATTGATAAATACAATATTCGCAAGACTAAGAACAAATTTCATAACAGAAAACCTGTGGATAATTTTAGGATGTCTGAAGTGTTTAACATTCTGGACCACACTATGTATCACGCAAGACATTTGGATGAGTCTGGTGTTGTCTATCATAGCCCAATTACATACAAAACTAATATCATAATGTACACGACAAAGGAAAAAGCAGATATTGAATCTTGGAGAGAAGGAGAAGCTATCAAATTCCAATGCATCTGGTATCAGAAATTTAAGAATCGTTGGCTGAAAGCAAATAATCAAAAGGAATTAAAACCTGATTGTTTTTGTAGCATTCAATCAAGAAGACCATACAAGATTAATTTTTATATATGGTGGGACGGAATTAAAAATACACTTTAATATTTTGAACATCAAATCTCAAATAGATAATTATATAAAAAATAATTACAAACAGTTGGATTCCACTACCACTAAGATAATTAAAAAACGTAATAGATTCCTGGATGCATCGACCGTTATTTCACATACATATCTTTATCTTTTAAACAATCAACAGGAAATATCAGACTTTGCAATATTACACGGTAAAACAATAGATCACATAATTTATTCTTTCACATTAAAATATATCAACAGCTCCATCTATTGGGATAATTCGGATATAAACAAAGAAAATGACAGGCTCTTCAACAAGGTCTATAAAAAACCAAAGGATCTTGAATATGAAGAAACAGAACCTTTCTGCATTGCAATAGACGAAATATACACAGAAGATTTTATAGAATCATTTTATAAGTCTTTAGATAAACTGGATAGAATATCATTCAAGTGTTATTATTATGATGGAATAGATAATGCTAAAGATTTCGCTGATCACTTTGATATTAGTGTTTCCAGCGCATATAATTCCATCAATAAATTGAAAATATTATTAAAAGATTTCATTAAAATAAACAAAATACATTAAAATGATTTTAAAATTAAAAAAAGAATATTGCGGGATAGTAATATCCAAAAATATCTTTGGTATTGGAACTGTTACGTTCGATGCTTTGAAAATTCCAACAGAATATTATCAAAACTATTTCGATTTAGGTTTCGACACAATATTTGATAAAGTTGCAGAAGAACGAATACCTATAAAAAAACCTAAGAAGTAACAATATATCATTATGGAACCACAACAAGAAGATTCAAAAAGACCCTCCGATGACCACATATTACAAACTCAATTAAGAATAGATGAGATTGTTGATAAACTTTTATTAAAATGGAGGAGATCTGAAATATGCAGAAAATATTCGAAAGAATGGAATTTATCTTATAGACAGGTTGATGAATATATTTCTTGGGCGAAAAAAGAAATACATTCTTATATAATACCAGCGACTCCAGAACTTATAAAAGAAAGAATACAAGAATATGATAAACTATATCGTTTATCACTTTCATCATCACAATATTCAGTCGCAAAACAAATTTTGAAAGATAAATCAGAACTCGAAGGATTATTAATTCAAAGAATAGATCATACGACAAATGGCAAAGATATTCAACAAATAAATATTATAGTAAAAAATATAGAAGAAAAAAATCAATTAGAAAATATATGAGTTCAAAAAAAACAATATTAGAAACCCTTGGAAAGATTAAAGAACAATCAAAAATTTCAGGAACATTTACTGAAATAGGTAAAGCTCTTAATATAGATCCAAGGACAGTATGGAGATATATTAAGAAATATGAAATCCCATTTGTATCTTATGCGACTATTTATAATAAAGATAAATTTGATAAAGAACAATTACAAATTATATGCAACAAATCTATTTCCTGGAAAGAAATAGGTGATGCAATCAATCTTTCCTCAGGAACCGCGCGAAAATTAATTTTAGAATTAAATATTCCATTTAAACCCGATAGAGATGGTAAAAAAATTTTAGATGGATTGTCGAGTGCGGAAAGATATAAAATAAAAGATCCAGAAAGATATGAACGAAATAGATTTAAAGGAGCTTGCAAAGCAAAAGGAATAACACCAGATGAATATTATAAAATGTATACAGAGCAGGAAGGCAAATGTAAAATCTGTAAAAAACACGAATCTGAAATAATAAATCAAGTGAATCATATTAGAAAATTATATATAGATCACTGTCATATTTCTGGAAAAATTAGAGGACTTATTTGTCAGAAATGTAATACAGGAATAGCAATGTTTGAAGATGATATTAAATCATTACAGAATGCAATATCATACCTTATTACTTAATGGAATTTACACCCTTATTTTTTAAACACGCTAAAGCAAAAACGAGAATAGTTATATCTTGTGGTGGGACATCCAGTTCTAAAACCTGGTCTATAATGCAGCTTTTATATTTGAAAGCTTTGAAATATGATGGTCTTCATATTTCAATTGTGGCAGAATCACTTCCAGTTTTAAAACGAGGAATAATTAGAGATTTTATTTTAATGTTACAAACCGAAAATGTTTATAATGAAAAATTCCATAATAAGACAGATAATATTTATAATGTCGGGAAATCTAAAATAGAATTTTTTTCAGCGGATGATCCTTCTAAAATTAGAGGATCCAGGCGCGATGTCGTTTGGTTGAATGAGTGCAATAATATTTCGTATGATGTATATACAGAATTAGCAGTGCGAACTAAACATCAAATTTTTCTTGATTACAATCCTACCCAATTGTTTTGGGTAAATGAAAAAATATTACTTCTTCCAAAAACAGAATATACATTTATACATTCAACTTATAAAGATAATGATAAACTCCATCAAAACATAGTCAAAGCAATCGAACTTAAACAGTCCGATAAGGAATGGTTTAAAGTATATGGGCTCGGTGAAATAGGTTCATCTGAAGGCACCATATTTAACAACTGGTCTATGTGTGATGTGATGCCTAATGATTATCAATGGTGTCTGTTTGGGATCGATTGGGGCTTTACAAATGACCCATCTACCTGTTTGAGAGTTTGTCTATCACAAGGAGAATTATGGTGTGATGAAATTTTATATGAAAGAGGTTTAACTAACTCAGATATTATAACAAGACTTCAACATCTTAAACCTGGAGATTTCATAGGAGATTCAGCTGAACCTAAATCCATCGAAGATTTAAGAAGAGCTGGCTTCAATATCATAGGGGCTGCCAAAGGTCCCGACAGCATTAGAAATGGAATTGATTCGATCAAGAAATACAAGCTCAACATAACTAAGACCTCTGTGAATCTTATCAAGGAGCTTAGAAACTATCAGTGGAAGAGAACCAATAATGGAGATTATGATAGCAAACCTATAGACGATTGGAATCATTGTTTTGTTGGGGATACAAATATAACGACAATCAAAGGGCTAATTCCTATAAAAGATATTAAAGAAGGAGACCAAGTATTAACCTCCAATGGCTATAAAAAAGTCTTGGCTGTATTTAATAATGGAATGAAACAAACGTCTGAATACTCGATATATAATGGTACGGATACTATTAGAATAATATGTACCTCTAATCATAAAATCAAAACAGACACAGAATGGACACAGATTTCATTATTACAACCGGGCCAGATGGTTTACCTAAACAAACCTTCAATGGAAATGAATATTCTCTCTATGCAGGAGCCAGATATTTTTCAAGAGGAAGACGCAGAATGCACAGAGATGTATGGAAATTCTTCAATGGAGAAATTCCTAAAGGATTTGACATACATCATATCAACAATAATCCCTGGGATAATAAAAAAGAAAATCTCCAGTGTCTTCCATCCAACATTCACCGTTCCGAACACGGAAAAGAACGATTCAAAGATACCGATTTCAAAATCAAATTCTATACACTTGGAATTGAAGCTGCAAAACTTTGGCACAAATCTGACGAAGGAAGATCTTGGCACAAAATCCAATCCAAACAAGGATGGGAGAATAGACCATATTTCGATTTCACGTGTCAGGAATGCGGAAATATCTTCAAATCAAAATCTACCACAACTTCAAAATATTGTCACCTCAATTGTAAAATGCGTGCATATAATAGAAAAAAAAGAAATGGAAGTATTTGACATTATGGTTGAAGATCAACACGAATATTTTGCAAATGGAATACTCGTTCATAATTGCATCGATCCTCTGCGTTACATCTGTCTATCAAGAGAAAGCAAAGGGCTGTCTAAGGTCCAGAGTTTTAATTTAGATTACTAATACACCAATTTGTATTAGCTTCCCTATACAATATATAACTATAAATTAATCCATTTTCGAAATGCCAACAATAACGTTAAAAGCAGAACCACAATTATTAACACCTGGATACAACCCTTCGGTTTGGTATTTCGATAGCACGAACAAGGCTCTTCCAGGTTTTCGTTATTTAGTTAAAGTATATTCTTCAACTACAATACTCCTTGCGACATACAGATTTGTTGGAAGACCGAGTGATGGATACGCGGTGGTTGATTTAACAAAGCTTCTGAAGAATTTTGTATCCTTTGACAAAGACATCAACACTGAAGTAGATCAGGTCCCTAACTCCTGGTTTGGCTATTATCTGACTGTACAAGAAGAATACAACACCTCATATCTATATGATGATTTCACTTGGTACCCCGGAAATATAACAAACCTGGAATCTAATGTGACAATGGACACACATAACTTTAATCCTGGCGATCAGATATTCGTGGCGCAGACAGATGGTGGTGCTTTAAAGCCGGGCATTGAGGGGGTTCACACTGTCATTGCCCCAACAGTTGCAGGTACTTCTGACTTGTACACAGACATCGACTTTGCTGTCATTGGTTCTGGTGTTGCCGTAGGAGGAACTGTTACTTATGCAGACAACAGAAAAACAGTATCAGCGGTGATATACGATGGAAGCAGCAACAAACATTATATTTTTAACGGTGCTTTACCATTCAATTCATTTCCAACATACGATTATCAAGATTATATTATGAATGGAATAGGATCACCGGCAGCTGCCATACTTTTGACTTCAATGCCAAGAGACGGTTTCTACATAACACCAACCCAGGATGTACTTATAAATTTTGCAAACTATTTTACAAACAACGACATAGTGTATTTCGAAAATGATGGAGGAGATATTCTGTCTGTAACATATTACACGATAGGAAGCACTGAACCTATATTGAGAGCTAATGTAAGCCCTACATCTCCAACAACTGTTGTATCAGGCACTGCACCATTGTTAAAAGCTAACACGGAATGGTATGATGTATGGGTGGAAGGACCTAACACTCAGATGTCTGAAAAGATAAGATTTTATATTGACAGACGTTGTGTGATCAATGATGCGGAGATATTATTTATGGATAGAATGGGATCTTTTAATTCCTTTGCGTTCCAATTAAGGAATAAAAAGGTTTACGCTAATACAAAATCCACATACAAAAAAATGGCAGGTGACCTTGGTGTTGGCGGTGATGGAAATCCTGGATACACATACACCCCTATTGACAGAGGCGAGAATGTTTATAACGTTGATATGGAGCAAACAATAGAGCTTAATACAAACTGGATGGATGATTCTGCTTCGATATATTTTCAAGAGCTCGTAACAAGTCCTGTAACTTATTTAAAAGAAAATGGGATATATAGATCTGTGGTAATCACAAATACTTCTATGGAAGAGAAACGTCAGGTGGATAAAAAATTAATAAAATATACCATCTCTGTTTCTATAAGCAATAATTCAACAATAAATATCTAAATGGCAAATTCTGTACAAATTCAATTCATACCTACATTTGGTCAGACAGGTCCTGTCGGAACGATCGATGTGAATGAGAACTCACAATTCGCCATAGATTTTTCAATTTCAGACGTTAAGGACCCGTTCACCAGAAATGGTGTCAAGTCTTATAAATTTAACATCAAAGGAACCAAAGAGATCAATGCTTTGTTAAATCATTATTATGACATTAACATTCTTGATTCAACATATTCTATAAATAAAAAACAGAAGGTTGCCATATTAAAGAACGGTGTCATCGTCTTGGACAACGCGTATATGCAATTGCTTACCATCAACAAAGCGTCCAACTCGGATCCTTATTCTGATGGTCTTGTGTCTTATGATGTTATCATAGGCGATGATGTCACTGGATTTTTCACTTCCATAACAAACAAATATCTGTCTGATCTTGATTTTTCAGATATGAATCACTTTTATAATTCTACTAATGTCATCGCTACATTTAACGATAGCGCCATTAGAAATCTTTCCACACAATTAGGTGGATACAAATATGTTTTACCTTGGAACAATACTAATAATTATATGCTTGAAGAGATGAGACCTTCTATTTCAGTGTATGAGTACTGGAACAGAATCCATCAGGCTGCAGGTTACCAATGGGATTGGACGGGTTACAATACTGATGCGATAAGAATGCATAAGCTTTGGATTCCATATAATGGAGATCAACCAAAGATGCACGGCCAATTGACTTATGAGGTAGCCGCATCTTTGGCTGGTGCCAACATTTATCAGAATACAACACCTAATTTTAGTTTCAAGAACATTCCACACGTGGACATCATCATCAATAATGAAATCACTGATGAGTCGAATCTTTATAATCCTACGTTAGGAGAGTATACTTCCATAATTAATACTGGAACCTCTGCTATAGATGTATTCTTTAAAGTTTCGTTTGAGTTCAAGCTGAATAACACTTCTGGATCTACTGTGTATTTGACGACTGCCACCGGTCTTCCAACAGTAGTAGCTAATATGGCATACAGACCTTATATCGGTCTTAGAAACGTTAATACTCCAAATCAAGAGGATAAAATACAAATGTCGTATGATATGCTTACGACAACAACGACCTCTGCATATACTTTAGCTGCGGGATACAATACAATATCTTCAGGAACACTGGTAACTTGTGGGGCTCTTCCTATAACAGGAGTGAGCTTAAACGATGTATTAAAAACATTTGTTGGTGTTGAAGCACAAGCTATTTCAGGTGGGTGTCTTTGGAGAAATGCCATTTCAGGAGGTGCTCTTGTTAATGTCGATCCAAGATTGATTATTACTGCGATTGAAATGATTATCATTCCAAGGGTTGACAACTATGGATATGGTTCTTTGTTGCAGATGAATGATTTTATTCCTGCAAAAATTAAACAATCTGATTTTGTAAAAGCCATTGCCAATATGTACAACTTGGTTATGGACTCTGATGTGTCTAACGACAAGAAGATTATTTATAAATTAAGAGATGATTTCTATGATGCTGGTGAAATAAAGGATTGGACGAACAAACTTGTTATGGACAAGCAATCCGAAATAAAGTTTATTTCCAACACAAATTCTAAAAAAATAGTCCTTACATACAAACAGGATTCCGATGAAGCTAATAAAAGCTATCAATCTCAGACTAAAGAGATTTACGGCCAGGTAGAATACACCTTAGCAAATGAAAATATAAAGGGAACTGAGATAAAAGAAATTTTATTCAGTCCAACACCAATTTATAAAACATCTTTTGGCGCTTATGTTCCATATATTATTGGTATAAGCCCAAAGAACAATATAAGAATTCTTCTTGATGGAGGTGTTCAGACTGTTGACACATATAATATCATAGACTATATTGCTAATGGTGTCTCAACCGGAACTTCGTTAACGACATATCCTCTGTTATCACACTTGGATAACCCAGACAAACCTGTATTCGATATAAATTTTGGAGTTTGTGATAATTATTATTATCTGGGGACTTCTATGACGAATCAGAATTTATATTCTATGTTCTGGAGAAGATCTATCAATCAAATAGATAGTGGAAAACTTTTGTCAGCTTATTTATATTTGACTGAATATGATATTTCTATTTTAAAGTTGTCAGACAAAATATGGATCAAGGATACTTATTACAACATCAATAAGCTTTTATATGATCCTAATACGCTCGGGCCAACAAAGGTAGAGTTTATGACTATTGATGATGGCTTGACTATAGTTCCTATCATAGAGAACCCAACATTCAACAATAACACCGGAGACACAACTGTGTTAAACGTTTTTGTTGGAACTGAAAGAAAGTCTACTTTAAACAATAATTACACAGCTGGTGATGTATTAATTCTCGGAAATGGAAATGTTGTTAGTGGAGACGTAAGGAACACAATCATTATCGGTGACAATAGGTCAAGCGATGTACAATCTAACTCACTATATGTAAGCTCTGTTGTCGTAGACAGTATTACTATTGGCGGTATCGTATATGATGTTGATAGTTTGTCAGGAATTTCAGGAACATCTGGTTATAGCGGAGAATCCGGATATTCAGGTGTTTCAGGTTTTAGTGGTTACACTGGAGTTTCAGGATTTTCTGGATATTCAGGTGTTTCAGGTTTCAGTGGTTACACAGGTGTATCTGGATATTCAGGTGTTTCAGGAACTTCTGGGGTTAGTGGTGTTTCAGGTTACACGGGCGTAAGTGGAAAATCTGGCTTTAGTGGTTACACAGGGGTTTCTGGTTACACAGGAGTTAGTGGATTTACTGGAGCCTCTGGTGTTTCAGGATTTAGTGGTTACACAGGAGTTAGTGGAACAAGCGGTTTTACAGGGGTTAGTGGTTACACAGGAGTTAGTGGAACAAGCGGTTTTTCAGGTTTCACTGGAGTTTCTGGTTTTAGCGGTTTTACTGGGGTTTCAGGGTTCTCTGGTTTCACAGGAGTTTCTGGTTTTTCTGGTTACACAGGTGTAAGCGGTTTTAGTGGTTACACGGGGGTTTCTGGGACAAGCGGAGTTTCAGGATTTACCGGAGCGTCGGGTGTTTCAGGTTACACTGGCGTCTCTGGTTTTTCAGGATACACTGGAGTTAGTGGATTCTCTGGAAATTTTGGAGCAAACACACAGCCTTTCACATTTAGTACAACTATCACTGATTCAGATCCAGGTTCAGGATTGTTAAGATTTAATAATGCAACGTTTGGTTCAATAACCCAAATATTCGTAGACAACAATAACTCTGCAGCAACAGACGTTTCAACGTGGCTTAATTCTTTTGATGATAGCACAAGTGCTGTAAGAGGAACTCTAATAGTAAGCGACAGAGGAAATTCCAATACTTTTGCAATATTTACTGTTACGGGATCCGTCGTTGATGGAACTGGATACAGAAAAGTTACAGTCACTCCAGTGTTAAATAATGGAACAACTTTTACAAATGCTCTTCCAATATTAATTACATTTACGCGAACTGGAGATTCAGGGGTTTCTGGTTTTAGCGGTTATACTGGAGTATCAGGCTTCAGTGGTGTGAGTGGATTTACTGGGGTTAGTGGTTTTAGCGGATATACCGGTGTTTCAGGATTCTCTGGTTATACTGGGGTTTCTGGTTTCAGTGGATATACAGGCGTTAGCGGTGTTTCTGGCTACACTGGGGTTAGTGGTTTCACGGGAGCATCTGGGGTTTCTGGATTTACTGGGGTTAGTGGGGTATCAGGGTTTTCAGGATATACTGGGGTTAGTGGTTTCAGTGGTTACACAGGAACATCTGGAATTTCGGGTGCACCTCCAACAACGATAACGGTTGTTGATGATACAACTACTAACGCAACAGTTTATCCAGTATGGACAACTGGTGCTGGAGCTGGAAAAGTTCCTTATATTTCAACCGTTGATTATTCTTTTAATCCGGCCAATACAATAGGTACAACAACCTCATCGTCGTTAGCATTGAATGCAAATAGTTTAACGACTGGAACTGGATTATATGCTGCTTCATCATCACTTACACGTGGTTTTTTAGTAGACCTCAAGGTATCAGGTACTGCTGGTGCATCAGGACAGCGTGTAATGCAAATTGCACTTACAGGAGCAATCACAGGTACTGCAACAACTTATGGCGTTGTCATTGCAAACACACATTCAGGTGCAAGTGCATCGAATATCGGCTTGTACGCTACAGCTACAGGCGCTACAGTTGGTAACTACGCAATTGTAGTTCCATCTGGTGGCGGAAGAGTTGGTATTGGAACCATTGCACCTATTTCGCCACTACATTTGTATGAATCTGGTACAGCAGTAATTGCTGCATCATCAGATGCAGCAAGAGCAGCTATCATCGAAGGACCTAATCGACTTTTTTCTACTGGTTCATCGATATTAACTATAATAGCTAATGATACAGTGGCGGCAGATATTGGCGGCAGCTTAGGTTTTGGCGCAAAATATACTGGGAACTCTTGGGCAACAACAGCCATAATAAAATCAGGTAGAACTAATGGTACTACTGGTCAGTATGGTGGTTATCTTACTATTGGCACTGCTTCTTCTCCTGGCGGGATTCCAGTAGAACGCCTTAGAATAAATGATGCAGGTGTCGTTCAATTAAACGCTTATACTACTAACGGAATTTTAATGAGTACTGCAGCTAATGGTACATTGGCTGTTACGACAGTCTTGCCAGCAGTGAGTGGCGGAACAGGTCAATCTGTTTTTGCTGTTGGAGATACGCTTTATGCAAGCACGACAACTGCATTGAGCAAACTGACTGCTGGAGCAACTAATACAGTATTAGCAATT
>Ga0209751_10002383_pt1 | contig 18843 bp, 24 predicted proteins | sample RifCSP13_1_FD_184019 | JGI IMG/M metagenome (GOLD analysis project Ga0209751, IMG submission 184019) | Soil microbial communities from Rifle, Colorado - Rifle CSP2_sed 13_1 (SPAdes) (version 2) | ecosystem: Environmental > Terrestrial > Deep subsurface > Rock core/Sediment | place: Rifle... | reverse complement strand
ATTTTCGTCTGAAGCGCGTGAAGCAAACGCTCCAGCGTAAAGGCGTGTAAAACGTCAAAAGAAAAGAGGCCGTTTGTCTCTTGCCTGTGCCCCGGCCTCGGGGCACACTTATTTACGCCTAAAATCCTTCAGGAGGTCCCATGAGCGCAGAAGATTTGTTCCGGGTCATGTCCCAGAGCATCGTCGAAGGCGAGCCGGAGGAGGCCGAACGGCTGGCGCGCGAAGCACTGGCCCAGGGCATCGAGCCGTTGGAAGCGATCAACCACGGCTTTGTGCCCGGTGTGACCGAGGTCGGGCGCGGGTTTGGCTGCGGCGAGATGTTTTTGCCCGACCTGGTGCGGGCGGGCGCGGCGATGAAGGCCGCCATCAAAGTGTTGGAGCCGGAGTTAGTCCGGCGCGGCATGACGCGCGAGTCGTTGGGCACGGTCGTCATCGGAACGGCGAAGGGCGACATTCACGAGATCGGCAAAAACTTGATCGGCACGATGCTCGCCGCCAGCGGCTTCCAGGTGCACGACCTCGGCGTTGACGTCTCTCCCGCAGCCTTTGTGGCGCAGGCCCGCGAGGTGAACGCGGACATTGTTGGAGTCTCAGCCCTGCTGACCACGACCATGCTCGGGCAGCGCGAGGTCATTCGGGCATTGGAACAAGCTGGCCTGCGCCCACATGTGAAGGTGCTCGTCGGCGGCGCGCCCGTCACGCGCGACTGGGCAGAAGAGATCGGCGCGGATGGCTACTCGGAAGATGCCCTCGGGGCGGTGAGAGTGGCGAAGCAGTTGTTGAAGATCGCGCAAGTTTGACTCTTGTCCACAGGCTGCCGACCTATGACCATCGCCGTGATTGAAAACCCCAAAGTCAGCTTGAACATCCTCACCGAGTCCGAGGTCCGCCAGATTCATCACGCGACGCTCGACGTGATCGAGTCCGTGGGCGTGCGGTTTCCCTCGGCGAAGGCGTTGGACATCCTGCAGGCCCACGGCGCAGCCGTGGACCATGCGACCCATGTCGCCCGCATCCCCGGCCAGGCGGTGGAGGCGGCCCTGGCGAAAGCCCCGCCCACCTATGCCCTCGCCGCGCGCGACGCGTCGCTGGACCTCGCGCTCGACGGCCGCCATACCTATCTCGGCACGGACGGCTGCGGCGTGGAAGTGCTCGACGCATTCACAGGCGAACGGCATCGCTCGACCTTGCAGGATGTTTCAGACGCGGCGCGCATGGCCGATTACCTCGACGCAATTGCATTCCACTGGACGCCCGTCTCGGCGCAGGATCGCCCGCCGGAGAGTCGCAGCCTGCACGAACTGCTCGCAATCTGGAACGTGAGCCAGAAGCACGTGCAGACCGAAACCATCGTGACCGAGCGCGAGGCGCGCGCGGCGGTCGAGATGGCGGCGGCAATTGCGGGTGGCCGTGACGAGCTTCGGAAGCGGCCCATCCTCTCAATCATGCAGTGCACGCTTGCGCCGCTCGCACAAGATGGCGGGAGCATTGAGGCCGGGTTGGCCGCCGCCGAAGCCGGACTGCCCGTGGGTTACATGACGATGGCTTCATGCGCCTCTACCGGCCCGGCCACGCTCGCCGGGAATCTCGTCGTCGGCAACGCGGAAGTGATCAGCGCGCTCGCCCTCATGCAGATGGCCTATCCGGGTTGCCCGGTGTATTACGCCGCCGCGCAGACGGCGATGGATTTGCGCACTGGCGCGTACACGGGCGGCGGGCCGGAAGATTTTCTCTTCGGCGCGGCGACGAATGTACTCGCCGACTTCTACCGCGTGCCGCTCTCGATGGGCGCGTTTGCCACGGGCGCGAAAGAACCCGGCTGGCAGAGCGCGGTGGACAACTCGTTCTCGTCGTTCATGGCGGTCTCGACCGGGGCCGATATGCTCCTCGGCGCGGGGCTTCTGCACGGCTCGCGCATTCTCTCCTATGAAATGCTGGTGATGGACGCCGAAATATGGAGCATTGTGCGGGCGATGAGTCGCGGGATTGTGGTCAACCATGAGACGCTGGCGCTGGACGCGATCCGCGACGTGGGGCCGGGCGGCAACTTCCTCGCGCACAAACACACCAAGCGGCACATGCGCGAACTGTGGCTGCCGACGCTGATGGATCGCCGCCCATACAGCGCGTGGGAAGAGAAACGCGACGGCGCGCGCGAATGGGCGCGGGAGAAGGCCCAGGCCATTCTGCGTGACCATCACCCCGAGCCGCTGGACGAGAAACTCGTCAATGCGTTACGACACATCATCGCGAGTGTTGAAGCCGAGGCGATGTGACTGCTGTTTTGGCTTAGACAGGTTAAATGCATGACGACCTGTATTACCGGCGGCACAAGCTCGATTGGCCGGGTGCTGATCAAAGCATTGGCTCGCGGCGGCGAGAAAGTGCGCGTGCTCGCCCGCCCGACCAGCGACCGGCGCGGCCTCGAACTTCCCGGCGTCGAATTCGTCTTTGGCAATGTGACCGATCCCGAGGCCGTGCGGCGAGGGATAGAAGGCTGTGAGCAGGTCTGTCACTTGGCCGCCATCGTCGGCCATCGTGCCCCCGTGTCCGAATGGTGGCGCGTGAACCGTGACGGTAGCCGCAACGTCTTGCAGGCCGCATTGGATATGGGCGTGAAGAGCATGGTGCAGGTCAGCTCGCTGTCGGTGCTCGGCCCCACCGCGCCAGGCGAAGTCGCCGACGAAAGCCGACCAGTAGACACGCGGAAATACGTCAGCCTGTATCAGAAGACCAAACGGGCAGCAGACGACATCGCGCTGGAGTTCGCGGCCAAAGGTCTGCGCGTGATGATCGTTTATCCCGGCTTCGGCTACGGTTGCTCGTGGGCCTCCAGCCATCCCAGCATGGCCGAGATGACTCTGTTGCGGATGGCGGCGGATAAACCTGTCGCGATTCTGGGGAGCGGCAAGAATAGACTCTGCGCAGCCTACTACAAAGACACGGTGCAAGGTATCCAACTTGCTCACGAGCGGGGCAGGGCCGGTGAGGGGTATATCTTGGGCGGCGAGAACCTGACCTTCCCGGAGATTTGGGCAGTGATCGCAAGCCTATTGGGCAAGAAGCCGCCTCGGCTGCGCGTTCCTCTTGGGCCAATCCGGTTCATGGCCCACGTCCTGGCGGCGCTGCGGGGCAGGTCCGTCATCCCGGCCGAAATCCTGGACATGGCCAGTTTCGATTGGAACTTCAGCGCCGACAAGGCGAAGCGCGAACTCGGTTGGGCGCCACACAGTTTTCGGGCGGGCATGGCTGAGACGTGGGCGGAATATCAGGCGGCGGGCTGGCGGCCGTAACGCCCCGGTGTCTTGGTAACGATTGATCTCAGGGCTCGAAAACGCAAATGCCTCCTCTCGAACTACTCACCCCAACTCTCCTCAACCGCATCCTCTCCGAAGCCTTCACCCTCCTCGAAACGCCCGGCGTGAAAGTACAGAGTGTGGAGGCGATGTCTCTGCTCGCCGAAGCCGGGGCACGCGTGGACCCGGTGGGCCAGGTTGCCCACATCCCCGAAAGCCTCGCCCGCGGCGCGCTCCAAACCGCGCCCCGCGAGTTCGACCTCTACGACGGGGCCGGGCAGCCGCGCGTCCACTACGGCGGCGACGCGGTGCACTTCGATCCCGGCTCCGCGGCGATTCACATTCTCGATCCTGAAACAGGCGAGCATCGCAACGCTATCACCGCCGACCTGGTGCGGCTGGTGAAGGTCGCCGAAGTTTTGCCGCAATACGACGCGCAGAGCACGGCATTGGTGTGTTCGGAGGTGCCCGCCGCCATCGCCGACCTCTACCGGCTCTACCTCGTCCTGCTGTATTCCGGTAAGCCCATCGTCACGGGCGCGTTTGCGATTGAGACGTTGAAGATGATGCGCGAAATGCTGAGCGTCGTCGGGGGAGATGGCGCGCTCGGAAAGCCGCGCGCCGTCTTCGACGTGTGCCCCTCGCCGCCCCTCAACTGGAGCGCGTTTGCGGCGGAGAACCTGATCGCCCTGGCGCGCGCGGGCCTCCCAGCGGAGATCGTCTCGATGCCACTCGCGGGGGCGACGGCCCCAGTCACGCTCGCGGGTTCAGTCGTCCAGCACGCCGCCGAGTGCCTGAGCGGAATCACGATTCATCAATTGGCTCGCCCCGGCGCGCCCATCGTGTGGGGAGGCGCGCCCGCTATCTTTGACATGCGGCACGGCACCACGCCGTTCGGCGCGGTCGAGACGGCGATGATTGATGCGGCGTATGCCCAAGTGGGCAAGAGTCTCAGCCTGCCCACACATGCTTATCTGTGCGCCAGCGATGCCAAGACGCTCGATGCGCAGGCCGGGCTGGAATCCGGCGTGACGGCGCTGGTGGGCGCGCTGGCTGGAATTAACATGATCTCCGGGGCCGGGATGCTGGACTTTCTCGCCTGTCAGAGCGTGGAGAAACTGGCCGTGGACGCTGAGGCCATTGCCATGGCCCGGCGCCTGCTGGCCGGGATTGAGCGGCGGGGAGAATCGCTCGCGACACAACTATTCGCGGAACTGGGTCACCGTGGTGATTTTCTTGGCGCGCGGCATACCCGGCGGTGGTTCAAGGCCGAGCAGTATTTACCCTCGGCGGTGATTGACCGCGCCTCGGTGCGGGCGTGGACCGAGGCGGGCAAGCCCGATGCGCTGGCGCGCGCCAAAGCCCGTGTGGCCGAGCTGTTGGCGCAATACCAGCTGCGCCCTCTACAACCAGAAGAACACAAAGAGTTGCGGGGGATGGTCGAGCGTGCGGCGCAAAAAGCGGGGCTGAGCACATTGCCGAGTACCGAGCTGAGATGATCACGCCGCTTTGGCTTCCCACGCCTCCATGGGTGATCCTTGCTGGCCGGAGAAATCCCAGAACCAGTACGCCAGCGCTTTGTATTTTCCCCATTTGGCAAACGCGGCATTCACTTCCTTCTCGCCGATGGGTCTGCCGCCATAGAATGCTTTGGAAACTGCGCTGATAGCTTCTGTATCCGCGCCAATATGGTCGTAACGTCCGAGGATGCCGAGCGCCGTCGCCGCCGCATACGGCCCGATGCCCGGCAACGCCAGCAAGTCGCGGCGCACTTCTTCGGTCGGGCGCGCCCCATCCTTCAGAGCCTCAAGATCGTATTGGCCGGAGACCACCCCGTGCGCCAGCTTCAAGAGATAGGGCGCTCGATAGCCCAACCCCAGCTTCCGCAAGGTGGCCTCGCGGCTGCGCGCGATGCGCTCGGCAGTTGGAAAGGCGCTGCGCGCGCCATCCTCCGGTAACGGCCCGCCGAAGTGGTCCACCAGTGCAGCCACAAGGCGTTTGGTGCCGCTCCATTGAATGTTAGTCGTCATCATTACTTTGACGACATCGTCGAACAGCGACGAGGAACGTAACAGGCGGCCATACGCCTTCTCTCGGCAATGTGCCAGGCGCGGTTCGGCGTCAGCCAGGGCGTAGAACTCGCTGAAACCGGCGTCGAGGCCGAACATCCACGTCACCCTGGCGGCGACTTCTTTCTCTTCGCGCCTGGTCAGTTTGGAGCGCGTGGTGACGGCCACGCCATCCGGTTGGCCCGTGATTTCGAGCGCGACCACGCGGCTGCTCTCCAGGCGCTCGACGGCGCGGAACACGCCGCTGGCGTCGTCCCACTCGAAGGGGGCCAGTTGATACCAGCCGTGAGAACGGATGACGGAGCGAAACTGGAAGGGGGGATGGGCGGACAGACGCAGGGTGGTCATGAATATTTTCTCATTCGTGTGGGAAGCCCAGGCAGCCGTTCACCCTCCTAAATGGGCGCGGATCATTGGATACAACTCCTGCCGCCTGCATAGACGAGCGCGCCCATAGGATAAGCGTGATGTATGGTCACCTTCTTTCTGGGAGGGCCTATTTACCTCATTTCTCCTGTGGCGCCTGCCCGGCGGCGTACCCAATCACCCTCAGCGGCATATCACCAGTGGTGACCTGAACGAATCCCGCTTCTTTCATAATACCGGGCAGGTCCTGAACGCCAGCATCGAGAGCCGCGTGAGCAAGCACCGCCGTCAGCAAGTGATGGCTTGGCCTGGTCCGACCTTTGAAGTCCACGATGAACAATCGCCCGCCCGGTTTGAGCACCCGGCGAATCTCGGTCAGCCCTCGCCGCTTAAGGTCGCCGGGCAAATGGTGCATCATCAGGCTGCTCAACACCATGTCAAAAGAATTATCGGGGAACGAGAGGCGCTCAATCAGTTCGGCTCGGAAAACAACCGTTGCGCCCGCCCGCGCCGCTTTGCGTTGCGCCACCAGGATCATATCTGGCGCGGCGTCAATGCCATACACTTGGCCCGTTGCTCCCGCCCGTTGGGCGGCGGCTAGCGTCAAATCGCCGGTTCCGCATCCCACGTCCAACACCCGGTCGCCCGGTTTCACTCCGGCCATCTCCACCGTGGCCCGACGGAGCGCGCCATCCTGCCCCAACGCCATCAACTTAACCACAATGTCGTAGAACCGCGCCCAACGGATGGTCCTTCCTTTTGTTTGTAAATCGCTCACGCCGCTAACGTGAGGGTGATGATGAAGTCTCATGGCCTTTCTCCTGTCTGCTGTATCGCTTTGCGTCTTTCCGTCCCCAATTACGAAACCTCCTAAACGGTAAAACGTGCCGTTTGTTACTCTATGTGGTGTCAAGCTAAAAGAGGAAAACAAGCATGCACGCTTTACAGAAACTTTAGTATTTATTACTACGCAGCGAAACGTGCTTAAGCCTTGGCAAAGCTTGCAGCCATCTTATCGAGGCACTGCTCCATGCCCATTTTGGACATCTCCATCATTTGACCCACCGTCCAGTCATATTCCGTAACGGTCAATTCTGTCTTGCCGTCGCCCAAGTCTTTGAAAGTTACAAGATTACGTACATCCTTCGGGGTGCCAGGAGGCATGCCCATCGCGGCGGGGTCGACCTTGTTGCCGTCTTTGTCGGCGAAGTTTAAGATGTATTCGATACTCTCATTCGGCACGATTTTCTGGTAGGTCCACGTGTTATACATGTCTTGACCGCCTAGCTCCTTTGGCGCGCGCATGCAGACAAGAGATGTTCCGCCCTCGCGAAAATCCATCTTGGCGCTGGGCGACGTAAAGCCCTCTGGCCCCCACCACTGCATCACGTACTCGGGGTCGACCCAGGCCTTCCATACCTGCTTGACCGGTGCGTCAAAGACGCGGGTAAAAACGAGGTCGCGTTTCTTTGGTTCGGTGCTCATATATGCTTCTCCTTTTGAATGAAATACCGATCAAGTGCTGTTAACCGCCTTTCAGTCAGCGACTACCGGCCAAGTCGAAACAGGCGGCGGGCCGCTCGACGACGCGAGCGCCGACACGCTGCGCGTGGCGATAAAGCCAACTTACTTGACGACACGGAATCCAAGATGCGTTACCCCATGACCTTCGGTCACGCTAATCTTTTCGAGATCAATGGGCTTTGTGCCGAGATGCTCGAATAATCGAATACCTTCACCAAGCAGGACGGGTACCAAGTCAATATGTATTTCGTCAAGCAGTCCCGCCTTTAGGCACTGCCGCATGATGTTCGCGCTACTGATGGCGACATTTTTATCCCCTGCGGTTTGCATTGCCTTTGCAACGGCGCTTTCAACGCCGTCCGTGACGAACGTGAATGGCGATCCTTCCTTGACCCATTCTTGGGGGACCGTGTGGGTAACGACAAAATGCGGTACGCCCAAAGGAGGCTTGCCGCCCCACGCACCGGCGACATTAAAGTTTCTCCGCCCCGTCACAAGCGCCCCTACCGTTCTGCTTCTTCCTTAAGAAGCTCGGCGCCGGCACGTGAGACCTTGAACACCATCTCCGAACCCGGAAACGGAAAATCGGTGTCGCCGCTAAAGTACCACTTAAAGAGCTGATCTACCTCATCGTTCGGCCCGGCGACAAAACCATCCAGCGACATGCTCATGTTAAAACTAACTCTTCCCATGTTTATTCTCCTTTCGCAGATCCACACATCTAGTCCATCAGCGCGCCGCAGGAGATGTTGACCTCTGTGGCGGTGATGGTGCGGGCTTGATCTGAGGCCACGAAGGCAGCCACGTTGCCCACATCGGCCAGCGTCGCTGCTCGGTTCAGCAAGGTGGCCTTCTGAATCCCATCGGCGATCTCATCCTTCCCGGCGAAGGTGTCAGGGAGCGTCTCGGGCACACCGCCCGTCTTCAGGGTGACGACACGGATGCCATGCGGCCCGAGCTCCACCGCCCACTGTCGGCGAAGACCCTCGATGGCGTCCAGGGCGACTTTGAAGCCTCCCAGCCCGGGGAGAGTTTGCGGTCCGTCACCGCCAAACGCCAGGATCACTCCCGACCCGCGCCCGACCATGTGCCGGGCGGCTGCCCTGGTAGTCAGGAAATGCGCTCGCATCGCGTTCGTGATCGGCTGAAGGAAATCCTCGACCGATATTTCGGTCAGCGGCTCCTGGACGTCACCTAACCCGATGAGGTTGAACGAGATATCGATGTGACCGGCCTGCTCGACCACTGAATCGACAAATTCGTCAACGGCCCGCTCGTCGAAGACATCGACGACGGCGGTGTCTGCCACGTCGCCATTCGAACGGATCTCGCGGGCGACCTTGTCGAGCTTCGCCTTGGTGCGACCGGCGAGGAAGACCCTGGCCCCCTCGCGGGCAAAGGCACGGGCCACTGCACCGCCGATCGGACCGCCCGCGCCGTAGCTCACGACAACCTTGTTCTCCAGCAACATGTTCATTTCCCTTTCATGGTTAAGTAAACGCGGCTAGCCGGGAACCATCCCACAGGTCATATTGGTGATCGTGCCGGTACCGTTATTGGCGGGCTATGTGGCCGGCACACTGATCTGGTTCGTGCGGTGGTGGTTGGAGCAGGAGCCAGCCTACTCCCCGGAGCAGCTGGACGGGTTGTTTCGCGAATTGGCGCTGCCGGGCGTCCAGCGCGCAGCCGGCCAACTCTATGACCGGCTGCGGCTGTAAGGTCTGACGAGACGGGCGGGGCAATCTCGAAAGATCGGTGATCAGGCCCGCCTTACTTGACGACGCGGAACGTCAGATGGGTTACGCCAGGGGCCTCAATCACACTGGTGCATTCCAGTTCAACCGGCACCGCGCGCAGGTGATCGAACAAGCGGATGCCGTCGCCGAGCAGGACGGGCACCAGGTCGATATGGATTTCGTCCAGCAGTCCGGCCTCGAGACACTGCTGCGTGGTCGTCCCGCTGCCGACGGCGACGGTCTTCTTGCCGGCGATCTTCTTGGCTTTTTCAATGGCGCTTTCAATGCCGTCCGTGACGAACGTGAACGGCGAGCCGGGCTTGACCCATTCTTGCGGGACTCGGTGGGTCAGGATAACCATCGGCACATCCAAGGGGTGTCGGCCGCCCCAGGCATGCGCGACATCAAACGTTCGGCGTCCGTACACGAGCGCCCCGACGGTGTTGGCGGCGTCTTCAACCACCTCGGCGCTTTCAGGTGAGAGCTGAAATTCCTGATCACCACTCGGCATTTTAACTGCGGTGTCACCCATGGAGTACCACTTAAAGAGCCGCTCAACATCATCATTTGGCCCAGCGATGAAACCATCCAGCGACATTGAAAACCCTGAACCGACTTTTCCCATGTTAAATCTCCTTTGGCTAGAGTAACAGATATTTAGAACATTTGTATGACAATCCAATAAAAAGGCATTGTCTTGTACAAAATGGCAAACTACTCAGGCTGACTCCTACGGACGATTTGCGCAGGCGTGTATCCGATAAACTGCTTCAGCGATCTCGTCAGATGCGGCTGATCGAAATAGCCAGCCTCGTAAACGGTGTTGAGGATCGATACACCTTGCTGTAAGAGCGCCTCTGCACGTTGGGCGCGTTTCATTTGCCGAATGTGGCTTTGCGTCAAGCCAGTGGCTCGCAAGAAACGATGCCGCACGGTGCGTAATGGCGTCTCTGACAGTTGGTCTTGTAACGCGGCGTTCACGACTGGATCACGAACCAGCACCTCATCACGCACGAGCCTGTCTGCAAACGCCTCGACATTTTCATAGTCCGGAAATTGCCATGCAGAACCATTCAGCCAGAAGGAGTGACTCGCCGCCCCAGGCAGGCTCGTCTCTACATCCAGGAAGTCCCTTGGGGACAGATGGGGCATAAAGGTGCCCAGTTTAAACTTGATCCAAAGAATCTCAGCGCCTTCTCCCCAAGACGCAACACCAGCCGTCGTCAGCGGTCCCACGACTAATGGGTGTACGCGACCACGCGAAGCGTCTCTCACGAAGACCATGTGCCAATGGCACTCGGCGGGACGGATCGTAGAACCATCGCTGGCAGTTCGACCACGCGTAATCGTTTCTACATGAGGCGAGTCTGACAATCTTTCTTCATAGATAGTTCTTGTAGGGAAACCTGTCTCAGGCCCGGCAGGGGCCAGAGTGGTATAGTCGTCCCTGTTCTTTAACAACCATAAGCCTCTTGGGGTAGGATAGGTGTCTCTCAAACGCCTAGCGTCCTCCAGGAAGCTGTAATGCTGATTATCGCATATCCCCGCGAGGAGGGTTTTTTGAGCCGCGCGCCGTTTGCCTACCAACCGGATCCCCGCCTGGCGGCTTTGGATCAGGTGTTGGACGCTGCGCGTCCACGCCTGCTCTTGCGGGTGAGTCTGGACTTGATGAAGTCCGCCCCGCGCGCCGGGGAGACGGGGCATCCGTCGGTACCGGCTGAAGTGACCTTGCGCACGGCCGTGGTGCGACGCTTGCAAGGCTGGGACTACCGGGACACCCAGAGTGAAATCGCCGGGACGCGGAAGGGCCGCGGAAGTGGCGTTGGTTTTGTCGGATTTACGACCATCCCGTGCCGCACTTCACCACGCTGCGAGACCGAGAGGCGTTGATTCGGGCGGCCACCTTGCATGCACTCAACGACCTGACGGTGCAACAAGCCCAGGCACGCGGCCTCACGCGCGGCGAGAAAATGCGGGGAGACAGTTCGGTGGTGGAGACCCACATTCATTATCCGACCGACAGCCGGCTGTTGGCCGATGGCGTGCGGGTCTTGGGACGCACCTTGGCGCGCGCCCGCTCCGTCGCGGATGGGCGCACGGTGCGTTGGCGCCAGAGCCTCTTTCGTGACCACACGCGCCAAGCCCGACGCTTGGCCCGCCGGATTGCGCTTGAGGCCCGACGACGAAGCCGGAAAAAGGCAATACCGCAAAACTCACTCGGGGGCGCTCTTAGCCGGGAGCGCCTTCCAGCGGCGGACCAACTGCTTGAGTTGCGCTTGTGACTGCTTCGCCGAACGCGTATGAAGGCGGAAGCAGGCCCGATGGCTTTGCACCCGGCGCTCTTCCTCGCGTAGCGCTTGGCACTCCACCTGAGAAATGGCGGTGATCGTTTCGGCCAGCGAGGCCGGACCTGGGATCAACTCCCAGGCGCCCTCACGAAGCAACAGGCGTTTGACCGCGCCGCGTTGACCCGTCGTGGAGACTAGGCGGCGCTTCAACTCGCGGAACTCGCTTTCGCGACCGTTGTTGGTGCGCGGGAGGCCCGGGACGTCATACGTATGAAACAAGCCCGGCGCATAACTCTGGGAGACTTTGGCGATCTGGGCGCCAAGGGCCTGCAAGCGCGGCGAGGCCTGACGTTCGCGCTCGAGGTCGGCCAGACAAGTTTCCCATTCGGCGCGGACCTCCGCGCCAGTGCGGGCGCGCGCCGCGTGGCCGCGCGGCGCGGGGTCGAGCACCGCAGCCAGGCGGGCGAGCCAATCCGCCGCGCGGCTGAGTTCGCGGTAGGTGGGTCGCACGGCGGTGAGCGCTTGGCGCAGGCCGGCCCGCAAGGCGAGTAAGCGCGGCTCGGGCTGATGCCGCAGGAGTTGATCCAAACAGCGCACGACCTCCTGCAAGCGGGCAAACATTTCTTGCCCGGCCAGACGAAAGGGGGGCCGCCCCTTCAAGGTCAGGAGGTAACGCACCCGATGCAGGAGATCTTGGACGATCTGTTCCTGTTCGTGCGCGGTGCCAACCTCGGGCGCGGCGGGGGTGGTGCTCGGCGCGGGCCGGGGCGACGGGATCAGACCGGTGACGGTCATTTCAGTGGGTTTTTCCGGGGTTTTTTGCCGAATGAGGTCCCCGACCGCGGCCCGCACGCCCTGGCGCAACGCGATTTTCATCTGCTCGTCGGCTTCCGCTACCGGCGCCGCCGCATTCTGCAGATAGTGGACCTGGCAGAACCCATGCCGCGCCTTCGGGAAAACGGCTTCGATCGCCAACACCAGGCTGCGCTGCTTATCGTTCATGGTCGCCTTGACCGGGAGCTCTAACTCGGCCAGTGGGCGTAAGAACGCCACAAAGGTGGCTTCATCCTGGTTGCTCAGCCAGCCACTGCGCAACGTCCAACCGGTCTGCAGCTCCCGGATGACCCACAGCTGGGCTTCACCGCCTTCCGGCATCAAGCCATCCAAGCTGAGCAATAAGCCCGAGGTCTGGGCCAGCGCGCGCAAGGCGGGCAGGTGCTGCCGCTCGTGGCAGGCTAACAACGGCAAATACTTCTGATGATAGAGATACCGCACCGCACTTTCGCTGATCTGCACCCGCTGGCTCAGACGGGCATGGATCAATTCAAACGACGCCCGGCCCGTTTGGCGTTCCCAGCCAATCTGGGCAATCACGTCGTAACCGTAGGTGCCATACTTGGGCGCCAGCTGTTGCCAGGCGGCCGACGGCCAGGGTCGCTCGGCCGCCCGACATCCCTTTTCGTCACAGGCTTTCGGGCGGTAGGCCACGGTCAGCACTTCCTGCATGGTCTGGATCGTCTTGCGGCCATTCACATAGTCCAGGGGACTCAACAGGCCCTCACACTGCGGGCAATGACTCAGTTCGCACATGAAAATCGTGGGCGAAGTCCGATATAATGCTTTGGGGGTTCTCATGGTCTGCTCCTTGTTTAGCCACAAAGATGCAGTTTGCCAGGAGAACCCCTTTCGTCAAGTCAAAAAGTGACTTTTGCGGTATTGCGAAATTACCTATGAGTGGACGGAAGGCGGCTTTTTCCTGATCCAGCGTGTTGACCTTGAGCATGACGGACACAAGATCAAGGGCCTGGAGATCATCGGACATCTCCAGGTATTTGGAGAAGAGCCAGGCAAGGACATAAAATCACGCTTCTACAGCTTTCTGGATGGCATGACCCTCGATTACGTGTATGAAGTAGACGGTAATACCCTAACGATTTGGGGCGGAGAGAAGGGCTCTCCGGCCTACTACAAGGGCGAGTTTAGCGACGATGGCAACACCCTGTCCGGCGGCTGGGTATATCCAGGTGGCGGGTATGAGGCGACCATGACCAGGGTCAAGTAGGCGTGACGGTCCGCGTTGAATATATATGCGTATTGCGGTGTTCTCGGACATACACGGCAACGGCCTGGCGCTGGAGGCGGTGTTGGCCGATATCCAAGCCAAAGCCCCCGACCGCCTGGTGTGCCTGGGCGATGCGATTCAAGGCGGGCCGCAACCCGCGCAGGTCGTGCGCCGTTTGCGCGAACTGCAATGCCCGGTGGTCATGGGCAACGCCGATGCCTGGCTGCTCACCGGCGAGGGGACCGGAGACGAGGTCATCACCAGCGAACGCCTGCAGGCGATGAATGAGGTGCGCCGTTGGACACTGGCGCAGTTGTCCAGCGACGATCTCGCGTTTATGGCTGCGTTTCAGCCCACGGTTGAACTTGCTCTGGATCTAGACGACAAATTTACGCTACTGGCGTATCACGGCTCGCCGAAATCGTTTGATGACGTTATCCTCCCCGACATTGCCCAAGATAAACTGGCCGAATATCTACATGGTCACACGGCGGATATCTATTGTGGCGGCCATACGCACGTGCAGTTTGTGCGCCGCGTCGGCGCTGGGCCGCAGGTGCACTTCAACCCGGGCAGTGTGGGTCTGGCGTATTCGCATCATCAGCCCGACCAGGGTTTCCAGGTGGATCATTGGGCAGAGTACGCCATGCTGACCGTTGACGACCACCGGCTGGCGCTCGAATTTCATCGCGTGCCGTTGGATGTGACCGCGTTGATGACGATCTACCAGCACAGCGGCCGTCCACATTCCGCCTCGGCGATGGCTCAGTATCGCGGTCGCTGACGATGTAACCCCAAAGGAATCTAAATGACGAGCGGGCACACCGCCGAGCAGATGCGCGAGATTCTGGAGGACATCTATCAGGCCGAGTCGCGCCGCATCCTCGCCACCCTGATCCGCCTGCTCGGCGATTTCGACCTGGCGGAGGACGCACTGCACGACGCCTTCAGAGTGGCGATGGAGCAATGGCCGCGGGAGGGTATCCCCGCCAATCCTCGAACCTGGCTCGTTTCGGTTGGTCGCTTCAAGGCCATTGACGCCCTGCGCCGTCGCGCCCGGTTCGACGCCCCGCTGGAGGAGATCGCCGAGCGACTCGACCGCGACAAGAGCAACGCCGTCGGGCAGGACGAGGATGACATCGAGGACGACCGGCTGCGGCTGATCTTCACCTGCTGTCATCCCGCCCTGCCGCCGGACGCCCGCGCGGCGCTGACGCTGCGCGAGGTCTGTGGGCTTACGACCGAGGCGATCGCGCACGCCTTCCTCACCAGCCCACCCACGCTGGCCCAGCGCATCGTGCGCGCCAAGACCAAAATTCGCGACGCGCGCATACCCTATGAGGTGCCATCGCGGGCAGAGCTACCCGACCGGCTGGAGGCCGTGCTCCAGGTGATCTACCTGGTGTTCAACGAGGGATACTCCGCCTCATCGGGTGAGTCGCTGACGCGCCCCGATCTCTCCGGTGAGGCGATCCGCCTGGGGCGGCTGCTGGTCGAGTTGTTGCCGGAGCCGGAGGCTGTGGGACTCCTCGCGTTGATGCTACTGCACGAATCTCGCCGCGCGGCACGCGCCTCGCCGGAGGGCGACCTAATTCTGCTGAAGGATCAAGACCGCTCGCTCTGGAACCGGGAACAGATCGCGGAAGGGATCGCGCTGGTGGAGCGGGCGCTGTTGCCGCGCCGATTTGGCCTATATACCCTTCAGGCCGCCATCGCGGCGGTGCATGCGGCAGCGCCCACCGTCGCCGCCACGGACTGGGTCCAGATTGTTGGCTTGTACGACCTGCTGGTGCAGGCGGCCCCGTCACCCGTCGTCGAGTTGAACCGCGCCGTGGCAGTGGCGATGCGCGATGGCCCGTCAGTTGGTCTGAGCTTGATTGACGCCATCCTGACACGCGGCGACCTGACCAACTATTACCTGGCGCACGCGGCGCGCGCGGAACTCTGCCGACGGTTGGGCAGAACGGCGGAAGCCCAAGCCTCCTACCAACGGGCGTTGGGCCTCACGCAACAGGAGCCGGAGCGGCGGTTTCTTGAGCGCCGGATGGGCGGCTTATTGGGCTGAACCGGCGAACGCAGGATTCTCAAAATTTGGTGGGCTCGTTGTCGAATTTGGGCTTCGTCAAACGATTATTGATTATCAACCACAGAGTCATGGCTCACTCGCCGGTCGAGGCCTGCGAAAGCCCGGCTCCCAACCATAAGGAGAAACGAACATGCAATTCCTAGTCTACGATCCCAACTACAACCCAGAGACAGTGGCTCCCCCGACCCCGGAGCTTATGGCCGAGATGGGCAAGTTTATTGGGGAGGCGATGCAGGCCGGCGTGTTGGTCACAACGGGCGCGCTCCAGCCGAAGGGCACGCGCCTCCGGCTCTCGGGTGGGAAATTCACTGTGACCGATGGGCCGTTCATTGAGCTGAAGGAACTGATGGGCGGCTGGGCGGTGCTTCGGGCGAATTCGTTGGAAGAGGCCATCGAATGGTGCAAGCGCTTCCGAAACATCGTCGGGGATGGCGAGTCTGAGATCGTCCAAGTGTTCGGGCCGGAGGATGCTGGCCCTCAGTAATGGCTTCCGCGACGCATTACGCAATCAACGCGGTCTAGCGGCCCGAGTCGGGCATCCCAGACAACCGGGGTGCCTGACTCATGGTCACCGTAAAGAAAAGCATGAAGTATTTATTTCTGGCTTATGAAGACGAGAAACAGTTGGAGGTCATGTCCACCAGCGAACGCGAGACCTTCGAGAGCGCGTGCCGGGCCAACGACGAGATGCTCCGGCAGAGCGGTCATCTACTCGCCGTGGAGGGTCTCCAAAGCAGTCGCACCGCCACCACGGTACGGGTCAGGAACGGTAAGGTATCCGTCATCGCTGGCCCGTTCGTCGAGACGAACGAACAGCTTATCGGGCTTTTCTTCATCAACGCCAGGGACCTGAACGAAGCCATCCATCTGGCCTCAAAGATGCCGCAAGCGCGAGGCGGCCCCATCGAGGTGAGGCCGATGATGGGGTTCGACCAGCAGTAACCGCAAGGAAAATTTACGAAAAAAGGAAATTCGGAAGTTGGGCAGCTTCGGTGAGTTCGGAATTTAGTTTATTCCCATCTTGACGGAACAGAAATAAGCGTCTCTTTCGAGACGGGAACAAGGCGGCCCTGAAACTTATAGAAACAAAGATGTTTAGTTCGGGTGTCGTTATGCTTTCCTACCAGCCTGCCCCAAAATAGAGGTGGCAGTACACATCTTCTCGTCCCCCAGGCTGGCGTCCACCGTCACGCCGTTCCTCGACGCGCCCATGCCCGAGGCCAAGTGAACGGTCAGGTTCAAATAGCATTTCATTATCGCGGTGGTGCTCGCCTGGGCATGGGCCTCGGTGCTGTCAGCGCGGCTGAGGGCCGAGTTGGGCGGCAAAGCCATACAAGGAGATCAAAATGGAAACTTACGACGACGACCTCAGCAGGTTTGAAGCGGACGGCACCGCGCCGTTGCCGGTCACACATGATCAAGGCTACGTCGAACACGACGGTGCTCGGATCTGGTACGCAAGGTACGGGTCCGGCTCACCCGTGATCCTGCTACATGGCGGCCTCGGCCATAGTGGCAATTGGGGTTATCAAGTTCCAGCCCTGGTCAGGAGTGGCTATCGTGCCGTTTTGATAGACAGCCGTGGCCACGGCCGCAGCACGCGCGACGCGCGACCGTTTATGTATGAGCTGATGGCATCCGACGTTTCGGCGGTGATGGATACATTGAATCTTGAAAAGGCGGGTCTGGTGGGCTGGAGCGACGGCGCGTGCACAGCATTGATTCTTGCTTCGAAAGCTCCCACACGGGTTGCAGGCGTGTTTTTCTTTGCGTGCAATATGGACCCGAGCGGCGCAAAGCAAATTACGGAATTCACTCCGATTCTCAGACGATGTATAGGCCGACACTCGCAAGACTACAAACGGCTATCGGCCACGCCGGACCAATTCGATGAGTTTTCCGACGCGGTCGGCCTAATGCAGAAAACGCAACCCAATTATTCGGCGAATGATTTGGCTCAGATCAGCGTGCCAGTCGCAATCGTCCATAGCGAGCATGATGAATTCATCAAGCGCGAACACGCCGAATATCTCGCTCGGAGCATTCCAAATGCGGAATTAGTTAATCTACACGGTGTCAGCCATTTCGCACCGCTGCAGAGGCCCGAGCAATTCAACAACGCAATGCTTGCATTTCTTGGCAAAGTTCTCGCTTGAACCAAGACAGCGGGAACCTGGGCTAGGCTTTCCGCCCAACACCGCGTGCAGGCGACTCGGCTACGCCTCCCGAATTCATGGGTGGCTGGCGCAATCCGCCGAGCGCCTAACGCAAACCGTTGGGCCGTTCCCTCGACACACGCTCCGGTCGACCGGATAATACAACTCGCGTGGGCCCATGTTCGACCGACGGGGACTGAACGAATGAGATGTGAGTCGACCATGACCAGAACCAAGAGTAAATTGACAGCACTAAACTGCAAGGAGAAATCATGAAAAAAGCAGATTCGGACGATGGCCTGACTCCATCGCAACTTATCACCAACCAAATCGCAGAACTGGCCGACTGGCGCGGCAATCTGCTGGCTCGACTGCGCAAACTGATCCTCGCGGCTGCCCCCGGCATCACTGAGGAATGGAAGTGGGGCACCGCAGTGTGGTCTCACAAAGGGAATGTGGTTGCCATCGGTGCTTTCAAAGATCACCTCAAGATCAACTTTTTCAAAGGCGCTTCCTTGCAGGATCCGAAGGGTCTCTTCAACGCTGGCCTCGAGGCGAAGGCCACGCGCGCTATTGATCTCCACGAAGGCGATAAAATCAATGAGGCCGCCTTGAAGGACCTCATTCGCGCCGCTGTGGCGCTCAATACGGTCAGTGGCAAAAAGAAATAACCCGCAAAAGGAGAACACCATGTCTGACAAGTCAGAAAGGGACAAGAAGATTTTCCAGTCGTATCTGGAAAACATTAAAGCCAAAACTGGCAAGACACCCGCTGACTTTCGTGCGCTTGCCAAAGAAAAGGGGTTGACAAAAGCCGGCGAGATCGTCGCTTGGCTCAAGCAAGACTTTGGGCTTGGCTATGGTCACGCTGGCGCGATTTGGCAAGTGATCGGTCACGCCGATGACGTCAAAGCCAGCCCGGATGATCGGCTCGCCAAGCTATTCGCGGGTAAGAAGGCCGTGTGGCGCAAGCCATACGACGCGCTTGCGACGAAAATCGCCAAGTTTGGCCCAGACGTTGAGATGTCGCCCAATATGACGTATATCAACGTGGTGCGCAAAGGCAAGAAATTTGCCATCCTTCAACCATCCACCGCCGAGCGATTCGACATCGGCCTCAAGCTCAAGGGCGTTAAGCCAGCCGGACGGCTCGAAGCCGCCGGATCGTGGAATGCCATGGTGACCCATCGGGTGCGCATCAGCGACCCGAAGCAAATTGATAAAGAAGTGCTCGCGTGGTTGAGACAAGCCTACGACGCG
>Ga0209751_10002382_pt1 | contig 18845 bp, 25 predicted proteins | sample RifCSP13_1_FD_184019 | JGI IMG/M metagenome (GOLD analysis project Ga0209751, IMG submission 184019) | Soil microbial communities from Rifle, Colorado - Rifle CSP2_sed 13_1 (SPAdes) (version 2) | ecosystem: Environmental > Terrestrial > Deep subsurface > Rock core/Sediment | place: Rifle... | reverse complement strand
GCACTTGAGTACAAGCTGGGCAAGCGGGCCGACATTTCATCGATACTGGTGTCAGACGAGGTCTACTCTGACGCAAACAAGGGCTCTCGGGCCTCGACGGAGAAGCTGATGAAGCACTTCAAGACCACAGACCCTACAGAGGTTGCCAAGCAGATAATGGCTCGGGGCGAGCTCAACCTGACGACGGACCAGCGCCGCAAGATGGTCGATGAAAAGCGCAAGCAGATTGTCGCCTACATCCACCAAAGCTTTGTCGACCCCAAGACACACGTGCCACACCCCGTAATGAGGGTAGAGGCCGCGATGGACCAAGCTAGAGTGAGCATAGACCCGCACAAGCGCGCGGAAGACCAGGCCAAAGACGTGGTCGACGCGCTCAGGGCCATACTGCCGCTGAAATCGGAGACTCTGAAGCTGATAGTGAGGGTGCCTCCGCAGTACGCCGGCCAGTCCTACAGCGTGATAAAGTCCACGGGCGAGCTAAAGGGCGAGGAATGGCTCTCGGACGGGTCGCTGCGCGTCACTATCGAGATGAACGCCAGCCTGCGGGGCACGTTCCTAGACAGGCTGGGCTCGGTGACCAAGGGTACGGCCGAGGTTAAAGAGGGGTAGCGCCGCCACTTAAAATATAAGTCAGATATTAGTACTGGCTACCAAGGAGAGACAAAAATGAGCAATACGTTTTCCAACGGGGTTTATCCCGTGGTGAATTGATAATGAACGACATTCGCAGGAGATACGTCATACCCGGAGACAGGGTAGCTGAAGGCAACTACAGACCGCTGATGAACGTCGTCAAGTCCGGAAACGCGCTTTACGCCACCCGGATTGGCATTGCAGAGACAGGCCGCGAAGGGGCCAAGGTCATCCCGCTCTCGGGCGTCTACATACCAAGGGTAAACGACCTCGTGATAGGCAAAATAGTCGACCACACGTCGCTTTCGTGGGAGGTGGACATCAACTCGTGCTTCTCTGCACATCTGCCGGCTTCCGATGTTTTTGGGCGCGACTTTTCGCCGGCACGGGACGACATGAGCAAGCACCTTGCAGTGGGCGACATGATAACGGCAAGGGTGGCTCTGTTTGACAGGACGCGCGACCCGATGCTCACGCTGCAGGACCGTGATCTTGGCAAAGTGTCACAGGGCGAGCTCTTGAAGATATCTGCGACGCGCGTGCCAAGGCTGATAGGCAAGCGGGGCTCGATGATACAGACAATCGAGCAGGCTACACAGACGCGCGTGCTGATAGGCCAGAACGGCGTCGTCGTGGTGACTGGCAGAACGCCGGAGGGCATAAGCATGGCAGTCAGGGCCATACGGATGGTCGAAGAGGAGGCCCACACGGCAAACCTGACCCAGAGAATAAGAGTTCTGTTGAACGTTCCGGACGAGCCGCAAGCGGCGCCGGCGGCAAATAACGTCGAGGCTCCCAAGCCCGCAGAACCAGCTGCGGACTCTGCCGAACGAGCAGAGGAAGAACTGGAGGTTGAAAGTGAAAAATGACTCAAACAAGAAATCTGATAGATGAAAACGGCATGAGGACTGACGGGCGCACGATTGACGAGCTGCGCGAAGTCAAGATAACCGTCGGCACGATCAAAAACGCAGACGGCTCAGCTTTCATAGAGTTTGGCAAGAACAAAATAGTTGCAGCGGTGTACGGGCCAAGGGAAGTACACCCAAAGCACCTTGCGCAGCCAGACCGGTGCGTCCTCAGGTGCAGGTACCACATGTCGCCCTTCTCGACTGACACGCGCAAGAACCCGGCGCCGTCGAGGAGGGAAGTAGAGATATCCAAGGTGATGCGCGAGGCGCTTGAGCCGGCCCTGATGCTCGAGGACTATCCCCGGGCAGCAATCGACGTGTTTGTCGAGGTGCTGCAGTCGGACGGAGGCTCACGGTGCGCAGGCATCACGGCTGCGTCAGTCGCACTTGCGGACGCCGGCATCAACATGCGCGACATCGTCGCCGCGTGCGCTGCTGGAAAGGTCGATGAAAAGATAGTGCTTGACATCAACGACACGGAAGACAAGGAAGGCGGCGCAGACATGCCAGTCGCGTACATGCCGACGCTTGGGCAGGTGACCCTGATGCAGCTTGACGGCAGGCTGTCGCAGGAGCAGTTCACCGAGTGCCTCGACAAGGCCATAGTAGGATGCAAGATGGTCTACGACATCCAGCGCCAGGCGCTGATGCAAAAGTATTTTGGAAACGAGACGGAGGTCAAGGAAGAACAATGAGCGTATCAAAGCGTTCTACGATAATAGTAGAGCATCTGCGCAAGCAGCAGATGCTCGACAACCTTGCAAAAGGCAAGAGGCTTGACGAGCGCGCCTTTGATGAGCAGCGCCCTCTGGAGATAGAAGTGGACGTCATAAAGAAGGCCAACGGGTCTGCGCGCGTAAAGCTGGGCAACTCGGAAGTCATCGCAGGCGTGAAGGTGGCGACGGGTGAGCCGTTTGAGGGCCTAGAGGACAAAGGTGCCCTCATAGTCTCAGGAGAAGTCCTACCCATAGCGTCGCCACACGCAGAGCCCGGGCCGCCTGACGAGGAAACGATAGAGCTCGCAAGGGTGGTCGACAGGGGAATCCGCGAGTCGGAGATGGTCGACCTCAGCAAACTGGTATTGGTGTCAGGCAAGGTCGTCTACACGATATTCGTGGATTGCTCCATAGTCAACGCCGACGGCAACCTGTTTGACGCAACCTCATATGCAGCCGTCAGCGCAATCCTGACTGCCAAGATACCGGTGCTTGAAATGCAAGGCGACAAGGTGGTCGACACGGGCAAAATCATGCCGATGCCTGTCACGACGGTCCCGGTTTCGATAACGCAGGTCAGGATAGGCGACGCGATACTTGTCGATCCGTCGTCGGAAGAGGAAGGCTGCATGGACGCGAGGATAACCATATCGACCACGGACGAGGGCTATTGCGCGCTTCAAAAGGGACACGCGGGCGCGTTCACGCCGGATCAGATAAAGAAGGCCGCCGAGACAGCAAGGATTAAAGGAGAGCAAGTACGGGCCAAGATAAAGGAGATAACGAACTATGGCCGGTAAGCGAAGCTCGACGGCCCTGAAGGGCCACGGTGTAAAGTTTGGCGCGACGGTGCGCAAGCGTTTCGGCAAGGTGTATCGCACCTTGCACAAGAAGCGCAGGTGCCCTTCGTGCGGGTCGCTACAGTTTTCCCGCATCGCGTCAGGGATATGGGAGTGCCCCAAGTGCAGCTACAAGATCGCGTCGGGGGCATATGACATTGACGTCGACAAGCTGCAGAACTGAGATAACTATCAGGGCCGGAAGCAGGGCAAGGTCCGTCTTCTCTGCCCTGGCGCCCGACATGAAAAAGCTGCAGGGCAAAAACGAAAGCCTCGACATGTCCCTTAGGGGCTCTTTTATCACATTTTCCATAGAAACTGACGACCTTTCTTCGCTTCGCGCGAACGTAAACTCGTACCTGCGGCTTGCGGATGCTTCTCTAAAGTGCGTCGAAAGCTCAACGCTATGATTTTATGTTGGTCAGGGTAACGTCATGCGAACATGAGTGAACAGGAACTCCCGCCGTGGCTCAGAGAGCAGGTATCGCGATTACAGCAGCTTCAGCAGAACCTCCAGGCTATAATGATGCAGAAGCAGCAGATGGAGGTGGAAAGCGTCGAGACCGACCGCGCCCTTGAAGAGCTGAAAAAGGTCGGCGCGGACGACGCGGTTTACAAGGCGGCCGGTTCCGTCATGGTCAAGTCCAAGAAGGACGACGTAATCAAAGAGCTGGAGGAAAAGAAAGAGCTTTCTGCCACTCGCGTCAAGGTTCTTGAAAAGCAGGAAACCCGCGTAAAAGAGAACCTCAAGGAGGTCGAGGCCAAGATAAACGAGATGATACGCGGCGGCCAGGGTGCAGGTCCCAAGCCAAAGGCCGAGTGAAATAATATAGCCCCGGCGAGACTAGCATTCTCGTGCCGACACGAATCGTAGTCGACGAGCGGGAGCGCCCAAGCAGAATTCCAGACCTCTTGCGCACTGCAGGCGCAGCAGTTGACTTTGCCCAACTTGCGGTAGGCGACTATGTCGTGTCGCCAGAAGTCGCAGTCGAGCGGAAGACGGTGCACGATCTCGTCAGTTCGATATACGACGGCAGGCTTTACGTGCAGTGCTCCGAGCTTGTCAAGTATTATGCCAAGCCCGTGGTGGTAATCCAGGGTGACATCGCCGTTCTCAAGGAAATCCCTGAAGGCACTGAGCAGGGCAAGGCAAGGAGGCTGGCCGAGCGCACGCGGCTTGCCCTTGAGGCGCTTGCCACGGTGGCGATGGAATTTCGGATACCTGTCATCCAAGCGCCTGATGCCGAGCAAACGGCGATCCTCCTGCTCGCTATGGCAAACAGGGGACTGCAAAACAAGACTTCCGGCCCGCTTCTGAAGAAGATAAGGAAGGAAAACCCGTTCTACCTGCAGCAGTTGTCGGTTCTGTCGTCGGTGCCAGGCGTAGGCGACAAACTGGCGGCAAGGATGCTGGACAAATTCAAGACACCTCAGAGGGCGCTTTGTGCGACTGCAGCAGAACTTGCGACCATACCGGGATTTGGGCTTGCGCGTGCGCAGCGCGTGAGAAAAGTCCTTGACACGATGGCCCGGCAGGACAGCCCAGTGCAAAGGACGCTCTTTGAAAGCTAATGAATTATGAAATCATGGCGCATACGAAATGACATGACCGTGACCGTTGACAGCACGTGGCTTTCAGCAAACCTCGACACCCGGGGGCAGATGTCATACCGCTTCGGGCACTTAAACGCCTTCCGCTTGGCCTGGAAATGGTGACTGTGGTGGACAGATTGGCGCAAACCTGGTGCATGAAAGCACGGCGGCAGAAAAGGTATTTGGCAGTTTTGGAATCGACGACGCGAAAAAGGTGGTAGTCTACGGCGAGCAGGACGACCCTGCAGCCGCAAGGGTCGCGTGGAGCCTGATGTACTATGGCCACCTTAACACGGCCATGCTTGAATGCGGATACCCGGCGTGGAAGGCCTTGGCCTGACCGTGAGTAGGGAGAAACACAAGCCAATGCCGACGCAGTTTACTTCAAAGCCGAGGCCAGAGATACGTATTGACGCTGAAATGATAAAGTCGAAAATGTCCGACCAGTCGTTTCTTGTAATCGACGCCCGCACGGCTGTTGAGCGCATGCAGGCGAGGATACCTGATTTCGTCTTGCACGACTGGGCGCAGGAGGTGGGGGGAGAGCGGCTCTGCGTTTCTGGACTCGGCAAGCCTGAAGAAAGAGTTTGAATGCAAGGGCATAACTCCTGACAGGGAGATAGTCTGCTACTGCCACTCGAGCGTCAGGGCGTCGCAGAAATAAATGCAGTTCAAGCTTGCAGGATACGAAAACGTCGGACTGTACGACGGCTTGATGGTAGACTGGGCGACGTACTGGAACCCTATCCGGTGATCCTGTATCTTCTTTTCAGCTTGTTGCCGCACAGTGGGCACTCTGTTTCCCTTATGCCAAACGCCTTGCCGCAGGCGCTGCAGTAAACTGTCCATTTCCTTGTCTCTTTGAGGGCCTTGCCCGACGACGAGCTGACCCTGATGCCTATTGTCGCGGCAACGTTTGCAAGCGCATAGTCGTCCGTTACAAGTGCAGTGCCAAGGTGCATTGCAAGCGCCAATACAGAAATATCTGCCTTCGACAGCTTTTGCAGGTCGCCTGTTTTTTCCGCCACCTTTTTCACCGCACTGAGGTGCCACGGGTCCGGGTCGAGGATTTTCAGGTTGCCCGCGTCTATTAGCCCGTCAAGCGCGGCGCTCTTGATGTGCCTTATCTCTTCAAGGACCAAGCTTGTGGTGTAGCACTCTTTTCCCAAGAGGAATGCCGTGCCGGCGTAAAAGGCGCTTGCATCGAGGACCTCAGAAGCCAAGTTTTTCCAGCTGCCTCATTCCCTTCTTGTGGAGGCGCAAGAACCTAGCGTCCTGCCTGTAGCGGGAGATCCTTATTTTCTGCCCCGCTTCTATCTTGAAGCTCTCCTGTCCGTCCACAACAATGTACGACCTGTGCGTGCTCTTGACTAGGATGTCCTCGACGGGCACGACTATCTGTGGGAGCCTGTTCACCGGGGCGGCCGGCGTCAGTATGAGGCAGTCCATGCCCTCGTGCAGCACCGGCCCGCCGACCGAGAGCGAGTGCCCCGTCGAGCCGGTGGGAGTGGATATGAAGACGCCGTCCATCCTGCACATTATCTCGTCGCCCATCAGCTTTATAGTGTAGGTTGGAGTCCGGGTGAGGTCTGCCCTTGTAATCATTATCTCGTTTAGGGCCGGCGGGAACCTAGTCTTGCCCGACGACGCCTGGATCCTCAGCCGCGAGTCGTAAAAGCCCCTGCCTGCAAGTATGTCGGCGACCGCGTCTTCCACGTTTCTGGTGTCAATCTCGGAAAGGATGCCCCTGTGGCCGCCGATGTTCATCGAAAGGAGCGGAACCTTGCCCGGCACCATCCTGAAAGCCTTGAGCGTCGTGCCGTCGCCTCCGATTGCGACGACAAGGTCGACCGCCTTTTCGACCATTTCAGGCGCAAGCGCCTTGCAGCCCCTTATCCTGAGGGGCGGCATGGTTAGCGCTGATACTCCTCCTGCAGACAAAATCCTCGCTATTTTCGTAGCCGCCGCAATAGCGTCGGGATTCTTTCTCTTTGTGATAATCGCCACGCTGCGGATCTTGACCATCCCGCACTGCTATGCACATCGCGGGTCTTAAAATGCCTTTACCTCCTCCAAAGATCTTTAATACACGGCACGCCATATTCTCTCATGGCGAACTATTCTCATCCCGAAGTGCTCTGCGAAACCGACTGGGTTGCGGGCAACCTTGACAACCCGAAAATAAGGATACTCGAAGTGGACTATGACCCTGAAAACTCGTACAGGCAGGGCCACCTGAAGGGCGCGCACCTTGTCTGGTGGAAGCGCGACATAAACGACCCTGTAAGACGGGACATTATAAGCAAGCAGCAGTTTGAAGCGTTGATGAGTAGGGTCAGCACGACGCCTGACATCGAACTTGTAATGTATGGCGACTTTAACAACTGGTTTGCCGCCTTTGCGTTCTGGGTATTCCAGTACTACGGCCACAGGAAGATCAGGATAATGAACGGCGGCCGCAAAAAGTGGGAGTTGGAAAAGCGCGAATACACAAAAGACGAGCCTTCCGCGCCGGCCACAAAATACATGGCAAACCCTGCAGACGAGGGCGTGCGCGCCTATATGCCCGACGTGCGCAGGGCGCTTGAGAGGATGGAGCAGACCGTGCTAGTCGACGTGCGGTCGCCAAAAGAGTTCACGGGCGAGATCACCGCGCCGCCAGAGTACCCGATGGAACACGCCCAGCGCGGTGGCCACATACCCGGCGCAAAGAACATCCCCTGGGCGCAGGCCGTGAAGGACGCGGACGGCACATTCAAAAGCGCCGACGAATTGAAGGCGCTGTACGAGGGCAAAGGGGTGACGGCAGACAAGCACGTCATCTGCTACTGCAGGATTGGCGAGCGCTCGTCGCACAGTTGGTTCGTTCTGAAATACCTTCTCGGCTACCCGTCAGTGCGCAACTACGACGGCTCCTGGACCGAGTGGGGCAACATGATAGGCAACCCGATAGAGAAATAAACACTACCCTCCCTATTTTTGTACGTGCAGATAGACCCATCTGACCTGGTAAAGAGGGGACACTTTTACTTCATCTATGACAGGCCTCCGCACCTGGTAATGGAGGACAAGACCAAGAGGGGGCTTGAGGTGCAGGAGCATGTCATCGACGAAAAGTATGGCGTCGAGGCAGACCGTGGCATGATACACGACATGGATGGCATAGGCCACAAGGTGGGGATACGGTGGTTCTTTCCCAAGCCGCAGTATTCATTGGAGCAGGTTACAGAAAAGGCGGAGGAAATGGAAAAACGCTATAAAGCTATAAGGGAAATGACCTGCCCGGACGATGAGTAAGAATGCATAAAAACTTTATCGATTAATTCGAACTTTACGTTACGAAAAGGTTCACGCTTGTTTCGTCAGTCATTGAGGCATCTGGGTTAGCACTGATCTTGGCGGAGGAAATCATGATACAGCTGCAACTACAAGGCCCTTAGCCAGAAGGCGGGGCCTGAGACATAGTTATTGTGCGCAACCAAGTCACAAAGGCGCTATTCTCCTTATTCTCGGCGGCATTGTATTTATTATTGGCAGAGTCGTTCAGCCGCCCACACCAGCTCGATCGCCCAAACCTTGACAGGCAGATAAGCGAAATACTTTTAGGCTATTTGTAATCCTAGCTAAAACAGAATGTCTGCCTTACTCAAAGACAGAGTGTGGACGATGTTGTCTGAAACCGCCAAGAGGGGCGTTTACCCGCTCCACGGAAACAAGCTTGGCATTTATCGCATCCCGATAGAGATAACAGACAAGGCCGACGTCGCAAGCATACAGAACGACTTGAGAAGTTCTGGCTTTACTATGCAGACCCACGCAGACAGGATATATGTCACGTACAAGTGGTCAGAGAAGGGCGCCGACCCTGTCACTGGCGAGGATCTCTCGGCAGACCTGAACATAACAGTTGAAATTGTCACTGGCGAGGTCGTCGATCTTATTTATCAAATCAGGCAACTAGAATACTTTGGCGACCCCTACTGGATAAGGAACTACCGCCAGACTGCCGACAGAAACGCCAAGATGATTATCGACACCATCATCCGCAACACCAAGATAGGCGACAAGATGATCGCCCAGTATCAAAAGGCAGACAAGCTGACGGCCGAGCAGGCGTTAAAGAAACTTGAACAAGTCACTCCGCTTGCCAAGAACCCCAAGGCAAGGAGCGCTACCGCGCCTTCAGCCGCGCAGGCAGCGGCAGCAGCACCAAAACCCACGCCTGCAATGGCTGCACCGGCAGCGCCCGCCGCAGGCGGAGGCGATACCACCATCTCGCTTTCAGGCGCTGGCACCAGCTACTCCAAAGTGGAAGGCCCAATCGACGTCAAGTTCAAGGAAAAGAGGCAGCAGGTCGGCAAGTTCCAGGACATAGCCGTCTGGGGTCCCTACGACGCCCCGGGCCAGCTCGGAATATGGGGCACCAGCGTCTGCATAGACTTTGACATCTGCGTGGCCGACGGCGCCTGCATAGAAGCCTGCCCAGTGAACGTCTATGAATGGCTGGAAACGCCCGGCCACCCTGCTTCTGACAAGAAGGCGTTCATGGTAAGGGAAAAAGACTGCATATTCTGCATTGCATGCGAGAACGTCTGCCCGCCCCAAGCGGTAAAGATATTCACGAAGAGCTAGCCTCCACATTAATATTCCAATCCACGTTAACACTAGCGTTGGCTAGATTCCGCGTCGTGGCGACCGGCGGGTCATTTGACGAGATACACGCAGGGCACATCGCGCTCCTAGCCAAGGCGTTCGAGGTTGGCGACACTGTCATAATCGGCGTCACAAACGACGAGTTTGGCGCAGCCCACAAGGGCAAGAAACTAAACCACGATTTTGATAGGCGTGTCGAAAACCTGAAACGGGTCATCGCTGGCGAGTTTGGCGACGTGAAATTTCAGATAGCAAAGCTGGACAGCGAGTTTGGGCCGGCAGTCACCACCGGCGACGTGGGGGCGCTTGTTGCCAGCGCCGAGACGCATGCAAAGGGCTCCAAGCTCAACGAGATCCGCAAGAGGAGCGGCCTGGCGCCGGCTGAGATAATAGCCGTCGAAATGGTAAAAGCAGAAGACGGCCTGCCCATCTCATCGACTCGAATCCGTGCAGGTGAGATAGACAGGGACGGCCGGTTGTTAAGAGCAAAGCAAGACAGGCTCAATAATCTTTGATTACCGGGATTTTATCTTCCACCGCGCAGTGATTGACGGAATGTTCCCGGAAACCCCCATAGAATTTGCAGAGAACAAGATTGTCGGCACAGTCAAGGGCCTGAAAGAAGGCATGGACCCCGACATACTGGCCTACTGGTACAAGCGCATCGAGGACAAGTCAGTGGAGCTCGTGCCGGAGCACCTCAAGGACAAGGTGCACTTTGAGCAGGATAGGGTGCTGTGGATGAAGTTCAAGATGGACGTGTCAAAGAGGGCTGTGCCCTACGTGATGAACGTTATTGAAGAATACATGCCCATGATGCCCTACTCGACCGGCCTTTATTTCAGAAAGGTGCAGGAGATCCTAACGGAAGAGATGAACAAGGACCTGCGTTAGTCCTTCACGACGATTTCTGTCATGGTCCCGGCAAAGTCGCTTGAAAGCACGGTTGTCCTGCCGGCGGCGATGTTTTTCAAAAGTGCTTCGAGGAGCTCGGCATTTTTCCTATCCTTCATCACGACTGCGTGCGACGATTTGTCCTTCAGCTTTATCACGACTTCGCTGTCGACGACTGCGGCGACGTCGGTCAAATACACGGCGCCGTCCTTTTGCACCGACACGAGCGCGGCCAGTTTCTCGGCCTCGTAGCTCCCGTCGCAGTAAAACCGGAACTTCATGGCTCTATCGGCTGCTCGTCGTACATGAATTTTGAGACGACGTCCTTTGCCTTTTCGCGCCTCTTCTTGAACTCTGCTATGAACGGGCTTGCTCCCTTCGACAGGTCGGCCTTGCACTCGCCGCAGAGCAAATTGCCGCTCCGGCACTTTAGCAGGCGCTCGTCCGACTGTTTTTCGGTGTCGAAAAAGTATCGCAGGTACCAGAACACAGGACATCCTGTAGGGTTGCCGCCTAACTGCCTCTGTAGCGACACGGTGGGCTGGCCGCCTGTGAAGGCAAGGGACGTCTTTTTCTCGACGACTTCAGGTTCGTCTGTGGTGAATATCGCCGTCTCTGGTTTTGACGACGACATCTTTCCGAGCATCCCAAGGCCGGGGAGGAACTTGCTGTGTATTTGCGCCGGCTTGTAGTAGCCCATCCTGTCGGCGACGTCGCGGGTGATGCGCCAGTAGGGGTCCTGGTCGATTGCGGCAGGTATTAGCACGGGGACGTTCCTGCCCTCTATGACTGACGGAAGAAAGCACGGGGCGGCCTGCACCGGCGGGAAGCCGATCATGCCGATGTTAGTCGAATTGGTAAAGCCAAACGCGGCCTTGGCAGTAGAGAACGTTATGCGCTTGGCAATCTCCGTCGCAAGCGGGTACAGGTACTGTATGTGCTTCGTGTCAACTATAATCTTCGTTTTTTTGGGGTTAAAGCCTATGGCTATTATGTCAAGTATGTTCTCGTACGTATATCGTTTCGTCTCCTCGCGCGTCCTGTCCTGCCCGTACAGGAACTTTTCGTCGTCAGTTATCTGGAAAAGCAGGTTTGAGCCGAACTTGTCCTGCAAGTACTTTGCGAATATCCACGGCATGACGTGGCCCATGTGGACCATCCCGGAAGGCCCGCGGCCGGTATAGAGGTAAAAGTCCTCGCCCTTTTCCTTTTTGTCAAGCACCCAGTCAAAGTCGCGGTGGGAAAAAAAGTAGCCCAGTTTTAGCATCGGATGGACCTCGCTGGTCATCTTCTTCACTTTTGACAGGAGCGCCGGCGTTATGGGCTGCGTGCCAAACTTTTCCACGAGGCGGCCGTAGTCGATGTCGCCCTCGACCTCCCACGGCGTGACCGTAAAGTTGCCCTTTTCTGCGCCTTCGTCCGCGGGAGAAGACATGATGCAAAGACATCGCGCTAACGTTTAAAAACTCTTCCCACCTGACAACCCTGAACAATGAGTAGCGACGCCGCGGCGCTCCACCCGATAGAAAGGTCCATTCTAAAGGCGCTGGCACAGAGAGAGCAGGCTTCTTTGGAGGGGCTTGCCGGAGCCGCAGGGCTGTCGGCGGACCAGGCCCGACGCGGAGTCGAGTGGCTAAAGTTCAAGGGCCTGATAACAGTAAGCGAGTCGTCCACTTTTGTGGTGTCGCTTGACGCGGAAGGCAAGGATGCAGCGCAGTTTGGCCTCCCGGAAAGGAGGCTCGTCAGGGCCGTCAGGGAAGGCAAGGACACTATGGCAAAGGTGCTTGCAAGCGGCATGCTCAGGACCGACGAGGTAAACGCGGCAGTAGCAGGCGCCAGGCGCAACCAGTGGATAAAGTTTGGAGATGGAGGCACCATAACCCCGACCCAGGCTTCGCAGTCGCCGGAGGAACTCGCGCTAGCAAGGCTTGCGAGAGCAAGCGCGGACGAGTCGCACCTGACAGACCAGGAAAAGGCGGGCCTTGCGCTTTTGAAAAAGAGGCCCGGCTATATCGCTACAAGCGAGCAAAAGAAAACGCGCATATCGATAACCGACGCGGGCAGGGCTATTCTGCCCACCATCGAGGCTGAAAAGGCGCAGGAGCGCCGGCTAAGCCCTGACATCATCACGTCCGGCAGGTGGAAAAATGTAGAGCTCAGTACGCTTGACGTCGAGGCACCCGCGCCGGCCGTGTTTGCTGGGAGGCGTCACCCACTCGTCGACATCATAGAGGAGATCAAGGAGATCTTTGTCGGCCTCGGGTTTTCAGAGATTGACGGGCCGATTGTTCAGTCGGGCTTCTGGAATTTCGACGCACTGTTTACGCCGCAGGACCACCCTGCAAGGGAGATGCAGGACACCTTCTACATTTCTGGTCAGAGGCAGGCTATCCCGGCAAGCAAAGAACAGATAGCAAGGGTGTCTGCAGTGCACAAGGGCGGATGGGGTGGCTGGGACAGCAAAGAGGCAGGGCGCCTGGTGCTGCGCACCCACACGACGCCGGTCACACTTCAGCACCTTGCATCGCAAAGCCCCGAGAGCGCGAGGCTCTTCTCTATAGGCAGGGTGTTCCGCAACGAAAAGGTCTCTTACAAGCACCTGGTCGAGTTCCACCAGGTAGAAGGCGTCGCGACCGCACCAAGGACGTCTTTGCGCGACTTGATGGGCCTGCAAAAAGAGTTTTACGCGCGCATGGGGATAAAGAAGGTCAAGTTCTGGCCGACGTTCTTTCCATACACGGAGCCGTCGCTTCAGAGCATGGTCTACAACGACAAGCTGGAAAAGTGGGTCGAGCTGTTCGGCATGGGCATATTCCGCCCAGAAGTAACAAAACCGCTTGGCATCAAAAACCCGGTGCTTGCGTGGGGCGGAGGCCTCGAGCGCATCGCGATGCTTCGCTTTGGACTTGACGACGTTCGGGACCTTTACGGCAACAAATTATCGTGGCTCAGGAGCGTGCCAAGATGCCAGTTGTAAACGTGACGCTTGAGAGGCTCAAAAAACTCGTGCCCGGCGTCAGGGTTGACAAGGCTTTGGAGATGCTGCCGTTTGTTGGCCTTGACATAGAGAGCGTCGACGACGGCGTTGTCAGGGTCGAGTACAACCCGAACAGGCCGGACTTCTCATCCGATTATGGCATCGCAAGGGCGCTTGCAGGGCTGCTTGGCAAGAAGACGGGCGCGCCAAAATTCAGAATAGCCGGCAAGAGCGGCATTTCTATCAGGGTTGACAGGAGGGTTAAAAACATCAGGCCGTTTGTGGTGGCGCTTGTCGCCAAAAACGGCAGGCTAGACGACGAAGCGATAAAGCAGATAATACCCATGCAGGAAGACCTGCACAACGGGCCGGGCAGGCGCAGGAAAAAGGCATCGATTGGCATCCACAACCTCAATGTCGTCAAGCCGCCAGTGAAATACACGGTGGTTGCAGGCAGCCATTCGTTTGCGCCGCTTGGCAGCAACGAAAAGATGACTGTAGTGCAGATCCTGCAAGAAACGCAAACTGGCCGGGAATACGGCCACCTGCTTGCAAAGGGCAAGTACCCTGTGATAATCGACGGCAGGGGGACGACGCTTTCCTTCCCGCCAATCATCAACGGCGAGGCGACCAAGGTCGATGCAAAATGCAGGAACTTGTTTGTCGAGGTGACTGCGACTGACAAAAAGGCGGCAGACGACGTGCTTGCAGTCATGGCAATAACGCTTGCAGACGCGGGCTTTGAGATAAGGTCTGTAACCATCAGCAACGGCAGCAGGCGCGATACTCCGGAAATAAAGCCGGCAAAAATGTCGGTGGACGCAAGGTACGTCAACGAAACCCTCGGTCTCGAACTGTCGCCGGCGCAGATGATCGCCTGTTTGAAAAAATGCAGGCTCGACGCCAAGGCTGCAAAGAGCAGGATAACCTGTACAATCCCGCGCTACCGCACGGACATCTCCCACTCTGTTGACCTTGCAGAGGAAGTCGCCATAGGCTACGGCCTGTACAACATCGAGCCGTCGTTCCCGGCTTCGCCTTCTGCCGGCCAACGCTCGACCATGTCGGCGCATTTTGACGCTGCAAGGGACACGATGGCCGGCCTTGGCATGATAGAGGCGTTCAACTTTTCGCTCTCAAGCAGGCAGGTGCAGTACGAGCTTGCCGGCAGGACACCGGAAGGAGTGGTGCTTGGAGTGGACGGGAGTAAGAGCGCCGAACACGACGTATTAAGGGATTCTCTTGTCCCGTCGCTCTTGCAGTCGCTTGCCAAAAACGTGCACGAAGAGTACCCGCAAAAGCTCTTTGAGATAGGCAAGGTTTTCAGGAAAACCGGTGCTATAGAGGAATCATGGCGCATTGCAGCAGTAGTCGCGCACGGCGAGGCCGGCTACACGGAGATCAAGTCGGCGATGCAGGCGCTCGTGTCGGCATTTGGAATGCAGCTCACGACAAAGGCGTCGCAGTACCCGCTCTTTATCAGGGGCAGGTGCGCTGCTGTAATGCACCGTGACAAGCGGATAGGCATCATAGGAGAGGTGACGCCCCTTGCAATCGACAGCTTTCGGCTGAGGGTGCCCGTGGCGGCGTTCGAGTTAGACCTGTCCACCCTGCTCGGGTAAGGAAAAGCCACAAATACCAAGCAGCCGTACTATAGACACCCCGTTTAAAGAGCACGCAGAGGAGCTAACGGCTAACCTATGAGCGCGTGTGAGTCAGAAACGGGGCACACAAATTTATATCCACAATGACGCAAGTCTGAATTATGTCGCAGGACGGCCAGAAAGAGGAGAGAAAGCCAAAGGCAATAGCATTGCTGTCAGGCGGCCTTGATAGCAGCCTTGCAGTCAGGATGATGCTCGAGCAGGGAGTTGACGTCGAGGCTGTCGCCATAAAGACGCCTTTCTGCGACTTTGATTGCGGCAAGGGCTGCGGCCACCGTGTAAAGGAAGTAGCAGATGAGTTGGGAATCAGGCTCAAGACGGTGTATTTTGGCGAGGAATACCTGCGCATGTTGAAGGACCCCAAGCACGGCTACGGCTCGGGGATGAATCCGTGCATCGACTGCCGCCAGATGATGTACGGCGCAGCCAAGGAGCACATGGAAAAGACCGGCGCGGATTTCATCATCACTGGCGAAGTGTTGTTCCAGCGCCCCATGAGCCAGAACGACCGCGCGCTACACATCATCGAAAATGAGGCGGGTCTCGAGGGCAAGGTTCTTCGCCCGCTGTCGGCAAAGCACCTCCCGCCGACCGACGCCGAAAAGTCGGGACTCATAAAGCGCGAGAACATGGGCGACATTAAGGGCAGATCGCGAAAAGGCCAGCTGACGATGGCAAAGCACTTTGGAATTCAGGAACCGCCAAACGCCGCCGGCGGTTGTCTGTTGACGGACCCCGCGTTTTCAAAGCGTATAGAGGACGCGATGGAGCACGCAGCCGACATCCCGTCGATAAACGACATTGAATTATTGAAAGTTGGAAGGCACTTCAGGCTGAGGCCGAGCGTAAAATTAGTGGTGGGGAGGAACAAGGATGAAAACGAGGTGATGCTGGCGCTGATCGAAGATGCTGATGTCTTCCTGGAGGTCAAAGACTATGTGGGCCCAAGCTGCATTCTGCGCGGGAAAAGTGACGACGCGGCCATTGCAATGGCAGCGTCAATAGTTTTGCGCTATTCCGACGCGCCAAAAGATGCACAGTCGGCAGTCAGGATAAGGATCGGTGAGGCTGAAAAAGTGGTCAGCGCGTCGCCGGCGAACAACGACTGGCTAGAAAACATCAGGATTTAGCCCTCGGAACAGCAGATCGGCGGTTTAAAGCTAAAATCGACTACCCGGTGAACGAGAATTGACCAGCTAGACTATTGAGAGCTACCTGTGAATCAAGCTGCACCTCAACAGATGACGGACAGATCGACTACTAACCACAAGCCGCCTGTCTACTTGAAGGCATTAACACTACGGGACGTGAGTGACATCACCGCCATCAAGGAGGACATAAAGAAGCACATGATCGTCATCCTCCGCGTCACGCCGCTTGCGCAAAAGGATGTCGAGGAGCTGCGCAAAGTTGTCGAGGACCTTTATGCTTACGCGCAGGCGATAGGCGGCGACATTGCGCGCCTTGGCGAGGAAAGAATCGTCCTGACGCCTCCGGGCGTCAAGGTCTGGCGGGGCGCGTACGACCTAAAGTAGCTTTACGGCTTCTTGCACCAGAGGGTGCTGCGTCTGTATCTTGAATATCTTGTTTATCGAGCTTGCCAGGTTCTGTGCCTTTGGCCGCTCGCCGTGGTTGACAAGAACCCTGCGCAGTTTGGGCCGGAGCCGGCTGACGTAGGCCATCAGCTGGTTGTAGTCGCTGTGGCTTGCAAACCCGTCGATGCGCTCGACGTGACAGCGCACACCTACAGACTCGCCGTCCACGGTCACCTGCGTTGCTCCGTCCTGCAGCATTCTGCCGGGAGTTTCCAAAGCCTGGTACGATGTCAGTATCACCTTGCTTGTTGGGTCGCCTGCCAGCTGTTTGAAATAGCGCATGGAAGGCCCGCTAGCGAGCATCGACGAGGGCGCAAGTATGACTGCCGGCTCGGCCTGCTTTATCTCGGCAAATTCGACAACTTCAAACTTGGCGCCAAAGGGACTTTCTTCCGACTCGCCCATGCGCGGCCTGAGCTCCCTTGACAAAAACTCGACATATGTTTCATAGACGGCAGTCGCTTCGGAGATTATCTTTTCTACCATTATTCTTGACGGCGGTATCCTGCCGGACCGGCTCATAGTGTCAAGCACTAACAACAACTCTTGCGAAATGCCTGCGGCAGGCACAGGCAAAAGCACGCGGCCGCCCGTGTGCACCGCGGACATGATAGCGCGGGCAAGGTGGGCCTCGGCCTCCTCCCGCGGGCAGGAGATGTCCTCCTTGCCTCCAAACGTGCTCTCTATTATCATGGTCTCGACCCTGGGAAAGTTCCAGGAGGCGTTGTCAAGCGAGAGGGTCTTGCCGAACTTCAAGTCGCCCGTGTAGACGAGGTTGTGGCCGCCGTTTCCGATGTGCAGGTGCGCTGAAGCAGAGCCGAGTATGTGACCCGAGTTTGATAGCACCAGCTTTACGTCCGGCGATATGTCAGTCACGACGCCGTGCGTCAGCGGGATGGTGTGTACGAGCGCCTGCTCGACGTCCCTTTCAGAATAAACCGCGTTTGTGGTGCGCTTTACATAGTCGCGCTGCAGTATCCCCATCAGCATCATTGTAGGCTCGGTGCAGTACACCGGGCCGGCATAGCCGTACTTGAAGAGCGTCGGCAGGAACCCTGCGTGGTCCATGTGCGCGTGTGTTATCATGACTGCGTCCACCTCGTCCATGCCGACGCCTGCAACGTCGAGGCGCGGGAACGCCAGGAGGGAGTCTTTTGCAGTCTCGTTTATGCCGCAGTCAAGCAGGACTTTGCTTTCCGGCGTCGCCAGGAGCATGCACGAGCGCCCCACCTCGGCAAACCCGCCAAGCGTCATCAGGCTCGCCTCCGCCGAGTCCCCGAGCCTGTTGCGGAATATCTTGTCGCCCACTTCGCGGTAAAAGCGCGTGCGCTCTGCAACGGTCTCGCCAAGCACGCGGTGGGCGTACTTCACAAACTCCATGCTCCGTGGGGCCCTGCGCACCTTGACGCGCCAGCCTGTCTTTTCTGCAAGGTCAATGTTGTCAAATTCCTCGCCGGTCTGGGCAAGCAGCGAGGGCTTTTTCGCAAATACTACCGCCTCGCCAAGCACTGGGTCAAAGAACGTGCCCGCGACTCCGGCCTCGGCAGGTATCGATTTTGAAATAATCTCGGCAGACTCCTCCTGCGGCTTGCGTATCGACTCATCCGTCCTCACGACGATACGCTTCTTTATCGTGTTGACCATGTTAGATACGAGCTGGCTGTTCTGCATCAGGTAGGAGGGGTTTTTGGAGTAGAGCGCAATCTTGGGGCCTTCGTACTCTATCTTTGTCAGCGCTGCCTCCTCCGGCAGACTCTGGAGTATCACTGCCATTATGTTCTGGCTTGCAGGTTCTTGGTACGGAGGTTTACGCTGCAATATTCAATCACTGGTAGCGGCGTCACACTATAACGTAGATGTGAAGTCACGGGTAAGTTAGCCGGAGCCGGTATTAAATATTTGTATAATTACTGTGGCGGGTTATTTTTATAAATAGAAGGCCGGCTTTACGTACCATGGCAAAGTCGGCGATATGGATAGCCGCGGTTGGTGCAGCAGTAGCGGCCGTGCTAGTAGTGGCATACATGCCCGACATCTTTTTCCCGCCCAAGGAGAGCGTGCCACAGCTGTTGACAGGAGGACAAGTACAGCACGAGTTGGCGGTAGGCGAGGAAGGATCTTTCAGAGGGCTTGCCAGAGGCGGCAAGCTGCCGTACCAGTTTGAATGGGCGTTCCCTGACGGCTCTATTGTGCGCTCGATGAACGCAACTCACATATTCCCGTCTCCGGGCACGTACGAGGTCACGGTTTCAATAAACGACGGCAGCGGGCAGTCGGGGCACCATTCGTTCACGATAGAAGTCTCGCCGGCCCAGTAAGTTGAAATATCAACCAGCTATACTGGGTGTTGGTTTGGAAGACATAGGT
>Ga0209751_10002381_pt1 | contig 18850 bp, 23 predicted proteins | sample RifCSP13_1_FD_184019 | JGI IMG/M metagenome (GOLD analysis project Ga0209751, IMG submission 184019) | Soil microbial communities from Rifle, Colorado - Rifle CSP2_sed 13_1 (SPAdes) (version 2) | ecosystem: Environmental > Terrestrial > Deep subsurface > Rock core/Sediment | place: Rifle... | reverse complement strand
TTCCAGTCATCCTTTATGCAAATAACTTTTCCGGCATAAAGGAAACATTGTCCTTCATGATATGATACGCTGCCCTTGCAAGTTTGTGGGCAAGGGCATTGTGGGCAACCATGAAGTTTGTTTGCTGCTTTTTTCGCTGATAATATGCCTTTGCCTTTGAATCAAAACGCCTTGCCAATTCAGCTGCCTCTGAGAACGCCCATGCAAGATATTTGTTGCCGTTCTTCCGGTTCCCTTTTCCTTTTTGTTTGCCGTTGCTCATCCATTTTGTATGCACTTTTCGGCAATACGAAACATAATTGCCCGTATCCGCAAATCGCTCAACATGCCCTGTTTCAAGCATTATGGTAAGGGCAATGATCTTGCCGATGCCGGGTATGGTCTGAAGATTGGCGTAAGGAGCCTGTAATTTGACCTTATGTTCTACGGCTGACTCTATCTCCTTGATCCGGCGGGTCAAAAAGTCTATGCCCTCCTTGCTCACCCTTCCGGCAAGGGCAAGGTCTTCATTATCTTCCAGAAACGGAGCAACATGATCCGTCTTTAAACGCTTCATAGAATTGCAGTCAAGCTCCCTTCCACAGTTTCTATTGATGATGTTTTGTAAGCTTATGACCAATGAAGTCCGAAGTCGTACGAGGTGTCCTCTTTTCCGGAGCAGGTCTCTTATCGGACGCTCTTCTTTGGGATAAATGTACCCTTCAGGCAGTATCCCTAACCGGAGCATTTCAGCAAGCCAAAAGGCATCGTGCTTGTCGTCCGCATGTTTAAGACCCGAGTATTTTTCTATAGCCACGGGATTTGCCAGATGAACCTTGTAGCCTTCTGCCATGAGCATATCCACCAGCCAGTACCAGTTGTAGGTAGACTCAACAACTATGCCGGTAATCTCTTCTTTGTAGGGCTTAAGCGCCTCAAGGATGATCGAGGGATTATTGGGCAACTTCTGCTTAAACCTCCGTTCGCCATGTTCATCAATAATGGCCAGATAATTATTGCTTGAATGTAAATCTGTTGCAGCATACAATTTCATAAGGCGCCTCCTGGGGTTGGATTGGTATTCTTTCCCCAAGCATATCAAGAATTATTTATTCTTGCTATGATGAGGAGGTGCCTTTTATATGATTATCAGATTTATTTAAGCATTGCTTCAAAATCTTTGGGTCTTATAATTTTTGTGTTATGGAATGAACCTAATACAAGAATATCCTCATCTCCTGTAATAAGATAATCGGCTTCCCCTCACAGATTCTACCTCTCCGGTAATCTCCTCTATTGTTATAGGATATTTTCGGGCAGACTCCCTAAACTCTTTAAGAAGACTTTTAAACCTCGCTGCAAAGAGTTCTTTTTCCAGCATCGCCAACACCTCTATCTTTTTTTGCCAATGGCAAACTTTTAACTGCCTTTTTAATTTCATTCAAACCTGAAACTGATATTTTTAGCATAACAACACCTCCTTCAAATCATAGCAGTAATATTCAATATTGCCGTATATATTACCTTTTGATTTAATGCTAATAAAATCACCGGAGAGAGTAAAGTTTTTTGATCGCAGAACTGCCTGGCAAGATAATAGAAGCAAAGGGAGGCTCCCCCTATTTCTTATTATCACATCCACTCAACCTTAATCTTATCCCTCAGCTTCTTAAATTCCCTGTCTCCTGTAAGCAAAGGGTAATCCATGTTCATGGCAAGGACAGCGGCAAAACAATCGCCAAAGGCGATAGAATGGTTTACCTTTAATCTTGCCGCCTGATAGGCAATATTTTTATCTATTTCAATAAGCTTGATTGGCAATTGCTCCATAATAAGGAGGGCTTCTTCTGTCTTCTCTTCTCCCTTTGAACGATACATGGAATAATAGACTTCGCCCCAATTGATAATGCTCATTGCAAGGGTTGCTCTATTTTTTTCCGCCTGCTCTAAAATCCGTTCAACCATCTCCGCGCCAGGCTCGTCCTCAAAATAGGCAATAAGGGCATAGCTATCCAGAATAAATCCTTTCAATGTTTCGCTTCTTCCCTTCTGTCTTCTATGAGAACTTTCAGGGCAGAATTTCCGCCTTTGAATCTTCCCCTTGCCTCTTTAACAGGCTCATTGAGTAAAGGCTTCAGAATAATCTCGCCATCCTTATCAATAATAATTACCTTTGTTCCTTTCGTGATATGGTATTTCCTGCGTATTTCAGCAGGGATAACTACCTGACCTTTTATGGTTGCCCTTACTATAGACATATTATACCTCTTCTCTTAAAGTATTCCTTTAGGTTTTATGTCATAACAACAATAATTATGTGTCAACCCAAAAATAGACATTGATTTTTGGGGAAATCTGCAAGTTGCCCCCGATAGATTCGGTCTGGGACAGAGACCATTTTTGCAACGAGCCCTCCCCCATTTATCCCCCTTTTCTGGGGACAGATTTGAAATCTGCCCCCACAGGGGACAGGGGGAGGTATTGTGTTTGTCAAAAAATATAACTGCATTTTTTGGGTTAATTCTCAGAAAACCACTTCTTATTCTTCTCATGCCAGCCGGGCAAAACCACATGTCCTGCCTTCGGCGCTTCATAGATTTCCTTTTTCGTACTCTGCGGAATCCTGTCAAAAGTAGATTTAATGCCCTTCGGAGGACAGATGGAATCAGCAAGGCCAACACCGACAATGATAGGTTTGTTTATATAAGACGCATAATTATATGCGTCCACATATTTTAACGTTTCCAAAACCCTTTCCTTATCTTGAGGATGTTCTTTCAGATAGTTTTTGACTTCCATATACGGTCCGCCGTCTGCTGTTTTTAAACTCTCCGGTATGTTATTTAAAAACGGCACGCCTGCTGCAACAGCCTTCACCCGTGCATCTATTGCAGACACTATCATGGCGCTTCCTCCACCCATACTGCTGCCGCTTACGTATATCCTATTTTTATCCACCTCTGATAAGGTCTCAAGAAAATCTATGCCTCTTATTGCATCAAGAATAACGCCAACAAGGCTGTATTTTTTGCTGTCCATAATATTGTCAACCATAAGGCCGGGAAATCCGGGATTATAATCCTGCCGGCTTTTGCCGTGACCGCGCATATCTATGGCAAGGGCAATAAAACCCATCCTCGCATACCTTTCTGCCCATGAAGGCCTTCCGTAATCAGAATACCCATGAAGGAGCAATACTGCCGGCAATTTTTGGTTTGGGCTAACGCCCACTGGCTGTGCAAAATAGCCATGCAACTCTATGTTGTCGTAGCCTTTAAACCATACATTCCTTCCAACAACATCACCTTTTTTCACAGTGCCGCGCATTTCAATCTCAAATTCTCCATCAACAGCCTTTAGCTCAGAGAGTCTTGCGCTCCAAAAACTTTTGAGTTCAAGCGGAAGGCTGAAAACATCGGCGCAAATACTGGAAACAAGGAGTAAAGGAAAAACTAAAATTAAAAGTACCGTTTTCTTAAAAATCATCTTCATACTACTCCCTCTTTAATAGCTTCATAACCTCTTTAAGCGGCCTCGTATTTAAAACATCTTTTTTTTCAAGCCAGCCCCGCCGCGCTGTATGCACGCCAAATCTTATATAATCCAGATGCTGCCTATTGTGCGAATCTGTGGATATTGTCACCATAACGCCCATGTCTCTGGCAAGCCTGCAATGGCTGTCATTCAAATCAAGCCTGTCAGGATAGCTGTTAAGCTCAAGCATTACATTGTATTTCTTTGCAGCCTGCATAAGCCTTTTCATGTCTACAGGATAAGGCTCCCGCGCGCCAACAATCCTGCCAGTTGGATGGGCTATGATATTTATAAGCCTTGTTGACATTGCCTTCTCTATCCTGTCTGTCATCTCTTCCGCAGACATATTGAATTTGGAATGAACAGCCCCAACCACCACATCAAGCTGTTTGAGAACCTCTTCATCGTGGTCAAGAGAACCATCTGCCTTTATATCAACCTCAGTCCCTTTTAATATCTTAAAGCTTTTGAGATGGCTGTTCATCTTATCTATCTCTTTTATCTGCTTGAAAACCCTTGCCTCATCCAGACCATGGGCAATACCCACTGCCTTTGAATGTTCTGTTACGGCAATATATTCATATCCTTTCTGCATGGCATACGCTGCCATCTCCTCCAGAGTATGGATGCCGTCACTCTCGCTTGTATGCACATGGAGGTCGCCTTTTATATCATGAACCTCTATGAGCCTTGGCAGTTTGCCTTTTTCAGCGGCCTCAATCTCTCCCATATTTTCCCGCAGCTCAGGCGGGATAAACGGCAGACCCACCGCCTTATAGACATCTTCTTCTGTCCTGCCCGCAAGCCACTTCTCCGTCCCCTGATTAAAGCCTTCAGGGGCAGGCTTTTCCTCAAACACGCCATATTCGCTTATTTTAAGGCCCATCTTCTTTGCCCTGTCGCGAATAGCGATATTGTGAGCCTTTGAGCCTGTAAAATATTGAAGCGCAGCACCAAATGATTTTTCATCCAGCATCCGCACATCAACTTGCAGATTACTCCTAAGCATGACAGTTGATTTTGTATCACCCTTTGCAATAACCTCTTTTACATCCGGATATTTTACAAACCTGTCCATGACAGGCGCATCCTTTTTACAGGTAACAAGTATATCCACATCTCCGATAGTATCCTTCCATCGCCGCAAGCTTCCGGCAGGCTCTACCTGTGCAACGCCTGGAATCTTTTTCAAGTATTCTATCAAAGGCTCTGCATACGATAATGCAAGGGATAGCCTGAAGCGGCCTTTTCTGGATTTAAGCTCTCCTATGGCCTTCAATATCTTTTCTTCTGTTCTCTCTCCCATGTGCGGCAGATCTCGAAGCTTCCCATCTTTCGCAGCCTTCTCCAACTGGTCGACGCTTTTAATGCCAAGCTTCTCGTACAATAGCTGAACCTTTTTAGGCCCAATGCCTGACACCTCCAGAAGCTCAAGAAGCCCGGGCGGCAACTCTTTTAAAAGCTCATCATGAAATTTGCATTTGCCTGTCCTGATAATTTCTACAATCTTTTCATGGATGCTTTTGCCAATGCCCTTGATATTCTCAAGTTCCTTCTCATCTCGCTCAACAATAGAGCGCACACTTTCAGGCAGACCGCCAATTACGAGCGCAGCATTTTTGTATGAACGTACACGAAAGGGGTTTTCCTTTTTTATCTCCAGCAGGTCTGCTATGTCTTCAAAGATTTTTGCTATGTCGACGTTTTCCAAAATTTAACTATCCCTATTTATCCAATGGGCTCTGCACGCCCAGAATGTTCTTTGATGCCACATGGGTGTATATCATGGTCAGAGAGGGGGCAAATCTTTTGCTTTGACAAAATGGATTCTGTTACTTATATGATAAGGCAGTTACGATGAATGGTTCTTGTCAAAATAAAAGATGCGACCCCATGATGGACCACATTCCAAGCTAATTGCCCCCGCTGGTTAAGACCATCGTTAATAATATTTTTTCTTCAGTCTTAAGCCATCAGCCTATCTCCACCCCGTCTATCTTAGCCCCGCAGTGCGGGCATTTTGAATTCTTGACAAGATTGTTCTTTACATAAAAACCGAATCGTTCAATAATCTTTTTTTTGCAATTATAACAGTATGTGGACTCGCCTATGTCGCCTGGCACATTGCCTGTATATACATATAAAAGCCCTTCTTCAAAGCCAATCTCCCTTGCCCGGTCAATGATAGATACAGGCGTTCTTGGAAGATTATTCAGTTTATATGTTGGATAAAATGCGCTTAAATGCCACGGCATGGTCTTATCGGTTTTATAAATCCACTTCGCAATCTGCCTGAGCTCATCCTCTGAATCATTTTGCGTTGGAATGATAAGCGTTGTTATCTCAACCCAGATGCCGAGCTTGCGCATATATTCAATGGATTTAAGCACAGGGGCGAGCCGCGCCCCGCATACCCGCTTGTAAAACTCCTCTGTAAATGCCTTTACATCCACATTTGCCGCATCAAGAAGCCCTTTTATTTCATCAAGGCACTCCTTTGTCATAAAGCCGTTTGTTACAAAGGTATTTTTCAAGCCCATGCCTTTCGCAAACTTCATGCAGTCGTATGCAAATTCAAAGAATATGGTCGGCTCTGTGTATGTGTAGGATATGCTCTGGCAGCCTGTCTCCAATGCCTCGTGGACAACCTCCTCTGGGGTTACATCCTCGCCGAGTATTTGTTTCTGGTCTTTTGGCATCTGGGATATATCAAAATTCTGGCAGTGGAGACAACGGAAATTACAGCCAACAGTTGCAATAGAATAGGAACGGCTTCCTGGCTGGAATTGAAAGAATGGTTTTTTTTCTATGGGGTCTATGTGCTCGGCAATTACCTTGCCATAGACAAGGGTAGAGAGTGTGCTGCCTTTGTTTTCTCGGACACCGCAGATGCCCCTTTTGCCGTCAGCAATCTTGCAGTGATGCGCGCATAGGAAACAGTGGACATATTTCTTTTCTGTCTTATTATAGAGACGGGCTTCCATAAAATACAATTACGAATTAAAAATTACGAATTACGAATTGCGGCAAATCTGTTTTTAATTTATAATTCTTAATTCCTACTTCGTAATTTTATTATCTCTCCCACACCACCCTTGTCACCCTATCCTGCGTCATCTTGATTTTCAAGTCGCCCTGACACGCCTTGTGCATCTTTCTGCCAATACGCTGGGCAAGCTTTTCATGGGTTGTGGTTATGTCAACAATGCTACCCTTATCTTTTATCTCAATAATTCTTTCAAGTGGGTTATATCCCATTGCCCTCTCTTCTTCGTTTTTTATGAGATTCAATATGTCCTTTTTATGCTCCTTTAAATAATCGCCTTTTAATATAACAAAGCCTTCTGCATATCTATCTCTTATCTTCTGACATGCAGGACAGAGAATAAGCAGGGTCTTTTTATTTTCTTTCTTTTTTTGGTAAAGCACCTCATTTATTGCCCATCGTTTATTGTGGTATACGGTATGGCACTTTTTGCAAACAGCCATGTCATGCGGGCCCTGCTTTGGGAGATACGGGTCCTTATAGGTGTCTATCGCCTTTTTTGTTGTCTTTGGTGAATACTTTTTAGTGCCTTTCATGAAGTCAAGCCTCCTTATTAATATTTAGTCGTTTAGATATTGTATACTATACACAGAAGATGCTGATTTTGCAATCTATAGTCAACGTTAAAAATAAGTGGCTCACTATAATACACCCTTTAGGATTGCAAAAAATTTCTGAACCAAATATGGCACACTTTAAAAAACCGCACAGGAATGCAATAATGGGGGAGTTAGTAAGAATAGCATGAAACGGTTTACATCTAACCGATTATCGCCCCCCGATAAACGGGGGCGCTATGGATTCTTGAATTACAGGTTTCGTAGCGCCGAGATTTACTCCCGACGATATTTTAGCTCTCAAAAATGCAACTGCATTTTTTGTGTTAAACGATCCTCTTAACAATTTCTTTAAGTATGTCCCTCTTGTAATCGCCCTCCTCATCACCGTCTTTGGCTACCAATTTGTATGTCTGAGGCTTTAGTCTATCCGAAGCCTGCTCTATATAAAAGATGTATGCATCCGGTGAGAAGACCTCTGATGGAACAATCCAGCCTCCTGTATTCCAGAAGGTTATAAACCTGCCATTCACCCGTATCTTCCTATCACCCCTCACTATCCTGCCTCCATAATGGGTATGACCAAAAACAAGGTGAAAATCCTTGAACGCAGCCTCATCCAATTTAATCAACTTTGACAGATAGTTAATAATCCGATCTCTAAGGGCATCATCGTACACAGGGGTGGAATCCTCTTTAAAGCTGACTCCGCGGTCAAGGTGTTTTGCCCTGTCAGCCAGCCGTCGTGCCCAGTCATAAATCTTTTCTCTCAAATTATAGAGTGTCACCCTCCACGGCGTTTCACCCTTAAACCACAGAATCTCCATAAACCAGTGAGCCTTTTCCTCCATCTCCTCAAGACTTCCCACATTACCAACCCATTTATTTAAAGTGCTGGAAAATAGGTGGCCATGGTCAAAGAAGAAATAATTATTATCTGTTTTAATCTGGTAAAAAGGGTAATGAGCCTCAACTCCACCTTGATAACTATCCGGTATACAATTCTCTATAAGCAGTTTAGGCTTTGGTATGACAACTATAGTTTTTGGAACACACTCATCATAACTACCTTTGCCATAATGTGCCTTTAACATCTCTACCCAGAGGTGATGATCATGGTTTCCAGGGATATAGATAATTTTGTCTACCTTCACCTTTCCGAGGAGCGCTGTAAGGAAAACCCTGGTATTGGTATAAGCCTCGTTTTCCGTTGCCTCAGAGAGGTCAGCAATATCCCCTACGAGTATAAGCTCCTCTATCCCATCTTCCAATCCATTGCCGCCTCTGGCAAGTTCAACTATCTTTGTTACAGCCGTATCTATAATATTGGCGCCTCCGTTATATAAAAGCCCCTCCGGCTCTCCCAGATGCAGGTCTGAAAGGGCTAAAACCTTAAGTTTCTTCATCTATACACCCTCCCTTTTTATTAATCCCCGGTAATGATTGATACATGGTTAAATTTCAATCCACTTAAGCTGCATCTTTCCTAAACAGCGAGCTGTTAGATAAGCGATAAGACAATTCATAAAAACAAAAAATATCAACAGGTAGTGGAAAAAATAAAATGGCTGCTCCAGTAAAAAGAAGGCTTCTATAAAATCTATCACAGCTGCTGACAAACGAAAGACAATGGATAACTGCACTGCCAAGATGTTTCTTTCCGGATTTTTAAATCCAAGAAATTGAATATAAGCTGCGAATATCCAATATATACCAACTCCTCGTATAAACAGAGGCTCATTCTGAGGAGTAAAGAGAATGACTTGTTGAAAATGTTTCGCAAAAAAGATCGCATACATTCCTATCCCAATATCCCACAAAACCATGATTGCCAAAAGCAGGCGCAGGTATTTTCTCGCTTTCTCTTTAGCTTCCATTTTTTCTCCTATGATAACCGATTTTCTTTTTTCCTCCCTCTTGAGGGGGAAGACAGGGCGGGGATAAATTCATTCATACCGCTTCTCCACACTCATAACATACTACAGATAATCATACTTGAAAAAAATCCGCTTAATCGGCTTCAAAATCTTTCTCAGGAGCAAAATTGGCAAGCCCCTCTTCTTAAAGGTAAAGTAGTCATCCATAGCCGTAAGCCCTGAAAACCACCAATCGCTGAATGCGTGCGCCTCCTCAATAATATCCAGGGATTTGATAAAAACCTCGCTGACATTCTGCCACGGATGATAAAGAGACCTATCTCCCATCCAGTTGATCTCCGGTTTTCCAAATGCCTCTACAGCAAGAGGAAGGAACCGGCCGACCTTTGGGTCATCAGGGTTCAGTCCCATTTTCTTGGCGCCAACCCAATCCACCGCTATAAGATTCTCTCCGCCGATTATTGTCTTGGTGAGATTCGGCTTCGGGTCAACGATAACACCAAAATGACCATCGGCGCTGTAATATCCGTCTATTAAACCAAAATGAACCGGAAAATGCTTCAGGGTCTCTATAGTTGGCCAATCATATTCTCTCTTTGTATGATATTCCTTTAATTTATTCTGCATAGGCAGGGTGCCATAGATATTCTTTAAGGTAAGGGTGTAATGGCAAAATACGTGGGTCTTATTTTTGGCAAAGGAGACTCTAAAATCCGCATCCCTCCATGTGGGTCCAACAAAGTGTTTGCCCAATCTTCCAGCATAGTCATAAGGGGCCATTTCCTCTGTCAGGTCAACGATTCGGTAATTCTTTTTCGTAGAATACCCGATATATTCGGCCACCTTTACCACCTCTCTATTCTTATAATAATTCCCAAGGGTGCTCTGGGCTTCTACAATCGCAATATTGGTAAAACCTTTTGCATAAATCTTATTGATGAGCGCCTCTACAAGCTCAGGGTCTGTGTAAGTTGAGATGTCTTTTTTAGAATGCATATACATGAAGTTCGGTTTGATAACAACAGAGAAGGTCTCTTTAGGTTTTCCTGTTGCCTTCCAGCGCTTCTCCAATATCTCAAAAAAACCGGCCTCATTAAGCGCCTTATCCAATGCCCTGAACTTATCGTCATCTTTAACAACAACCACCGTGGTTGGGCCGGTGCTTGCAGGAACTATAGGGGCTTTTCTTAAGTAGGCTGTCTGCGTTTCGAAAAACGCCCTGTTTGCCCTTACATAAAAGAATAACGTTATCCAAAATATTGAACCATCAACGATAAATATTGCAAGATACGCGAGATATCTCGCTGATAAGATAAAAAAGGCCATGCCAGAGAGGGCGGAGGCTGATTTAGATATGAGCAGAGGAATGATATAGCCCTTGTTCTTCCTTACATTGCGCTGCGCAATATAAGAAAGTGCGGCTATTGTCATCATCATGGAGAAGGTTAGAGAAAGCCAGAATCTTTCTACTGAAAGAGAAACCTCCTTAAGACCAGGCGTTAAGACCCCTGAAATAAGATTTATAGCCTTTAATATCTCACCTGGAGCGATAGCAAATGCAAAGCCTACAACAAGGTAGGCAGCAGCGCTTATTGCCATAACAATCTTTAACTGTTTTTCTTCCCTCGTTATTCCAATCATGATTTACCTCCAATTTGATTTAGTGGTTCATCGGCAAGAAGGGCTGATAAGGAATACTGGGCCAGTATCTCAAGCGGCCAGCATCCGACCAGCAGGAAAAACGGAGGATAACCAGGGTTATAAGTAAATGTCCACACATTGCTGGCCACAGAACCTATATATTCGCTCGGATTACCAACGATCCATGCTGTAATGATAATGCCGGCAAAGACAGGAAAATCCATCCTGAGAGATGAATATATGCCGGCGATAAAAAGCGCTGTATACAACAACCAGAATAGCATACCCGCACCGCTCCAGTAATCTCCAAGGGTCAATGGGATAAGCAGGGATATTACGGTCAAAATAATGGGGTTCACCCATCTGGGCAGAGAAAGTTGCAGCCTTTGTATCTGCCGTATCACTATCTTGATAGATAGAGTATATGCCGTCAGCCCCCCCAATACCCATGCCCACACACCAAAAATGTACAGCTCGTTAACACCATGATATTTCCACATCCCTGAACGGACCCCTATGGTCTCCTTGATATATTCAATGATGAATATCCCCAAGATGAGAGATAAAAGACGTTTGGTTGAGATAGTCCATGCAAGCCATGCAGATATTAAAAAACCGCCAATGACAGCAAGCCAGAAGGGCAGCGATATTAACGAAAGATATCCTTCGTGGAATGCTGTAAAGATGGTAACGATAATGAAGAGAAAAATCAGAAGGAGATTTCTTAATCTATCGCTCAAGTTTCATCCCTTGTTAACGGCTTTTTTCAGTTCTATTGCTTCTCCCTGTTTACATCTGTATCAATCACATCCCTGTAAATCAGTATCACCTCATATTAATTTCATATTGCACCCGGCTACAACCTTTTGCCAGGCAAAACCAGGGTGAACATCGCTCTTGTCAGGCCGCAGGTGGTGGTGGCCGAGAATGCCTTGAAATCCTCTGTATATATCATCTGAATCAAAATGATTTGCAGGGGTCTGCTTCGGGATTTTAAATTGTTCGCAGAGTTTGTTGATTAACTCAATGGCTGCTGAAATCTGGGCGTCAGAATAGACATCAAAAAACCGATACCCTCTCCACGGCATGCCATGGTCATAATATTCCTGGGTAAATAACGTGCGATCCGAAACCTTATCAAAGCAGTAGAGTCTCTCATCTCTCTGGATTAACCCCCCTTCGCTTGCAATCTCAATGCCTATACTCCTCTTGTCCACAGCGCCGCCAGCTCCTTTAAGCCCGAGATGAAAAGCCCAGCACTTAGGATCAAAAACCTCAAACACCTCGCCGTTTCTTTCGATGATATATGCTGTTGCAATCCTATTGGGGTCTGTCTTCCAGTAGTTTATTGTGCTTAAGGCCGAACCGCCTACTGTATGATGCAATACAATCAGGTCTTTTGGAGTTTCTGCAGGAATATAGTCTTTTGTTTCAAGGCGAATGCTTGTATTGATTGCCATCTCAATCCTCTCTGAGTCTTAGGCTAAAGGCAAAGGGTTAAAGGCTGAAGACAAAAGGCGAAAACCTCAACCTTAATCTTGATTTACTTCTTTAGCAAGTTCTCAATCATCTCGCTTTTCTTAGCAGAACCGGAGCTCGAACCAAAGTAGTATGTAATAATTGCCATTTGCGCAGCGCTTAATATCCCAAGAAGTATATTGAACAAATCCTTGATGCCGCTGGCAGGATCTAAAGGATATTTCCATAACAGGAAGAGCACTGCAAAATAGCCTACAGTATAACCGTATGCCAGTATGGTGGGAGTCTTATCCCTGACCGCTGCCTCTCTTTGCCTGGCGCTTGCCCTGTCTTCAGCTGCTATCTTTTCAATATCAATATCCAACTCCTTCATTTTAGCTGCAAATGCCTGCTCCGCTTCTTTCAGCCTTAACAGCATTTCAGGGTTATTGGCTTTTGATATGCCCTCTGCAACCTCTGTTTCAGATGCATTCGGCTTGCCTAACACCGCCTCTGAGATGGCATTCACTGCCATGCCTGCCAGCGGTCCGCCCAGGGCCGTAGCTATAGTTGGCGCAACCGAACCAACAATAGACTTCCAGTCTATGTTTGGCATAATCTCACCTCCTTAAGATTTGTTTGCCTTATCCAATATTTCTATTTTTTATATGGCAGCACATCTTTCACCCTTTTATCTTTTAGCTCGTCCAAAGTCAACAATAGGTCTTTTCTCCTGCTTTCACTCAACTCAGAGCTATCAACATATTTTATGAATTCCTCTTCGGTTATTTTTGGTAATTCCTCATCAAGTTTTTGTTTAAATTCAGCGTCAAACTCGGCTTTCTCGGGATGTTTAGCCGCATAAAAATATATCGGCTCTAATCCCCGAGTGCCTTTAAAATTCGCTCCGGTGATATCTGAACCGGCAAAAAAGACATCCTTAAATTCTGAGCCAAAAAAGGATACGCCTCGCAAAGAAGATATCTGGTCAAACAATGACGCTATTATTGTGCAGTCAACAAAACTACTCTTTGTAAGGTTTGAGAATGTAAAAACTGTATGTATTATATGTGAAGAATTAAATTTAGTTTCCAGCATACTACTTGCTGAAAAAGCGGATCTTTTAATGGTGGATTTGCTTAAATCCATATCTGCTATAATTGCGTTATTTAAACTATTTTGATAAAACTGCAACTCCAAAGGTTTTATTTCCCCATATTTCATTTTCCTCAAAAGGATAGAAATAGCATCCGTAACTACTTGGTCATGCATCTTTAATTCAACGTAATTCTTATCCCTCTTATAATAATCCTCCCATGCCAGCCCCATCTCCTTTTTTAAACCATCCAACGTTACTTTATCCACCTCAGACTTATACTTTTTATACAGGTTTTCTTGGTTTAATGCGCTTTGTTCTATGTTCTTAATATATTTTCCTGCGCCATCTCTCCATTCCTTCAGTGGATATTCTTGGATAAAAAAGTTTCTTTCTATTGCCAGTAAATCATTAATAATCTTTTCATCTCCTGCCTTTTTCAAACCTCTTGTTTTCTCCAAACTTCCTATGATGGCGTTCAGGACATTATAGTCAAGCTCTATTGATAACCTATTCATCAATATAACAGCTGCCTCATCGCTGTACTCTCCGCCCTTTTTTATAAAGGTACCGATGCTTGATGCAGCTGCAAGCCTTTGTGCTTCATCTCCTGAAGAAAGCTTTTCAACTACGGACCGAAAATTTGCATCAGAACTTTTGCGAACATATTCTCCCAATTGGAAGTAACCCATAATAATTGCAGTTATCAATGGTATAAAGATTGAAATAATTGCATTATAAGGCTTTATTGATTCCGCAAAACCCCTTTTCTTTTCAAGCATATCTCCCACATCTTCCCCTTCTTTATTGTTTTGCTTAAATTAACAGGCTGTTGAAAAAGGCATCAACAGCCTTGATTACACAGATTAGGAAAAACGATTACACAGATATTTCAATGGGTTTTAATCTGTGAAATCTAATCTTTTATCCGTGTAATCGGAGTTTGTTGAGTTTTTCAACAAACTGTTAAATAAATTAAACTTGATATGCACATTGTTTAGCATTGCAGCAGAAACAGTTTAGATGCGTTTCCTATATAACTTAACTACCACAGCCCGCCGTATGCCCTGCCCTATTGGCTTTATAGCTTTATATACATTTCTCCTATTTTATTTTATAGACAAATTATCTCCCGTATTTCCCTGCCATCTGCCCTTCAGCAAGTATATGCCCCTTCATTACCTTTTCAACTTCTTTCTTTGTTGCACCCGCAGGCAAATTTAATTCAATATCAAGGGCATATATTTTGAAAAAATATCTATGTGCAGGACCCTTTGGCGGACACGGACCGCCGTAGCCAATCCTGTGAAAATCATTTATACCTTGCTTTGCAACCCCCATAAAACTGTCCTTTTGGACAGGTACATTCTCAGGCAGCGCTGTATTTTCCGGAGATAATCCATAAAGAACCCAGTGAACCCATGTGCCAACCGGCGCATCCGGGTCGTCGCAGATTAAGGCGATGCTTTTTGTGCCTGACGGAGGCTTTGTCCAGCTTAATGGCGGCGAAACATCAGAACCATCGCATGTATATTTCTTTGGTATTACACCATTCTCTTCAAATGCAGTGCTTTTTATCTGCATAGTTTTACCCTCCTCGGCAGTTATATTGCTGCCCGTTAAAAATAAGAAACTGAAGAAAAAAGTTGCAAATATCAATGAGCCCGAAAAATGCATTTGCTTTTTATTTTTCGGGTCAAATGCAAGATTTGAGCCAAAGACAAGGAAGAGATGGCTGGACAAAACGGAGCATACTGTTTTAAGTATGTGAGTATTTGGACAGCCAGTCCGCCTGAGGCGGATGACGCAGTATTTGGCCAAAGATTGCATTTGCCAAAAAGTGCAACTGCATTTTTTGGGTGAATCATTTTTCCATATCTCCCTGCACCCCACAGCCCGCCTCCTATATCTTCGTTATCTCATCTCTCTCAAAGATTTTTAGATTTTTCAATTTGCCATTTTCTCTCATCGTTACCCCCTTCTTTTTATCAACAACCTTGCCGATTATAGATGCCTTTACGCCATTCCTTTCAAGACCTGAAACAACCTTTATAGAATCTCGTTCGGCAACGGTAATCAAGAGAGAACCAGATGCGATTGCGCCAAGAGGGTTTATTCCAAAATAATCGCATAATTTCCGGCACTCCGAAAAAATTGGTATTTTGTCTTTATCAACCATGATACCAACCTTTGATGCAATGGCAAGTTCATGCAGACCGGTTGCTATGCCGCCCTCAGTCGGGTCGTGCATGGCATGGACTTTAGCAAATTTTGCTGCTATTTGGCTATCTTTTAAAACCCCTATGCCCGGCTTTTTTATAAAATTCTTGCAACGGCTGACAAATCTTTGTCCGAATTTTGCTGCAAGCGCATCTGCCTTTTCCCTTGCTATTATTGATGTTGCCTCAATAGCAATACCTTTTGTAAGTATTATTGCATCTCCAACTTGAGCGCCTCTTGCTGTTACGAGTTTATTTTTCTTAACCTCGCCAAGCATCTGGCCGATTACAATAGGCCTGTCAATGCCTGATGTAATCTCAGTATGTCCGCCGCAGAATGATATATTAAGTTTCTTGCAGGCATTGGAGAGTTGAGAAAATATTGCCTCTGTCATTTTTGCATCTGCCTTGCCGGCAGGCAGAAGTATTGTTGCAAGAAACCACCGCGGCACACCGCCCATGGAAACAATATCATTGGCATTTATATTTATGGTGTATAATCCTATGTCTTTGGCTGTAAATGTAATGGGGTCTGTCTTTGCAAGGAGATATCTACTTCCAAATTCTATTACTGCGGCATCCAGTCCAATATCCGGGCCAACAATAACATTTTTATCGAGAATGCTATATTTTTTAAGCAGCCTTTTTAAGATGATTAAAGGGAGTTTGCCGACAGGAAATATTTTTTTCATCAATGTTTTATTATTGTTTTTCAAATCTGTCTTTTAGTTTTCCAAGAACCTGGGGGAGTGTCGTATATTCCATCTCTTCAAGCGGCAGGCGGTGGGGCTGGAATGGGCCGTGTCTTCTCATATACTCTGCAACATTGTTTGCCTTTCTTCTTGTCTCATCAAAACTTGGGTCATCAAACATATCATGCGGTCCGATGAGTCTGCCGTTCGTAATCTGGAAACCTGCTGCAATAACCCGTGGAGGGCCGTCAAATCTGGTTGGGTTGGCTTCATAGAAAGGCACAGGCATTAATGGACCGTGGTGCGAGCCGCGCATCCAACCCTGAACAAGATGCGGAAAACTGAACGCCTCCAACACCTCTCCCACTGCCGGAAGGCCTGACTGGCATCTAACAATCATAACAGGGTCATCCTTGCCCACATATTTGCCGGCAATGAGGCTCAGCCTTTGCGTGGATGCAACAGCAGTTATCTCATTATCTTTTTTCCGGGAGACAGAGCTAACCATATACCTATTCGTTGCGCCTATGAGGGCAAGAAGATAATACGTCTCTTCAGGACATGAAAGCGTTATCGCTTTGCCTTCTTTTACATCCAGCACATTAAAACAAAAACCCTCTATCATTGATGGGTCAATGATGAGACCCGCTGTATTGAACGGATCACCAAATACCTTATAGAGAGGCAGATTCCATGCGCCTGCGGATGTCTTGTCTGCCATAAATATGATGACCGGCTCGCTCTTTCTCTCAACAAACTCCATCTCTGCAACACCAGGCCCCATGCCCTTTACTGTTCCGGTAAACGCATCTTTTAACAAATCCTGCCCAGCGCCATACAGCTTTAACTCCTTTGCAACCTCTGTGCAGGCAGTAAATGTATTCCATGCCAATTCATGGATTGTCTTATTATCGCACCCTTTATCATGAGTCATAATGAGTTCCAGATCATCACCGCATCTCATGACATGGAAGTCTATAATAACTCCCTTGCTTTTGGCATTGCTGAGTTTTTCTTTAGCAGTATCCAATAAGGCAGGGTGAAAACTGGAGTGGCCTACAAAACCGCCAACATCGGCCTTAATTACGCTGAGTGTAATGTTTTTGTCATTTGCCATTATAAAATCCTCATCATAACTGTCCAAAGCCAAACACGCATCGCACACATCAGCAGGCGATTTTTCAGCCATACAATTAAATTGAGTATAGCAGAGGTTTGGGTAGTGTCAATATGCAGTAGAGTAGAGGGCTAAAAGTTGAGGTTGGAGGATGGAGGAGATCTTAGGATAAAAACACTCTATGCTTCATAGTCAACAACACGTCTTTCTGAGCATGCCTTCGCAATAAAATCCACTGCCTTCTTATGTTCCGGATGCTCCCGGTAAACTTCCAGCGCCTGCATATTGTCAAACTCTGAATACAAAACAATGTCAGATGCGCTTGCAGACTTCCCCACATTTATACCTACTTCAAGGCATTTTACGACCTGGATTTTTTCTTTTAAAAATTCCAGAAGTATTTTAAGTTTCCTAATATTTTCATCTTTACTATGCCCCTCAGCAGAATCCTTGAGCCTGAACATGACAATATGTTTTATCATATGTTAATCCTCCAATAGTTTGTAGGATGGGTGAAGCAAAGCGCACCTATCAAATCATTTTTGTTGGGTCTGCTGCGCTTGACCCAACCTATAAAATACTAAACCCGCCAGCTTCCATAATGTTTTTGCCATAGTTATATGATTCTATTGGGAAGTGTTCCTGCGTTCCTGAATTTTTATTCATGAGTTTTACGTTTCCGGGCCATCATTTGATTGAATTCTATTCCCAAGATAATGTGTGCACCCAAAATGGACACCATAGCTTGCATTACAACTGGAATATCACGTCTATAGTTAGTAGGAATAATTTCCATAAGTTTTTTTACTTTCTGAACATTTTTGAAGTAGCCGCCATGAAACACCTCATTCCTATAATGTTTTGCCATCTTTAGTAAATGTTCTGCTTGAAATATAAAACTATCGTCTGCGCCTGATTTTTTTATAGCTTTGTTGATTACGTCTATAGCCTTCTCAATATATTTATCGAAACTTGAATTTTGGGCGACCGTATTCTTATTTATGACATTGTTAATGATGCTAATACAAGTGGAACATAAACCCTTTGCATTTTTATCAAGTATCTCCTTTAATATGTTTTTTTTGTGCGTATTACGTAAAGACGATCCTTTAAGTTTTGATAAGCTTTCCATTAACTGATAGCAAAAAGCAATTTTGAATTCTCGATAATACTGGGTATAGAGCGCTTTGAAGTAAGAGAGAATGGTACGATGTCGGCATTCTTTTTGGCTCAATATTATTTCATCTGTCCGTTTCATAATAATAGACGAGACTGGTTTAAATGTTTTGTCACGTATAGCTGCATGACCTGTGTAGTTGCTGGGGCATTTAGGACCGCCTGTCACAAATGATGTGTCAATATGGACATAAATAGCATTTTTATTTTGTCTTCCTATTAACAACTTTGCTGCAAGTGGCTCACCAGTAAAAAGTGTTAGCAAATCGGTCAACAGTTCTTTTCGATCAAGCATCTTTTTTATAGTCCAATTCTGTTTATTCTTGAAGTATATTGAACTTTGCAAAAGTAATAGGAATCATATTATTCCCATGGCAGCTTTGTGGCTCGGACGCATGACAAAAGCAACCGCTTGGAGCGTTTAAGCCTTTGAGCCGATTGGTAAAGATAATGCCTGA
>Ga0209751_10002380_pt1 | contig 18854 bp, 13 predicted proteins | sample RifCSP13_1_FD_184019 | JGI IMG/M metagenome (GOLD analysis project Ga0209751, IMG submission 184019) | Soil microbial communities from Rifle, Colorado - Rifle CSP2_sed 13_1 (SPAdes) (version 2) | ecosystem: Environmental > Terrestrial > Deep subsurface > Rock core/Sediment | place: Rifle... | reverse complement strand
CGGGAGATCCTCGTCCCGATCGGGGCGAACGGCTTCCTCTTCGGGCAGGTGAAGGACGCGGACCGCGTGATCGTCGGGATCGGGAGCGACGTCGCGATCGAGCAGACGGTGGCGGGGGCGATCGAGAGGCTCAACGGGCGGTCCCACGCGATCGAGGAGGCGGAGCGCGGCCTCGCGGAGCGGATGGCGCAGCTGGAGCAGCAGGCGGACGCGTACAACCGCCGGGTGCAGGAGCTGTACGAGCAGGCGCAGGGCGCGCCGCCAGGGTAGCCATGTTCCAGTCGCTCCGGGAACGGCTCCGCGGGTGGCGGGAGAGGGCCGCGCAGGAGATCGCGCCGGAGGACGTCGTCGGCGAGCGGGGGCGGAAGGTCCGCGAGGGGCGGCTGCAGGAGGTGTTCGACGACCTGGAGATCGCGTTGCTCGAGGCGGACGTCGCCCATCCGGTCGTGCAGGAGATCCTGGAGCACGTGCGGGAGGAGCTCCTCGGGCGGCGGATCACGCGCGACGTGTCGTTCGAGGAGGGCGTGGAGCTCGCGCTGAGGCACGCGGTCGAGAAGGTGCTGGCGGCGCAGCGCATTGACTTTCTCGAGTTCGTGAAGAAGACGGAGAAGCCCGTGGTCGTCATGTTCGTCGGGGTGAACGGGACGGGGAAGACGACGGCGATCGCGAAGGTCACGAACCTCCTGCAGAAGAGAGGGTACAGTGTCGTGATCGCCGCTGCGGACACGTTCCGCGCGGGCGCGATCGAGCAGATCGAGGTCCACGCGAATCGGCTCGGCGCGAAACTGATAAAGCACGCGGCGGGCGCGGACCCCGCGGCGGTCGCGTTCGACGCGGTCGAGCACGCGCGGGCGCGGCACAAGGACGTCGTGCTCATCGACACCGCGGGGCGGATGCAGACGAACACGAACCTGATGGACCAGATGAAGAAGATCAAGCGGGTCGCGAACCCGCACATGGTCGTCTTCGTCGGCGACGCGTTGGCGGGGAACGATGCGGTCGAGCAGGCGCGGACGTTCCACGAGGCGGTCGGGTTCGACGCCGCGATCCTGTGCAAGATCGACGCGGACGCGAAGGGCGGCGCGGCCCTCAGCATCGCGCACAGCGTCGGCACGCCGATCCTGTTCGTCGGGACGGGGCAGACGTACGACGACCTCCAGCCGTTCGACCCGCACTGGATGGTCCAGAAGATCTTCGACGAGGCCTAGGCGCACAGGTCGGCGCTCCCAGGAACAAGATATTTACACGCGCCGCGCATCCTCTTTGCGATGGCGGTCGGCGGGGTGCCGGAATCGAGGGGTGGTCGCCGGAAGTGGCTTCTCCCCGTCATTCTCGGGGGAATCGTCGTCTTGGCCGGGATGGTGGCGTACCTCTCCTTGATTCAGCCGAGCGGGAGCGGCCCTCCCGTCGTGAGCCTCGGCTACCCCCTGGGCGGCGGGCCCGTGGCGATCACCGTCGAGAGCGTATCGTCTCCCTCTCCGCTTGCTTCGTTCACCGCCACGTTGCTTCGGGAGGACGAAACGGTCGGGCTGCTCGAGCCCCTGGCGGACGGCGCCACCGGCGGAACCCTTGCGTTCGCGGACACCGACCACGACGGGCGCCTGACCGCGGGAGACGTCTTCACCACGGAGCCCGTGGAGGCCGGCGCGTACTCGCTCAAGCTCCTGTACCGAGGCACGCAGGTCGCAGGCCAGGGGTGGAGCGGGTCCGCCCTGGTCGCGTTCGCCCAGGAGTTCGTCGCCGTGGACCACATTTCGGTGGACGTCGCGGGTGCGTCTCCACCGACCCGCCTTTCGGAGTTCGGAGCGGTGATAGCGCGGAACGGAACGGAAATCGGAAGGGTTGTCGGCCTCGCGGACGGCGCCGTCGGCGGGAACCTGACCTTCTCGGATTTCTCCGGGCCTGGCAAACTCACCGCAGGGGACCGATTCACGATCGCGAGCGTCGAACCCGGGACCTACCGGCTCACGCTCCTCTGGCGGGGGACGAACGTGACGAACCGCACATGGACGCTGGTGCCTCCACCCCCTTCGTGCTCCTTCGGAACACCAGCGGTCGGCCCGACTGGCGTCGACGTGACCGTTGCGGCATGCACGCCCCGCCAAGCCCTGACCTGGTTCCACGCACAAGCATTCCGCGACGGGAATTCGATCGGACTCCTCGACCCGCTCTCCGGAGGCGCGTCGGACGGGAACCTGAGTTTCATCGACATCGACGCAGGCGGGACGCTCTCCTCCGGCGACCGATTCCACATCAACACGCTGCAGGCGGGCACCTACGAGCTCAATCTCTTCTGGACCGATGGGACCCTCCTCCAGAGCGTGCAGTGGTCCCTCTAGACCTCCGGCCGCGTCCATCCGAATCGCTTTCGGAGGAGCCAGAGCTCGTTCTTCGTCGCATCGCGCACGGAGCGGATCTTCTTCTCGCCCACGCGCGGACGGTACGCGATCGGGATCTCCCGGAATTTGTAGCCCCGCCGAATGACCTCGAGCTTGAGCTCCTCGGAGAACGCCATCCCGTTGCTGTGGAGCGGGAGCCCGTCGAGGACGTCCCGCCGGAACACCCACATTCCCGACTGGCAGTCGCGGATCGGGTGACGGAACAGGAAGAGGAACGTCGCGTTCAGGATGGCGTTCCCCACACGGTGCATCCCTGTCATCGCCTCCGCCGCCAGCCCGCTCAGCCGGTCGCCGCTCACGAAGTCCGCCTCGCCCGACGCGACGAGCCGGGCGAACTTCGGGAGGCGGTCCGCGGGGTACGTCAGGTCCGCGTCGAGCGTCGCGAGGATCTCTCCTTTGGCGGCGGCGAATCCCGTCTTGTACGCGCGACCGTATCCCCGCCGCGGCTCGGCCACGACCCGCGCACCCTTGGCGGCGGCGATGTCTCGCGTCCGGTCCCGGGAGTCCGTGTCCACGATCAGGACCTCGGTGTCCCACCCCGCCAGCGCGGCCTCGACCTCGTCGAGCACGCGGCCGATCGAGGCCTCCTCGTTGATCGTCGGGATGATCACGGAGACCTTCGGCATCGCGCGCGCATGATGGGTGCCGCGTATAACCGTTTCTTCAGCGCCGCCGCCCGAAGGCGACGTACCCGGTGTATCCGAGCAGGGCCGCGCCCAACCGGAGGCCGGACGTCGGCGTCGCTTGGCGGCGGAACAGCTCCCGCGGCCGGTAGGAGGACCACAACCGCCCGTGCTTCAGCGTGAGCTGCTTCCGCCCCGCGCCGTTCCAGAACGCCTGCTTCGTGAAGTCGTACCACGAGCCTCGCGTCCGGTGGTACACGATCGCGTCCTCCCGGTACCGGATCGCAGCGCCCGCGTCGACCGCCCGCAGGTTCAGGTCGATGTCCTCCGCCGTCACGAACCACTCGTCGAAGCCGCCGAGCGCCAGGAACCGCTCCCGCGGGTACGCAAGGTTGCACGACGGGAACGTGATGTCGTACCCGCCGTAGATCAGCTCGACGCGCTCGAGGTCCTCGAACGGGCGGTACCCGACCTGCACGGTCTTCCCCGCCACGACCTCCCCGTGGGCCGCCGCCCGCAGGTTGCGGACCCAGAACGGGGAGGCGATGCAGTCCCCGTCCGTGAACGCGACGTACGCGCCCCCGCTCTTCGCGACGCCGTGGTTGCGCCCCGCGCCCCGCGTCCCGCCCCGCGAGTACAGGCGGACGAACGGGAAGCGCTCCCCGTACGCCTTTGCGATCTCCCGCGTCCGGTCCTCGCTCGCGGCGTCGACGATCACGACCTCGATCGGCGGCTCCTGGATCACGAGGGAGTCGAGGAGCGCCGGGAGGTTCCGTTCCTCGTTGCGGACCGTGACGACGACGCTGAACCGCGCGGCCACGGCGCGACGCACGCTGTCGGGTTATATAATCGCATTGCGGGGAACACCGCCGTTGTAACCTTTAAGCGGCCTCAGGGGTTGCGACGGTCGTGCTCGAGGGCGCCCGTGTCGTCGTGACCGGCGGCGCAGGCTTCATCGGGAGCCACCTCGTCGAGCGGCTCGCGGCGCGGAACGAGGTCGTCGTGTTCGATCACGCGCCGCGGGAGTCCGCGTCGCGCTTGGCGGCGGTGAAGGACCGGATCACGTACGTGCGGGGCGACGTCCGGAAGGCCGCGGAGCTCGACGCCGCGGTCCGGGACGCGGACACCGTGTTCCACCTCGCAGCGCTCGTCTCCGTCCCGGAGAGCTTCCGCGACCCGGTCACCGTGGGCGAGGTGAACGTGCACGGCACGCTCCACGTGCTCCGCGCCGCCAAGGTCGCGGGCGTCCGGCGCGTCGTGTTCGCGTCCTCGTGCGCGGTGTACGGCGCGAACTCGCCGCCGCTCCGGGAAGACGCGCGGCTCGACCTGCTCTCCCCGTACGCGGTCTCCAAGGCCGCCGGCGAGCTGTGGTGCCGGCTCTACCACGACCTCGGCCTCGAGACCGTCGCCTTGCGCCTGTTCAACGTCTACGGCCCCCGCCAGTCCGCGGAAGGACCCTACGGCGCCGTCATCCCGAAGTTCCTCCACGCCGCCAAGTCCGGCGAGAGCCCGATCATTCACGGCGACGGGGAGCAAACGCGGGACTTCGTGTACGTCGCGGACGCGGCGGAAGCGTTCGAGCGCGCGGCGACCGCCGAGGGCGTGTCGGGCGAGGTGATTAACATCGGTTCGGGCACGCCCGTCAGCGTGAACCACCTCTTGGCAGTGGTGGGAGACGTGCTCGAGACGCCGATGGCCGCGGACCGCCAGGGCGGGAGGCCCGGGGATGTCCGTCACTCGCACGCGGATGTCGCGAAGATGGAACGCCTCCTCGGGTTCCGACCGCGCGTCGCCCTGTCGCAGGGTCTTCTGGCGGCGGCCGAGTCGACCGTCCGTCCACCCCCCGGTGATGCGCTCTGATCTCAGCAGCCGGAACGGTTGAACTCCTCGAGCAGATTGGCGACCTCGACCATCCGAGCGCCCTCCGGGGAAGAGGGTTTGACGTTCAACGGCAGGGAACTCCCGCCCGCCTGAAGGAGGTCGTTCGCGTCCCTGAGTGCACCCTGCACCCCTGAGGCGTCGGCACCCGCAAGGACGTTCAGCTGTGCCGCGATGAACTGGTGGGCGAGGATGAGGCTCGCGTCCCCAGTTGGGGCCATCCGCAGCAGGTCGAGGAGCTCGCCCTTAGTGTACGCCCGGCTTCCCAGCACGAGGACGTCGACTGGCCAAGCATCGACGTGATCCTTCCAGTACCCCTGCCCCTGGGGGCAAAAGCCGTTGTAGTAGTCGCGAACCTCGACCGGCGTGCACGCGACGTTGTTCTCCTCGTTTCCCTCGGCCACGGCGTTCTCCGGGTCCGCGACCGAGCACACCGAGTAGGCGCCGACCGAGGACGGGATCCACACGATGCGGAACGAGGCGCTCGCGCCGGGATCTAAGCTCGAAACGTATTGGGTACCCAGTACTTCGCCGCTCTCCGGAATCTGATTGCCGTTCGAATCCACAAAGGTCGTCACGGTGAAGCCGCGCGCGGCCGTGCCCCCCAGGTTGTGGACGGTCGCATCGATTAGGGCGGGTAAGCCCGGGGCGAGTGGAGGGTCGGGCGTCACGCTGAGGTCCGACGACTTCACTGCGAGGTCCGGGAGGATTGGTTGGAGTTCGCGGATCGAGAAGTCGTCGTAGTACGCGTCCCCCGCGTCGCCCACCTGGCTGATGTCGCCAAAGAGAACCGTCTCCGGGGGGAACGTCAACGACGGGGTGACGGAGGCACGACCCAACAACCCACCATCGAGATATAGGCACTGCTTGCCCGATGTAGCATCGACCACGAGGTCAATTAGGTGCCAAGTCCCCGTGTCCAGTCTGATGTCGAACTGCTGCGTCACGCCGCCGGCTCCCCCGCTGGGGACCCAGGACCGCCAGTACGCGTAGGGCGGGAGCCAGTAGAACTGGGAGACGAGGTTCGCGATTCCCAGGGACGGTTGCCAGTTCTGAATCAGTTCGGCCGCGAAATGGCCTCCCGGTCCCCATGCCGCCACATAGAACCAGTGCGAGAATACGTACACCGGAGGGGAAGACCCGAGGTTCTGCTCCGCATGCGTCGGCGTGTTCGCGTTGGCGTCGACGTGGGCGGACTTCGCACCCGAATGGAAGATCGACGTCGAGATCGTGGGACTTGGGACGCTCAGGGAGTACCAGCCCGTGAGATCGTCCTCGAACCCCCCGTTCTGGAGGTAATCCGCCGTTCCGAGGGTACGGTAGCTCTGGCCGTCGCACGCGAATTCCCTGGGCGGCGGCGGCGCGGTATTGAGCGACAGGATTTCGAAGTCGTCGAAGTAAGCGTCCCCCGCGTCACCCACTTGACTGATGTCCCCAAAGAGCACCACGTCCGGCGCAAAGGTCTGGGAGGGGCCGACTATGGCGGACCCGACGAGCGACCCGTCAACGAAGAGACACTGCCGTCCTCGGCTCGCGTCGACGACGACGTCGAGCACATGCCAAGCGCTCGTCGTCAGCGTGAGGGGGAACTGCTGCGTCACGCCGCCAGATCCACCGCTCGGGACCCAGGACCGCCAGTACGCGTAGGGCGGGAGCCAGTACAGTTGGGAGACGAAGTTCGCGGTCCCGAGCGATGGCTGCCAGTTCTGGATGAGTTCGGTCGCGAAGTGGCCTCCCGGCCCCCACGTGGCGACGTAGAACCAGTGCGAGAACACGTACATCGAGGGGAACGACCCGAGGTTCTGCTCCGCATGCGTCGGCGTGTTCGCGTTGGCGTCGACGTGGGCGGACTTCGCACCCGAATGATAGATCGACGTCGATATCGTAGGACTGGGGACGTTCAGGGAGTACCAGCTTGTGAGATCGTCTTCGAACCCCCCGTTCTGGATTGCGTTGGGTGACTGATTGCTTGTGTAGTCTGTGCCGCTGCACGTCCACGAGTCCGCCCTAGCCTGGGGAAGGAACGGGATTGCGGCAATCACCAGCAGTACCAAGCATACGAACCGAACGACCACCCTCATCTTCCGAGGCCCCCCTCAGACTAGCATGCGCGTTCGCGGGAAGAACGTTTCGGAATGGACGTCACTAGGCGGTGTCTGCGAGTTCGCGCGCCCAGCTTTCGAGAGCCAGGGACTTCGGAAAACGGCGTTATATTCGTGTGAAGACTCAGGGAGGTGCTCGGGAAGGAGGACCCGGAGAAGCTCGGCGATCATTGACCGCGGACATCCGCGAGTTGTTCGCGGACACCGCCAGTGCGGAGGTGCCTCTCCACCCGCGACCGCACCTCTCCCTCGCGCAGGCCTCCTAGTGACCTCGGAGTCTTACCTTTCGAAGTGGCGAAAGCCGTGAGGCGGGTTTGCGACTCCGAAAGCCTTTTGTCCGCCCGGCGGAATGCTCTCTCGGAGGAAGGGGTTGCGTTTCGCTCCGCTGCTCGTGGCGACCTACCTCGTGGCGGCGTCCCTGTGGGTCCCTCCATCTCCGACACCCTACGCGTCCCCGTCCTACGACTGCGCGGGGAGTTCGTATCGGGCGGACACAAGGGTGGACTACATCCGCAACGGCGGCTTCGAGAACGGATTCCAGGGCTGGATCTCCCTCCCCGGGACGAACCCGCCGACGCTCTCCTCGTCCCTCTCGCACTCCGGCTCCACCTCCGCTAGGGTCGCGGCCCTCGACGGGACCGCGACACACGCGAACCAGAGCCTCCCCACGGTTCCGAGCCTCTACCTCTACTCCTTCTGGCTCTACATCGAGTCCCGAGGGCCCGGCGGCCATTTCGCCTTCGAGCTCATTCGGAACTGGGTCCCCTCCGCGGGAAGCGCGGACATCGCGGGGCGCGTCTTCCTCTTCCCCGGCTCGGGCGCGCGGATGAACGCGTGGATCTCCGGCGCGGGGGGCGCGAGCCAGGACTTTTCGATCGCCCCGGCGACCGGGACATGGCACTCCTTCCAAGTCGTCGTCGACGGGGCGCGCGGCGTCCAGTGCCTCGTCTACGACGGCACACCGTTGGGCACCCTCTCCGTCGGCCCCGGCCAAGTCTTCCTCCCGACGATCGCCCTCTTCGGCGACATCAGCATAGCGGGGGACGCGGGAATCGCGTACTATGACGACCTCTCCCTCCTCCGTCTGGAACCCGCTCTCCCCGACCTCGTCGTCGCACCTGCGGACGTGTCCCTGGCCCCGGCCCCGCCGTTGACCGTCGGCACCGCCGCCACGGTCGGGGTGACCGTCCGAAACGAGGGCGATGCTGCCGCGCGCGGATTCAACGTCACCGCCTTTGTGGACCTCGACCACGACCGGACCCCCGGCGCGGGCGAGTCGCTGGGCGCAGTCTTCGTCTCCGCCTTGGACGTGGGCGGCTCCGCGAACCTTTCCGCATCGTGGACGCCGCCCACTCCAGGGGTGTTCGATGTCTGCGGGATCGCCGATCCCGATGGCGCCGTCGCCGAATCGAACGAGTCGAACAACGTCGCGTGCCTCTCCGTCGAGGTCCGCCTCGCCCCGACCGTCTGCCCGCACTCGCAGGGGTACTGGAAGACCCACGAGGAGGCGTGGCCCGTGGACTCGCTCGTCCTCGGCAACCGGACGTACGCGAAGACGGAGCTGCTGGCCCTCCTGCGAACGCCGTCGCGAGTGGACGCGAGCCTCATCCTCGCCCGTCAGCTCATCGCCGCCAAACTGAACGCGCTGGTCGGGTCCGACGTGACATGGATCCAGGCGGACCTAGCCGAAGCGGATGCTCTTCTCGCCGCGGGGCCGGTCCTACCGCAGGGCGTACCGCCTCCGAGCCCGACGGGGCAGTGGATGGTCGCGGTCGCATCCGTCCTCGACGCGTTCAACAACGGCACGCTGAGCCCGGGCTGCTGATTGCGGCTCGCACTTCCTTTGAGGTCACGAACCCGGGGTGACCGGGGCCTTTCCCGCGCGGCTGTTGATCAAGGTCGCGACGGCGAGGCCCGCGACGAAGATGCCGACGTCGACGATCATGCCCAGGTCGAGGAACGGCGGAATCGGCATCGCTCCGGTCATCGCGGAGACCATGCCCGTTACCGCCTCGGCGACGACGAACGGGAGGGAACCCATCAGGTACCGCTCGATCCACGTGCGGTCTTCCGGCGACTTGCGCGACCGCATCGCGAGGATGAGGCCGAGGAGGGCGAGGAGGAGGGTGAACAAGAACGCGACCATTGGCTTCCAGTTCTCGACAACTAGGACGCTCGTCAGCTGGACCTCTCGGTTCCCGAGGCGGTCCGTGGAACGGTATCGGATCTCGTGATTGCCGACAGCCAGGGCGAACGGCCCGGTGTAGCCCGTCCAAGGTCCGCCGTCCACGCTGTATTCCGTCGACGCGACGCCACTCCCCGCGTCCGTCGCCTCCAGCGAGAACCTGGACCCGACTGAAAGGGGCCCGACCGGGACAACGAGCGTCGTTGTAGGCGGCGTATTGTCGAGCACGAGGGAGAGCGCCCGGGCGACCTCCTGGTTCCCGACCCGGTCCGTCCCGCGGTAGTAGAGGACGTGAAGGCCATCCGCCCCTTGGAGCGAGAACGGGACCGCGTATGGGGTCCATCTGATCCCGTCAGAGGAGAACTCGAGGACGGACACGCCCGCGGGGTTGACGCCCCCGTCCGCGGTCGTCAGGACGATGAGCGTCGCGGAGGTCACGAAAGTCTGCGTGACGGTCACGTTCGGTCCGCTCAGGGCCGCTTGGGATTCTGGCGGGGTGTCATCTACGATGAGCGACACGTTCCCCATCCCCGCGTTACCGAGTCGGTCCGTGGCGCGCCACTCAAGGTAGTGGCGTCCCTCGCCGGCGAGAGTGAACGCGGCGACGAAAGGAGACCAGCTTCCCCAACTGCCGAACCACAGCCGGAATTCCAACGAGGCGACCCCCACGGGGAGGGCGCCCCCGTCCGTGGCCGTCAGCGACACTCCGGAGGTGGAGGCGATCCACGTCGTTCCGCCGGACGCGTATTGCGGACCGGAGACCCCGACCTGCACGGTGGGCGGGGTGTCGTCGACGACAAGAGAGCGGTTGCCCGACGCGGCGTTTCCAAGGCGGTCGGACGCCCGCCATTCCACGTACCGCTGCCCGTCCGGAGGTAGCGTGAACGGAGTCGCGTAGGGGGACCAGGCTGTCCAAGTGCCGGTCCACACGCGGTACTCCGTCGTCGAGAGCCCAACGGGGATCGCCCCGCCGTCGGCGGCGTTGATCGTGATTGGCGTGACCGAGGTGACCCACGTCTCGGAGGCCGTGTACGAGGGATTCCCCACGTCGACGGTGGCGCTGGGCGAGGTGTTGTCCACGGTCAGGCTCCGCGAGCGAGTCGCCTCCAGGTTCCCGAGGAGGTCGGCCGCACGGTACTCGACCAGGTGAACACTCTCTCCGGCAAGCATGAACGGCCCAGCGTACGTCTGCCACGCGCCCCCATCGATGCGGTACTCGACGGACGCGACGCCCACCGGTGCCAGACCTCCGTCGCTCGAGGCCAGCGCGAGCGGCGTGGAGGACGTAACGAACGTCCCGCCGTAGGATGGAGACCCGACGGTGAGGCTCGTCGTCGGTGCCGTGTTGTCCACCGTGAGCGGGCGGGAGCGAATGGGCTCCGTGTTGCCGAGGTGGTCCGCCGCTTGGTACTCCACGGTGTGCGCCCCCTCGGTCGCCAACGCGAACGGAGCACCGTACCCGATCCACGCCCCACCGTCGATTCGGTACTGGATCGACTCCACGCCGGAGGGCGTGAGGCCGCCGTCCGATGCAGTCAGGGTCAACGTCGTCGCGGAGGTGATGAACGTCACGTTGTAGACAGGGAGCCCAAGGCTGAGCGTCGTCGTCGGCGGGGTGTCGTCGGCGCAGAGGGTCGCGCTTTCGACGGCCTCGACGTTCCCCACGTTGTCCTCGCTGTACCATTCGAGGACACGGCATCCCTCGGCTATCAGCGTGAACGGTCCCGCGTAGTCGATCCATGATCCCGCGTCAATCCGGTAGGCTGTGCGAAGGATTCCCGTCCCACTCCGATCCGTCGCGAGGAGGGAGAGTGGGGTAGCCGTGGTCACGTACGTGTTGTAGCTGGGGGTCCCCAATGACAAGGTCGTGATAGGAGGTGGGTACACCTCGATCGTCCACGCCTGGTAGTTGTTCGCCTCGTCCGATTCCGCGATGTCCCCGCTATGGTCGACATCGGCGATGACACGGTATGTTCCCGGGATCGAGGGCGACATCCATGAAGCCGTGAAGGGGCCTACAATCCCCCCCGCGAGCAGCGGCGGGATCGAAGACGACGCGAACGGCGAGCCGGGAGTTGACTGGTTGTAGAACGCGACTGTTGCCGTTGCATTTGCTCCCAAGACTCCCCCGTTCCAAACGTCCAAGGAGAACGAGACCGGACGGGACAGTCCTGTCCTGATCACGCCGATGGGCTGCGGATTGAGGGGCACATAATCCGGAAGCGGCGGGGACAGGCGCGTGACGGAGAGGTCGTCGTAGTACGAGATGCCGGCGTCCCCCGCCAGGCTGATGTCGCCGAACAACGCGATGTCAGGAAGAAACGTCTGGGAAGGCAACACCGAGGCAGAACTGTAGAGCGCACCGTCGATGTAGAGACACTGTTCTCCCGTGCCACCGTTTACGACGGTTTCGAGGAGATGCCACGTCCCGTTGGTCAAGGTCTGCGCGAACGTCTGCGTGACCCCTCCACCGCTGATGGGGACCCAAACGTCCCACTTCATCGTGTTGGGGGGGAACCAGTAAACTCGCGTCGCGAAATCCGCGGTGCCGGCCCCCCAGTTCCTGATGAGCTCGACCGCGAAGTGCCCGACGGGTCCCCATGTGTCGACGTAGAACCAGTACGAGAGGAGGTATGCAGAGGGCATCCCAGAGACCGTCTGGTACGCGAGTGTGCCCATTCCGTCGACGGCATCAACTCGCGCGGACTTGGACCCGTTATGCCTGACGGTCGAGGAGATGGTGGGCGAGTTGACGCTGCCGGGGACCGACCAGCCAGACAGATCATTCTCGTAGCCTCCATTTACGATCAACTGTGACCCCGTTGGCACATAGTCCCTTCCCGCGCAGGTATACACCGCGCCCGCCGTCGGCGGGACCGCCAAGAGGGTGGAGGCCACCAGCAAAGCGACAAGCGCAACCCCTGTAACATCCGTCCGCCTCATCCGTATTCCCCCGGAAAACCGATTATTCGTCTCCTACATTATGATTTCGTGCTTAGGCGAGGGCGACGCGCGGTTCCCGGAGGGTCACACGGCGTCCTGCGCGGATTGGTCATCGCGCTGCCACACGACGAAGATGTGGCGGAGGCCGACTGCCATCGCGAGGAACCGTCGCATGACCCGTTCCCTCACGGGCCGTGGGACCTTCCCCCAGAATTCGGCTGACAACGGAAGCCCCCACGTCGTGCTCCGGACTTGGAGGAACCCGTGCGCGCGCGCGAGTCGCTCCATCTCTCGCACGGACGCGCCCTCGACGCGGTGCCCGTGAGGGCTGCCCGCAGACAGGTCGCCGAAGAACTCTGGATGGAGGTGGGCCGTCCACGCGGCCTCGCGCGTCAGGATCCTCTGAGCCCACGGGCGGGGCAACCGGCGGAGTATCATGAGGGCCCAAGACTCCGTGTTAGGGGTCGTCAGGATGAGTGTCCCCCGCGGCTTGAGTACCCGGTGTAGGTCTTGGAAGAACCGCTCCGGGTGATAGAAGTGCTCGTACACCTCGGGCGCGATCGCGCAGTCGATGGACCCCGGGCGAAAGGGGAGGGTTCCCTCCACGTTCGCCTGCACGAATTGCGGGGAGTACGCGGCCTGGCGGGCATTCACTAGCAGGTCGCGGTCTGCGTCCACGCCGACCGAGAACTCGACCCCGCGTGCCTTCGAGAGGCAGCGCGTCCCCACGCCGTAGCCCGATCCGACTTCGACGACGACCCGGTGCGGGGCCTCGAGCACCTGTGCGAAGAGCATCGCCCAACGATTCCGCTCGTAGAAGGAGGTCGCGTCGTCCTTCCCCGGGAAGATGTGCTGCTGGACGAGCTCCCACGCCTCCCCGTCTGCCGAACGCATCGGATAGGGCAATCGATGAGGGGGCTTTGCCTTTTCGGACGTCGGACCCTCATCGGCGGAAGAGGCTCTCCATGAGGTCCACCTCTTTTCGGACGGTAGCCTCCGGGCCGCAGCGAGCGAGCATACGCTCCCTCAGGGCCTGCAGGTCCGGCCTCCACGCGAACGTCCGCGCGAGGGCGGCGGCGATCGCCTCGGGCGTCAGCTCGGTGATGAAGACCGCGTCGTCCTCCTCGAAGAACTCCGGAATCCCGCCGACTCGCGTGGTTGTGACCTTCACACCGCTCACGCAGGCCTCGCACGCCATCAGCCCCTGCCCCTCGAGTCGGGAGGGCGCCACAAACACCTCGTAATCTCGAAGGAGCGCGGGCAGCTCGGCGCGCGGGAACTTCGGATCGAGGATGCGCACGCGCTTGCCGTCGAGGAGGCCTTGGTCGATCGCGGCGCGGAGCACGTCCACCCCGTACTTGACGAGGCGGCCCCGGAGGCACAGGGCGTTTGGCGGCCGGGCCCCGTCAAAGATCGCGAACAGCTGTGGATCGACGACGTTGGGTATCACAATCGGCTTGAGTCCCAGATACGCCTCGACCTGCGCCTGCATCCATCGTGAGACGGTGACGGCGGCGTCGCACGACTTCACGAACCGGCGGGTCGCCGACCTCGCCCGAGCCCCCCACAGAAGAGGCTTTCCCGGCGTCCAGATCGCCTCCGCGCCGTGAAGGAAGACGACGACGGGGGCGGTTCCCCGGTGCTCGCGGACGAACGGGATGTTGTACTCCGGGAGCGGGTAATGGACCTGGATCACATCCGCGGGACGCCACGCGTTCCGGTGCTGACGTGCGTAAACGTCGACCGCGTGCCCCATCCTGCGGTAGAGGTCGACGCGCGCCTGGATGAACGCCCCTGCGTTGCTCCCGGGCGTCGGGTAGTCGTGGGCCACGACGGCGATGCGCACGAGTTCCACCCCCGTTGAGTCGCGTGCGGCGAAACGGGCGGAGCGTATTTAACCGTGCGCGGCGGCGGGCTTCTCCACGACGAACACGCATTGGATTCCGATGGATCGAAGGCGGTGCACGCGGACGGTCCCTCCGAGGGACCGCCAGAGCGCCTCGTAGTCGTGGACCCAACACCAGCCCGTTCCTTCCCCGACCATGTAGTCCTCGGACCAGTCCAGGTGGACGATGTGGCGGCGGGCGACCCGCCACAGCTCGCGGGTGACCTTGCCGATCGACTGCGGAGGGATGTGCATGAGCATCTCGACCGTGAGCGCGAAGTCGAACGCGCCATCGGGGATCGGAAGGGCCTCCGCCGAGGCCTGCGCGAGCCGCGGAGCGAGGCTCCGGTCTGCGCGCGCCGCCCGGAGCTGATCGCGGCTCAGGTCGATGCCGACCCACCGCCTGGCGCCATGGCGCGTGATTTGGCGGGAGATCCGACCGAAGCCGCACCCGACCTCGAGGACGGACGCGAAGGGGAGTCCGTCGACGAGGTCGAGGAGCTCTTGCACCTGGCCGGAGTAGCGATCTTGGCCCGGCCGGGAGGCGAATTCGGCGGCGTACTCGCCGCCGCGCCGCTTCCAGTACGTGCGCGCCTCGTCCACCGTGAACGGCGAGTCGGATCGAATGCGGTAGTACTCCTTGAGTACGCGGCGCGCGACCGCGCCCGAATCGTGGACTCTGGCGGCGTATTCCCGGGCCTCGTTCCCCAATCGGTGCCGGAGCTGCGAATCGCGCGCGAGGTCCCCCAGCCGCGACTTCAGGCCCTCGGGCTCGATGGGAAGGATGGGGCATGCGGGGTACCAGGCCAGGTTCGGCGCGCCGATGACGGCGGTCCCACGCCCCATCGCTTCCGCCGCTACCGCGCTGTAGGTGCCGCGCGGCGAAAGATCGTCGATCAAGACGTCGCACTCTGCCGCGAGCGGTTGGGCCTCCCTTGTCGAGAGCCCGATCCCGAGGACCAAGACCGCTTCACGTCCGCGGTGGACCACAAGGGAGCCCCTTTTCTCCTGTTCCAAGGGCCCGAGGGCCTTCGAGAAGAGAGCGACGATTCGGTCCGTCGTCTCTGTCGATTCGCGCGCCGGGAAATGCCCGAATTGCGGGACACGGTTCTCCGGCCGCCTCGGGAGGGGCGGGATGTCGATTGGTTCGGGAATCCATTGGCTGTTGTGCAATAGTCCCCCGAGGTCCGGCGTCGCGTGGAACTGGGCGTCCGCGGCCCACTGGTAGGAGGGTCCTACGACCGGTGTGTCCTCTCCCTGGTAGTAGTGGACGGCCAGGCGAACGTCGGCGACGGTTCGGAGCAGCGGCCACAGGATCTGGCCCCGTTCCATGCCGCCGTGGACGTGAAGGACGTCGAAGCCGAGGAGGGATCGCGCGCGGCGCAGCACGGACAGATTCCAGCCGAGGGGCCCGTCGTGGACGGGGATTCGCACGTCGACTGCTTCGGCTGACGTGGGACCTCCCACCGCAACGACGACGACCTCGTGGCCGAGTCGGCGCTGGGCCTCGACGAGGGGCGGGGGGACCTGTCTTCGGTTGCCGATGTGCGCAATCCTCACGTTTCTCGCGGCTCCGATAGCCCGTCCCGGGATACATGGAAGCCGTCGTGTTCCCTCATGCGCCCTTCTTCCGAAAGATGAAGTCGCCGAGGGCGAGGTACCGGAGCCCGGTGTTCGCGAAGGTCCAGAGCGCTTCCGTCGGCCCGTGGACGATTGGATACCCGTGCAAGTTGAACGACGTGTTGAGCATCCCGCCGCGGCCCGTCTCGTTTTCGTAGATCCCGAGGACCTCGTGATACCCGGGATTCCAGCTCGCATCGAGGACCTGGGGCCTGGCGGTGAAGTCCGCTTGGTGCACGGCCGCCACGATGTCCGTTCTCCGCTCCGTCGTGTCGAACGTGAGGATCATGTACGGCGCAGACGCGTTCTTCGGGTTCACGACGTAGTCGCGCTCCCGCTCCTTCAGGATCACGGGCGCGAACGGCATCCAGAAGTCCCGGCTCTTGATCATCGCGTTGATCGGCCGCACGCACCGCAGGTCCGAGGCATCCGACAGGATTGAGCGGTTCCCGAGGGCTCGCGCGCCGAACTCCATGCGCCCCCGGCACCGCGCGACGATCTCTCCCTTCAGGATCAGGTCCGCGATCTCCTTGTCGACGTCGGTGACGCGCTCGCAGTCATAGCTCTGGAACGACTCCGTCTCCATCGCGGCGCGGACCTCCGCCTCCGAGAAGTCGTCGCCCCAGTAGATCGGCCCGAGCGGCTCCAAGTCCACCTCCTGCCCCGCCTCTGCCCGCCGGTCCGCGTACACCGCGTACGCGGCTCCGAGGCTCACGGACTCGTCCCCCGCCGAGGGGTAGACGAACAGCCCGTCCACGTCGGGCAGGGCAAGGATCTGCTGATTCGCCTTCACGTTCATGAACACGCCGCCGGCGGCCGCGACCTTTCGGAGGCCCGTCGCCTTCACCGCGTTGCGCGCCCAATCCGTGAGCAGGGTCTCCGTCAGCCGTTGCACGCCCCACGCGATCCAATCGAACCGGTGCCCGTTCAGGTCCCGCCGGAGCCGCGGGTACGCGAAGTTCAGCGGCTCGCGGACCCGCCGCCGGAACGTGAGCCCGTCGCCCGCGAGGCCGAGGTACCGGGCGAGGACCGCGTGGCTCCTCCTTCCCCCGTCCTCCGGCGCGTACGGCGCGAGGCCCATGACCTTGTATTCGTGGTCGAGCGGCACCATGCCGAGCAGCATCGTGACCCGGGAGTACACGTGGCCGAGGGAGTCCGCCTGGGACGTCTCCGCGAGGCGGCGCATCCTGCCCTCCTCGCCCACGCTCACCGTCGAGCAGAGCGCGTCGCCCGCCCCGTCGTTCGTGAGGACGAGGACCTTCTCCGTGCGCCACCAGGGGCTCCCGTAGTAGGCGGTCGCGGCGTGCGCCCGATGGTGCTCGACGAACGTGATCCTGCCCGCGTATCCCATGTCCCGCAGGTGCTGCGCCCGCCTCCGCCGCCCCTTCTCGAGGAGGTGGTTGTACACGCCGGGGGCGGTCGCCCGGAGCGCCATCACGAGCTGCTCCCACGTCTTCCGGCCCGGCGTCTTGTACTCTCGCTCGAACAGCTCGCCGATCTTCTTCGGGTCGTACGGATCGAGCATGTAGTTCGAGGCCCACGCGACCTCGTCGACTTGGTCCACGGACAGGCGGCACAGTTCGAGGATCCGGCGGATGCTCCGCCCCGGGAACCCGACGTAGTTCTTCAGGTTCGTGAGCCGCTCCTCCTGGAAGACGTACCGGACGCGGCCGTCCTCGAGGAGGCACGCGGAGGCGTTGTGCCCGTCGTGGATTCCCAGGATGCGCATGGGGCGCTCGCCCCGTAGTCGAGCCCTCCATATATCCGTTCGGGCGGCACGTATAACTAGACGAGAACCATCGGAGGCCGTCCGGGCATGCGCCTCCTGTTCGTCTCCCACCTGTTCCGGAACCCGCTCGAGCACTCGAAGCTGCCCCACCTCGTCGACCTCGTGCGCGAACTGTCCCGAGAGGTCGAGGTCGAGGTCGTCGCGCCCGTCCCTTGGGTTCCCGGGCGGCTGGTCCCCAAGCGATGGCGGCGGTTCGCCGCGATCCCGAAGGAGCATCGGTACGGGGACGTCCGCGTGCGGTACCCGCGGCACGTCATCCTCCCGCGTCGGCTCCTCTACTTCCGCGCGGGGCGGAGTTTCTTGAACGCGGTCCGCCGCACCGTGGCGGGGGGATCCTTCGACGTGATCTGGGGCCACACCGCGTACCTGGACGGTTGGGCCGCAGTCCGCTTGGGGAAGGAGCGGGGCGTCCCCTCGATCGTCACGGTGCGCGGCGAGGACGTGCGTTCCGACGTCGACCAGTTCCGGATTCGGTCCCTCGTGGAGTGGACCTTGCGCGAGGCGACCGTCGTCACGTCGCCGCACCCGGAGACGACGGCACTCGCGCACGCGCTCGGACGCAAGGACGTCGTGGAGCTCCACAACGGCGTGGACCTCTCCCGGTTCTCCGACGGGGACCGGGCGAAGGTGCGGCGGGAGCTCGGGCTCACCGATGAGTTCGTCGTCACGTTCGTGGGCCACCTCGTCCCGTTCAAGGATCCGAAGACCTTCGTGCAGGCCGCGGCGATGCCCCGCATGGAGGGCGTCGTCTTCCTCGTCGTCGGCTCTGCGGGCCGCGGACGGGAGCAGACGGACCTGCGGGGGTTGGCGGCGGACCTGGGCGTCGGTGACCGGGTACGGTTCCTCGGCGACCGCGACGACGTCCCCGACGTGCTGGCGGCGTCCGACCTGTTCGTGGCCCTGAGCCCGGTCGAGAACATCTGGAGCAACACGCTCCTCGAGGCGATGGCGGCGTCCGTGCCGTGCGTCGTCACGCGCGCGGGCACGACGGAGCGGTTCCTGCGCCACGGGAAGGAAGCGTGGCTCGTCCCGCCCCAGTCCCCGAAGGACCTCGCGGAGGCGATCCTCCACCTGAAGGCGAACGCCGCCCTCCGAGCGGAGATCGCGCGGAACGGCGCGGCCCTCGTGGCGGCTGGGTTCGATCTCCGCGCCGTGGCCACGCAGGCGCTCGCTTTGTGTCGGTCCCTCGCCTCCCGCGGCCCGCGTGCCTAGAGCGCCGCGTACGCGTCGAGCAGCCGCTGCCGCATGACGTCCCAACGATACCGTGCCTCGTACACCGCGCGTCCGCGCGCACCGAATTCCCTGCGTCTTGGCGGCGAATCGATTAGACTCTTGAGGGCACCACCAAGTCGGTCGACGTCCCCGTACGGGACGACGAGCCCGATCCCCTCCCTCCGCACGAGTTCCGCGATTGCGATGCCCTCGGAAGC